>JAABUM010000899.1_pt1 | contig 47766 bp, 40 predicted proteins | sample 5559161 | NCBI WGS metagenome assembly JAABUM01 (sample SAMN10711868, study PRJNA513369) | rock metagenome | isolation source: Antarctica rocks | place: Antarctica: Victoria Land, Siegfried Peak nord
CTAAGACCGCCGACCAGATCCTCGAGTCCATCGCACGACTTCTCAAACGAATTAACGGCGGCGGACACTAGTGTCGTGTCGCTGAAGTCTCCAGGCGGTCTGGTGCGGGACAATGTCGTAGGCGAGCTGCCCGCTTGGGATTGCTGGATGGGGACCGTGAACGGCTGACAACGTGGACCGGTCCTCGACGGTCCGGGGGGGGTTGGCGCAGCGGGCGCGGATCGTGCTGCTGGCCGCCGACGGGGTCAGTCACACTGAGATCGCCGACCGGCTGGGGGTCAGCCGGCAGACAGTGATCACCTGGCGCGGCCACTACGAACGGCGCGGGCTGGCCGGCCTGGACGATGCACCCCGGTCGGGGCGGCCGCGCACGATCGACCATGACCGGATCGTCGTCGCGACGCTGACGCCGCCGCCCAGACGGCTGGGGGTGACGCACTGGTCGAGCCGGCTGCTGGCCGCCAAGCTCAAGATCGACCATGCGACGGTCGCGCGGGCGTGGAAGCACTACGGCATCGCGCCCTGGCGGTCCCAGACGTTCAAGTTCTCCACCGACCCCGAGCTGGTCGCCAAGGTCACCGACGTCGTCGGCCTCTACCTCGCCCCGCCGGAGAACGCGATCGTCCTGTCGATCGATGAGAAGAGCCAGATCCAGGCGCTGGACCGGACCGCGCCGATCCTGCCAATGCGCACCGGCCTGCCCGAGAAACGCACCCACGACTACGTCCGGCACGGCACCAGCACCCTGTTCGCCGCCCTGGACGTCGCTACCGGCAAGGTCACCGCAGCCTGCCGGCCGCGGCACCGTCACCAGGAGTTCCTACGGTTCCTCAAACAGGTCGCCCGCGCCTACCCCACCGGCGAGCTGCACCTGGTCATGGACAACTACGCCACCCACAAAAGGCCCGAGGTCAAGGCATGGCTGGCCGACAACCCGCGCATCCACGCCCACTTCACCCCCACCTCAGGGTCCTGGCTCAACCTCGTCGAGGTCTGGTTCGCCATCATCGACCGCCAGGCCATCCGCCGCGGCACCTTCGGCTCGGTCAAGGACCTCAACGCCAAGATCCGCGCCTTCATCGACGGCTGGAACGACCGCGCATACCCGTTCGTCTGGACCAAGACCGCCGACCATATCCGGCTCTGAAGCCAACCGTCCAACAACTTCAGAGACGCGACACTAGAACCTTGACAACTAGTCACGACCACCACTACACGGCTGATCTACGGATGAGCACGGCGACCTCGTGCAGAGAACGAACGGCTACTGTGTCGTCGACGTTGAAGGCGATATTGAATTCCTGTTCCAACGCAAGTAGAAACGAGAGAGATCCGAGTGAGTCCCAGTTCGCAATTTCACCGGGCCCTTCTGTCAAGCTGGGTATGTCGGGCATCCCGAACACCTCCTGCGCCAGGACAAGCACGGATTGCTCTACGTCGTCGTCAGCAGCCCTGGGACCCACCAGAACGGGTTTCGTCGAACGGGCCGGTACCCCGGCAGCCTTGGCACCCGGTGCAACAAAACCGGAAACCACACTGTCTGGCGCAATCTGTGCTTTGTCCCCGATGTGGGCGCCGCTCAGAACGGTGGCGTTCTCCCCAATGTGAACGCGGGCACCGATCGAGATCGGAACCGGGATCGCGTCCACTTCCGCAGAACCGGCGACGTGGTAGTCGCTGTCGAGGATCAGCACCCCGCTGTCAATCACGGTGCCAGGACCGATTGATATGTGCGAGTGGCACGAAACTCCACACCCGGGCCCGATGGTCACGTTCTGGGCGATCTCCAGGTGGGCTCCTCGGTGCACAATCAGATGAGTAGTCACGGGTCTGGAGACGATCGTGAGGCCCGCCCCGACGCGGATGCTCCCGTGGATATCGAGGTGCGGGTCACCGCGGAGCGTCGGGTCGCTCTCAATCTGACCAGATCTCCGCATGCGCCGCAGGCTCGAGGACGTCTGCCACGACTTGTGGCGCCTCACTCCGGCCTCAAACCAGCGCAACCGACGACTCGTCATTCCTCGATGCCTCCGTCCAGTACGAGCTCGATGCCATCTGGGTGCGGATAATCATCGTCAAGGTCCCAGGTGAAGGTGTTCTGGTCGGCAACCGCAAAGCCCGATCGATTCCAGAAAGCCAGACAGGGCTTGTTCTTTGCGGTCGGAACAAAGTGGGCTTCGACTCGATCTAGGCCTCTTCGCTGGGCGGCCCTGACGACAATGCTGAGCAGAGTCTCCTCGACTCTGCGGCCCATGACCCGGCAACTCAGGACGTAGTCGACGATCGTTCCGACGTCGCCGCTGGACTCCAGGCTGACGATTCCGGTCAGCCCGGACTCGCCGAACTTGTCCGAGACATCGATGACGAAGAGATCATGGTCCGGCTCCGACGCCCACGTCGCGACGTCGCCCTCGGTAAGTCTCCGAGTGGTCAAGTTCATCTGGTTCGTCTTGTTCAGTAGTTGCGCGGTGCGCGCCAGGGTGGCTGGCGCGACGGGTGCGACGCGAACCCTCATGTTGAGCGATCGAACCCAATCATCGATGGATTCGACAGGCGAAGCAGCACGCACGCGCTTCCGCTCCTCGGACATCATCTCGTTGCGCTTGAGATCCTCATTCGTGATCGAGGTCTGATCAAAACAGGTGAGTTCGAGCAGGGTGCTGGCGTAGAGGTGTTTGTCGGTCGGCCACTCAGGTACGAATACCTCGGGAAGGGAGTCCCTGACCCGTGCCCGCTCCACCGGATTGTCGTCAATGAACACGACCGACTGCAGACCAAGGTTGAGCTGGTCGGCGATCTCGACGATATTCGCGGCCTTGTCACGCCAGTTGATCCGGTGGGCAGCGAAGTCATCCTCATTCAGAACCATCGCGCTGTGCGAACGGATTGCCTCAAGAGCGACGTCCTCTTCGTTCTTGCTGGCGATGGCCAAGAGAATCCCACGCCGTTGCATTCCCTTTAGAGCAGATTGGAAGCCGACGAACGCCTCCCCGAGGCTGTCGTGACCACCGAGGCGCAAATTCTCCCAGCCGATATCGCCGACGATCCCGCCCCATAGCGTGTCGTCGAGATCTACGACCACCAGCTTGCGCGCAGCACCTATGGTTGCCGCGAAGGCCGCTCGCGTATCTGTCGCTGCCTGAGCGAGAACCGTCGAGTTGTAGGCAACCTTCCCTCCATACCAGAGCTTGGGGTGCCGTGCCGCTGCGCCCGCCTGCGCGACCCACCTCTGCGTGTCGAGCACGAAGATCTCGCGGTACGGAGCAAGGCGGCCGATCAGTCGTCTGTTGATCTCGAGAAGGGCATGGGCAACTCCACCCGGTTTCAGGTCGATCGCGCCGAGACCTCGGTCGTAGGCCGGAGCCGTCCAGGTCGGTACGACGGCGCACCTGACCGTTTCGAGTGAGGACACAAGCAGGTCGGCAAATGCATCGACTTCTTCCATCAGCTCCGCGAAGTCCGCTGCCTGACCCGTCACCAGCTTCTGGAACGTAGGCACCACGGTGTCGGGGAGGGTCCAGACCACGGCAAGGTCGATGGACCGTTCGGCGAGTCCGAGCAGTGACGGCACCACCTGTCCGAATGGGGCGACCTCGACGTCGAACCGGAGACCATCGTCCTCGCTAAGGCGATGCGCGAAGTCGTCCACCGTGAAGTCGGATATCACGATCGCGCTGTGAGGTCGAGCGGCGTCCTGAGCCAGTGCAGGCACGTCGGCAGCCTTCGGCAGAATCGGCGGCTCGCTGACGGGCTCGACGGGCGCAGCAAGCGACGATGACGCGCCGTCTGAGACGGGACCCGGGACTTGCCCGGCTGCGGCGCGCAGGCTGTCTCCATCGACGGACGGATCGTCTTTGAGACTTCGCAGCACGCGTGCTGGCACACCTCCGGCAACCACCTGATCCGGGATGGCCCCCGAGACGACGCTTCCGGCAGTGATCACCGACCGGGCGCCGATACGAGACCCGGGAAGAACTGTGACGCGACCCGCGAGCCATACGCGGTCGCCGATCTCGATCGCCGATGCCTCGCCCTGGGACGTCTCCTCCTGAGCGTCGCGGACCACGCAGTACGGACCGAGGCTGACGCTCCGGCCGATGGTGACTCGGGATTGAGCGTCGATTGTGCAGCCGAAGTTGATGTAGGTGCCGTCGCCCACATCAATTGTGCCGTCGGGTCCCGTGGACAGCGAGACCGGCTGGTAAGTCGAGTTGAAAACCACACGCGCCCCCACCTCGATTCGACCCCGGTTGCTGACTTTGGGCACGCCGCCTTTCGTTCGGGTCCAACGCCCGACCCGGTCGCACGACTGAAGTGCCGGGCGAGCCGCGGCGGCATCGATTGCCGACCGCGAGAGGAGCAAAACGCTACGGGCGACCCGTGCGCGCATCCGCTCCCCACTGCCGCCCGCCAGAGAACGCGTCAGACGCGATCTCGCTCCAGCCATGTGACTTCCTCTATCTCTTGTGGGCTGTCGTGGTCTGGTGGCGTCGGCCTTCAAGTCCCCAGGCAGGACCAACGGCGCGAATGTCGTGGTGGGTGTCGACGTCGCACCCTCGGGTCCCGCTCGCTGGATCATCAGGGTCAGCTCGTTGAGGTGAAGAAGGAAGTCGGGCGGGAGCGGCTGAGGCTTCCCTTCCCGGATTGCGCGCTCCATCTCAGCGATCCCGAGGAGCTTGGCCTGCGCATAGACCTCCCGCCGACGAACCCAACTGACGAGCCGGTGCTTGACCGTCGGCACGCAGCGGGCTGGCGCAGAGGGGACGAAGCGCCTGACGGTCAGCCTCCTCCCGCGCGCACGACCTCGCGGGCTGTCGTGAAAAAGATCTTGAAATCGAGCCAGAGGCTCCAGCTCTCGATGTAGTAATTGTCGAACCTGGCCCGGTCCGCGATCGACGTGTTGCCTCGCAGACCACTGCGCCGCCTGGAAGGGGTCCAGGGCCACTCTCACAGTACAACGTTGCAGGTCAGCGAGATGACGCCTACCGATGGTGTGCAGGCGGAGCAGGGCAGTGCCGGGGTCGTTGCTACCAGGGCCGCTGCCTACCGCCGAGGACGTTCTCCGCGCGTAGGAGTGAGGCGAGGTACTTCCCTTAGCCGCTGTTGCGCAGCAGCTCGGCCAGCTGTATCGGCTGCTCGTCGGCGACCCAGCCGTTGCGCCACGCGACCGCCTCAGGCGCGCCGACCTTCACGCCTTGGCGGGCCTCGATGACGCGGATGAACTGGGCGGCGGCCATGAACGAGTCGAAGGTGCCGGAGTCGAGCCAGGCGGTGCCGCGGTCCAACGGCTGGACGATGAGCCTGCCTTGGGCGAGGTAGTGCCGGTGGTGCGGCCGCGGGTGCGGGCAGTCGACGGTTCCGGTGAGCTGCCGGTCCCCGCTTATGACATGTTCTCCGGCACCGAGCTGCTGGGCCGCCTAGCGTTGGAGAGAAGATGCTCGCCGGCCTGTCGACCGGTCGCTACCCGGTCGGCCTGGAACCGTTGGGCGCAGCGGTGCAGGTGAGCTTGTCGGGGACGTCGCTCCCCCTGAGCCGCACGCCTTGTCCGGTCACTCGGCAGGAAGGACTGTCATGCAGTTGCACGTCGTCTACCGCTACCACCCAGGCGAGAACGCCAAGGGGCGACCCGGCTACTACAGCAAAGCCCTCGCCCTGGCCTCGCTGCTGCGTTCAGCTGAAGCGTGCCGCGAGGAGCCCGACCTCGTCTTCGCTCACGACGGGCCGGTCGAGGACCACCTGCGCGAAGTGATGCAGGAGCACGGCAGCCTGCACCCGATCCGCGGAGGGAGCGCCCGCCGCTCTTATCTGAGCGCGCTCCTGCTCACCCGGCGGCTGTGCTGGGACCCGGCCGACCTTGTCCTCCTGGTCGAGGATGACTACCTGTTCGTCCCGCAGGCGCTCGGTGCAGTGCTGGACGCGGCCCGGGCCCTGCCGCCGGGCTGGTACGTCACCCCCTACACCGACGACTGGGACGAGGCCTCTGCCCCTCAGCCGGAGATCGACGGTGGGTGGCGGCGTGCGCGGAGCACGACGAGCACCTTCGGCACCTCAGTCGGCACCCTGGGCGAGGACGGCGGCCTGCTGCGGCTGTGCCCGTACTCCGGGGGCGCGTGGGACACCGCGACTTGTCTCGCGCTGCAGGGGCGACCGCCTTTCACCTGGCAGCGGCTGGCGGTGGAGGCGCGCGGGGTCTCGTCCGAGGACGACGGGCAGCGCCGCCGGCGGATCGCCGCTCGGGCACTCGTGCGTGCAGTGCTCATGGTGCGCGCACACCGGCGCCCCTCACGACGGCGCGCCCTGGCTGCGCCGCGGCCCAATCTCGCGACCCACCTCGAGGAGGGGTGGCTCTCTCCGGGCAGGAACTGGGAGCAGGTCGCCGAGGAGACGCTGACCTGGGCGCAGAGTTACTGTCCTCGGCTGGCCGAAGCCATGGGCGGTTGACGGGGAGCTGCTGGCGGCCGACCGTTGACGTGAAAGCCCAAGCTAAGTGCAAGGAACCGTGAAATCGTGCACGCCTGGGCCGGCAAGGAGCTGCTGCGTCACCTGCTCGCCAAGATCAACGGCGGTGCCCGGCCGTACGAGATCCGCGAGGGCTTGACGTGTTCTACAGCCACACCGCCAGCGTCGACGTCCCGAGCTGACGCGGCTCGCGACCACGATCGAAGTTTGTGGCCGGCTATCGAGGCGTTCTTGCGGCTGCGCCACCAACCCGCACCGAGGGCTACAACACCAACGTCAAACTCACCAAGAGGACCGCCCGCGGGTTTCGATCCCAGGCCAACTACCAGCGCCGTGTCCTGCTCGCCAGCCGTCGCGTGACCAACCATCCCCGAACCACCGATTTCACGCTTCACCGCGAAGAAGCCCGGTTCGTCGTCTGTCGGTGCATCTCGGCGTCATGCACCGCCGGGGTCGGGCTGGCGGATCAGTGTTTGAGGCACCACAACCCACCAGCACTGGGCCCACGCCGCCCTGCAGAGCGAGGTCATGTACCCGTCGATCATGACGACGAGCCCGACCTACTACGCGCAGGGTGACCTCAGCGGCCTGCGGGCTGTCGGTCGTGGGGCCGGCTGCCTCTGATTGGGTACGACTGCCGCTTCGCCTGCCGGTGACCCAACGGGTCGCCGGCAGGCGCATGTCGGGCCTGTGGACGGCGGCCGCGAGGACCGGCGCGCCCGTATCCTTCGCGCTGCCGCCATGTCTCTTTCTGCGCTGCTCGACGCTGCCCTCGCCGACCCCTCCCTCGTCCGCTGGACGCGGTCGGCCGGTTCGCCAACCCTCGACCTCACGGCCCCGCCCGGGCTGCGGCCGCTCGCGATCGCCGGGCTTGCCCGTGAGCGCTTCGTCCTCGCCGTCACCGCTACCACCCGTGAGGCCGAGGACCTGGTCGAGACGCTCGGCTGCCTGCTCGGCCGGGGCGCCGTGGCGGAGTACCCGTCGTGGGAGACGCTGCCGCACGAGCGCCTCTCCCCCCGCGCGGACACCGTCGGGCGCCGGGTTGCCGTGTTGCGGCGGATGGCGCATCCCGGTGAGCACCTCGACGGGCCGCTGCAGGTTGTGGTCGCCCCCGTGCGGTCGGTGCTGCAGCCGCAGGCCAAGGGGCTCGGCGACCTCGAGCCGGTCCGGCTCAAGGCCGGGGACGAGGCCGACCTCGACGCCGTCACCCGCCGGTTGACCGACCTCGCCTACGCCCGGGTCGAGATGGTCGAGCGGCGCGGGCAGTTTGCTGTGCGCGGCGGCATCCTCGACGTGTTCCCGCCGACCGACGAGCACCCGGTCCGGGTGGAGTTCTTCGGCGACGAGGTCGACGAGATCCGCAGTTTCGCCGTCGCTGACCAACGCTCCATCGGCCCGCTGCCGGACGGGCATGGCCTCGACGCCCCGCCGTGCCGCGAGATCCTGCTGACCCCCGACGTGCAGGCCCGGGCGGCGGCGCTGCTCGAGGCGCATCCCGAGCTGTCCGACATCCTCGGCAAACTGGCAGCCGGTGTGCCCGGGGAGGGGATGGAGGCCTTCGCGCCCGTCCTCATCGACGAGCTCGTGCTGCTGGTCGACGAGCTGCCCGCCGGCGCGCACGTGGTCGTCGCCGACCCGGAGAAGGTGCGGGCCCGCGCGGCCGACCTCACCCGCACGAGCGCGGAGTTCCTCGACGCGGCGTGGGGGGCAGCGGCGTACGGCGGTAAGGCCCCCGTCGACCTCGGCGCGGCGGCGTACCACACCTTCGCCGACGTCCGCGCGCATGCGGCCGAGGTCGGCGTGCCGTGGTGGTCGGTGACCCCCTTCACCGCGGATGAGGAGATCGAGGACGACAGCCTGGTCGCCGCCGCCCGCCTCGCGCCGTCCTACCGCGGCGACACTGAGGCCGCGCTCGCCGACATCAAGCGGATGCTGACCGAGGGCTGGCGCGTCTGCATCGTCACCGAGGGGCACGGGCCGGCGCAGCGCATCGGCGAGGTGCTGCGCGAGGCCGACCTCGGCGTGCGGCTGACCGAGGAGGCCGAGCTGGTCGACGGGGTCGCCACGGTCACGACCGGCTCGCTCGCCACCGGCTGGACCAGCGACCTGCTGAAGCTGGCTGTCATCACCGAGACGGACCTCGCCGGCAGCCGCGGCGTCAGCAGCACCAAGGACATGCGGCGGCTGCCGAGCAAGCGGCGCAAGGGCGTCGACCCGCTGCAGCTGCAGCACGGCGACACCGTCGTGCACGAGCAGCACGGGGTCGGGCGCTACGTCGAGATGGTGCAGCGCACCGTCGCGGGCGCGACGCGCGACTACCTCGTCCTCGAGTACGCGCGCGGCGACCGGCTGTACGTGCCGACCGACCAGCTCGAGCAGGTCACGCGCTACGTCGGCGGCGAGGCGCCCACCCTCGACCGCATCGGTGGCGCCGACTGGGCTAAGCGCAAGGGGCGGGCGCGCAAGGCGGTCAAGGAGATCGCCGGCGAGCTCATCCGGCTCTACAGCGCGCGGATGGCCTCGCCCGGGCACGCCTTCGGGCCCGACACGCCCTGGCAGCGCGAGCTGGAGGACGCCTTCCCCTACCGCGAGACGCCCGACCAGCTGCGGGTGGTCGAGGAGGTCAAGGCCGACATGGAGTCGCGCGTGCCGATGGACCGCGTGGTCTGCGGCGACGTCGGTTACGGCAAGACCGAGATCGCCGTGCGCGCAGCGTTCAAGGCTGTGATGGAGGGCAAGCAGGTCGCCATCCTGGTACCGACGACGCTGCTGGTGCAGCAGCACTTCTCGACGTTCTCCGAGCGGTACGCCTCGTTCCCGGTGACGGTGCGGGGCATCTCGCGCTTCAACACCGCGAAGGAGCAGGCTGCTGTGCTTGCGGGGCTGGCGGACGGGTCGGTCGACGTCGTCATCGGCACGCACCGGCTGTTCAACCCGAACGTGGTGTGGAAGGACCTCGGGCTGGTCATCGTCGACGAGGAGCAGCGCTTCGGCGTCGAGCACAAGGAGTACCTGAAGACCATGCGGACGTCGGTGGACGTGCTGACGATGAGCGCGACGCCCATCCCCCGCACGCTGGAGATGTCGATCACCGGCATCCGGGAGCTGTCGACGATCGACACCCCGCCGGAGGAGCGGCACCCGGTGCTGACGTTCGTGGGGGCGTACGAGGAGAAGCAGGTCGCGGCGGCGGTGCGGCGCGAGCTGCTGCGCGAGGGGCAGGTCTTCTACATCCACAACCGGGTCGAGTCGATCGACCGGGCGGCGTCGCGGCTGCGCGATCTGGTGCCCGAGGCCCGGATCGGGGTTGCGCACGGGCAGATGCACGAGGACGAGCTCGAGCAGCACATGGTGGCGTTCTGGGAGAAGGAGTACGACGTCCTCGTCTGCACCACGATTGTGGAGAGCGGGCTCGACATCCCCAACGCCAACACCCTGATCCTGGAGCGGGCGGATGCGTTCGGGCTCTCGCAGCTGCACCAGCTGCGCGGGCGGGTGGGGCGCGGGCGGGAGCGGGCGTACGCCTACTTCATGTACCAGCCGGACAAGCCGCTGACCGAGACCGCGCACGACCGGCTCGCGACGATCGCGCAGAACTCCGAGCTCGGCGCCGGGATGGCGGTGGCGCTGAAGGACCTGGAGATCCGCGGCGCGGGCAACCTGCTGGGCGGGGAGCAGTCGGGGCAGATCGCATCAGTCGGATTCGACCTGTATGTGCGGATGGTCGGCGAGGCGGTGGCGTCGTTCAAGGGCGAGAGCGCGTCGGACGAGCTGCCGGAAGTGAAGATTGACCTGCCGGTGAACGCGAACATCCCGCATGAGTACGTGCCGGGGGAGCGCTTGCGCCTGGATGCCTACCGGCGGATCGCGTCGGCGACTGCCCAGGCCGATCTGGACGAGGTGCGGGCCGAGCTGACCGACCGGTACGGGACGCTGCCCGAAACGGTGGAGAACCTGCTGGCGGTGGCTGCGTTCCGCGGGCTGGCCCGGCGGATCGGGCTGACCGAGGTGTCCGTGCAGGGGCGCAACGTGCGCTTCGCGCCGTGGTCGCTGCTCGACAGCCAGACGGTGCGGCTGCAGCGGCTGTACAAGAACACTGTCATCAAGCCGGCTGTCGGGACGGTGCTGGTGCCGCTGCCGACGGCGACCGGGCGGATGGGTTCGCCGCCACTGCGCGACCGGGCGCTGCTGGGGTGGGCGTCAGACCTGCTCACTGCCGTGGCCGGGGAGGCTGTCGCCGCCTGAGCTCGCGGCTCAGGCGGCCTTAGAACGCTTTGTTCGGTTGATCAAGGTGCTGAGCAGCTGCTTGGGGCCGCGGCGTCCCGCTGTCCACGGATCCTGCGGGCGACGCACCACGACCGGGCCGCGGCGCTTGACCTTCTCGGCCCGCGGCTCGCGGGTGTAGTAGTACGCAGCCAGGGCGACCCGGGCATCATGTTCTGGGCATTTCAGCGGGTCCGGCAATCCGTGAAGCGTCTGGTCGTGCGTCTCCCACATCACCAGCGTGTTCTTCTGCGGCGCTATGGTCTTGGCTGCTGCCGACATGTCAGATGGCCAGAGCTCGAGGAAGCCCCCGTACTCCGGCTTCCAGTCCTCATTCAGGTACAGCAGCGCGTTCACGCGGTGATGCAGCGTTGTCACCGGATGACGGCGAAAGTCTCGGTGGACGAGGGTGAAGCCGCCAGCTGGGAATCGGTGCAGGCCGCCGTAAAGGTGGGTGGGGTCGGGCAGTAGGTCCTTGACCCCGGTGACGCCCTCAAGCAGGCCCGTGAACTCCGCTCCGTCGAGAAAGCGGAACAGTTCCTCGCTGACCGGCCCAGGCAGGTGGGTGGTCTCGTCCTTGACCTGGGCGCGGTTGGCGTCGCGCTTGAGTTCTGACGCGCTTATTTGCATGGCCTCCCGCTTGGCAGCTGTCAGCATGCTGTCCGGGAACAGCCCATGCAGGACGAGATGCGGCCATGGCTGAGCTGCCTGGTACTCCGCGCGCAACTCGTCGACCCGCTGGGTGGCAGACGTCAAGTCGATCGCACGGCCGTCGCTCAACGCAGTGGCGGCTGGTTCCCTCGCGAGGTGCCCGTCGGCGTAGGTCATCGTGCCCCATTCCTCTAATTGTCCTATTTTATCCTAGAACAGGAACTAGCGCCCGCCACGTAATGGTGGCCTGGCGGCTCCTTGGCGAAGTTCACCTCAGCCTGGATGTGCAGGGCGGTCGGCAACCCGCAGTAGATTCACCGTCGTGCGCAGCCCCCGGACCGCCCGTGCCCGCGTCCTCGCTGTCGCTGCCAGCGCTGCCGTGGTGGTGCCGCTGATGAGCGGGTGCCAGACGAACGCCGGCAGCGCTGCCTTCGTCGGCAAGGACAAGATCTCGACGGTCGACCTGACCGCGATGGCGCAGCGCAGCCAGCAGGCCCTTGCGGCAGCCGGCAGCGCGCAGGCGGCGACCCCAGAGGCCGTGCAGCGCAATGACCTCAGCCTGCTGATCACCGACAAGCTGCTGCAACGAGTCGGGGCCGCCAAGGGGGTCACAGTCACCAACACCGACGTGCAGACGTTCCAGAGCCAGCAGCTGGCCGCAAACGGTGAGGCGCTCACCCAGCAGCTGGCCTCGCAGGGGATCGGCCAGGCAGACCAGAAACTGCTGTTCCGGGTCCAGCTGCTCGACACCAGGATCGGCGCCAAGTTGGGCGCATCGCCTAAACAGCAGAGCGATCCCGTGGTGCCGCTGATCGTGCAGGAGAGCAAGCGGGTCGGGGTGCGCGTCAACCCTCGCTTCGGCACGTGGGATGCCGCCAATGTGCGGGTTAGGCCTCCGGCCGACGACCTTTCCAGCCCTGCCAGTCCTGCCGACGCAGCGGTGCCGTCAACCGCGCCGTGACGGCCCTGGAGCCAGCCGCTGCGCCTGTCGTCGTCGTCGTCCTTACGAGTCCCCGGGTTGCGGCCGGGTTGCTGCCGGCGGGCGTCTGGGACCTGCTCCGCAGCCGCCCGGTCGCAGCCGCCCCCGGGCATCCCCATGCCGCCGCGCTCGCGGCGGAGGGCATCCAGGTGCGGGAGCTCGGCGCCGCAACGCTCGAGGACGTGCGGGCACTGGCGCCAGTCGCGTGGATCGCCGCCCCCGACGACGACCCGACCCTTAAGCCCGCGGCCCTGACCGACCGCGACGGCGTCGCCGTGCTCCAGGGCAGCACCGACCTGCCCGGCGCCCGGCTGCTCGACGCCGTGGCAGTCATGGACCGGCTGCGCTCGCCCGGCGGCTGCCCCTGGGATGCCGAGCAGACGCACACCTCGCTGATGCCCTACCTGCTCGAGGAGGCGTACGAGGCCTACCAGACCCTCGAGGACGGCGACTCCGACGCTCTGCGCGACGAGCTGGGCGACGTGCTGCTGCAGGTCCTGTTCCACGCCCGCATCGCTGCCGAGGGTGCGGGATGGGACGTGGACGACGTGGCCGCGAACCTGGTCGACAAGCTCGTGCGGCGCCATCCACACGTGTTCGGGGTCGAGACGGTCGACGGCGCCGAGCAGGTCCAGACCAACTGGGATGCCATCAAGGCGAGCGAGGGAGCGGGGGGCTCGACTGTGGCGCGCGTGCCGCTGGCCCTGCCGGCCCTGGGGCTCGCGGCCAAGGTGCAGAAGCGGGCAATGAAGGCGGGGCTCGCGGCAGGTGAGGTCCTGCCGGGGCTGGACGCAGCGTCACCGGCCGACGCGCTCGCCGCGGCAGCAACGGCCCTCGCGACAGGCGCCGCCGACCCCGACGAGGCGGCCGGCGAGCTGCTCTGGACGGCAGTCGCGGTGTGCCGCAGCGCGGGCGCGGACCCCGAGGCAGCCTTGCGCGGCGTAGCGCGACGGCACCGCGACCGGCTCGCCGCGCGGGAAGTGCAGACTTCACCCGAGCGTGACGGCGGGGCAGCCCATGGCGCTGGGCCGGCCGTCCTATCGTGAGCCCCGTCCCGACCCCCGCATAGGAGCACAGTGCCCTTCATCGACGACGTCAGCGCCCGCGAAATCCTCGACTCGCGCGGCAACCCGACGGTCGAGGTCGAGGTCGAGCTCGACGACGGCGTCGTCGGCCGGGCAGCGGTGCCGAGCGGCGCCAGCACCGGCGCGTTCGAGGCGGTCGAGCTGCGTGACGGCGGCACCCGCTACGGCGGCAAGGGCGTGCGCAAGGCCGTCTCGGCCGTCAACGACACGATCGGGCAGGAGATCATCGGCTTCGACGCCACCGAGCAGCGGCTGCTCGACCAGGCGCTGCTCGACCTCGACGGCACGCCCGACAAGTCCTCGCTCGGGGCCAACGCCGTCCTCGGCGTCTCGCTGGCCGTGGCGCGGGCGGCGGCGGCCAGCACGCAGCTGCCGCTGTTCCGCTACCTCGGCGGCCCCAACGCCCACCTGCTGCCGGTGCCGATGATGAACATCCTCAACGGCGGCGCTCACGCCGACACCAACGTCGACATCCAGGAGTTCATGGTCGCGCCGGTCGGGGCGTCGACCTTTGCCGAGGCGCTGCGCTGGGGCGTCGAGGTCTACCACGCGCTCAAGGCCGTGCTGAAGGGGCGCGGGCTGATCACCGCAATTGGTGACGAGGGCGGCTTCGCCCCCAGCCTGCCGGCCAACCGCGAGGCCCTGGACCTCATCCTCACCGCTATCGCCGACGCCGGCTTCGCGCCCGGCACCGACATCGCGCTCGCGCTCGACGTCGCCGCCAGCGAGTTCCACGACGACGGCGCCTACACCTTCGAGGGCCAGCAGCGCGACAGCGAGCAGATGACCGCCTACTACGCCGGGCTGCTCGACGACTACCCCATCGTCTCGCTCGAGGACCCGCTGTCGGAGGACGACTGGACCGGCTGGCAGAGCCTCACCCAGCAGCTCGGCTCCCGCGTGCAGGTGGTGGGCGACGACCTGTTCGTCACCAACCCGGAGCGGCTCGAGCGCGGCGTCCGCGAGGGATGCGCCAACGCGCTCCTCGTCAAGGTCAACCAGATCGGCACGCTGACCGAGACGCTGGATGCGGTCGCACTCGCCCACCGCAGCGGCTACCGCTGCATGATGAGCCACCGCTCCGGCGAGACCGAGGACACCACGATCGCCGACCTCGCCGTCGCGACCGACTGCGGGCAGATCAAGACCGGCGCTCCGGCGCGCAGCGAGCGGGTTGCCAAGTACAACCAGCTGCTGCGCATCGAGGAGCAGCTCGCCGACGCTGCCCGCTACGCCGGTGCGGCGGCCTTCCCGCGCGCGCAGAGCCCTGCGGCCGGCTGACCGGTGCCGCGCGTGCGCTCCGAGGTCCGGGCCCGTCGGCCTGCGGTGCCCCGGCGCGCCCTGCCGGTGCAGCCCCAGCGGCATGTGGCGCGAGCCGCCGGCCCCCCCTCGTCCTGGTCCCTGGCGGGGGCGCGGCTGGCGTTCACCACCCGCGCGGCGCTGCTCGGCCTTGCCGTGTGCGCCGTCGTGCTCACGCTCGCCTACCCCGCGCGGCAGTACCTCGCGCAGCGGGCCAAGATCGCCGCGCTGGCTCATCAGGAGCGGACCGACGAGCGTGCGGTGCAGGCGCTGTGGCAGACCATCGCCCAGGGGCAGGCACCGAGCCACATCATCAGTGAGGCGCGTCAGCGGCTGCAGCTGAAGATGCCCGGCGACCAGGTGTTCTACCTGCCGGCCGCGCCCGCGGGTAGCCCGGTGACCAGGCACGACGGCGTGCAGACTCCAGTCGTCGCCGGCCACGACCACCTGCCCTGGTATGACGAGGCGTGGAAGAGCACAGTCGCCGCGAGCCACTGAGCCAGCTGGTGGAGGTGGCCGATCCGGTTGCCGGCCCTCCCGGCGACCCGGAGCTGCTCGCGGTGGTGAGCGCACAGCTGGGCCGGCCTGCGCGGGCCGTGCGGCGGGTTGCGCACATCTGCGGATGTGGACTGCCGGACGTCGTCGAGACCTCGCCCCGCCTCGCCGACGGCACCCCGTTCCCGACGCTGTACTACCTGACCTGCCCGCGCGCGGCCAAGGAGGTCAGCCGGCTGGAGTCCGGCGGGATGATGCGGGAGATGACCGATCGACTCGCCCGTGAGCCGGAGCTGGCCGCGGCCTACGCCCGCGCCAACGAGGACTACCTGCGACGCCGCGACGCCCTCGGTCGGCTGCCGGGCGACCCCACTGCCGGCGGCATGCCCGGGCGGGTGAAGTGCCTGCACGTGCTGGTGGCGCACGCGCTGGCGGCCGGGCCCGGGGGGCAGCCGCTGGGGGACGAGGCCCTCGCAGCGATGCCCGACTGGGGCTCGGACGGGCCGTGCGTCGATCCGGCGCCGTTGGAGTTGGGGCCTTCTGGGTCAGGGCCGACAGGGTGAGGGTCGCGGCGATCGACTGCGGCACCAACACGTTGCGCCTGCTGGTGGCCGAGCCCGGGCCGGACGGGCGGCCCGTCGACGTGCTGCGCCGGATGGAGGTGGTGCGGCTCGGGGAGGGCATCGACAGCACCGGCGGGATCGCTCCCGCCGCGCTGGAGCGGACCCTCGCCGCGCTGCGCGACTACGCCGGCGAGATCCGGTCGCTCGGGGCCGAGCGGGTGCGGATGGTCGCCACCAGCGCGACCCGCGATGCGCGCAACCGGCAGCTGTTCCTCGACGGCGCGACCAGCCTGCTCGGCGTGCCGCCCGAGGTGCTCTCTGGTGACCAGGAGGCTGCCCTGACCTTCGGCGGGGCGGCGGCTGACCTCGTTGCGCGCGGTTTCGATGCCCCGGCTCCGCTGCTGGTCGTCGACATCGGGGGCGGGTCGACCGAGCTCGTCCTCGGCGGCGCGTTGCTGGCCGGCGCTCCGGCAGCGTCGATCACAGCGGCGGTATCGGTCGACATCGGGTGCGTGCGGCTGACCGAGCGGCATCTCGGGCCGGCAGAGGGTGGGCCGTACCCGAACGCGCTGGTCGAGGCGCTCGTTGCCGACGTGCAGGGGGCGCTGGCGGGGGCCGCGGAGTCCGTCGACCTCCACGCCGCCGGCACGCTGGTCGCCGTCGCCGGAACGGCCAAGACTGTCGCCGCGCTCGCGATGGACCTGCCTACCTACGACGCCGAGCGGATCCACCTGAGCCGGGTCGGCGCCGCCGACGTAGCGGCAGTGGCCGAGCGGCTGGTCGCCTCCAGCGCCGCCGAGCGGGCAGCCATGGGTCCGATGCACCCCGGGCGCGTCGACGTCATCACAGCCGGGAGCCTGGTCCTGCGCGAGGTGGTGCGGGCGGTCGGGCTCGACAGCGTCGTGGCGAGCGAGCGCGACATCCTCGACGGCGTCGCCGCCTCGCTGCTCGGGTGAGCCGGCCGGGGATTGGCGTCGGGGCGCCCGCCGGGCCAGCCGCGGTCGGAGCCTGGCCGGCCGACCCCGCATCCGCTGCCACACCCGTCGCACCGGGCGCCCCTGACGTTGCCCGGCTGGCGGCCGCCTCGTCGACCGCCTCGGAGCTGGATGCGCGGACCAGCGTCTGCCGGGCCTGCCCCCGCCTGGTCGGGTGGCGAGAGCAGGTGGCGACCGAGCGCCGCGCCGCCTATCTGCGCCAGCCGTACTGGGGGCGCCCGGTGCCGGCGTGGGGGCCGGGGGACGCACGCGTCGCCCTGGTCGGGCTGGCACCCGCTGCGCACGGCGGCAACCGGACCGGGCGCATCTTCACCGGCGACCGCAGCGGCGACTGGCTCTACGCCGCGCTGTACCGGGCGGGGCTTGCCGCGTTGCCCACCTCGGTACGGCTTGGCGACGGCCAGCGGCTGGTCGGCACCCGCATCCTCGCCGGGGTGCACTGCGCGCCGCCGGCCAACAAGCCGACGGCGGCCGAGCGCGACGCCTGCCGGCCGTGGCTGGTCCGCGGCCTGGAGCTGCTGGCGCCAACACTGCGGGTCGTCGTCGCCCTCGGCCACTTCGCCTGGCAGACGACGTGGCCCGCATTGCGCGACGCGGGCTACGCCGGCGTCCCGCCTCGCACCCCGGCCTTCGGGCACGGCGCCGAGGTGACGGCCGGCGGCATCGTCGTGCTGGGGATGTACCACCCGAGCCCGCGCAACACCTTCACCGGGCTGCTGACCGAGCAGATGACGGATGCCGTGCTCGGGCGTGCGGCGACGCTGGGCGGCGTGCACTCGGCTGACCAGTAGCGCCGGAGTGTGACTGGCGCATCCCGGCCGCGGCGTGACGGGGCGAGCGGGCAGGGTAGGCCAGAGCGCATGGACAAAGCTCCGCGCGTTCTGATCGTCGGTGGCGGCTACGTCGGTATGTACGCCGCGCTCCGCATGCAGCAGAAGATGCGGACCGGGGAGCTGCAGATCACCGTCGTCGACCCGAACTCCTACATGACCTACCAGCCGTTCCTGCCGGAGTCGGGGGCGGGCAACCTCGAGCCGCGGCACGTGGTCGCACCGCTGCGGCGGGTGCTGCACAAGTGCGAGATCATCAACGGCCGTATCGAGAAGGTCGACCACGCCGGCAAGCGGGCGCTGCTGCAGCCGCAGGAGGGGCCGGCGCGCGAGCTGGACTACGACATCCTCGTCATGTGCCCCGGGTCGATTGCACGGACGCTGCCGATCCCCGGCCTGGCCGAGGTGGGCATCGGGTTCCGGACCGTCGCAGAGGCCATCTACCTGCGCAACCAGGTGCTCAACCGGCTCGACTCCGCCGCGTCCTCGCCGGACCCGGACCTGCGCCGCCGCGCGCTGACGTTCGTTTTCGTCGGCGGCGGCTACGCCGGCATCGAGGCCCTCGCCGAGCTCGAGGACATGGCCCGTTCGGCCATCCGCTTCTACCCCAACCTCACCCCGCGCGACATGCGCTGGGTGATGGTCGAGGCGTCGGGGCGGATCCTGCCGGAGGTGTCTGCGTCGATGGGGCTCTACACCATCGAGCAGCTCGCCCACCGCGGCATCGAGGTCAAGCTCAACACCCGGGTCACCTCGCTCGAGGGGGGCCATGTGGTGCTGGACAACGGCGAGCAGTTCGATGCCGAGACCGTCGTGTGGACGGCGGGCGTGCGTCCGCACCCGCTGCTGGAGTCGACCGACCTGCCGGTGGATGACAAGAAGCGGCTCAAGGCAACGGCGTTCTTGCAGGTCGAGGGCGTGGCTGATGCCTGGACCGCCGGCGACTGCGGCGCGGTGCCCGACCTGAGCAAGAGCGACGGCAGCTTCACCGGCCCGTCGGCGCAGCACGCGGTCCGGCAGGCGCGGCGTCTCGCCGACAACCTGCTGAAGGCGCTGCGCGGGCAGCCGATCCTGCCTTACGAGCACAAGTACGCTGGGTCGGTCGCCTCACTCGGGCTCTACAAGGGCGTGGCCGAGATCTACGGGATCAAGCTGCGCGGGTTCCCGGCGTGGTTCATGCACCGGACCTACCATCTGTCGCGGATGCCGACCTTCAACCGCAAGGTGCGCGTGCTCACGGACTGGACGATCGCCCTGTTCTTCCGGCGGGAGATCGTGTCGCTGGGGGCTTTCCAGGACCCGCGGGCCGACTTCCGCGCCGCCGCGACGCCGCTGCCGCCGGCGGACGGGCAGTAGCTGCAGCCCCCGTACTCCAACCGGCAGAGAGAAGCGGCTTAAACCCGCTGCAGTGTGGGTTCGAGTCCCACCGGGGGCACACCAGGTGCGAGCCCCGTCACCCCTGCGCCGGAACTGCTCCGGCATTGGATGCGTTGTACTGAACGGGCCGGGCGGACCGGCACTTGAAGGGAGCACCACCTCACATGCCAGCTCTTCGCTCCAGCAACCCCGTCTTCCGTGACGGGCGTTTCGGCGGGCGTCCAGCCTCGCCGTACGGCCCCGGCGCTGACCCGGCCGCCAGTCCTGAGCAGCTCGCACAGATGTACCGGGCGCCGAGCGCGCTGACCATCGACGACGTCGTCATGCACACCCTCGGCCTGTTCGCCATCCTGGCCGTCGCGGGCGGGCTCGGGTGGGCGCTCGCGCCGACGACCCCGGGCATCGGCTTCGCGGCCGGCCTCGGGGCGTTCGCGTTGTCGCTGGCCATCGGCTTCGGCCGCGCCGTCAAGCCGCCGCTGATCGTGCTGTTCGCCGTCCTCGAGGGCTTCGCGATCGGCATGATCTCGCGGTTCTACGAGACCGCCTACTCCGGCATCGTCCTGCAGGCCTTGGCCGGCACAGCCGTGGTGTTCGTGACGATGCTCATCGCCTACCGCAGCGGGAAGATCCGCGCGACGCCGCGCATGGCGCGCATCGTGTTCGGCGGCCTGATGGGCGTCGTCGCGCTCGGGCTGATCGACCTCGTCCTGCGCACCGCGACCGGCAGCCACCTGCCGATCATCAACTCGGCCTCGCCGCTGGGCATCCTGTTCAGCGTCGCCGTGCTGGTGCTCGCGAGCCTGCAGTTCGTGCTCGACTTCGACTTCATCGAGCGGGCCATCGCCGCGGGAGCTCCGCGGCAGGAGGCCTGGCGGGCGGCGTACGGGCTGCTCGTGGGCTTCGTCTGGGTCTACCTCGAGCTGCTTCGCCTGCTGTCGAAGCTGCGCAGCAACTAGCCCTAAGCATGGTCCGATGGCACGGGGCCTCGAAGACGGCCCCGGTGGGTTGCCACCACCGGGGCCGTTTGCGTGCGCCGGGGCGTGCTGCCGCGGGCCAGCGGTCAGATACCCGCGCGCTCGAGGGCCGGGCGCAGCTCGGTCGCATACCACTCGCAGAACGCTTTCTGGTCGGGGCCGATCTGCACGAGCGCCAACTCGGTGAACCCGGCGTCCTTGAAGCCCTGGATCGACTCGACGTAGGCGTCGACCTCGGGGCCGTGCGGGATCGCGCTCGTCATGTCCTCCTCGCGGACGTAGGCGGTGGCGGCGGCGAAGTTGACCGGGCTCGGCAGCTCGGGGTTGACCTTCCAGCCCAGGCCGAACCAGCGGAACTGGTCGTGGGCGAGCGCCAGCGCCTTGCTCGCGTCGGTGCCGTAGCAGACGCCGAGCTGGCCAACGGCCGGCTTGCCTGCACCCCCCGCGGCGCCGAACATCTCGATCAGCTCGGCCTTGGGCTCGGTGGAGATGACGAGGTCGGCCAGCTCGCCGGCCATCCGGCACGACTGCTGCCCGCTAACGGCTAGTCCGATCTCGACCGGCTCGTCCGGCAGGTCGAAGATGCGCGCGGAGTCGACGTCGTAGTGCTCGCCGCGGTAGCTGACGTACCCGCCCGCGTGCAGCTTGCGGATGATCTCGATGGCCTCGCGGAGCATGGCGTGGCGGGTGTTGACCGGCGGCCAGCCCTGCCCGATGACGTGCTCGTTGAGGCTCTCGCCGGATCCGAGGCCGAGCCGGAAGCGGCCGTCCGACAGCTGCGCCACAGTCGCCGCCTTCTGCGCCACCACGGCCGGGTGGTAGCGGATGATCGGGCAGGTCACATACGTCATGAGCCCGATGCGCTCGGTCCTCGCGGCGGCGGCGCCGAGCACCGACCAGGCGTACCCGCCGTGGCCCTGCGACTCCAGCCATGGGTGGTAGTGGTCGCTGATGACCGAGAACGGGAACCCGGCCTGCTCGGCGAGGACGACGTCGTCCACGAGGTCCTTGGGCGAGCGCTGCTCGCACATCATCGTGTAGCCGATCTGCACCTGCTGCTCCTGTCGTGACGGGGGACCGCGGCAGCTTCCGGGCTCAGAGGGTGCGCTGCGCGCCCCGCCTCAGGTTGTGCTCGTGCACGAGCGCGGCGGCGAACGGCGGCGGCAGCTCGTGCTCGTCGCGCAGCCAGCTCGCCCGCTCCTCGACCCGCAGCAGGCCGGGCCCGTCCTCCAGGCACTTCATCCAGTACTCGACGTCGTGGCCCGTCACCGACGGCACCTTCTCGATCAGGCTCGCATGCGTGGTCGCCGAGTGCTGCACAGGCATCCTCCGATCGTCAGGGCCGCGTGCCCGGCCCGCCAGCCGAGCCTGCCCCGTCGCATCGAGCATCGCAAGCGGCAGGCACGATCGGGCGGTGACAGGACGGCCGGGCGCTACCTTCGAGCCCGCCGACATCGGTGCGCTCGGCGCCGAGCTGCGCGCGCTCGTCGGCCGGGTGCGCCCCTGGTCGACCAGCCGGTGGGCGCGCGGCACCAATTCGGCTGTGGCGTACGGGCTGGTCGAGGCGCTCGTCCGGCTGACCCGCTCGCTGCCCGGAACCACCATCCCGCCGGATGCGCGGCCGCCGCGGCTCGGCGACCACGCGCTGGCCGACCAGCTGGCTGTCGTCGGCGCCGGGCTCGTGCAGGCGTGCAGCGACGCATCGCCCGGACAGAGCGCTGCAGAAAGCGCAGCGCCGGGCGCCCCCGACGTGATCGGGGACGCCCGGCGACTGGTGCGCGAGGCGGGGCGTCAGCTCAGCTGAGCCGCTCGATGATCATCGCCATGCCCTGGCCGCCACCGACGCACATGGTCTCGAGGCCGAACTGCTTGTCATCGGTCTGCAGCCCGTTGAGCAGCGTGGTGGCGATGCGCGCGCCGGTCATCCCGAAGGGGTGGCCGAGCGCGATCGCGCCGCCGTGGATGTTGACCCGGTCGATGTCGATCCCCAGCTCCTGGTAGGAGGGGATGACCTGCGCGGCGAACGCCTCGTTGATCTCGACGAGGTCCATGTCGGTCGCGCTCATGCCGGCGAGCTTCAGCGCCTTCTTCGACGCCTCGACCGGGCCGTAGCCCATGATCTCGGGCGAGAGGGCCGTGACGCCAGTGGAGACGATGCGGGCCAGCGGGGTAATGCCCAGCTCCTTGGCCTTGGCGTCGCTCATGATCACGAGCGCCGCGGCGCCGTCGTTGAGGGGGCAGGCGTTGCCGGCGGTGACCGTGCCGTCGGGGCGGAAGACGGGCTTCAGGCTCGCCATCGCCTCGACCGTGACTCCGGCGCGCGGGCCGTCGTCCTTGCTGACCACGGTGCCGTCCGGCGTGGTGACCGGAGTGATCTCGCGCTCGAAGAAGCCGTTGGCAACGGCCTTCTCGGCGAGGTTCTGCGACCGCGCACCGAACTCGTCCTGCTCCTGGCGGCTCACGCCCTTGATCTGCGCCAGGTTCTCGGCCGTCTGGCCCATGGCGATGTAGACGTCGGGCAGCTGGCCGTTCTCGCGCGGGTCGGTCCAGGTCTTGCCGCCCTGCTCGAACGCCTTGGTGGTGGCCGCGGCGTCCGCGAAGAGCGGGTTCTGCGTGTCGGGCCAGGAGTCGGAGTTGCCCTTGAGGAACCGGCTGACCATCTCGACACCGGCGGAGATGAACACCTCGCCCTCGCCGGCCTTGATGGCGTGCATCGCCATGCGGGTCGTCATCAGCGAGGAGGAGCAGTAGCGGGTGGTCGTCGCGCCGGGGACGGTGTCGTAGCCGGCGAGGATCGCCACCACGCGGGCCATGTTGAAGCCCTGCTCGCCGCCGGGCAGACCGCAGCCGAGCAGCAGGTCGTCGATGTCCGTGGGCTTGAGCTGCGGCACCTTGGCCATCGCCGCCTGGACGATCGTGGCAGCCAGGTCGTCGGGTCGCAGGTCCTTGAGCGAGCCCTTGAACGCGCGGCCGATGGGGGAGCGGGCAGTCGCGACAATGACAGCCTCAGGCATTCGGACTCCTTGGTGAAGGTCGCCCGGGCAGCAGCTGAACGCGAGGACGCGCGGCCCCCGGGATGCGTTATCGCAGGATACTGCGGGGTGCCGGGGCAGCCGGTGACGGGTGCGAGGTGCGCTGAGGCCGCCGGTCACCGGGGTACCCGTCGCAATTGCAGTCATCCTCCTGCGTCGACGGACTTGACGCACCGCCGAACCGGTACATACCGCTCTAGTGCGAGCGAGGATGTCTGCAGTTTCGACGACGCCTCGCTGCGGGCGACCCGGCAGCGGCCTCAGATCTGCGTCGCCAGCCTGAGCGGTGCGGGGGTGAAGCCGGGGAAGACCGCGTCGAGCGCCCCGAGGCCGCACCGCTTTTGCAGCAGCTCGCCGAGCACCGAGCGGTAGTCGGTGACGCCTGCGACGTCCCCCTGGTCGAGCGCGCCAGCAGCCAGGCCCGGCCACGCGCCGTGCACCTTCCCGCCGACGATGCCCCCGCCGAGCAGCAGCACGGCTTGGCCGTGGCCGTGGTCGGCTCCGCCGCTGCCGTTCTCGGCCGCGCGCCGGCCGAACTCGGACAGGGTCACCACGCTCACCCGGCCCAGCGCGCTGCCGAGGTCGGCGGCGAACGCGGCCAGGCTGCCCGCCACGTCCGCCAGCTGCCGGTGCATCCAGCCGCGGGCGTCGCCGGGCTTGCCGATGTCGTGGTGCATGTCCCAGTCGCCGTAGTCGAGGCAGGCGATCTGCAACCCGACGTTGGCCTTGATCAGCCGGGCGAGGTCGCGCAGCCCCTTGCCGAGGTCGGAGGTCGGGTAGACCGCGCCGTTCGCCGGGGTGTAGCCGGCCGCCTTCATCGCCGCTGTGGTGTCGACGGCCGCGAGCGTGGTGCTCGCCTGCTGCGCGACGGGGTAGGTGACTCCGGCGTGCAGCGCGGCGAGTGCCGTCCGGAACTGCGGGCGCACCCCGTCCCACACCGACAGCTGGAACTCATCCACCGCGCTCATCGCCATCGCCGGCATCGGGCCGGCGAGCGAGGACGGGACCATCTCCGACCCGAGCTCGACCGCCTGGAACGCGGTGCCCGAACCGCGGACGGCGAGCACGCGGTCGAGCCATCCGGTCCGCAGCGAGCTGCCCGGTGCGGCCCGCTCGAGCTCCTCGCTGTCGCGGAAGTGGCTGCGCGACCCCGACGGCTGCCCGACCGCGTGCACGGCGCCGAAGCTGCCCGCGGCCCAGAGCGGCTGCAGCGGGGCGAGCGCGGGATGCAGCCCGAAGACGCCGCCGGCGGGCAGCGCGAGGCTCGAGGGCAGGCCGATGTTCGGGCGGATGCGGGCGTAGTCCGGGTCGCCGACGGGCGCGACGATGCTGAGCCCGTCCCATCCGCCGCGCATCGACAGCACGACGAGGGTGTCTGTCGGCCCCGGGGTGGCCGCGAACGCGACCCGGCTCGAGAGCGCCGACGATGCCGCGACCGCCGCGCCCGTCAGCCCGAGGGCGGCGAGCACGCTGCGGCGCGACGGGCCAGCGCCCGGGCAGCCGCAGCCGTCGTGGCCGCCGGTGCGCTGGGCGGGGGCGGCCGGGGCGGGGGAGGGGCTCATCGGGCGATCCAGTTCGGGGAGTCGAGGACGAGGGCGAACAGCAGGTCCAGGCGCCAGCGGACGGTGTCGGCCGATGACGTGGTCTCGGTCGCCGGGAGGAACGCGAGCAGCGCGGCGCGCTGGGCGGCGCTGAGCCGGATGCCCAGCAGCCGCAGCGACACCTGGTCGACGAGGGCGCCGCAGGTCGCGGCCGGGGCGGCGCCGAGCGCCGCGGCCGGCGTGGCGGTGCTCATCCCGTCCTTCCACCAGTTCTGGACCAGCCCGATGTGGGCGTTCCAGCGGCCGAGCGTGCCGACAGTCGACATCCACGCCTCGGTCGTGTCGGGGTAGCCGTCGGGCGGCACCCACGCCAGCAGCGCCTGCCCCATCCCGCCGAGCAGCCACTGCAGCGAGCCCAGGCTGCTGTGGTCGCCCGCTGCGGGCGCGGTGCCGAGGGTGCGGGCGGTGGCGATCACGTCATCGAGGGGGCGGCGGGCTTTCTGCCCGATGCTGGCCGCGAACTCGGGCGAGCCGAACAGGGCCCGCAGCACCGGCGCGATGGCGGTGTCGCTGGACAGGTAGACGCTGGTCAGGGTGGTGACGAGCGAGGCGGGCGGGTCGTCGCTGACGAAGCGGCGGGCGAGCTTGGTAGCGATGCGCCGGGCCGTCGCGGGATGGTGGGCGAGGTAGTCGAGGTACTTCTCGGCGACGTGCAGCCCATCGAAGTCGTCGGTGTTGGGGTGCGTGAAGCCGAGCACGGTGACCGGCCCGATGTAGCGCCAGTCGTTGTAGTAGGCGAACTCGCCGTGCCGGCCGATGGTGTAGCCGGTGAGCAGCCGCGCGGAGTCGACGACCATCGCGTGGTCGTAGCCGGCATCGACGCCGACGGTGTGCAGCTCGAGCAGCTCGCGCCCATAGTTCTCGTTGAGGGTGTCGACGCTGGAGTCGTCGTTGTCGAGGTAGCGCAGCATCGCCGGGCTCTTCGCGCTGGCCTGCAGCAGGTCGGCGAAGCGGCCGAGGGCGTTGCGGCGGATGATTTTCCAGTCGTCGACAGGCTTGAGGTCCCACACCTCGCCGGTCGGGGTGGCGATGTTGAAGTGGTTGGACCAGAACTCGATCATCACCTCGAACAGCTGCCGCTTGCTCCACAGCGCGCGGGCCAGGGTGCCGCGGATGAGGTCGTACATCGCATCCCAGGAGTACTGGGCGGTCATCGCCCGGATCTGCGGGGTGGTCTTGCCGAGCGTGGGATAGCGGGTGAGGTAGGCGTCGCAGGCGCTGTCGTCGATGGCGGCGGGCGCGAGCTGCTGGTCGAGCCAGGCGGTGGGGCCGATCGCGCGGACGTCGGCGACGAGCTGCGGGGTCGGGCCGAAGGTCGCGCGGCGCAGCAGGTGCCAGACGGGGTCGGTCCCGGCGAGGTTCGGCAGGGTGAGGTTGGCCGCTACCACTGCCGGCGGGGTCAGCAGGATGGGCGGAGCGACCACCGGACCGCCGGCCGTCAGGCGGGGAGCCGTGAGGGAGGGCTTCGGGGTTGCGGTCGGGCTCGCGGTCGCGGTCGCGGTCGGGGTCCGGCGCCTGGTCGCGGTGGCCGTGGCCCGGCGGACTGCCTTGCGCCGCGTCACCGGTGCCGCGGATGCGCTGAGCGGACTCAGGGGGGCGCTCGCGACCGACGCGGCGACGGCGCTGACGCCCGCGGCGGCGAGCACGTGGCGGCGCCCGTAGCGGGCCACGGGAACGGGCGGGCTGTCGCCGGCAGGCGACTGCGGGGGATGGGTCGTCGGCACGAGGCGGCTCCACCGGGCAGGGGTTGCCTCCGGTTCTCGGCAGCGTGCGCGTCCGTCTTTCGAGCTGGCCGGGGGCGGCCGGGTGACGGCGGCGAGATGACCCGCTTGGCCTTACCGGGACGCGCCCAGGGCTCGACGTGGCGGCTCATCGGCAGGTGCGGCCCGATCTGGGGGACGTCCTCCCACTCACCGTCCGGAGCGAAGCCCTGCCGCGCGTAGAAGCCGACCGCGACCTCCCGGGACAGGCACCACAGCAGGGCGCCGCCGGGTGGGGCGAGCCGCGCCACATGCTCGACCACCCGGCTGGTCAGTGCGGCGCCAACCCCGCTGCCCCGCCGGCGGGGATCGACGGCCATCCCGCGCAGCCGCCAGCCCTGCCGCCCGTCGCGGGCGGGCTCGGGCAGCACTCCGACCACTCCCACCACGAGGTGCGCGTCGGGGGCGGGCGGCAGAGCGTAGGCGGCGAAGTGCGCGGCGTCGGGGGCGTTGTCGCCCGGGAAGGCGACCGCGTCCCAGCCGTCGGCGGCGGTCAGATGCGGGCGGAGCACCGCCCGCCGCAGGGGATAGGTGACGGGTGCGAGGACCTGCTCGACGACGACACCGGATGGCACGTCACCACGGTAGGGCGGCGCACCTACCCTGATGCGCATGCGGACGCGCGTGGCCGGGACGATCCACACGGGCGGCTCCCACGCGGTCGAGATCGCCTACGAGCGGCACGGCGACCCCGACGGGCGGCCGCTGCTTCTCGTGCACGGGCTCGGCATGCAGCTCGTGGCGTGGCATCCGGACCTGCTGCTGGCGCTCACGCGGTGGGGCTACGACGTCGTGGTCTGCGACAACCGCGACTCCGGGCGCTCGACGCACCTCACCGCCGCCGGCCGGCCCGACCTACGGGTGCTGCGCGCGACCCCGCAGGCCGCGCCCTACTCCCTCGCCGACATGGCCGACGACCTCGCCGGACTCCTCGACGGGCTGCGCTGGCGGTCGGCGCACGTCCTCGGGGTCAGCATGGGCGGGATGATCGCCCAGCTGCTCGCGCTGCGGCACCCCCGGCGAGTGCGGAGCCTGACCTCGGTGATGTCGACGACGGGCGACCCCGATGTGTCGCGCCCGACGCCCGAGGCCGCCGCCGTCCTGCGCACCCCTCCCGCCCCCGACCGCGCCGGCTACATCGAGCAGCGGGTCAGCGGTGCCGCCGTCACCGGCTCATCGGGCTTCGCCGGCGACGAGCAGTGGCTGCGCACGTCGGCCGCGGCGGCCTACGACCGTGGGCACGACCCCGACGGGATGCTGCGCCAGCTGGCCGCCATCCTGACCGGGACCGACCGAACCGCCGCACTCGCCGACGTCACGGTGCCCACGCTCGTGGTGCACGGGGACGCCGACCCGCTGGTGCCGGCCACCGCCGCCCGCGCCACAGTCGCGGCGATCCCGGGTGCGGAGCTGCTGGAGATCGAGGGGATGGGCCACGACCTGCCGCGGGCGTGCTGGGAGCGCATCCTCGACCGGCTCGACGACGTCATCCGCCGGGGCGAAGCCGCGCGCCGCTGACCTGCACCTCCGCGGCACCCTCCCTGCACCCTCCGTGCACACAGAGCGCCGGTATGTGGCCAGAAGCGCACCTTGAGCTGGCGCTCTGTGTGAGACCGGGCGATCCCTGCACACAGAGCGGGTGTTCAGCGGCCCCTGAGTCCCGTTTGGGGCCGCTCTGTGTGCAGCCAGCGCCTTCGGGGGCCCTCCGGCGGCCTCAGTGCCGGCCGCGGCGGGCGCGCAGGTAGTCCTGCACCACGTACTGCCCGAGGTGCTCGGCGTCGGAGGTGAACACGCGGCCGCCGTTGCGCCGCCCGACCTCCTCGACGAACTCGACCAGGCGCGGCTCGTCGTCGAGCATGAACACATTGATCGTCGCGCGGCGGCGGGTCAGCTTGTCGACCTCGGCCAGCGTCAGCTCGAGCGTTTCGGGCATCGGCGGCCAGGAGAACCAGGGGGAGCCGTCGCGCAGCAGGTGGGCCGTCGGCTCGCCGTCGGTCACGACCAGCACGACCGGCTCGGAGTCGGGGTAGCGGGCGAGGGTGCGGCCGGCCAGCATCAGGGCGTGCTGCAGGTTGGTGCCCTGCACCATCTCGCTGTCGAGCCCGGCGAGCTCGGTCGGCTCGAGCGGGCGGGCGTAGTCGGAGAAGCCGATGATGTGCAGCGCGTCCTGCGGGAAGCGGGTGGAGATCAGGCTGTGCAGCGCCAGCGCGGTGGACTTGGCGATGCCCCATGTCCCGCGCAGCGCCATCGAGTACGACAGGTCGACGAGCAGGCACACCGCTGCAGTCGTGCGGCGCTCGGTCTCCTGAACCTCGAAGTCCTCGACCGCGAGCCGGACCCGGCCGCCTCCGTCGCGCAGCGTCGTGCCGTTGCCGGCGCTGCGGAGCACGCCGTTGCGGACCGTGCGCACCACGTCGAGCGGCTGCTCGTCGCCGAACCGCCACTCCCGGCTCATGCCGGTCAGCTCCCCGGCCGCGCCGGCGTCGCGCACGTCGTGCCCGCCTCGCCCCCGGGCCTCGACCTGCGCGAACACCCGCTGCAGGGCCGCCGCGCCGAGCCGGCGCACCGCTCGGGGGGTGAGCTCGAGCTTGCCGGCCTTGCGGGTGAGGTAGCCCTGGCGTTCGAGCTCGCGCTCCATCTGCTGCAGGGCCCGCAGGTCGTCGACGGCGGACCGGCCGAGTGCCTCGGCCACGGCTTCGGCGTCGACGTCGTCGAGGGATGCGCCGGGGTAGTCCTGCGCGAGCGCGGTGGCCAGCTCGTCGAGCTCGGCCAGCTCCTCGAGGGCTGAGGTGGCTTCGCCCATCCCCAGCGGCTGGTCGCCGGTCATCGGCGACTGGCTCGTGCCGCGGCGGCGCTTGCGGCCGCCGCCCCAGTCGAGGTCGGGGCGGGCCGAGCGCAGGGCGCTGTTGAGCCGGTCGAGCTCGGCCGCGAGCCCGAGGTCGCCGAGCGCCCCGGCCATGAGGTTGCCGAGCTCCTCGCGCTGCTCGGGCGTGAGACTGTCCATCATCTTCTGCGCGGCGGCGGCGCGGCGGGCGAGGGAGTCGACCAGCTCCTCGAGCGACTCGGGCGCCTCCGGGAAGAACTCGCCGTGTTTGTCCATGAAGTCGCGGAACTGCTGGCCCGTGTCCTCGCCGCGGGCGTCGGCCTCGACCATCCGGTTGAGGTCGGCCAGCATGTCCTTGATCGTGGACATGTCGGCCTGGTCGGCGTTCTGCAGCGCGTTCTTCAGCCCCCGGAACTGGCTGTCGAGCACCTCCCGGCGCAGCAGGTCGTCGATCTTCTCGTACGCCTCGCGTGCCTCGGCCGAGCGCCAGTCGTAGTGGCGCAGGCCGCGCACGGCCCGGGCGGGGTCGTCGGGCAGGGTGTCGAGCTCGGTCTCGCGCAGGCGAGCGTCGTCGGAGGGGTCGGGGAACAGCGCCCGGCGCTCGGCCTCGAGTGCCTGGGCCAGCAGCTCTTTGACCTCCTCGAGCGTGCCGTCGAGGCGCCCGCGGTTGCGGGCCTCGCGGCGCCGCTTCTCGACCATCCGGCGCAGGTCGTCGAGGCCCCGACGGCCCTGCGCGCCCTTGCGCAGCATGCGATCGAGCGCGTCGCGGGGGGTATCGCCCTCGAGGATGGACTCGCCCATCTCGTCGAGCGCCTTCGCGACGTCGAAAGGGGATGCCAGCGGGTCGGGGCCGCCATCCCACGGCCCGTAACGGAAGCCGCCCGCGGGGCCGTTCTCCCCACTCATCCGTAGACCGTCCGGCCTGGCAGCTCCTCCTTGGACAGGCGGCGGTGCAGGTGCAGCCCCTCGAGCGCGAACTCGATGGCGGATGCGGCGAGCCCGGGGGACTCCCCGCCGTCGATGCCGAGCCGCGACATGATCGTCGACAGCCCGCTCACCGGCCCGACTGAGGCCAGCAGGGCCGCGGCCGGGACGAGGTCGCCGGTCTCGACCGGCCCCGACGCCTCGACCCGCTGCTGCAGCCCGGACAGGTCGACCCCGGCCAGGCGCGCACGGAAGGTGTCGGCAGTTGCCCGCCGCATCAGGTGGGTCAACACCTCCTCCTCGCGCCCCTCCTCGAGGGTGTCGAACTCGACCTTGCCGCGCACGGCGGGCACGACGGACGCGAGGTCGACAACCCGCGCGACCGGCTCGGCCTCGCCCGACACTGCCGCGCGGCGCACCGCGGATGCGGCGACGGTCTCGGCGGCGGCGATGGCGAGGCGGGCGCTGACCCCGGAGCGGCCGTCGACCTGCGGCGCCGTCCGCACCGCCCGCGTGAACCGCCCGACCACCTCGAGCAGGTGCTCGGGCAGCACGGGCGAGCCCAGCCTCGGCCCGCCCGACGTCTCGCCCCACTCCAGCGCCGCCTCCTGGCGCACCAGCGACAGCTCATCCTCGAGCCGCAGCGGGTAGTGGGTGCGGACCTCGGCGCCGAACCTGTCCTTCAGCGGGGTGATGATGCGCCCGCGGTTGGTGTAGTCCTCGGGGTTGGCGCTCGCGACGAGCAGCAGGTCGAGCGGCATCCGCAGCGTGTAGCCACGCACCTGGATGTCGCGCTCCTCGAGCACGTTCAGCAGCGACACCTGGATGCGCTCGGCGAGGTCGGGCAGCTCGTTGACGCAGAAGATGCCGCGGTTGGTGCGCGGCACCAGGCCGTAGTGGACCGTCTCCGGGTCGCCGAGCGTGCGCCCCTCGGCGACCTTGATCGGGTCGACGTCGCCGATGAGGTCGCCGACGCTGGTGTCGGGCGTCGCGAGCTTCTCGCCGTAGCGCTCCGAGCTGTGGCGCCACGCGACGGGCAGCTCGTCGCCCAGCTCCGCATGCAGCGCCCGGCAGCGCCCGCAGACCGGGGCATAGGGGTCGTCGTTGATCTCGCAGCCGGCGACGACCGGGGTCCACTCGTCGAGCAGGCCGACGAGGGTACGGATCAGGCGCGTCTTGCCCTGCCCGCGCTCGCCCAGCAGGACGAGGTCGTGCCCGGCGAGCAGGGCGCGCTCGACCTGCGGCAGCACCGTCTCGTCGAAGCCGAGGATGCCGGGGAAGCGCTCGTCGCCCGCGGCGAGGCGGGCGATGAGGTTGTCGCGGACCTCCTGCTTGACCGGCTTGGAGATGTACCCGCTCGCGCGCAGCGCTCCAAGGGTGCTGATCGGCTCGGCGTCATGACCGGGGCTGGTACCGGTGCCGGTGTCGAAGGTGGTGGGACTGGCGGGGGCAGTGGCTGGCTCCACACAGCCACGCTACGCCCGGGCGGGGCAGAATTTCCCCCTCGCGGGGCCTGCGGTCTGGCGCCCGCGATGCCGACCACGGGAGGGTGCGACGCTTCGGGGACGGCATGTCCTCCGGCCCCGATCTCGGGCGAGCCGTCGAGTTGGCCGTCGCAGCCGCGCTCGAGCCGCTCGAGGGCGAGCCCCCGGACCTGCTCGCCGTCTTCGTCTGCGGCGCCGACCCGCACCAGATCGACGCCCTCGTACCCGGGGTGCTGGATGCCACCGGCGCCCGGCACTCGCTCGGCTGCACCGCTTCGGGTGTCGCCGGGGCCGGCAACGCTCGCGAGACCGGCCTCGCCGTGAGCGCTTGGGCGGCGGTCCTGCCAGGCCTGTCACTGCGGGCCTTCCACCTCGAGGTGATGAAGGTCGAGGCCGGCGTCGCAGTCATCGGGCTGCCCGAGCCGCTTACCGACGAGGGCACCGCGCTGCTTCTGGCCGACGCGTTCTCCTTCCCGACCTCGAGCTTTCTCGGCCAGCTGGATGCCAGAAGCCCTGGCTTGGCCGTCGTCGGTGGCCTTGCCGCCGGGATGCAGGGGCCGGGATCGACCCGGCTGATCATCGACGGGCGGCTGTTCGACCGGGGGGCAGTCGGCCTGCTGCTCGGCGGCAGCGACGACGTCGACAGTGGCGACGCTGACGGTGGCGACGCTGACAGCGAGAGCGGCACCGGCGCTGCGGACCTCGTGTGCCCCGTCGTGAGCCAGGGCTGCCGGCCGGTCGGCCCGGACATGACGGTGACCCGCGCCGAGGACAACGTGCTGCTGGAGCTCGCCGGTGTCCCGGCCCCGCAGCGCCTTCAGCAGCTGCTCGCAGGCCTGCCCGAGGCGGAGCAGGCCAGGTTCCACGACAGCCCGCAGATCGGGACCGCTGTCGACGAGTACGCCGAGGAGCGGGGGCAGGGCGACTTCGTCATCCGACCGTTGCTCGGACTCGACCTCGATCGGCCTGGCATCAGCATCCCCGATCCGGTGGCTGTGGGCCGGACGGTGCGCTTCCACGTCCTCGACGCCGAGGCTGCCGGGGCCGACCTGCGGGCTGCGCTCTACGGCGCCGGCCGGGCGAGCGGTGCGCTGGTGTTCTCGTCCGCGCGCCGGGGGCAGGCGATGTTCGGCTGCTCTGACCACGACGTCACGACGGTGCGCGACCTGACCGGTGCCCGCGCGGTCGTTGGGGCGTTCACCGGCGGGGAGCTGGGTCCGGTCGCGGGCCGCAACCACCTGCACGGGTTCAGCGCGTCGGCCCTGCTCTTCAGGTAGGGCGGGTCTTCCGGTAGGACGGGCTGATGAGCGCCGCGCCCGTCCTCGCCGTCGACATCGGCGGGACCAAGATCGCCGCAGGGCTCGTCGATGCGGACGGGCACGTGCTGGCCCGCGAGCAGGTCCCGACCGGGGACGACCCGACCGGCACCCTGGCTCAGGTCATCGATGCCCTGACCAGCGCAGGGCCCACAGCGCCCACAGCGCCCACCGGGCCCACGGTGCCCACAGGGCCCACCGGCATAGGCATCGGCTGCGGCGGCCCCATGGAGTGGCCACGGGGGGTGGTCGCACCGCTGAACATCCCGGCCTGGTCGGCAGGGTTCGGGCTGCGGGAGTGGTTCGTCGAGCGCTTCCCGGGCGTGCCCGTTCGCCTGCACAACGACGCCCTGGCCTTCGTCGCCGGCGAGCACTGGCGGGGCGCTGGGCAGGGGCACGACGACGTCCTCGGGGTCGTCGTCAGCACCGGCGTCGGCGGGGGACTGGTCCTCGGCGGCCAGCTGCGCGGCGGCCCTACCGGTAACGCGGGCCATGTTGGGCACGTCGTCGTCGACCCGGACGGGCCGCCGTGCGGCTGCGGCGGCCACGGCTGCGTCGAGGCGATAGCCCGGGGCCCGGCCATGGTGGCGTGGGCGCAGGAGCAGGGGCTGGATGCGGTCGACGGGCCTGCTGTGGCCGAGGCCGCGCGGGCGGGCAACGTGATCGCCCTGGACGCTTTCCGACGGTCGGGCCGTGCGGTCGGTCAGGGCCTGGCCGGGGTGGCCGCAGCGCTCGACCTCGACGTGATCGTCCTCGGTGGCGGCTTGACGCAGGCCGGCGACCTGCTGCTCGAACACGTCCGCGAGGCGTTCGCCGAGTACGGGCGGATGGCCTTCGTGCAGCGCACGCGCATCGAGTCGTCCGCCCTCGGCGCGGACGCGGGCATCGTCGGCGCCGCCGCGCTGGTCCTGGGCGGTGACAGCTATTGGCCCGGCGGCTGGCCCAGCTGAAAACCGGTCGAGCCCCGGCCGGCAGCGGGGCAGGATGAGAGCATGATCGCGCTGGCCCTGGCTCCGCTGCGGGCGCGCGACTTCCGGCTGCTGCTCGGGGCCCGGACGGCGTCGCTGCTCGGCACGGCGATGGCCCCCGTCGGGCTCGCGTTCGCCGTGCTGCAGGCCACGGGCCGGGTCGGCGACCTCGGCCTGGTGCTCGCGGCGCAGGCGGGAACGATGCTGCTGGTGCTGCCCCTCGGCGGTGTGGTGGCCGACCGCCGCCCGCGCCGACAGGTCCTGCTGACAGCCGACTGTGTCAGCGCTGTGGCGCAGGCGGCCACGGCGACGGCGGTCGTGGCGGGCAGCCGCAGCATCGCGCTCCTTGCCGTGCTGCAGGGTGTGGTCGGCGCCTCCCGCGGCTTCGCCACGCCGGCGCTGACCGGGCTGGTCCCGCAGACGGTGCCGCTCGAGGTGCGCCAGCAGGGCAACGTGCTGGTCGGGCTGACCCGCAACGTCACGACGTTGATCGGCGGTCCGATCGGCGGTCTGCTCGCCGTGGTCCTCGGTCCGCCCGCCGCGCTGGCGGTCGATGCCGCGTCCTACGCCGTCAGCGCCTCGTGCTGGTACCGGGTGCGCGTGGTCGTGGCGGGTGCGGCCGGCGGCGGGCTGCTCGCCGAGCTGCGGGAGGGCTGGCAGGAGTTCACCTCCCGCACCTGGCTCTGGGCCATCGTCGTGCAGTTCGCCGTGCTCGTCGGCTTCGGCCTGGCCGCGTTCGACGTCCTCGCCCCCGTCGTCGCCCGCGGCCGGCTCGGCGGCGCGTCCTCGTTCGGCATCGTGCTCGGCGCCGAGGCTGTCGGCGCCGTGGTCGCTGGTGTGGTCGCGTTGCGCGTTCGCTTCGCCCGGCCGCTGCTGGTCGGCACCTTCGGCACCCTGCTGCTCGCACCGGAGCTGTTGCTGCTGGCGTGGTCGTCCTCGCTCGCCGCCATCTGCGTTTCGGCCGCTGCCGCTGGAGCGGGCATCGCTCTGTTCGGTGTGCTGTGGGAGGGGGCGCTGCAGGACCTGGTCCCACCGGCCGCGCTGTCCCGCGTCTCCTCCTACGACGCGCTCGGCTCCTACGCGCTGCTACCCGTCGGCCTCGCACTGATGGGGCCGCTCGTCCACGTGGTCGGGGTTTCCGGCGCGCTGGTGACCGGCGCCGTCGGCATCCTGCTGCCGACGCTGGGGGTGCTGGCCGTCCGGGATGTGCGCCGAACGTCGACCGAGCTGCGCCAGCTGCCGGTGGCAGCAGCACCCGGCACGATGACAGTCGCCGCCTGAGCCGGCCCGGCACCACAGAGGCGTGCCGGTGCGGGCGCAGGATGGGCCGCATGCCCGACAGCACGTCCGCCGGCATCACCCTCGACGACGTTCGCGCCGCCCGCACCCTGCTCGACGGCGTGGCCCGGACGACGCCGCTCGAGGGCTCGCGGGTGCTGAGCGAGCTCGTCGGCGGCCCGGTCTGGCTCAAGTGCGAGAACCTGCAGCGGACGGGCTCGTTCAAGATCCGCGGCGCTTACACGCGGATGGCCAGGCTCAGCGCCGAGGAGCAGGCCCGCGGGGTCGTCGCAGCCAGCGCCGGCAACCACGCGCAGGGCGTCGCACTGGCGGCGAGCCTGCTGGGGCTGGGCGCGCTCGTCTTCATGCCGGTGACGGCGCCGCTGCCGAAGGTGGCCGCCACGCGCGGCTACGGGGCCGAGGTTCGCCTCGCAGGCACGTCGGTCGACGAGGCACTGGTCCACGCCGAGGCGTACGCCGCCGAGACCGGCGCTGTGCTCATCCACCCCTACGACCACGCCGACGTCGTCGCCGGGCAGGGCACGGCCGGGCTGGAGATCGTCGAGCAGTGCCCGGACGTGCGCACAGTCGTCGTCTGCACCGGAGGAGGCGGGCTGCTGGCCGGGGTCGCCGTGGCGGTGAAGGGGCTGCGGCCAGGCGTGCGAGTGGTCGGGGCGCAGGCCGAGGGGGCCGCGGCGTGGCCCGCATCCCTCGCCGCCGGCCGGCCGGTGCCGCTCGAGGGGATGCGGACGATCGCCGACGGCATCGCGGTGGGACGCCCGGGCGACGTGCCGTTCAGGCATATCGCGGCGCTCGTCGACGAGGTCGTCACGGTCGGGGACGAGGCCCTCTCGCGCGCCCTGCTGCTGTGCCTGGAGCGGGCCAAGCTCGTCGTCGAGCCGGCCGGGGCCGCGGGCGTCGCCGCTGTCACCCAGGCGCCGCATGACTTCGAGCCGCCTGTGGTCATCGTCCTGTCGGGGGGCAACCTCGACCCGCTGCTGCTCGACAAGGTCATCCGCCATGGGCTCGTCGCCGGGGGCCGGTACCTGTCGCTGCGGGTGACGATGCCCGACAGCCCCGGCGCGCTGGCCGGGCTGCTCGACGTGCTCGCGGCAGCCGAGGCCAACGTGCTCGACGTCGGCCACCGGCGCACCGAGGCCGCGCTGCGCCTGGACGAGGTGCTCGTCGCCCTCGACATGGAGACCCGGGGCGAGGCCCATGCCGCCGAGGTCCGGGCAGCGCTAGCCGCCGCGGGCTACCGGGTGTTGGAGGTGCCGGCGCTGGACGACCCAGGCGCGGTTGCGGCTGCTGCCGCTCAGCCCGAGTAGGGCGTGACCGAGACCAGCTCGAGGGAGATCGAGCGACCGTTGGGCGCCTCGTAGGCGACGGTGTCGCCGGCCTGGTGCCCGACGACGTTCTTGCCGATCAGCGACTGCGGCGAGAGCACCTCGACGCCGGAGCCGCTGTCCTCACGCGAGCCCAGCAGGTAGCGCTCGGTCGAGCTCTCCCCGGAGAAGCGCACCTCGATGATGGTGCCGAGGCCGGCGGTGCCGTCGGAGGGGGCCTCGCCGACCTTCGCGTCGCGCAGCAGCTGCTGCAGCTGGCGCACCCGCGCCTCCTGCTTGCCCTGCTCCTCCTTGGCCGCGTGGTAGCCGCCGTTCTCCTTGAGGTCGCCTTCCGAGCGAGCCTCCTCGATGCGCCGCACGACGCTCTCGCGGGCATCGCCGGTGAGGTGCTCGAGCTCGGCCTGCAGCTTGTTGTAGCCCTCCTGCGTGAGCCACACCTGCTGGGGCTGGGTCGTCATGGGTGTCACTCCTCGTCAGGCTGGTCTGCGGGCAGGACCATGCGCCTGCCCGCTTGGAGCAGGTTGAACTGGTGACCCTATGCCGAATGCGGCGCGCGGGTCGGCCGGTCGCCTGGTGGTTCAGCGGCTGGTGAGGCGGCAGGTGTCGACCTGAACGATCACAGCTGGTGACGTCGTCAGCACCCTGACGGTGTGGGCCGTGGTCCGCGGACCGCCGGGCAAGGCCGGGATGACGATGCCGTCCTGCCGGCCCACCACGCCACCGCCGCTGTTGACGGCGGCAACGTCGCAGATCGCCGACCTGCCGGGCTGCTTGGTGACGTCGAAGGTCAGCGTCGCCTCCCGTCCGTTCGGGATCGAGTAGAGGCGCGTGCCCCAGCCGAGTCCGCCTGGGCGCAGGTAGGTGTACGCCGTCCCGGCGGCGGCGACCAGCAGGACCAGAGCCGCTGCCAGCACCACCCACGGCGCTGACGACCGGCCGCCGAGCCAGGCGATGTCCCACCGGCTGCGGCCAGGCGCATGGGCTATGGCTGGGGGTGTGGCTGGGGCTGTGGCGGACCGCCCACTGCCGCCGGGTGCCCTCTCGCCGTTCATCAGGAACAATCGTGTCATGCGATCGTCCGCCGCGCGCCGCCTGATGTGCGTGCACGCCCATCCCGACGACGAGTCCAGCAAGGGCGCGGCCACGATGGCCCGCTACGTCTCCGAGGGCGTCGACGTCCTTGTCGTCACCTGCACCGGCGGCGAGGCGGGGTCGGTCCTCAACCCGGCGCTCGACACGCCTGAGGTCTGGGCGCGGCTGCCCGAGATCCGCCGGGAGGAGATGGACCGCGCCCGCGAGATCCTGGGCGTGAAGCAGGAGTGGCTCGGCTTCGTCGACAGCGGCCTGCCCGAGGGCGACCCGCTGCCCCCGCTGCCCGAGGGCTGCTTCGCGCTGCAGCCGCTGGAGGTGGCTGCTGCCCCGCTGGTCCGGCTGATGCGCGAGTTCCGCCCCCAGGTGGTCACCACCTACGACGAGAACGGCGGCTACCCGCATCCCGACCACATCAAGTGCCACCAGGTCAGCGTCGAGGCGTTTGAGGCCGCAGCCGACCCCGACCGCTACCCCGAGGCCGGCGAGCCCTGGCAGCCGCTGAAGCTGTACTACAACCTCACCTTTCACCGCGACCGCGTCGCCACGCTGCACGAGGCGATGCTCGAGCGCGGGCTCGAGTCCCCCTACGCCGAGTGGATCGAGCGATGGGTCGACAAGCCCGACGACGCGCGCCGGCTCACCACCAAGGTTCCGTGCGCGGACTTCTTCGAGCTGCGCGACCGCGCGCTGATCGCGCACGCGACTCAGGTCGACCCCAAGGGCCGCTGGTTCGCCGCCTCGCTTGACATGCAGCGCGATGTCTGGCCGACTGAGGACTTCGAACTGGCGCGCTCGCTGGTCGAGGTCGGTCAGTTGCCTGAGGACGACCTGTTCACCGGTGTCCCGGTTGGCGAGCCGGAGCGGGTGGCATGACCGGCCTCGCCGCCGCCAAGCTCGGGGCGGGTGCGCTCGGGTTCCTGCTGGTCGTGCTGCTGATCGTCGCCGTGGCCGGGTTGATGTGGGCGATGTCGGGCAGCCTGCGGCGCATGCGCGGCCGGGTGTCGAGCGGGGAGTTCGGTCGCGAGGACCCGCGGCGGCGTGGCCGACACGGCCGGCGGGGTGACCCGCCTACCGAGGGCGACTCAGAGCTCACGTAGCCGGGGAGCGACGTGCTCACCGACGCGCTCGACCCAGCCGGGCAGGTCGGGCTTGCGGGAAGCGATCCACAGCTTCGTCACGCCGAGCTCGGCGTAGGCATCCGCGAGGGACAGGAAGGCGTCGAGGTCGGCCAGCGGGTCGAGGCGGGTGATGACCGTCTTCTGGATGCTCGCCGGGTCACGGCCGGCGTCCTCGCAGTGGCGGGCGAGGACGCCGAGCTTGCCGGCGATGACGTCCGGCCCGGCGTCGAACAGGTTGCACGCACCCGCGTACTGGGCGACCAGGCGCAGGGTCTTCTTCTCGCCCATGCCGCCGATCATGACCGGCGGTCCACCGGGCTGCAGCGGCTGCGGCACGCACAGCGTCTCGGCCAGCTGGTAGTGCTTGCCGTCGAAGGCGCCGTCGTCGGTGTTCCACATCTGCCGGCAGATCTGCAGGGCCTCCTCCAGCCGCTCGAAGCGCTCGGCCACGGGCGGGAAGGGCACGCCCAGGCCCTCGTGCTCGCGGTCGTACCAGGCGGCGCCGATGCCGAACAGAGCCCGGCCGCCCGACAGGACGTCCAGAGTGGCCAGGATCTTGGCCAGCAGCCCCGGGTGGCGGTAGGTGACCCCGGTGACCAGCAGGCCCAGCTGCAGGCGCTCGGTCTGCCCGGCGAGAAAGCCCAGGGCGGTGTAGCCCTCGAGCATCGGATCGGTGGCGGGCGCCATGTCCTGCATCTGGAAGTAGTGGTCCATCAGCGTGAGCGTGGCGAAGCCGGCCTCCTCGGCGGCGCGGGCGGTGGCGGCCAGCCCCGGCCCGATCGAGGCGGGGTCGGCGAAGGGGGTGAAGTCGGGGACGTGCAAGGCCAGATCCATGACTCGATCCTGCCCATCAGGCGCAGGGCTGGATCAACTTGCATGACGCTTGCCCCATCGAAGGACACATCAGCCCCGTTTGTCCGCTGACAAGGGCTCGCTTGCAGGAAGCGTCATGCACTTCGTGCAGGCACCTCGCCGGCGACGAGGCGAGCCCGCGGCTGTCAGGGCCGGTGACGGTGCACGCGAGCCGGTGGCTCACTCGTCCCGGGGTTCGCGGCGTAGCCGCTTGGTTCGCCCGCGGTGGGCCTTGCTCTCCAGCCGCCGCTCGACGGCGCCATGGCGCGGGCGGGTCGGGCGCCGGGGGCGGGGCGGGGGTGCCGTCGCCGTGCGTAGCACCTCGAGGAGCCGGTCCTGCGCCGCCCCGCGGTTCTGCAGCTGGGAGCGCTGCTCGGATGCGGTCACGGTCAGCATTCCCTCCCGCAGCCGCGGCGCGAGCCGCTCCAGGGCTCGTGCCCGCCAGGGCTCCCGCAGCAGGCGGACGTCGTAGGAGAGCTCGACGCGGCTGTCAGAGGTGTTGACCGACTGCCCACCGGGGCCAGATGAACGGCTGAACCGCCATCCGAGGTCGGCATCGGCCAGGACGAGGCCGGGGCGGACGACGAGGGGCATGCGCCCAGTCTCCGCCCGACCGCACGCGGGGCTGAGAGAATACGACTGAGGCGGCAGCAGGACGACGCGCCTGCCACGGGCAGGCAGCCGGCGCCGCCGGCGAGGGAGCAGGAGTGAGCGAGCAGACCACACCCGGCCGCGAGCGGCTGCGCGAGGTGCGCGACATGCTGCGCAGCGAGCGCGAGGCCGCGGCCCTCTACCGATCGCTCGCCGGCAGCGAGAGCGGCGAGCGCCGGGAGGTGTTCCTCGAGCTCGCCGACATCGAGGACAGGCACGCCGAGCACTGGGAGGACACGCTGCGCACCTGGGGGGCCAGCGTGCCGGCCCCGCGCGGCCCTGGTCTGCGCACGCGGGCCCTCGGCCTGGCCGCCCGCCGGCTGTCGACCGACCGGGTGCTGCCGCTGATCGAGCGGGCCGAGCGGGCCGATGCCGGCAAGTACGACGCCGACCCCGACGCGCCGACCGCGATGGCCGCCGACGAGCGCTCGCACGCCCGGCGCCTCGCCCACCTCGCCGAGGGGCGGCCCACGCCGAAGGAGGCGATCGAGCGGCGAGAGACCTGGCACCGCTCCGACCGCTCCGGAGCGCTGCGGGCCGGGGTGTTCGGCGTCAGCGACGGCCTGGTCTCCAACACCTCGCTGGTCATGGGCTTCGCCGGCTCCGGCTCGTCCCGCTCGGCCATCCTGCTGGCCGGAGTCGCTGGGCTGCTCGCCGGCTCGTTCTCGATGGCAGCCGGGGAGTACGTCTCGGTCGCCAGCCAGCGCGAGATGTACGAGCGGGAGATCGCGCTCGAGGCGCGCGAGCTGGAGGAGAAGCCCGAGGAGGAGCGCGACGAGCTGGTGCTGCTGTACCGGGCCAAGGGGCTCCCCCGCGACGAGGCGCGCAGCGTGGCCGACACGATCATGCAGGACAAGCAGACCGCGCTCGACACCCTGGCCCGCGAAGAGCTGGGCCTCGACCCGACAGCCCTCGGGTCGCCCTGGGCTGCGGCCGGCTCGAGCCTGGTCACCTTCGCCCTCGGCGCGCTCGTCGTGGTGCTGCCCTACCTGTTCGGCGGTGGCACGGCGGCACTGCTCGCGGCAGTCGGCCTGTCGGTGCTGGTGATGCTCGGGGTCGGCGCGATCCTGGCGCGCGCCAACCGCCGTCCCGTCCTGCGCTCGGCCCTGCGCCAGCTGCTGGTCGGCGGCCTGGCAGCCCTCATCACGTTCGGCGTGGGGCGGCTGATCGGCGTGTCGGTCGGGTGACCGCTCCGCCGCCGCCTGGGGTATCAGCGGTACCTGCGGCACCAGGCTCGCCCGCGCGGCTGCTGACCGTCGGCGTTGACATCGGCGGCACGAAGGTCTCGGCCGGCGTCGTCGACCCTGAGGGGCACGTGCTCGAGTGGCGGCGCACCGAGACGCCGAGCCGCCGCACGAACCCGGCCGTCGTCGAGGGCGTCATCGTCGAGCTCGTCACCGCACTGGCGGCCGCACACGACGTGCGGGCGGTCGGCGTCGGAGCTGCTGGGTTCGTCGACGCCGAGCGCGCCTCGATCCTGTTCGCGCCGCACCTGTCCTGGCGGCACGAGCCGGTGCGCGACAACCTGCGCCGCCGCCTCGGCCTGCCCGTGGTCGTCGAGAACGACGCCAACGCCGCCGCCTGGGGCGAGTACCGCTTCGGTGCGGTACGCGGTGAGGACCACGTCGTCCTCGTCAACCTCGGCACCGGCATCGGCGGCGCTGTGCTCGTGCAGGGAGCCGTGCAGCGCGGCAAGTACGGCGTCGCCGGGGAGTTCGGGCATATGCAGGTCGTGCCGCAGGGGCGGCGGTGCGAGTGCGGCAACCGCGGCTGCTGGGAGCAGTACGCCAGCGGCAACGCCCTCGTGCGCGAGATGCGGGAGATGGCCGCCGCGGAGTCTCCGGTGGCGCAGGCGATGCTGGAACGTGCCGGCGGCGACCTCGCCAGGATTACCGGGCCGCTCATCACCGACGCTGCCAATGCCGGCGACCCCACGGCTGTCGAGCTGTTCGCCGAGCTCGGGCAGTGGCTGGGCGTAGGCCTGGCCAACCTGGCTGCTGCCCTCGACCCGGGCACCTTCGTCATCGGCGGGGGAGTGTCGGATGCCGGCGAGCTGCTGCTCGCCCCGGCCCGCGAGGCTTTCCGCCGGCACCTCACCGGCCGTGGGTTCCGGCCGGAGGCGCACGTGGTCCGCGCCGCGCTCGGCAACGAGGCCGGCGTCATCGGGGCAGCGGACCTGGCCCGGCGCGAGGCTGCGCTCCTGGGCTGATGAGTCTGCAGCTTCGCGAGTGGCTCGTCCCGTCGTCTCGCACCCAGCCCCGGACGGAGACACTGCCCCGCTGGCCGACCCGAGAACGAGGTCTCGCGCATGACACTCGAGCGGGCGGTCGCGGCACTCACCGAGCGGTGGAGCAGGCCGGAGAGCGACTGACTGTCGCGACCGAGAACAATGGTCAGCGTGCCCAACCGCCTCGCCAGCTCGGCCAGCCCCTATCTCCTGCAGCACCAGGACAACCCGGTCGACTGGTGGGAGTGGGGCGAGGATGCCTTCGCCGAAGCCGGACGCCGCGGTGTGCCCGTCCTGCTGTCCGTCGGGTACGCGGCCTGCCACTGGTGCCACGTGATGGCCCACGAGTCCTTCGAGGACGAGCAGACGGCCCAGCTGATGAACGCGGGGTTCGTCAACGTCAAGGTCGACCGCGAGGAGCGCCCGGACGTCGACGCCGTCTACATGGAGGCACTGCAGGCAACGCAGGGCAGCGGCGGCTGGCCGATGACCTGTCTGCTGACGCCCGCGCGGGAGCCGTTCTTCTGCGGCACCTACTTCCCGCCGGTGCAGTTCCGCCGGCTGCTCAGCTCGGTGACCCGCGCCTGGGATGCCGACCGCGCGCAGATCGAGAGCGGCGGCGCGGCGCTGGTCGCCCAGCTGCGCGACCACTTCAGCGCCGGACCATCCGGGCCGCCGGTCAGCGCCGCGCTGCTCGATGCCGCCGTCGATGACCTGGTCGCCTCGCAGGACCGGCAGCGCGGCGGGTTCGGCGGAGCGCCCAAGTTCCCGCCGTCGATGGTGCTGGAGCTGCTGCTGCGGGCGCACCCCCGCACCGGTCGCGCCGACGCTCTCGAGGCAGTCGAGCACACCTGCGAGGCGATGGCGCGGGGCGGCATCTACGACCAGCTCGCGGGCGGCTTCGCCCGCTACAGCGTCGACGCGGCCTGGGTGGTGCCGCATTTCGAGAAGATGCTGTACGACAACGCGCTGCTGCTGCGGGCCTACCTGCACCTGTGGCGCGCGACGGCGTCACCGCTGGCCGAGCGGGTGGTGCGCGAGGCCGCAACCTTCCTGCTGCGCGACCTCGGCACCGAGCAGGGCGGCTTCGCGAGCGCGCTGGATGCCGACGCCGCCGGCCACGAGGGGCTGACCTACGTCTGGACCCCCGCCGAGCTGATCGATGTGCTCGGCCCGGACGACGGCGCATGGGCGGCGAACGCGTTCACCGTGACGAGCAGCGGGACGTTCGAGGAGGGCGCCTCGGTCCTGCAGCGGCTGGCCGAGCCGGACGACGCGGGCCGGTACGAGCGGGTGCGCGCCGCCCTGCTCGCTGCCCGCGCGATGCGCCCGCAGCCCGCCCGCGACGACAAGGTAGTGGCCGCCTGGAACGGCTACGCCATCGCTGCGCTCGCTGAGGGCGGAGCGTTGCTGGACGAGCCGTCCTGGGTCGCGGCCGCCGAGCGGGCGGCCGGGCTGCTGCACGACCTGCACCTGGTCGATGGACGCCTGCGGCGGGTCAGCAAGGACGGGCGGGCCGGGCGGCACGCCGGAGTGCTGGAGGACTACGGCGGCGTGGCCGGAGGGTGGCTGGCGGTGTACGCGGCCACGGGCGAAACCCGATGGCTGGATGCCGCGGGGCAGCTGCTCGACGACGTGCTCGAGCACTTCGCCGACCCCGCCGGCGGCTTCTTCGACACCGCCGACGACTCCGAGCAGCTGCTGCGCCGCCCGCAGGACCCCACCGATAACGCCACCCCCTCGGGCGCATCCGCGGCAGCGGGTGCATTGGTGACCTACGCGGCGGCCACCGGGAGCCTGCGGCACCGGGAGGCCGCGGAAGCGGCGCTGCGCCGGGTCACCCCGCTGCTGGGTAGTCACGCCCGGTTCGCCGGCGAGGCCGCCGCGGTGGCCGAGGCGCTGGTCGCGGGGCCGCTCGAGGTCGCCGTCGTCGGCCGGCCGGAGCTGCTGGCGGTCTCGCGGCTGGGTACCTCACCCGGGGCCGTGGTGGTGACAGCCGGCCCCCTTGCGGCGGACCGTCCCGAGGCCGCCGTCTACGTCTGCCAGAACTTCGCCTGCGACCGGCCGCTGAGTGAAGCCGGGGCCGTGGCGGACCGGCTGCTGGTCGCGCCCGAGCATCGGAAGCGGCTGGGCATCTGAAGGCAGGGCATCTGAAGGCAGGGCATCTGAAGCGAACGCCATCCGACGGGAACAGCAGCCGTGGCCAGTCGTTGTGCAAGCGTGTAACCTTGTAATCAAGACGAAGGAGCACACCATGACACACCCACACTCACCATCAGCCGATGCACTCCGTGGCCGCGGCCGCGGACGGGGCCGCCACCAGGAGCGGCAGGAGCCGCAGTCGGCCGCCGACGCCGCCGGCTGGTTCACCGGGCGCCTGCCCGACGGCTGGTTCACCGGCCAACCGCGGGTCGAGATCGACCGCGACGAGATCACCGTCGTCGGCACCCTGCCCGACCTCCCGCCGGCGGACGGCTCGAGCGAGCCTGCCGGTGACGACGCAGCCCTACGGTCGGCTGAGCAGGGCCGCATCAGCCGGTTCCGCGAGGAGACCCGCGGCGAGCGGATGAGCATCGCCCGCGAGGCGGAGCGCCGCTACGGCCGGTCCGTCGCCTGGGGGGCAGCCGTCGGCCAGGCCGAGGAGCTGTTCACCACGCTGTCGGTGCCGGTGATGACCCGGCTGCGCCAGCCTGACCGCCAGGTGCTCGACACCCTGGTCGACGCCGGAGTCGCCCGCAGCCGGGCCGACGCCCTCGCCTGGTGCGTCCGCCTGGTCGGCCAGCACGCCGACGACTGGCTGGGTCAGCTGCGCGAGGCGCTGCAGGGCGTCGGGCGCGTGCGCGAGGCGGGACCCGAGCTGTAACGGCAGGGGGCGCCGGTGTCCCCAGCGGGGGCGCCGGCGCCGCTTCCCCTTGCGTTCAGGAGGACGGGAGCGCGAACCACAGCCCGATGTAGTGGCACACCGCCGCCACGACCACGCAGGCGTGGAACACCTCGTGGTAGCCGAACGTCGAGGGGAACGGGTTGGGCCGGCGGATGGCGTAGGCCACCGCGCCCAGCGAGTACAGGGCCCCACCGACGCACAGCATGGTCAGTGCAGCCACGCCGCCGTGGTGCAGCAGCTCGGGCAGCACGAAGACGGAGACCCACCCGAGCACGGCGTATGACGGTGCGCTGAACCACCGGGGGGCGGACGGCCAGAACAGCTGCAGCCCGACCCCGACAACGGCCCCGATCCAGACCACCACCAAGATGACGGTGGCCTTGCCGGAGGGCAGCGCCACCGCGGCGTAGGCCGTGTAGCTGCCGGCGATGAAGATGAAGATCGTCGAATGGTCGAGCCGCTGCCACACCCGGCGCCCGGCGGCCGACCAGCGGCCGCGGTGGTAGGCCGCGCTCGTGCCGAACATCGCGACGAGCGTGACCGTGTAGATGACGAGCGGAACGCGGCTGCCCCGAGCAGCGATGACGAGCACGATGCCGGCGACGAGGCTGATGGGCGCGGCCACCGCGTGCATCCACCCGCGCATCCGCGGCTTGAACAGGTCGCTGGGGTGCAGGTTGCTCACCGCCGGAGGGCCCGACATGGCCCTGATCCTAGTGAGGCTCTGACCACTCGAGGACGTAACTGCGCCAGGAAAGGGAAGGACGCCCACGTATTCTTGTGCATCCGCTGGTACTGCAGGGCCTGGCGGATCGATGCCGTGAGGAGCGTGTTTTTCGTGAGCACCACTGCTGCCGTCCCTGGTCTTGATCAGGCCCCCACCAAGCACACGAAGCTCGTGGAGTGGGTGAGTGAGATCGCCGAGCTCACCAAGCCCGACCGGGTGTACTGGTGCGATGGCTCCGAGCAGGAGTGGACCCAGCTCACCGGCGAGCTCGTGGAGTCGGGGACGCTGCGCCAGCTGAACCCCGCCAAGCGCCCCAATTCCTTCTACGCCCAGTCCGACCCCCGTGACGTCGCCCGCGTCGAGAGCCGGACCTTCATCTGCTCGGAGAAGCCGGAGGATGCGGGCGCCACCAACAACTGGACCGACCCGGCCGAGATGCGTTCGACGCTGTCCGGGTTGTTCGACGGCTGCATGCGCGGGCGCACGATGTACGTCGTCCCGTTCTGCATGGGCCCCCTCGGCTCGGAGATCAGCGCACTGGGTGTCGAGATCACCGACTCTGCCTACGTCGCCGTCTCCATGAAGATCATGACCCGGATGGGCAAGGACGCGCTTGACCAGATGGGCGAGGACGGCTTCTTCGTCCCGGCGGTGCACTCGGTCGGGATGCCCCTGGTCGACGGCCAGGCCGACGTCGCATGGCCCTGCAACGAGACCAAGTACATCGTCCACTACCCAGAGACGCGCGAGATCTGGTCCTACGGCTCGGGCTACGGCGGCAACGCGCTGCTCGGCAAGAAGTGCTACGCCCTGCGGATCGCGAGCGTCATGGCGCGCGACGAGGGTTGGCTCGCCGAGCACATGCTCATCCTGAAACTGACCTCGCCGGAGGGCAAGGTCCACTACATCACCGCCGCGTTCCCGAGCGCCTGCGGCAAGACCAACCTCGCCATGCTGCAGCCGACCCTGCCCGGCTGGAAGGCCGAGACTGTCGGCGACGACATCGCCTGGATGCGCCCCGGCGAGGACGGCCGGCTCTACGCCATCAACCCCGAGGCCGGCTTCTTCGGCGTGGCGCCGGGCACGGGCCTGTCGACCAACAAGAACGCGATCGACAGCCTCGACGCCAACTGCATCTACACCAACGTCGCGCTTACCGACGACGGCGACGTGTGGTGGGAGGGGCTGACCGACGACCCGCCGGCGCACCTGACCGACTGGAAGGGCCGCGACTGGACCCCAGAGTCCAGCGAGCCCGCCGCGCACCCCAACTCGCGCTTCACCGCGCCGGCCGGCCAGTGCCCGACCATCGCCCCGGAGTGGGAGGACCCGAAGGGGGTGCCGGTCTCGGCCATCCTGTTCGGCGGCCGCCGCGCGTCGGCGGTGCCCCTCGTGACCGAGTCCTTCGGCTGGGAGCACGGCGTGTTCCTGGCCAGCAACGTCGCATCCGAGGGCACGGCTGCCGCGGAGAACAAGGTCGGCGAGCTGCGCCGCGACCCGTTCGCGATGCTGCCGTTCTGCGGCTACAACATGGGCGACTACTTCGCCCACTGGCTGTCGCTGGAGAAGGGGTCGGGCGCCGCGCTCCCGAAGATCTACTTCGTCAACTGGTTCCGTAAGGACGAGGCCGGCACGTACGTCTGGCCGGGGTTCGGTGAGAACACGCGGGTGCTGAAGTGGATCGTCGACCGGCTCGAGGGCCAGGCCGACGC
>JAABUM010000901.1_pt1 | contig 47742 bp, 88 predicted proteins | sample 5559161 | NCBI WGS metagenome assembly JAABUM01 (sample SAMN10711868, study PRJNA513369) | rock metagenome | isolation source: Antarctica rocks | place: Antarctica: Victoria Land, Siegfried Peak nord
AGGCCGTATCCAGCGCTGAATTTCCAACACTTCCAATGCTGGGCATTATGATGGATTCCAACAGGGGTCTTCATGCTGGAATTCCAGGGCTACCAGCAGTGGAATCCAGCTTGACCAATTTTCCGACCGCAGGCTGCGGTCATGCGTCTCAGACCTGGATCGCACAACCTGCCCATTGAAGCTGGCAGAAACGCAGGAGCCGCCGGTGCCGCGACAGCAGCGCACATGCGAGTTTTGTGACTCGGAAGCAGTTGGTGATGAGCAGCACCTGCTCATGGAATGTGCCGCCACAGATGGCGCACTCGCCACCTTTTCTGCGCTATTCACACAGCAGCCCCAGCCATAGATGCAACAGTTCTTGTGGCAAAGAGACAGGATGACAGTGGCAAAGTTCTTCCTGATGTGTTCGTCCTCACTGGGCATCATCACGGCGCGAACAGACAACACCTGACCTTGCTTGAGGATTGCAACTGCTTTGTACCACAGCCGCCATGACAGCGCAGCGGCGGTGCGGTTGAGCTGTGCCGAAGCTGCGGACTCAATGGCCATCGCACCTGACGAGGGAACCTCAAGTCGACACATGTACAAGCCGCTCTTGACACCTGAACGTCAAACGAACAGTCAAGTTTTCCGCTGACGTTCCGCGCGATGAGGCGGTGCAGGGTGGGGCTGGCGGCTACCTTCAGCCACAGCGGTTGGCACCGGCGGTACCGCCGTGGCTGGAGGTCGGGTTGCTGCCACCAGAGCTGCGGCCATTGGGGCCGCCGCGCTGCGCGGCTGCTGGCGGGGAAGTGGGCGGGCTTGGCTGCGTGCGGGTGGGGCATCGGCGTGGCGGCTGCTGCCGCGTAGGATGGCAACTGCGGGCCAGATGCTGCGGACCAGGGAACGCCCTCAGGCGCGCCCGGCAGGTTGCCGGTCCACTTGGTGAGCTTGCCGTTCTCGCACCAGCACAGCTGTGAGCGCCGCCACACGGCCTTGATGCCCTGCTCGTTGTACAGGCGCTGCGCCACAGGCTGCAGCTTCTTCTTGAGCTGCTGCTCTGCCAGCGTCAGATCCTCGTTGATCCGGCACCGGTGGCCCACCCAGTGGGTACGCACCTGCGGCGCCTTCTTAAGCGCCGCCTGCTGGTCCTCATGGCCGCTGAATCTCGCCAGCACAGGCCGCGCGTACGCTGGCTGGCCAGGAGGCGGCGGCAGGCGGCGGGTGCCGATGCGGTGAGCAGACTTTGCTTTGGGCGCGGGCTGTCCATCCTCTGAGACAAGCAGGCCATTTGATCGCCTCCAGCAGCTCGCCGTCATCTGCATCGGTCTCCGGCAGCAGCTAGATGATCGCGTTGCACGAACACCATGATGGTGTATTGGTGATTTGATGCCATATCAGCCTGAGTGAGGCTTGCGGGTGTAAACTATCTATCTATCTACATGCAGATGACCCCCAACAGACAGATCCGCTGATTTTCCCGCCGATTGACCTGGGCGGTCTCGGAAATCAGGGCAGTTCCAACTCTTTTGGTCCTGCTCGATTGCTGCTTACAGAGCAGTTCCTTCAGGATACATTTCGGTGATGTTGCCATCGCAGTGACCATCCAGCACGATGGCAGGCTCACGGCGGCGGCCCGGGATTTGCGACTGCGCGAGTCTATCGATGACTGCAGCCGTCCTGTGCAGCACGCTGCTCGCCCTGCACAGTTCGTGTCTTGCACACAGTCCTTCGAATGAATTTTGTTGCTTCTAAAGCTCAACACTTAGCAGCGTGCCAAACCTTGAAACAGCCATCCTGCTCCAATGCTGGCGCACATGCTGCGTTCCCACCCTGCGGCTGTCGATAGCCACGTGCTCTTCATGCTCTGGCAGCATGCATGGTAGCATAGGATGAGACTTCGTGATGGATTGCAGCAGCAAATCAGATTTCATGTTGGCTGCAGGCGCAGCCGGCCAGGCCGGGCTGGCGGCGGCGCCAGGAATTGGCAGCGAATTTGTCATCCGTGCAGGACCCCGCCTGCTGGTGCGAGCCTCTCAGCTATGTACTGTTGCAGCATCGTAGCCGCTGAAGAGGCTGTGCTCACTTGTTCATGATGCGACCCGCTGTTGCGTCTGCGCGCAGCTGCGCGGGGCGCCGTTCCACTTCGTGGGCGCAAACTTCTATCCCGCCATGGTGTGTGCACTTTCTTCGTACACATGGTGCTGTTCCCTGAGCTGCTGGAAATCGCACACGCATCGTGCTGCACTGCAGTGCGCAGTGCAGCACACTGCCATGCAGAAGATGGTTCTCCAGCGAGGACGTGCCGCTGCTGGCTCAGGCGGGTGCCGCGGCAGGCGGCGATTATCGCGCCAATGTCACCGCAGTCATGCAGGTGATTAAACAGCAGAAAAGCGCCACTTCAGCCCCGAAAAACAGCACCACACAGGTTGTTCATCGGAATCAGTTGCTGGGGACTTGGTGATGCGAAGAGGGAAGCGCCACCCATAACCCGGAACGTACTGTGAACTACATGCAAGCACCTGCCGCTTCACCGCTGCTGCACCTGTCACAGGTCACACACAGTGTACGCTTAGCTAGGCACAAAGCTGCTGTGCACTGGGCCGTTCCTCACCCTCTGCGGGTCGAAATGTTTTATCATCTCGTTTGAAAACTTGATCACAGGCGATGCAGCGGCTGAACATGACGGTGCTGCGTACCTGGGCCTTCAACGACGGCGCCGGCTGGCAGGCGCTGCAAACCCGCCCCGGGGTGTATGATGAGAGAGTATTCAGGTGCGCCAATAGACATTGCGGCTCCAAGACGCCTGAACGACCTCGTCACTACCAGCTCCTGCGGCTGCTCATTGGCATTCTCTTCCGATTTGCACAGCGCAGTGACCCCATCGACACTCGTCAGCAGGACATGCAGTTGTACTGCCTAATACGCCGCGTATACACCCCAGGGGCTGGGCTCAGACCTAAAAGCGCATTTGCAAAACTTCAGCTGAGGAAGGCGCTCGTAACGTACGAACCTTCCGAATCCGTGGGCATTCCCCCCCTGCAGCCAGGGGCTGGACTGGGTCATCGCGCAGGCCCGCAGCACAACCTGCGCCTCGTCCTGACGCTCACAGGCCAGTACCCCGGCTACGGCGGAGCGCCGCAGTACGTCAACTGGACCGGCGGCTCTTCCATGAATGTGTGCTCCTTTTCAAGAAGTTCGAAATGAACAACATGCTGTGGTGTCTGTTGTCCTGTAGCGGCTCGCCGCGGTGCGTCACCTGAATCCGCGGCTCCTCGGTAGATGAATCGTCTACATGTAGATGTAGACGATTTTTTAGCGTCTGATTCTCAGTGACCCTTTTGCATTGGCCTCTGCACTTCACAACAGTTTCAGAGAATTCTGATGCTTTGATAGGAGCGCCGCAGCACACCAGCGATCTGTAGGCTCGTGCGTAGGTGCGAACCTGGTTTGTGCCTCTTGAACGGCATTGTTGTGCGCACGATGAGCTGCTGTGATCAGCAGGAAGACAGCGGGTGTCACAGGTCGCGCCGTGGCGTTCAGCTTATGGCTACAACTCAGTGATAAAGATGTGATTCTATTTTCATAAACCACTGCGCCAATGATTTTGATCCTCCTAGACATCTTGCGTGTCAGGACTTCTACACCAGCCCTGCGACCCGCGCAGCCTTCAAAGCGAACATTCACACGATGCTGACGCGGCGCAACACCATCACTGGCATACCGTACCGGGATGATCCGGCCATCCTGGCGTGGGAGCTGTGCAACGAGGTCGCCAATTTTGGCGACGACAGCGGTGACACAGTGCAGGTGGGTTCTGCTCCAAGCAAATCTTACATAATTGACTTTGTTTTCACGAAGTACACAGTAGTATGCACGTGTTACCAGCGTTCTGGCTCGAACACAAAGCCAACGGTGGCTAGTAGTGCTGATTGTGCAGCAGGTGGCAGAAAATGCAGGCAGAAGTGCATTTGAGCTCTGCCTTGCAAGCAACTGCAGGTCGATCTGTTTTACATGGTGCACCAGTTCTGCAGCTGAAGGTCCTGCTCAGAGTTCTGATGTCGTATGCTACAGGCGTGGATCGAAGATGTGGCAGCGCACGTCAAGTCGCTGGACCCACACCATCTGCTCTCGAGCGGCGGCAGCGGCGCTATAGGCGCAAGCACGCCTATGCCGAACGTAAGTCTGCAAACAAGATGGACCGGTCTTTTGCAGCCAGCTTGGAGAGCTGGCTGACTTGAGGCGGGCCTGCAGGGCTCGGCGTTCAAATGACGCCATGGCGTCGATGCGCCATCAAGCTTCATATGAAGCTTGCAAGCTTGCATGTCAATTGATGGCGCACGTGCATTGATGGCGCACGTTTGATGTATTTGATGCATTCGATGCATTTGAAGGCGCACGTTTGATGCATCGTGGTGACACACCTTCTGCAATGCTGCGCAGCTATCCTCGTACGGTCCCAATGTGTACGGGTGCGTTCCCTTTTTGCAGCAGCAGTACATGCCGCTTTGTCCGTTTTCGTCCGCTCTGGCGCGGCACAGCCTGAACAAGCTTTCTGCATGCACACGTCCTACTGTTGAGATTTGCAGCGCGCAGGTTTCCGCTGAACGATGGATCACCATACCCCTTCACCGAGCCGACTTGCTCTGGAGAGGACTTTGCCCGCAATGGCCAGACGCCGGTGCGGGAGCCCCAACGACATGTTTAGTCCACTCCCCCGCACCAACCTTTCTTCCTGTAACCCTGTCTGACGTGAACCCCTACCTTGTGCAGTCCTGCCTGTCCGTCAGATGGTAATGCATTTACGGCTTCTTCCTCGTGCGCGCGTGATGCCGTCTGCTGCGCAGAACACGCGCATTTCTGCAGATGAGATTCTGATTTCCGACGGCCATTGTTCCGCACCGCAGGAGATCGACCTGTTGTCGTACCACCTGTACCCGGACTTCTCCATCCTCTGCGACCTGCGGTGCCAGCTGAACTGGACCAGACAGCATGTACGGGGACGACTCATTGAACGCAGTACTAGGTTCTGCATCCGACAAAATTGTGTAACATTCGAAGGGTTGAACAGCCGCCGCGTCTTTGTCTTGTAGTTGCATGTCGAAAGGTGGTCTGAGAGCATGATGCAGACGGCAGCGCCCGCTGGCTGCCTTACGCATATGCAACACATTCACATGCGCTGCTGGAGGCGCACCTCGACGCAGCTGATGCCGTGGGCAATGACGCTGCGCCTTGAAAGGTGCACCAGTGATGCAGCGATGCTGAAAGCCGGGAGTCAGAAATGACGACCCTCCTTGGCCCATGCAGTTGACAGCGCAAATCAACACAGCCGCTGCCGTCGGCAAGCCGCTGCTGCTGGGGGAATACGGCAAGCTGCCACCCGTGGGCGACCGCAACATCTTCGTCGAGATGGTGGGTGCGTTTGAATTTCCGGTTTCCATTGAATTTCCCGGTTTCCATTGAATCCCCGGTTTCCATTCATGTCATTGTGCTTCGTGTGTGATAGAGAACAGATGCGCTGTGTTCTTGTTTCTGGCGGCACCGCTGTGTGCGTGCAGCTGAACTGGTCCACATGGTGATGTACTTGACGTTCGTCACTTGCACAGGTGCTGACGATGCTGGACCAGGCTATCGCTGCCAACAAGCCTGTCGCGGGTGAGTGACCGGGCTGATGGGCTCGTGCGATGACGGTGCTTTGTCGTGATGGCTTGCCAGTGAGGAGCGGCAGTATCCGTTCTGAGATGCCACTGTTCAGTGTGAGGCAGTGGCGCTGTTTCTGATTACCTCAGCACGAATTGAGGCCCGCTTGACGCACTCAGGCGACCTGTTGCAGGCAGCCTCATCTGGAACCTTGCAGCTTCCAACACCTTCCCGGGCTACAGCGGAGGTAAGCATTTCAATTCTGCGCACTCACCCAGCGTCAAATTTATTACTTAGCAGGGATTGGCCTGCGTCTTGACGGATGCTGTCTGTGCTCTGTATGTGGAGCAAGGCATGAACTCCCTAACATGAACTCCGCCATGGTGCCTGGTCGGCCAATGCCGCATGTGTTGTCTGGGCGCGCTGAAAGGCTGCCAACAGTGGACGAAGCGACATCCATGATTTTGCCTGTGTGTGCAGAGTTTGATTCTTTCAGCATCTACACCGACCCTGCTCTCGCCAGACTTCCGCCACCAAACATGTACCAACCGCCCACCAGCTTCGCCTTACAGGTGAAACACGGAGTGTAAACATTGAGTGTCATGAAGCCTAGCCTAGTCATGACACTCAGTAGCGCTCTTCATGACATTCGATTTTTACACTCCATAACCCTTCGAAGGGTTATAAACTGGCCCAACTATGTCATGAAGCCTAGCGCTCTTGCTTTGGGAACTGGAGGTCGCAGATTTGTGAATCGGAAACGGGTCGTTCGATCCGTGTCGCTGATGGAATATGTTTCGCAACCCTGCAGAATGCGCAGTTCGCTGAGTATGCCAACTGGAACCTGAGCCTGCAGTGCAATACGCGCCGCGCCGCAGGACCGAATCGGGCCGCCTACGTCTCTGGCGCAAATGAGACGCTGGACATTGTGGCCAGACATGCACCTGCAGCCTGACTGCCTCGTGCAGCTGTGCTGCATATATACGACCGTGCGTGTTGAACACGCCATTGCGGCAATCTTCTTGTAGCATGTTTCTCTTGGGCAGCACTCTTGGGCGGGTAGGTTTCAGTGTGGCCTGACGGTACGAAAGGTTGTGGCGCAGTGTTAGTGATGGTAGAGTGCATTAAACACTGGGATCATCTCGCTCCCCGGTGACACAGGCGGCAGCACGGCGGACACAAATGCCTCAGAGTTTGATGTGGAGAAGAGGCTCAACCCCGCTGCGCACGCTGCGGCGATTTCCAGACTCTGCACCTGCAGCTGACTCGTCAGAAACTGCATGACTTGCAGAGCACGCTGCAAGACGTGACGGCGTCCGTGACAGATTTTTCCCTGCAGCGCAGCGTCAGGCAGTCGCTCGGAGTCAAATTGCAAGTGCACATCAGTGTGATATTGCAGCACCTGCCAACGTGGGTCACATACAGCACACAAAGGCAGCGGTGTGGCAGTTTTTCACGATTCAACCGACCTGGGCTCGACTTAAACCTGACGGACCTGACGGACTTGCATTTATTTTCTGGCACACCTGTGCGGACCTGCGAACCTGACGGACCTTGCGGACCTAGATATGCGGACCTGCGAACCTGGCGGACCTTGCGGACCTTGTGAGCTGTGCTTGTATGACGGGGCTGTGCGGAGCTGCGGACCTAGCGGAGCTTGCACACCTGCACTTTCATTCATTCTGCCGGCAGACCCACGCACGCAAAGAGACCCACGCAGGACCCGACAGACCTTCCGAACTTTGCCCGTTCGTACAACTGAGTCGTGCTTACCTGGCGAAGCTTGGTTGCGAACCTGCACCGCCGGATGTCAATTCGGCGGAGCTGCACGGAACCTGTGCATGTGTACGACAGACGCTGGCGCAACATCTTGAGAAGGTGTGTCTTGGGAAGGACAACAAAGCACAGAGGCAAACGATGCGCTGAAGGTTACCTCTGCGGTATATATACAGCCTAGAAGCACCGCTCCAGCAAACCAAAGGAACGCAAGCGATGGCGCATGGCACACAATCCAGCCCGCGTCACGTCGCTGCATCGCCGGGCAAACCGGTTGCTGGCGGCAAGAATCGGCACCCGATTGCCGCTAATGTTGGCACACGTTTGCACTTGGAACCTCAACTGCTCAGTAGGAGTGTCGCACATTGCGGCAGGGTTGAGGCTGACATCGCAGATCCAGGATGATCCTCGCCTTCTCGACGACATGGCGCCTTGTTGTCTGTCTCAACGTCCTGTCAGCCGTGAGTCATGCTCTGCGGGTGCACTACAGCACGGGTATGCAAGTTCGTCGGCTGCAGGAGCATTGGATCTGGCAGCTGACTGCTGAGTTGAAACTAGCAAGCACAGCCTTGCAATCATGTTGTAGTGACAGTTGGCAGATTCGTCCTGCTCAGCCGCCGCTGCGGTGTAGATGGTGTTCTAGAGCTTGAGGCTCCCGTACAGAAATTGTCCGGGGAGAAATGACACTGTGGATACAGCGAGCCTTTGCGCACGTTTGCCTGCACGGTAGTACCATCACAAAGCATATAGGGCTAGGCAGCTGGACGTCAATCTGGAGTTGGTTTAGCTACTCTTGCCATTGCTATCACATAATGTTGACAGAAAATGCACGTGACTCTGCCTGGCGTTCAGCTCGAAGTGCCAGTCTGCTGCCCAGGTGAAGCTATTCGCATTTGCTCAAGTCCTGATCACGTATCTTTCTTAGCTGTGAGAGCAGTGGCAAAGCCTTTGGCGCCCCAATCACTGCTGTTCGACACACGTTCAAGCATACCCTTGATCACCGCAGCAGCGCTGTGCTAGCTATCCGATCTCGCTTGTGCCTCCGGCAGTAGCTCGTGCCGCCAGCATCGCTGGCTGCATCGCCGTCTGGTAACTTCGGCTGTGAGCCAGCATGATCAGGTGTCGGGACATAGCACACCCGTAGCCCAGTATGGGAAGTTCCTCTGTCTGCGTTGCCAACTTTTCACCAACAAGATGCCACCAGAACTGTGAGTAGCCTTTTGTAACACTCCTCCCGACGGCAAGTGCCCCAGGCGACAGAAGGCGACAGACCTGATTTCTGTGGCATCGTCGTTCGTGCTGACATCATCATCCTGTGAACTGTGCAGGTTGCGCGACCTGCAGGACCCGCTGCTTGCGCTCTCGGTTGCATGCATTTTCTTGGCCAACATCTTCATCATCGCTTCTGTCTCCATTCCGGGCACCCCGGCCAACAAGTTCTTCGTCACGTGGATGCGCCGGTCTGATGAGCAGCAAGGCCGCTGGGCAGACTGGGCTGCTGAGCAGTACATCCACTGGTCCGAAAGACGGCTGCCTGCCTGGCACCGCGTCCTGAACGCCGAGCGGAGGCAGACCAACGGGTGAGCACGGTCCTACACACCTGTCTGTGTGTGTGAAGAAGGTCAAGTTCAGTGGAGAGGACCTGGGCCTGCACCATCTGCCAGCTGTCCTTCCAGAATTTCCAAGTGCACGCCCTGCGGTCACAGAAACTGTGCTGCTGCGGATTCCCACCAGTGAGTGACTCCACCGCCTGACTGTCCCGCAGCAACCCAGACCTGTGCCTCCTGGGGCTTGCGAAGCAGCTCGGCCAGCAGGCGGAGCTGGCGGCGGCGGCAGACAATGTGGCCGCTCTGTCCTGCGTCGTGGAGTCAGACCCGACAGACAAGGCGTTGGCGGCGCTGCGGCGGCACTCCGTGGCGCTGTGCCGCGCCCTGAAGCGCTACCGCTTCGCCGAGGCGGCGGCGGCGGCGAAGAAGCACTCGGCGCACGTCATCATCGCCGCGCTGCTGGCGGCGACTGACAGCCAGACGGTGCCGCAGCGACGGCAGATCCTGCAGGCGGCGCTGCCATACACCGCAGCGGTGGCAGCCTGGGTGACGGACACGCCTGTGCGCAATGTCAACCTGCGCTGCATGCAGCTGAGGAGCACGCAGCTGCTGGCCATCGCGGCGAGCGTCACGGCACAGCGGCACACTTTCCCGGAGGAACTCCTGCGAGCGGCACCGCCGCCGGCAGAGATCCTGGCAGCCGCGCTGCGGGCTGCGCCGGAGCTCGCGGAGGTGGCCCTCGAGTGCGCTGCCCGCGCCGCCAGGGCCGGCAGCAGCGAGGAGCGACAGCTCTACATGACCGCCAATCCCCATGCACTGCAGGTAAACAGCCTGTGGAGAATTCTTCGCACAGGGAACGGGCCTGAGTTGTTTATGGCAACATATGTTTGTCGGGATTTGACCTCTTCCCGTTCTGGGTCTGCATGCACTTGCCTGACTGCCTCTTTTGCGTCCGGTGCAGGCAACCTTCTGGTGCCTGGATGCGGCGAGCCTATCTTGGCAGAAGCTGGGACAGCCGACGCTGCCGAAGCACATGGCGACTGCGGCGGCTTACTGCCTGCAGCTGCTGGCGCATCCGCTGGCGGCCCGGATGCTCAGCGTGGGCGCAAACTTTGCGGTGCTGGCGGCGCACCATGCGTGGCTGCCTGCCGCGGCGCTGCCGGGCCTGCCGCCGCGGGAGGCCGACGCCTGCGCCGCGGCGGTGGCGGAGGCAGCCGATGCCGAGCTTCGGGCGCCCGCCGGCGGCGCCGCGGACCGCGGACTACAGCTCGGCAAGCTGGCGGCGCTGTCATTCGTGCTGGCGGCCTGCTGCCGGCACAGCCGGCTGCCCGCGCCGCGGAGTGCCTCAGGTACCGGCTTCGGCCTGCGGCGGCGACTGCAGCTGAGCCGCGCCCTGCTGCGCCACGGCAGCGACTTCAGCAGCCCCGGCGGCGGGCGGGAGCCTGCCCAGCTGGCGCTGCCCTCTGACAGCGGCGGCTCGACCTGGCAGACGCTGCGGCGGCACGCGGACATCCTGGTGGACCACGCGGCCCGGGCGCTGGCGGCGACGGCGCTGTTCCACCTCGCCAGCTCCAGCAATGACGGCGGCGGCAGCAGCGGCAAAGCAGGCAGCCGCAAGCCGCCGGCGGAGCAGCTGGCAGAGTGCGGCGTGCTCGCCGACCTGACGGCCGTGCTGCTGCATGTCAGCGGCGGAATGCACGGCTCGGCCCCCCTGCCGGCAGGCTTCTGGGCGGCCTACAACGCCCTGGCAGGTGGGTCTGGGGCGATGAACAAACCATGAAAGCTGCTTTACCTGCAGCAAGTGTGCAGCCTCAGCAACAAGCTGCTGGTAATGGGGGACAATGACCCTGTCCGCGTCCAGCATTGGGGCCCGTTTTGTGCATGCAATCCAACAAGGCAGATGATCAAATCATCAGTGTGCATTCGACAGATCGTAGTATGATGCGGTGAGCATCTCCAACGCAGCGGCGGCAGGGTGGATGGGCGGCTGCGCCGGCACGCTGCAGCAGCCGTCGCCGGCACTGGAGGCGGCGGTCGTCAGAGCCGCCGTCGCGATGGTCACGGCTGGTGGGCGCGCTGTGGCGGCTCAGAAGCCTTCCGGCAGCAGCGACAGCCCAGCAGCGGCGGCGCCGCCGGGAACGACGCGTCAGCGTTCCGCGCCAGGGGCCGGGAGTGCCGCATGGTACTCACCGCCTGCGAGATCCTGGCGGGCTTTGCGGGCAGTCCGCGCATGCAGCGGGCGGCGGCGGGCCACGGCGGTGCGGCGGCGATGGCGCAGGCTCTCGACATCGCAGCCCAGGTCAGTGTTCGCACCACGTCGTCTCCCAAATCCTGGCGAGTTGTGCCCAACAATGGCCCCTGCAGGTACAGCAACGTTCGGCATCTGGCGGCTAGCTGCGCCTCACAGCGTTGAGCAGCTTGGCTGATCTTTTCAGCTTCGTCAACTGCCTCCGCCACGTGCCATCGCTCGACCACTTCCGACCCTGATGTGTGCTTCTGCGGTTTGCAGTCGGACATGTGCGGGGAGGACATGCAGACGCTGCTGGCTGAGACGCTGCCACAGCTGGCAGCTCTGCTGGGCGAGGACGCTGCCGGCCGCGCGGCGCTGGCGCCCGGCAGCGCCCTGCCGTGGGAGCCGCTGCGCCGGCGGCTGGCCATGCGGCTGCCGGCGGCCGCTGAGAAGCAGGCGGGGATGCTGGATGCAGTAGGCGACGCGGCGGCGGCGCGGCCGGCCGCAACGGCGCAGGCGGCGGCTGCCGAGGTAGCCGTGGTGAGCACATGTATTCTCCTGGCTAGCAGGTGCTGCCTTCTCGAGCCGTCTTTTCAACAGTGCTTCCAGCCACGCCTCGGAGGTACTAAGCACATCTGAATGACCTGGCATGGATTGCTGGCGCCGCTTTACATCACTACCCTTCACATCCGTCCATGTAGTTCTCACAATGCAACTGCATCCTGCTATGGCTACGAAGCATGCGGTCTTGAGAAGGACCTGCCAGTGTCACCCTTGTTCACCCTTGCTCACCCTTGCTCACCTGAGCGTGCGGCGTGGCAGGAGGAGGAAGAGGCGACAGTCCAGCGGGAGGAGACCGCCTCGGCTTTCAGCCTGCGCTGACGGCGCGGCGACAGGAAGGCGGCAGCCACTGCCGATGTGTCACTCGTCAGCCCGCAGCCATTAGCAGCAGCCGCCGACGCGGTCCCAACACCGCCGCCGACGCCGCCTATTGTTGCGCAGGTATAATTTTCGAGCAACAACCTCTGCGAGCACACCACTGTTGTTTCGGCCTCGGTCCACCCCTACTTGATCAGGCGCGCTTTTCCACTGGAAGATTCCTGCACTTGCGGCATTTCGTGCAGAGCCTGCTGTGCTGCTTGACTAGGTTGCACCAATGGCAGCCGCGGCGCCAGAGACTGACCCCTCAGCAGCGGCGGCCGCGGCGGCCCAGGAAGCCCGGCCGCAGGAGGCCGCGGTGGCCACTGTGCGGGAGATTCAGCTGTCGGCGGCGGCTGAGGACGCGCAGCCGCAGCCGGCAGAGACTCTGGCGTCAGAGGCTCAGCCGTCAGCAGAGGCGGGTTTAGGGTTTAGGTTAGCAGGACCAGCCGCCGCCGACGCCAGCATAAGCAGCCGGCGCTGAGCTGCCAGCGCCGTCAGCCGTGGCAGTAGACGCTCAGCAGCCAGCGGAGGCAGCCGACGCGGCCGGCAACCAGCCGCCAGCGGCAGCTGACATCACACAGGTTTGGGTCTGCATAGTGCGTCTTGAGCTTGCCGCCGTGGCCTTCGCATGTAAAATCTCATACGCCTGCCTCTCCACTTGTGCGACGATGCAGGCTGTCAGGAGCAGCTCGTTGTGAAGTTCGCATGTACAGGGCGCTGATGATGATATGCGCATCATGGTGTGTGCGTGAAACCAGACTGTCCGTTGCACAGGAGGCAGATGCAGGCCGCAAGTGCTGTGGTGGAGAGCAGTGGGTGGTGACGGCCGTTTGCTCTCCGTGGCCGGTTTGCAGCACGGTCTAGGGGACATGTACGTACATTCGAACAAGCAGCTTGACTTGGAACATCCCTCAACAGCTGGAACCTGCATGCAGCGAGTGTGTCAGGAGCTGCGACCGGCAGCAGCATGCAATTCTGGTCTGATGGCCGCTGGCTGCCGATGCTTGGTCATATGTGCAAGTCAGCAGTCCCTTGGTGCGACATTTTACTTGCCAGGTTTTAGCATGCCCAAGTGTATGCTATGAAAATGATTCGGCAACCATCACTCTGTCCCATCCCCAAACCTGACGCATGCACGGCGGCACTGCCAGATCAAACAGGCAAGAAAAGCGCCGCCGGACAACGTAAAGTCGCGGGACATTCCATCAGCACATGCTTCTCGTCCCCGATCGCGCCACTGCCACAAAATGTGCAGCAGCGGTCCTGCCTGTCTATCTTTGCGAACCTGCCGGTCTCCACCCGCAGCAAGTGCGATCCTGAGTGGAGCCTCTGCGCGCAGCTGCGGCGCCGACAACTCCAGCTGCCAGAACTCGCCTCCATGAGCCCAGCCAGGGCGCGAAATCATGCTGCATATGTCGTCCGCTTCACGCGCTTGACAGTGCTGTCCTCGTGTTCATATCCACAAACTGTTGCGCCGCGGTAGCCGCCATGGCTGTGATGGCACTCTCGTCCGCTGCCGGCAGCATGTTGCCATCAGCGTCTGTGAGGTTCATGCCATGCTGCTGCGCACGTGTCAAAACTTCGGCAGCCCAGTTTTGCATGTTGGACTGCTGCGCCGCCGCACGATCGTCGATTGCCGCCTGCTTGGAGATGGATGTTTCTGGCAGAGCGGTCAGCGCACTCCAAAACCGCAGCGCCTGCCGCTTCCATTCCACCGCCAGCGGCAGCTCGCCAAGCTCTTGCAGGAGCACTGCAGTGGGAACAGAGCACCGCATGTTCCAGAGCTCCCTCATCATCTGTACGTAGCTGGCCTCCAGTTTATATGCCGTTTGTATGCCGTTTGTATATACATATATGCCGTTTGTATACTCGACACTCCGCCACCATGTGCCGCAGACACCAGACTTCACAGCCGTAAGATGCTGTGGGCGCTACCGTCGTCAGGTACATTTGCATCATTACAGGTTCAATGATGAACCTGTGACTGTCGGTTACAGGTCCGCGACACAGCAAGCAACCCTTTATTTGAACACCATTTAAATTTTTGACACAGTAAAAGCCGCAAACGACAGACAAATCCGCCGAGCACGACATGTACAAGCACAGTTGCGGTCCCAAAACTGATGTGGCGCCAATGCGTCTCGGCTGCCAAGTGCTGCAAACTGCAAAAGTGCGGCACACTATACATGATATTGCTTCAAGGACAGAATGGCTGTTGTGACACTGCTGAACGACCAAGGTGCTTCAAAGTGTTCGTTCGCTGATGTGATACATTACGGGCACCGCTGATGTAACACATCGGGATTCAGCTGTCGTTGCCCTCCGAGACGACTCCTATGCTTGCGCGGTCTGCTGCGGCAGCGCATTCATGCCGCGGTCTTCGCCTGCACAAGTGAAGAAATGACAGTGTCAGGCAAGTTTTCGGAGGCAAGTGCAGCACAGGTTTCAGGTCACCGTCAGTCGCACTGCATGATGCAGAGTTGCAAACCCGAAGCGTCGTGACAAGCAAAAGAAATACACTTTGCACAACGCTCGTATACTGTAAGATACCGGGCAGCAGCATCCAGTATTGCAGACGAGTGACAGTGGCTTCAGTTGCATGCTGCGCAGACCTCAAAGGTGCAAGGCCTGGCGAAATTTCAGGCCGGGATGACAGTGTAATAATCAGAGCCACGAAGCAAGAGCGGGGCACAATGCCGCACACCTGCTGCGGCATGAAGGAGGGCAGCTGCACATTGGTCTGCTGCGCCAGCGCGTCCAGCATTGGCGGCATGCCGGTGAAGAGGTTGCGGATGGCGCCCATGAAGTCGCCGCCGCCCTCGCCTGCACGCCATTCTTCACAGCTGTCCGGCGGGTGTGCAGGTGGGTGTTCTGTTCGGGCTGGTTGCAGATCCAAGGACAAAGTGCAGCACTGGTGGAAGCTCGAGGTGGCGCAGCTGGCAGGTGTTTCCGCAGGAAGATAGCACGCACTGCACGTGCAGTGGGCCTGCTGTGATGGCGTTACATAAGGGCGAGACACACACCCTGTGCGCCAGTGTTCCAGGCGTCGACCTTGGGCTGCAGACCGCCGATAACGGATTGCAGCTTGTCATCAGCAGGGGCACTGCGCGTTGTGAGAATTTAGGGTTTAAGGTTTAGGTTTGCGGCGCACCCTGGGCGCCGGTGTTCCACACGTTGATCTTGGGCTGCAGGCCGTGGATGGCGGCCGCCGTCTGCGCCGCCAGGTCCGTGAACAGGCCCTTCTCCACACCGATGTAGAACTTTGCCAGGTCCTGTCAGATAAGAACAGCAAGGCTGGAACAAATTACCAGAACATCGACTATCTTATCCACGTGTGACGATAGATTGGATGTACATAAATGCGGTCCACCAGATACTCCGGTGACATGTGGAGCTGCAGATGAACATTAGCGAAGGGAGACAGGCCGCATGACCTCATGCACCATTGCGGCGGGAGTCCGGGCGCCAGCTTGAGCATCGATGGCACAGCTGTGCCGCATCTGCCAACAAACGGCTGGCCTGCTGCACTTGCCGCCTCCACAGATCACAGGATGATAGATCAATGCATGGGAGTAACACAATTGCCGCACCGCATCGCCGCCGGTGGCCGCGAGGATGGCTGCGACACCAGCTGCCTGCGCCTCCGCCAGCTTCCGCACACCTGCGTTGCGGGAGGGGCAGGTTTTGATGACTGCTCAGCACACACAGTCTTTGCTACCCGCCCTGCGCGGGCTGGCCTCACATGCAGCGGCTGTCAGGTGAGTGAGCATCGATCAATCAAGCAGAATGATGAAGGCGGTCCGCACAAGGAGCAGCAGCCCGCTGCACGAGACCAGACGGCGACTTTTCACGGCAACGGACGATCTGCAGATCTGGTGATGATTGCAAGAAGCGGGTCATGACACATGAGACTTGCATTGGGGTGACGATGTCGGAGATCACATGGGCAGAGGCCAGCCACAGTACTCACCCTCGGTGGGCTTGAGCTCTTAGCACAGCGGCCCCTCGGCGGCTGAAGAAACATTTGTTGCAAGTGGGTGCCGAAGATGCACGTTGCAAGAAGCTTTCTATGTATATCAGCTCACCCTCGGCTCGCTTGAGCTCCTGGAACAGCGTGGCCTCAGCGCCAAGGCGCACCACCGCGGCCTTCGCTTCGGCCTGCTTGACGACTGCCAGCGCCTCTCCCTCTGCCCGCCGCACCTGCGACAAATGGATTCAGCTGAACTGAGTGTATGACAGATGTGTGTGGACGAATCAAACAGAAACGGCCACCCAGCCTGCTTGTCAACGGCCAACCAACGTCCCGCCCCGCGTGCGCTGCGCCCAGCAACAATAGGTGTCACCTGAACAGAAGTCAAATCAGGGTGAGCTCTTTGGCGCCATGCAACTCCCGAGAGAGCTCTTCCTGCACAAGGTCACTTCAGGATGATCCGGCAGGACACTATCCTATCTTGCTGGACATTCAATCAAGCGGTTAAGGTTAGATACTGTTCTACAGCATTAGCATCGCACCCGGGACTCGGCCTCGACGCCGGCCTCGGCGAGCTGCGTGGAGCGCAGCACCTCCCGACGCTGGTCGCCCTGCTTCCGCGCCAGCAGCGTCTCCAGCTCCACCTGCACCCAGTACGAGGCAGCATCTGACCGCACTATTTTGCTGCTATTAAACGGCAGCTCTGCTTCTAGGGTTTTCTTCTTCGATGCCACGGGGTTGCCGCCGCTGGTGGCCCTGCTTCTGCACCAGCAGCGTCTCCAGCTCCGCCTGCACAGGCGCAGCAGCACACTGACGCACAGAAACCTGCTGCTTCTGCATGCATACGCTTCTGCTGGTTCAAATCGTCGAAACCGCACGATCTGCTGGCGGACCCTGATGATGTGAAGCGTCACAGTGCTGCACAGGCTTCAGGCGCAGGAGGTGAGCGTACTGTCAGCAAAAAAGTTTATCGAGCAGCAACCCTCGGCGTGCCCACCGGGACAGCGGTGTTGGGATCCGTCAAGACTCAGCACATCAGCTGACTAGCAATGATGACGAGCAGCTGTCCAGGCATTTCTGCATGCTGTTGGAAACATGCCAGGCGCTGGCGGACGGCGGTGTCTGCGTCAAGGCTCAGCAGGCAGCTGCCATACAGGCAGCAGCTTCACAACATGCAACTTCCTACGTCCGCACCTGGCGCTGGCGGACTGCGGTGTCGGCGTCGACCTGCGCCTCCCGCTGCCGCTGGTTCTGCTTCGACGTCTTCACTGCCAGATCCGCATTGGACTCCACGACCGCCTGCCGGCATCAAAACACGTATGATGTATAATAGACATCGCATCTATACACCCCGATATCTAGGTTCACACGGTCCACACGACAGCGTGCCTTCAACACACGACCAGAATTCGACTGTGAGGGCGGGATGCATGCATGATGTGCACCAAGCGGCGCACCATCAGCCGCAGAACATGACCTGTTGGCGCAAAAGGCATTGCCAGGTGCAGAGACAGTGTGACTGAGCTTGAAGCTGCCCGGTGTCTGCCAGTGGCATGGCTGGCGCTACAGTGACGGTGAAGATAAAGTGTGCTCGGAGGGTGACACAACAAACGATGGGGTGAGACAGCTGCCACGGAATGGCGTGCCTGGTTGCGCATGTTGTTCTTCTGGGTGACATCCGCCTCGATGGCGGCCTTCCGCGTGGCGGTGTCCGCCCGCTTCTCCGCCTCGCCGATGTCTCCGCGGTTGCGGGCCTCGGCCACCTGTAGGTAGTGCAAATTAAATCAGCGATGGCTTCGTTCACACATCTTCAAATTAGCCATAGACGGCAGAAGGAGCCATCCCTCTGCTGATGATGCTGCGGCTGTGTTTGCAATTGCAGAACGTGGTTATGGCGGCGCATGCGGAACCGTGTGGTTGATCCAACGAGTGGACATCTCGATGGGACAGCTGCTACCAACTGCAGGGTTTGCATGTGCCGCAGCTGCAAACGCACCTGCACGCGGGCCTCGGTGTTGGCGCCCTCTAGCGCCTTCATCTTCAGGTTCTCGAAGTCTGCAGGGGGGGCAGGGCAACAGGTGACTCCGAAATCGGTAGAAGGGACCGCATAGTGCTGCCAGTTGCGGGGAATGTGCACGCCACTGCAAGGTAATATTGCCGGCAGTCTCTCGGAAGCTTGGTAAAGTGCATATTGCAGTAGCACTTGCGGACAAAACTGCAGCACACATTTTGATACTGTTTTGTAGAGGGAAACCGGAGACACGCAGTTTGCGCACATCTGTTCTTGGCATCCAGGTCGCTGAGCTCTGCGATGTTGGCGTTGTAGATCTGCAGGCAATGAATAACGATACCGTGATTAAACTCAGCAGGTTCAGCACGTTCGATCACACAAGCACAAGACCGCAGTTTTCTGGCGCAAGCTCTGGTGGCGGAGGTAATGATGAAATGTACAGCCGCATCAGAAAAGGGCCAGGCATGCGCCGTCAATCAAGAGTGTGCGGAGGTTCTGCAGCAGCAGTAAAGCTCAAGAGGGCGCACCTTCAGGCCCATTGGCACCAGATCCTTTTGCACCTGCATGCACAGCCACGGCACAATCATCAGCACATCATAAGTGACAGCTGGAGGCAGATGTGTTGGTCAGCCAGCGATCGTAGCGCCCGTGGTATCGAGGCACGCAGAGAGCATGACGTAAGTGGTGTGACAGTCGGCGAGAGAAGGAGAGGATCACAGACAGGAGGACATGTGATAAAGGGGGGCGCTTACGTGGTCTGTGATGTTGGCGCGGAAGCCATCACGCCCGGAGAACATCTGCCGGATCGTCATGTTTGCCGACAGCACCCGCACCTGGTATCCGAGACACAATCACAACATCACACCATCTCTTATGCAATGAAATTTGCTCAGCTGCCGCTGCAGCACCAGCGGATCGTCACTCTGAAGCATTCGCTGTCATGCAGGTCAATCGACCTGCAATAGCGGCACTGCTGTTGTGTGCTGATGTGGTTGAATCGGTCAGGGGTTTGGGTCATCAGCAGTGCTGTAGGACTAGGGCCTGACGTGCTCACCTCTCCCTGGATCACTCCCTCCACAATCTGCTTGATCTCACTGCGTGTCAAAGAAGCACGATTCACAGGCAGTCAGTCTCGCATGATCTCGGTGGGTACACGGCGGTTATGAGACCAGCAGGTTCAGATGGAGCAAACAATGGACATGACTGTCGTGTGTAGCAAAAATGAGAAGTAGGAGCTGCTGAGGTCTATCCAGCAAGGCACTCACTCGCGGGACAGTGTCGACAGGCGGTTGCAGTAGACGCGGAACCCCTCCATGTCCACCCTTGGGTCCACAGGTCCAACGGTAAACACCTGAATTGAACAAGGCGCACGGGTCATGTGTCTTCAAAAAAAGCAAACGCGAGATGGTCGCTGGCAGATGTAGGACAGAACAGCCTCATGCATGATGATCAGGCTCCTGCCTGCTTCATGCAGAGTACTTGATGCAAGGGCCTGAGGTTGTGTCAGCCAAAAGGAAGTCTTACAAACGTGTGGCAGGCAGAGGTTCCCAACATCGACCAATGCTGCATCGAAAATTTGTGCTGTAGGATCAGGATCAGAGTGAGCTATATATATGGAACAGAGGGGCTTACCATGGGCAGCTGGAATGGCACCATCTCGCTGCTCATGGAGTGGACATCGAAGTGGTAATTGACCGGTGAGATGTCTATGTATGCGACCTGCACATCATCCGCGTCAACAGACAGTTGAATAAAATATTTAACAAATGCATCAAGCAGGACATGCTGCTCCTGTCAAATTGCAGAAACAGGGCAAGAGCGCGCACCTGCTGGAAGGGCTGCTGCAGCGCCTTCTTTGCGATGACGCCTTCCTTGGCGCCACTGCCCGTCTTGTACAGCCACTCGGTGGGCGAAGCCACCCTGCGCGCATCAGTCCGCAGCTTGTTGCATGTGTTGTATATGGTCGACCATCAGTACCTTGTTGGTTGGCCGACCCGCCATTAGTAGTGAGCAGCGATACTTGATGCAGAAGAACCTCATCTCGGACAATTTTTTCCGACTATCGATCAAATGCATGATGATGAGCTGCAGACGGTAAAGCTCAAAGTGCGGACCTGTAGGCGAAGCCAAAGAAGCCGCCGCTGCGCACAACGCGGCTCGCCGGCCGCCTGAAAGCGCCGGAGCTCGTAGCGGAAGGGTTCGCCATTTTATTTTCTGCTCAATGTTCAGAACCTGCAGGGCGATCGAGCGCGTCAGGACAACAGCGGGCGAGGAGGACGTCTTGTGCACACATATTTTGAGGGTGCACATATGCAGATGCATCGTCGCCCAGAGGACCGCCCGTGCAGACTCATCGGTGCACACGTTTCTTTGATGCTGAAGCGGCAACGTGAACAGCAGCAGGCGAGGCGCAGGGGATCATCTACCTGGCCGCCGCGGTGTGTTGCGATGTCGTCTTTCGGATTGACGCTTGCGGCGTTGGCGCTGGCAGCGAGTGGGGACTGGAGAGAAGATCGCGAGAAATCTGACAGTAGCAAATGTGCGAATGGCAAGATTGCAGTGGACCTTTTCGCCAAATGAAACCGTTTCGGAGCAGGTCAGGAATCCTCGAGTCGTGTCGGAGCTGGGCCGGCAGCCTGACGGTCACGACACGACTCAGCAAAATGCTCTTCCCTGGCACGACTTGACCTTAGCGCGCGCCAACAGCATGTCTCCCACTCTGCAACACCCTGAAGAATTGCTGACCGTCGTATGAGCAGGTTGCTGGGTCGCTGGGACGTTGTTGAGCCACGTAGCTGGTACAAGCAGCGCTGAGACAACAACAGCGTCGTTACGTCCAGTGATCACGCTACGCCTGCGCATCGAAGCCTGAGTCGACACCCGGGCATGTTCGAGCCTGGTCCTGTAGACTTTGAGCCTGGTAAGTGGGCAAAAGATGTCCGATGTGTCACATTGCGCGCAGCGCCATATGCTCGTCAGGCGTCTATGCGTTGATGACTCATGGTCTTCTGCAGCTTACTGTTGGTTGTCGCCAAAAAGAAAGCTTGGTCGTGTGGCACGACTGAAGAGCCGCCCGACCTGTATGTCTGTCCCATCACACAGGTGGGCAGGCCAGCCCACCTAGGAGTTGCGAGGCGTGTGCAGAGGAACCTGCTGCCCAGGACCTGCTGGTGACCACACCCATGGACCTGCCTCTTGACCAGCCCAAGAATGGCCTGCTAATGACATTCTTCATGAAGAGCTCATGAGCCCTGCATCCTCTGATGACGGCGGCTCCGCACTACAGCATGCTTGCACAAGCTAATGGCTGAAGCAGATTTGGCATGTGTGCAGGAGCTGATGGAGGAGCCTGTGACTGCGGCGGATGGCTTCAACTATGAGCGCAAAGCCCTGGCATCGTGCGTCTCATTGTGCATCTTCGTCTTGAAACTGCTGCACATCCACCATCGCTTTTTTCGTGGTTTTAGTCATCAACACTGCGCTGGTGCATAGGCTCGCTGGTGCTGAGAAAATGCGGTTGGTTGTGCTGTGTGCAGGTGGCTGATGGAACATTACACAAGCCCAATGACGGGTATCAGGCTGCCCAGCAACAGGCCGGCGGTCGTAAACCATGCGCTACGGTCCGCCATATTGGACTTCAGGCAGGCGCGTGTAGAGGATGCTGGCGGTGAAGTCTAAGGCTTCCGGGAATCTGCTAGTACGCATAGCCAGAATCGGCGTGCGGCATAGTAGAGTTATTTGTGAGCGGCCTTGGAACTGGAGAGTTTAAAGAAGACACTGCGTATTTATCGACAAGCTGCCTCAGTTCTGCAGTCAGGACTTATTCCTGGAATCTGACACGTGCCATGGCGTACATCTCAAGCTCAGTAAACGATACATCATCCAGAAAACCCTCGAATCTGTGTTTGCTGCACGGACCCTGAAACCACATCGACTACCCTGCATACATGTCGATCGAGTGGTTCGTTGGCCATCGCTCATCATCACGGTGTGCCTCCATTAACGTGTCCCATCAACCTTGATGGGACAGCAATACGCCTCATGATTTTAGTCTTCAGCCGGGCCATCCGCTTATAGTGTGTCTTGCCGGATCGGGTCTTGCGCGTCGCATGTGCCACACCTTGAGGCACTGATTGCTTCAGCTGTCATCCCATCGTGGTCAGCGGCTGTGCCTGCTGATGGCTGCTGAGACCTTGCCCCGTCAACCCCCTTTGTCTTCATTGCACCTTGATGCCAGGGCTGCCCTTCCCGGCCCCCAGCTGCCCCTGGTTCTTCCTGCTACGACAGCAATCGTACAGTTTGCAGGCCAAAGCTTTCCATGGCGCCAGCACCCCAGAAGTTGCACACTTGCTTGATCATGCGACCGATGCGGACTGCAGCATGCAAACTCATCTGTACGATCCAGCTGGGTCATCGTGTCAGGGGGAAGCACAAATTGTTGGCAACGTTAACGCTCACCAGACGTAGGCTGGCGGTGGCAGCAGCAGCGATCTCGGCGTCCAACTGCTAACGGCGCCACTGCTGCTGTGCGCGCCTTTGGAGCGAGTGTCATCAGCCACTGGCATTGCTCCTGACATTTGTGCTGCCACCAACAAACAGCGTGATCAAGGCAATCAATGATCGCGACCTCGAGCTGGAGCTGCCTGACGACTGGGGACTACACCCGGCCGGTATTCCACTGCGGTATTCCATGTCAGCCTTCTACAGCCATTCCACCGGACGAAGGCGTTTGCTGGACGACCAAAGGCGCCGCACATGCAGACAAGAGTGGAACAAATAACACAACGAGGTTTCTGGGAAGCGGAGGAGGTTGTCGACACGAAGCGATCCAAGACCAAGGGACGGTAAAACGACATGGTGGTACCTCATCAAGTGGCGAAACTACCCAGCGGAGAACAATACCTGGGAGCCTTGATTCAACCTCAACGCGGCTGGCAAACAATACGTGGCGGAACATAATCTAAACCAGCCTCCGCAGCGGAGGGGGAAACGGCGGTAAATACCACGGTCTGGATATAGGAGAAGACGGCGCGGGAGGAGGAAGATAAATCTAGAGCGCAGCGTCGGGGCGACGCTTAGAACTGCGGGGGAAGAATGTAGCAAATCGTGCTCTGCACTTGGGCAGTTTGAACATCTGCTGGTTCAGAAAACGCACCCTGCATTGAATTGACACGTGGTGTTTTGAACGAGGCAGATTGTCTCCGGCAATCTGTCAGTTCTTGGAAGTTCGACACATGCCAAGCTGTTGGCGCTGCTCCAGTTAGGGAGTTCATCAGTGAGGTCGCGTGAGAGGTCACGCGATCGGCATAATATGCATTGCCTGCGATTCGCTTTCCGTCTGCAGTTTTCCCCTTTACACTTCCATAGCCTCGTTGTTTGTAAGCATTCAGAAGATCAGTTTGCGGCACACATCCAGCCTTTGCGGCGATTGCACAGCCACTGCACTGCCATTGCACTGCGCCTTTCGGTCTAGACAGATCTGCCACGGGAACGAGCACATCACTCCTCTGACTTACTCCCTCTCGCATCTGCCTGTCAAGGGTTTTTAATGCTCTGCCAACGTTGATCCGGCACCGGCGGGCACGCACCTGCGGCGTTTTCTTGAGTGCCGCCTGCTGGTCCTCATGGCTGCTGAATGTCGCCAGCACATGCCGCGCCAGCGCTGGCTGGCTAGAGGTGGCGGCAGGCGGCGGGTGCCGATGCGGTGAGCAGACTTCCGACTTGGGCGCGGCCTGTCCATCCTCTGAGTCCAGCAGGCCATTGATCGCCTCCAGCAGCTCGCCGTCATTTGCATCGGTATCCGATGTCACAACTTGGTCAATGGCCAGTAGCTATCAGGACTCAATGCAGGAATTAACCGTTAGACGATTGGTATTCATTGAAGTCCAACCGTCGCGTCAGACAAGTCTGCACTCCCAGCGTGGACGTGCAGTGACACTCCTTACTTTTAACGTGTAAACACCAAGAGTCTATCGTGACTATTCTCGAGCAGTATTCCACGCTACTCTAGTTGTTATGCACGATGTGCTTCATTGGTTTCGGTTGCTGTTCGTGTGGCTTTGCAGCCTGTTTGTGGGACGGGGTGTAATGCCAGCTATGACGGGTACTAACGATGATAGGCAGGGCCTTCGGGCCTGCAGCCGGCCGTGGATCCTGCAGTTGTCCAGGATCAGCCCACTGAGGTCGACATGGCCGACGCCGTGGAGGCAGTCATGAAGCACGTCGTGCATAACAACTAAGTTGGCGTGGAATACTGCTGGATAGACTCTCGGTGATCACACGTGAAAAGTATCGAGTCTCACTGCACGACCACGCTGGGGGTGCAGACTTGTTTGACGCGACGGTTGGACTTCAACGAATTCCAATCGTCTAACGGTTAGTCCCTGCATCGAGTCCTAATAGCTACTAGTCATTGACCAAGTTGTGACATCCGGCAGCAGCTAGATGATCGCGTTGCAGGAGCATGGTTCCTGTCCAGGTTTTCCACTGGTGCTGCATGTCCGCAATGTTATCTGTGACGGCTGCACCTTAGCCAGGTTTTTGACGTCCTTGCGCATGCCGTCCATCTTCCATCCTGGGTGCGGAGGTCACGTCACAGCCTGGCAATCTCGCTGGTGCATGCACCAGCTGCGCAGCTCTCTCCCAGCTTGCGCAGCGCCTCAGTTTGACCAGATTTGGTGGCCGCGGTGGCCTGCTTGAGGGCATCCACATCAGCCTGGGCAGCGCCAGCTGTGCCCTCCAGGAATGTTGAAGTTCCCCTTCACATTTTCCATGGCGTTCTCTAGGGCAGCCAGCCGCGACTCGTGCATTTCCTCCTGCCGTTGCAGGTCCGGCACAGAGATGGACATAGTCTCGGAAGCCCTGCGTCAGACCAAACATCTGGGAGCGCAGGTCATTGTATTGGCTGTCCATCTTGTGGCCAAGGAAGGTGGCCAAGCTATTGATCGTGTGGGGCATCTCCGGTGAGTCGTCCATATTGCTCAGGCGCGGAGCCTGGTGCAGGGGCTGCTCCTCGCTGTCAGCATCACAGTGCTGGTGAGCAAGGCTGCCTGCTGCATCTGCTCCTTCGTCATTGTCTGATGCAAGGCCGCGTTCAGTATGGACGCGCGCTATTAGCTGCAGCTGCACGGCTCAGACTTCCAGCGGTGGCGGCGTGGCGGCGGCATTAATGCTGGTGCTGCTGCTGTCGCTGCTGCTGACGCTGTCTCTCAATTGCACGCTGCGACGCGTCTGTCAAAAGCTCAAACCACAACAATCTGGCGTAAAATCTAGCGGAATCTAGCGGAAACGACGAACTGTTCAAGGCGAACTCTGACTGAGCTACCCCGAGCACTGACAACACTTGCGCAAGGAGCCAGGCCGCAGGAGGCAGCTAATGCTGAAGCGTGTGACTTGGATCAGTTGCTTTTGTCGTGGTTGCTTGACAGCACGAGGTGGGCGAGGCCCCTTGCTGCTCTTTGCACCATTTAACACACTCGTCGTGGACGTCACCTGAGATAGCAAAAGCCTGCAGCGTACAGACTTGCAAGTCTTTCCCGGCCCACTTGGGCCGGGGTGCTGTGTTCGCAGCTTGCTGGTTGGGGCGTGGCAATGAATTTTCCAGGTATGAAGGGTGACCTGACACTCAGGCTGACTATAGGTGTCATGAAACTTGAAAGCTGGCATGACCGACACGCATCATGAACACGTCCTACTTCCAACGGATTAATACGTTCTACTAAATGCACTACGCCACAGGGATCTTGGTCAAGAGCTGGCATGAAACAAACACATACACCAGTCCGAAAAGCTATCGCACACACGGGCTGCGCAATCGCGTACACCATCAGAATGTCAACAATTGTCACTGTCAATAAGACATGACTTGAACACCCTGCCTGCCCGCAAATGCAGGCCGGTTATCTTTGGCTGCCTCGCGCCATCCACGCAACAAGGGCTGCTATTGCTACAGGTCGCTGCTCTACATTACGAGTTGATACCGGCTACGCAGCATCGCAGATTGCGTTGCTGCCTACGGCTGCAGGCGGTATGTGTTGTCCCATGGCCACTTCTGTAGGCACGCGGCAAGTGCGTCAGGCCACCAAAATCGCCAGCAGCAGCTGCAGACAGAGGATGTTCCCCCACACAGGGTTCTGACAACCCCGCCGCGCGCAGGCGCCGCCGCCTCACACCGGCTGCCGCTGCGGGCAGAAGGTGTTGTCCCAGGGCCGCAGCCGCGCGCAGGCGATACCGGCTCACGCCGGCTGCGGATGCGGGCGGAAGGTGTGCTCCCAGGGCCACCGCCGCACGCAGGCACCGCTGCCGGCGCCGCTTTCGCAGATGCCAGGCAGCCCTGCCGCCGGTGCATAGCCGTCACCCCCTGACCGCAGCATGCGGGACGCGGAGTCCAGCGCGGTGGCGCGCGCCGCGGGACTCACAGGCTGGTCCCCCAGGTACAGGTCGAAGACCGCCGCCGCGAAGGCGGGACTGGTCACGGTGGCCAGCTCCTGGCCGTCGGCAACGGCGGTGATGCGGCCGCCCACGCCGCGCGTAAAGGTCAGCACCGAGTCCTTCTGCACGTTGCCATTGCGCACCATGCCCGACGGCAGCCGCTCCTCCCTGCACGCGAGGAATGTTGCAGGCTCAGACGTTGCATCTGGACACCAAGCTGCCATTCGATCACACGTGTCGTGAACACGTGTGTTGTTTGGATGGGTGAACACGTCCAAATGGACAGTGTGAGTGTTTGAGCGCTGCCTGTGCACAGCAGACGGCGTCCACATGGCCAATACGCGTTGCAGCGTGCAGGGGTTTCCCTCAAGGTGGCTGGGACAGACGCACTTGAACTGCTCCAGGAGCTGCGTCAGCGCCGGGTCGTCGGGCGAGCCGCCGACGCGCTTTAGGCGCCGCTTGAGGATGTGCTCGTACTCGGCCGCCATCAGCCGCAGCGGCAGGCTGCGGCTGGCACGCACCTGCACAATGGATTTCAGATGTGACTTGAGGAACACCGTTCACGCATGCAACTGCTGGCCAGGAAGAGCATGACGAGCAGCTTCGTGAACATGTATGCAGACTCAGCGCAATTGGCAAATTAGCATGGGGCAGATATGACCACACCCAGAGATATAGGGACCAATAATGCTCGGAATTGGGCTGAACACTCACCACCAAAGACATGTCGATGTCGTTGCTGCTGCGCAGGGAGTTGGCGAAGCGGTCCTGCTGCTCCCGGGCTGACTGCAGCACCGGCGCCGGCGCCTCCAGCTGGGATTGAAGCTGCGACTGAGGGGCGGCTGCCCAGCTGTGCTGCTTGCTGAGCTGCGAGTGCTTTGCCTGCGCCAGAAAGTATTCGCAATAAGCGCAAATATGCTGACTGGTGACAAGTCGTGCAATCTGATGAGCCGGTCTGGACAGAAACACTCGCATAACATGCAGGCTGCATGTCTTGGCAGACTTGTCCGACAGGCAAGCCATGTCTCTCTGACCAGCCTGCATGGCAAGCATCCTGGAGAGGTGAGCACGTTTGTCAGCAGCCTACCTGCTTGGCGTCAAAGTAGAGCGCAAACTCGTAGATCTTGACCTGGAGCTTCGCGCGGCCCATGGACAGGCCGAACAGCCGGATGCCTGACGCCGCCAGGTCATGGCTGGTGCCCGTAAAGGCCGCGGCGCCTGCGCCGCCGCTGTACTGCAGGCGCGCCGGGAAGCAGCGCTTAAGCAGCTGCTGCGGCGTCGCCTCGCCACCGCGCGGGATTAGGTCCTTCGCGCCCTCAATGCTGCCCCGCACATTCTCCATCAGCCTGCGGCACACATGTCCGTTGTTGCTGATGCGCTGCCTGGGACGTTGCATTCAATCAACAGATTCTTTGATTGTGATGATGGTGATTGTGAGATGCGCCTCAGGATGCGCGGCCAGGTCCAGCATGCGCGTACATCCGTGGTCTGCATGTTCAGGCAGTGCATGTTCAAGGAGTGACGAGCTTGCTGCTGTCTGGACGTTCGTCCTGGAGGAAGCCTCACCCGTCCCAGGGCGCCCGCTTCCGTGGAAGCTCCGGCGCTGGCTCCGGCTCCGCTGGCGCCTCTGCCGCTGTGCTGTCCCGCCTCATGCCTCTGGCAGCCCGGACGGGGCTCTGCACCACGTTGGAGGTTCCTCTCACTGTCGCGCCGACACCGCGGCCGAGCAGCCGCACGGGCCTTGCGATGACTGCCAGCGGAGATCGTTTTCCTGCTGCCACGGCTGGCTGGTCTGCTATTTCAGGCTGCTGGGCTGCCGACTGGTCTCCATGCTGTTGCTGACTTGTCGAGGGTGGCCAGAAGCGGTTGAACATGGTAGCCTGTCTGAACGCGCTGTCCCACCGTGACAAGGACTACACCTGCATCTTGCGGGTGCACAAGACTCGAGTCGGCAGCGCGCGTGGCCGCGAATCAATCTGTGCAGGAGCGGCAGGATGTTTGCCTGAGGTTCGTGCAGGCGTGCCTTTGCAGAAAAGTTGTGCTACGACGAAGCGTTGACGTTTGCGCGCCGGCCTGCACCTGGATTCATTGCGACACGTGCCTGGCTTCCCGCGAAATTGCACACTCTCGAGGCTCCTCCGCGAGCAGCTCAGAGCCCCAAAGCGAGTATTTGTGAGACCAACTGACTGCTACTGCTCCAAACCCAAGCTGACACTTGGCGCCAGCTGATCGATCTGGAAGCACACTGATCCCGCTTGAATCCCAGGTTGAGCTAGTCAACCCTTCTGTTCGCTGGAACGTCGACCTGCTAAAGTTGATCGGCACCTCTAGCTCAACTGCATCCCTACCCATCTTTCTGCCTTGCTTGTTCCTTGCACCGGTTCAAATTCTGCGGCACCGTCTGTGAGGCGCGCCTCATGCGCCGGACCCTGCACTGATGGCACCACACCGGCAGTGGGTATGAGGCGATGAGAGGTGAGCTGATCTGTGGCTATGAGTGAGTGATCAGCACGGTGAGCCTCCAGGCCAGATGCTGCAAGTCGCACTGCATTCGACGGCGGCAGCAGACGCTCGCCAGTGATACTGCAGCGCAACTGAAGACCCTGCCTCAGATGCGGTCGGTTCCTGCGTCGCAGCGGTGTTTGGGACGGAAGGCGGCAGTGCATCAGCAGGATCCGGCGACGGCGCTGTGAACCCTAGCGGCATGGGACGGTCCTGCGACTCGCGGTGGGATGCGCTGGTGGGCATAAACCCCGCCGCCTGGTGGGCCAGCCTGAAACGAACGCCGCAGCTGCTACGCCAGCGCGCCTTCCACACCCGCACCCTCGCCGAGACCCTGGAGGTACGGCGCACTGCTGCAGTGGCGCTTGCGGCGCCGTGCAACGCTGGAAGCGGCACTGAGCATCGATACCAAGCCCTGACGGTTGTGCTCAGGTTTTCGAGCTTGGCGCACGCAGGAGAAGAACCAGGAGAGCGGCGGCGGCGACATGCAGCGCAAGCTCAACTGGTTCGACCTCATCTGCATCGGCATTGGTGAGGCCAAGCATCTACGTTCCAAGGCCTACTCGGACGTGCGAGTTTTTCACGGCAGCGTGCGAGCAGAGCTCCGCAAGGAACTGAATGATGAAGCGCCTGCCTTTACAGGTGTCATTCTGGGGTCCGGCATCTTCAGCAGCACGCCGTTCGTGGCAGCACATCTGGCCGGGTGCGCCAAACCTTATGGCACGCATAGCACGCTGCAGCTGTCTAAGGATGCCTTCCTGTCTGCACGGCACTCCAATCTGGCTTCTAACGAACTGGAATGATCAAGTCTTCTTTGTTCTGGCGTGTCACAGGCCAGCTGTCGTCGCGTCATATGCGGTGTCCAGCCTCTCAGCGGTTGCCAGCGCCCTGTGTTATGCGGAATACGCTGTCGACTTCCCCATAGCGGGCGGCGGCTACGGCTTTGTGTCGCTAACGTATGGCGAATTCATTGGCTGGTGAGTCTCTAGAGGGGGCCAGAAAAAGCTGCAGTGCTGACAGCAATCTTACATGGAACAACCCGAGCTTCTTCAATCCACAGTCGGGAACGGATTGAGGCGGTGGTGATGCTGCGACACGTACCTGTGGTGCAGGATCGAAGTCGCGAACCTGCTGTTTGGGTACAGCGTCTCCGCGGCGGCGGTTGCGCGCAGCGCCACCCAGTACTGGGCGCAGCTCTTCGACAGGTGCAACCCCTCTCTTCAGGACATGCCACCGGCAGTTACTGCAAGATGCCTCTGTGCTGCAGGGTGTGATTCACTATTCGGTGTGTGGGTTTGGGTTGACTCACTGTTGGGTGTGTGGGCACCACTGTTCTCAGCTGTTGGCTATACTGTGCAAATCGTCACTGTGCAGCGACATGTCGTGGGCGGTTTTCCACGCGGGCGGCTGGACAGTGGACCTGGTGGCGGCGGGCACGGTGCTGCTGCTGTCGCTGCTGGTCATCTACGGCGCCAAGGAGGGCAGCATGTTCAACATCGGTGAGTACCAACTTCATTCTACTCACAGGCAGAATTGCCTCGTGCTGCCATTGCTGCTGGTCATCCATGACGCCAAAGAGGGCAGCATATTCAACATTGGCCACTACAGCCTACCCCGCAGCTCTCTGGGGCTACTTGTCGTTGGCCGGCTGCCTGGAGGCAGACGCCCGCCGGCGCCGCCAGGCATGTTCCAAGCTACCAGACCTCGTGGATTGTGGCGGCGGCGGACTGTGCATTGCATCTGCACTGCGTAGCGCTTGAGCGGTCGTCAACATGCAACCCGTGCCGCTGTGGCTGAAACAAGTCTGGCCCACCCAGTAGTGCCAAACCCTTGTGTTGCCTGCATCACGGTGGTGCAGGCAACACGGTGGTGCATCCATCACGGTGGTGCACCTGGCTGTGCTGGCCTCCATCATCCTGCCGCTCTTGACACAAGCATCCCAACGTAAATCTGCACTTCAGCCAACAGACCGCCTTGTCCCTGCTGCAGTCATCACTATGGTGCACCTGGCGGTGCTGGCCTTCATCATCATAGCAGGCCTGGCCAAAGCCAAGCCGTCCAACCTGCAGCCCTTTGCGCCATACGGCGCGCGCGGCATCTTCTCCGGCGCCGCCTATGTGTACTTCACGTACACCGGCTTTGATGCCGTCGCCACCAGCGCGGAGGAGGTGTGAATGTTTCTTGTCACGACCTGCTTCTTTTCGTGACGCGATTACAATGCGAAGCGTATTCAGAGGCTGTCCTGCCTTTGCCGGCGCAGTACATCCTGCATGGCCTCGTAGGTTCTGGTCCTCGCATGCAGATCGCATGCAGATTGATTGTGAACATTGCATCCGATCAGAGCGTTTCTCGTGCTTGCAGTGTGAGAACCCCAAGCGGGATCTGCCCATCGGCATCGTCGGCAGCCTGCTGGTCACCACGCTCTTGTATGTGGCCACCGCTGGGGTGAGGCTTCACCAGCCCTGCAGCTCCTGCTTCTGAACTATCGCAAACCAGTACTGTGCTCGACAGTGCACACCGCGCCTGCACTGCAAACCCAGCGACCAGCTGCCGCCGCCATCGTGACGCCCCATCAGCGGCCCTGTGTGTCTCTGGAAATGGGGGTATCGTGTCGCGGCAGGTGCTGGTGCTGATGGTGCCGTACACGTCGATCTCGGACACAGATGGCGCCTATGCGATGGCCTTCCAGGCGGTGGGCCTCGGATGGGCCAAGTACCTCGTGTCAGCAGGTACGGCCCTGCCCAAGACCCGGTGATGCATTTTTTGAGCTCGACTTTGATGAAAATGCTCAAAACGGTACGTACTATACATTATATCTCCATTAAAGTTGTGTGAATTGTAGAATGATACATTCTACAACTCTTATCTAGGTCGAAAAATAATTCAAATGAACCCATGATGCAAGATTGTGTCTCGTGCATGCATGCTTCTCTCTGCTGCTGAACCGACTCAGGGATCAATTGGCATCTGGACCAAATGCGCCGGTGCTGTGCTGAGAAAAAAAACGGCTCGTGCATCATCTGGCATGAGCTTCCAAGCGCTGTTCGCTGACGCCGATCTCGGTTCTCGAGGCAAGCATGGCATGTCGTAAAAGAGCGAGTACTCAATTACACATGCGCTGCTGCCAGGCATCAGAGGCATGTAGCTGCTACACGGCACTGCACGAGACATGCTTAAGTGCACTTTGGCCGTTGACGAGTTGGGTTTTGACGCTACATCTCAACCGTGATGGTGCAGGCGCGCTGCTGGGCATGATTAGTAGCTGCTACGTGGCGTTGTATGGGCAGGCACGCATTCTGTGCGTGGTGGCGCGGGACCACATGCTGCCGCCGGTGCTCGCGCGCATCAGCCCGCGCCTCGGCACGCCCGTCGCCGCCGCCACTGTCATGGGCCTCGCCACCGGTGCGGCACAGGCCCCTGATGGTCATTTGCAGGGGAAGATGCGCAAAGGCTGCCTGCTCTGTCCAACTGAGATACCGACTGGCAGGTAGACAAGGTGTTCGTGTGCCTCTGAGGTGTCGTGTTTTGTGGCTTCCAAACGTGAGTGCGTCAACTGCATTGGCTTGGACATGACTGCATGCTCGGCATGACTCGGCTGTGTTTGACGCACAGCGACGGTGGCGCTGCTGACGGGCTTCGAGGAGCTGTTTGTGATGACCAGCTGCCTGGCGCTCATGACTTTCTGGCTGACGGCGCACGGTGCGCATCTTTGGCGTACAACACGTGTGGCGTTTTGTTGCTGTTGAATGAGAACCTGAGATTCCCTGCTGACGTTTTCTGGTGCTGCTTGTGCGAGCTCTGGCTAGGGGTGTTCAACGTGTGAGACCTTGGATATGAGATTACCCCTACTTTGGCGCTTGACGGTGCCATGCTCACAGGGCGACACAAGGACTGTCCCAACAACACAATGTGCCCACTGCGCAGGCTGCACGCTGCGGAGGTACTATGTCCGGGGCGAGAACTCGCCGACGCTGGTGCTGGCCTACATGGCTGCTCACACCGTCTGCTCAGTAGGTGATCAGTTGGTCACAGCAGCCCAGCGGCCTGCACCAAAGTGTGCTCACAGATTGCGGACGTGCGTCTGCTGCCGCACTGAGGTCCAGGGAACAACATGCTTCGGGCCATGAGCACTGAGCCCACTGACGTTGCTTCGCAGGCTTCTCGTGGTTCTACCAGGCCAGCGATGGCTGGGTAGGGCTGGTGGCCTTTGGCGTCCCCATCGCAGTGATGACAGCGGCGCTGCACCTCGGCGCGCCCATCCTGTACCTGCCGGAGGTGAGCTTTGGACCCCACAGATGCATTCATGAGCTTCTGGCCCGAACTGAGCGGCTGTTCGAAGCGGCGGCTGGGCACAGGATTCCCTGCTGTGCATGTCCTTGATCCCGGCGAGCGCTGGCTCGAGCAACACCTCCTCTGCTGGAGGTCGCAGCATTGAGCTGCAGCTGGTGTCGCTTGTGTGGCGCAGGACTTTGCCCTCATGGGCGGGCCCTGGCTGCCGTCGGCCACCGCCTTCTTCAACGTCTTCCTCATGGCATCCCTCAACGTGAGCGTGCCCTCTTCTGGAGCATATTTCGCAGCTGTTGATACCGGTCCGCCTAGAGTCTCCTGCGCAAACGCTCTCATCTGCGGCGCCTTTTGTCTCCACTGGATTGCACGACGGATTTGCTTCTCAGAATTCCTTTTATCTAATCCACCTCAACATGTTACGCAGAGCGCGGGCACATCAGGGTACGTCAACATCGCCTACTTCATGGCGGCGACGACGGTGCTGTACCTCCTGTACTCGCTGCACACCGCGGCGTACAAGGGCAGCACCGCCAGTGGCGCGCCGAGACGCAACGCGCTGCCGGAGGAGCTGGTCGCCATCGTGGGCGCGGACGGCATGGCGGGGAATGGCGGTGCCACGGAGGTTTCTGCAACGGCGACAAATGGCGGCGCAGTGGACGGCACTCGGGGCTATACTGGGTCGGGGTCAGCTGAGGATTTGGAGCGGAGTGAGACAGGGAGCAGACGATAGCAGAGGGATACGTGAGGGCATGCGTGGGATGTGTTCAGTACAGGTTTACTGTGCAGATTTCAGGACGCTGCTGAAGTGCGCATGCAGAAATGCGGCCTGCATGCGCGAATCAGAATGGCTGGCTGCCAGTTCAGCATTTGCAGTCTTTTAAACAAGGTCAGGGCTCCACTCAAAAGCCCTGCAAGCGTCGCGCTGACAGTGCGTGTATCGCACAACCCGCAAGTAGGAATTCGCAGCTTGTCAGCAACAAGCATGCCACCGACATCTGAACTGGAAGCTTCGGCATAGCGCGTCAGTTTTGCCTGGCGAGATCATTAGCATGCTCTCGACGGGCATCGACCTCGATCGCTGCAGCTGCGACAGATCTGCGCGTCCTCTTGCGAGGAGTACTGCCACCTGCGCCCTCAGACGCCCGCGTCCCGCCAGCCGCTGCCACAACAACGGCGACGCTGCGCATGACAGCTCTGCGACATCACATAGATGTCTCAGCTCCGATGTGGAAATCCGGGCAGCCAGCACCGCCGCCGAGCTGCGCGCCGCGGCACATTTGCGCGCCGCAGCATTCTACAGCTACCCACTCGACCGCTCGGAGTTCTCGGCCAGGGTGCGCTCAGTCGCGTGTTGTCGATGATCACATTTGAATCCATCGCATGATGTGTTGCAAGGAGCATTCCAGCCATTGTCCTGAGCCGCTTGACGCTTGCTGCGGCAGTCGCACCGGCGGATGAAGACTAATGAAGAGTGGGAGATCCTGGAGCGCAAGACCTCTGGCACAGCCCACGACTGGCAGGTGCTTCCCAGGTGCAGCTCGCCACATTTCATCTGCCAGCAGCTTCTCTTCGTGCAGGCCTGCCGCTGCCCGCAACACAGCAATCATACTCGCGATGGTGCTGAAGACAGATGTGCTGGTTGTGCAGGGCATCGCGGTGACGTGCCTCATAGCAGTCATCGACGAGGTGCCGGGCGATGCAACCCTTCGCACGCGGCTGTGCGACATCGCCAGCAGCTGTGGCCGCAGACCGCTTGCCAGTGCAATCACCGTCCGAACAGATCAGCGCCCCGGTCGATTGGAGGCAGCTGCCGCTGCCGCTGCATGAGCGCCCGGCGCATCATGTCTGCGCTCTGACCGACCTCAGGCGTTGGCACCAAGCGGCGAGGCAGCGGGCGCAGCAGACTCAGAACTCGTTCGCGTCCGACAACGGACCAACCAGTGCCGAGCTCAAGGTGGGCTCCGCATGAAGCGCCGCCTGAAATTTGGCGCCGGTGCCCGTGCGGTGATGGGTGGTGCGAGGCAGGCCGCCTGCCGTTCCCACAACTACAACGAATGCAGCGGCAGTGTGTCTCCTCAACAAAAGCCGGTCTCGCATTGCCATCATAACCGCAATCCAAAAAGAAGGTCAACCGACAAAGCTTTGCCAATTTCGCAGCAAGAGCTCGGATGTATGCAGACGAGGAGACGAGGTGCCGGGCGATGCAGTGGCAGCGGCCGTGGCAGAGGATTTGGACGCCTCCTGCCGGCTACCAGCGGAGTGCGCAGGGACACTGCCGCAGCTGGTTGTCGGCACGCTTGACATCAACCAAGGTCAGCTCAGCCTGCCAACATGTCATGACCACCTGCAGCCATCGGCCAGATGCACCGACTGCGACAGCTGCGGCTGGCGCCTGGTCCGACCTGATGTGTCTCTTCACATCAGATGCTGGATCTTCGGCATTCAACCACGACGCTGCCGCTCTGCTTCTGACGAAACCCTCACTGGACGTCACTGATGCGAGACCGACGCCACTTGGCAGCCTCGTCTGACCGTCCAGAAGTGCCTGCTGCAGGGGCGCGCCTGCCTTCCGAGGAGCTTATAGGGCGGGAGCCGGCAGCGGGCGCCGCCACTCGGCGGGCTTATCTGTCCAATGTCTGCGTCCCCATTGCGGCGCGCCGTCAGGTGCGATTCTGATGATGCGTCCCAGCAACAGGCTGCATTGCCTATTGATCGCTGGCAAGTCTGCCGCTTTGCCTCGTGCTGCTGGCGTAAACTTCCATGCAGCAGAGCGACGTGCAGCTTGTAGACGCCCTTGCAGGCGATCTCAAATCGCAGCAGCTCAGTCGTTACAGTAAGAAACAGGTCGTTGGTGCGCAGGGCGTCGCCGCACGCATGATCGAGACCGCAAAGCAGCTGGCAGCCGCTGCGGGGGTGGAGCAGCTATACGTGCACGTGCGGACACGCAACGCGGCGGCGTTGGCGCTGTACCACCGGCGCAGCGGCTTTGCTATTGAGCGGCGGGAGACGGAGACGGAGGGGCACAAACTGGGGCGGCCGCCGCGGGTGCTGCTGCGGGGTGCCGTGTGACTCGGTGCACGTGGAGCAGGCATCGGCTCTTGGATTGTTTTGCAAGCTTTTTTAACACATCGTTGTATCACGCAGTGATTCAATCGGTTTCATACATCTACAATCGAATGTTTCAGCGAGTCGTTCAAACGCCATGATCAATCAGTATCTATGCTAACAATTTGGTACACTGGCTTAAAATCTCGTCAGACTGAGTGGTCATTCGAAGCTGGGACAGCTAATTGAATGCGTGTGTGACAGATACAATTCAGCTGTGACATGGACTTCTATGAGAATTTGTATCAGCGGCACGTTGCCGCGGAACCTTCCTACACATTCCTCCTACATTCCTTCCGCTACACCGGCAGCAGCGGCGGCAGCCTGGCATCCACGCCGTTGGCCGTTTGCAGCAATCCGCCGTGCTGCACGGTAAGGAACTGCTCTGCGGGGACGCCCTCCGTTGCCAGCGCCGCCTTGAGGTCGTCTGCGGGCGCATCCTCTGCCTCGTCGCCGAGCGGGAAGGTGCCGAAGTGGATGCCGATGCTGCGCTTCGACCGCACCTCCTGGCGATGCACAAGACCGTGCCCTCAACAGGGAGCCCTTTGCAAATCCCTTATGGCATGGGCACTGATCACCGCACAGATGGCAAGGGTGCCGCCTGTGCCAAGGGCGCACCCTGCATGTCGTGCTGACGCCTGCATTCCCTCGATGCTAGTCAGATGACGCACACGGACGACAGCACCGGAGCTCTAGTGCACAGTTCTGTGGAGGCGTCGATATCAACTGTCATGACGCACCTTGTGGATTTTGACGGCCTCCTGCGGGTCGCAGTGCTGCGGGCACAGGAACCACCGCGGCTCGTACGCGCCGATGGGGATCGCCGCCAGGTCGAAGGGCCCCAGCCGCTCGCCGATCTCCGGGAACACCGGGCAATACCTGCAATGCGGCATGCAGCAGGGCTATCGGGTTTTGTTGTGGGGGAGCCGTGATGAGGCCGCTGTTTCACATGTGCTGGACCCGCTTTTGGGCTGCAGGCCCGTCGGGGCGTGAGCCCCGTGCTGCTGCTCCGATAGCACAAAGAGCTTCCCACATGCGTAGGAAGACGGGGAATCGCTGCATCGTCACAAATACATCCATTGCAGCAGCCTGCGCACCCGGTGTCGCCAGCGAACCAGAAGCTGTGCCGCGGGCCGCGCACGGCAAAGCTGCCCCACAGGCTGGTCTTCCGCTCCCACGGCACTCGCATGCTCCAGTGCTGCACGAGCAGGACAGAAACTTTCTGTCGAGAAGGCTGTTCACGTCGCTGATCGGATCGCACGTCCAGGCGTCGATGTCCAGCGCAATAGGATGTGTCTGATGCGCAGGCAGCAGCCGCAGACCACAACAAGACCACAGCAAGAACCACAGCCACAGGAGACGTGACTGCAAGTCCACCCCACTTCCAGCTGCATGGCGCCGGCGGCGGTCCAGAACGGTAGAATCGTCCTCTGCTAGGGTCACGAGTGCATGTGGAGAGATGGCTACATGAGTCGGGAAGGTGGATCAGACAGCCGCTGGTTGTTCGAGGATTGCAGGGATGCTCACCTGCGCGGGCGTGAAGGTGACCTCGACCTTGGTGCCCGGGTGACGCGCCGACTCCCACCAGTCCAGCTCCACCACCGTGGCGACGCCCGCCGAAGTGAACCAGCGCTTCAGCCCCAGAGGCACATACCTGCATATTAGGTGCAGACTAAGGCGTTACGCGTTGAGAATGCGTCACTACCGACGCTGCAGTGCCAAACGAGCAGCCCGTGAAACTGAGGCGTCGGGTCAGTGGAACTGCCGGCGGCGCTGGGCTGTGCTATCGTGGGCCACCCGACAGACACCACAACGCAGCACTGATCCAAACACCTTGGACAGCAAACATGAACTCCAGAGCTGCAATCTGTTATCGCCTCCAGCAGGAGTGCCTTTTGCATGTGTACCAGGTCAGCGCCGCGCCAAAGCGCTGGTTGAGGCGCGCCACGGTGCCCGAGTCCAGGTGGTCGTAGTGGTTGTGGCTTATGAGCACAAAGGGACATCCGGCTGTAGGGACGTGTGTTGGAAAGTACAATATTGTGCGATGTGAGCATCAAGTCTAGCGCCGGCAGCTGTTCGTCTGCGCCAGGTCCAGCGGGCTGGGCACGATACGGCTCGACCAAAAAGTGAGGAAGGGTAAGTCAGAGTAGGTCGGCATTCAGATTTGATTGTTGGAATGTAGGTCAAATTCAGGCGCCGGCAGGACCTTGTGCGCCATTGTTTGTCCATCCAATTGGGCACAATGCGGGCTCTGCTCAAACCACTGCAAGATGGGGAAGCGGGTTCACCAGTCAGCGCATTCACAATTGATTGCGCTCAAACTTGTGCGCTGGCAGCGCCGCATGGGCCAGATCCAGCAGGTTAGGCAGGATGCAGCTCGGCTCGGAACCACTAACATCATCAGAAAAATCAACGCTGATGACTTGGTGTTTGTGCGGAAGGCCTGGGGCTGAGGTGCGGAAGGCCGCTAGCACAGGCCAGCGCTGGCATGAGCGACACGGGCAATCGGAAGCAAACACATGTCATTGCAAAACGATTGCGGACACGGCACCGCAGTGCTTCCTTGTGGCAAGCGCACCTGGACCCCGCTGCAGCGCTCTGAAAGCGCCGGGTCGGTCAAGAAGGTGACACCATCCAGCTGCACCAGCAGGCAAGCGTGCCCCACCCAGATCGCCTGCACCGCGTCCTCTGCATCCAATCCCAAGGCTGTCAAACGTTGGTTCTTACTTCTGCACAGCAGGATTGGAGTCAGCATGTGGAGACACCTCTGGTCACAGGCGCCGCCACATCGGTGTGCACCGTTGTGTGGACCAGTGCTGTTCCGGCAGCATGAGAATAGTAGCAGGCACCGACCTGGCGGGTGCGCTAGCGCGTGCCAGTCGATGGCGTTGACAGGGAAGGTTTTGGCATAGTCCGCCGGCGTGGGTTGCAGATTGCAGCGCAGCCAGCCGCGCGGCGGTGAATGAGTGTCGCGCCGCCACTTGGCCCACTTGAGGATCTCGAAGAATGACCGGTCCTGCGTGATCAAGGCATGCAGAACGCGTTGAGGCTGCAAATGGTGCACTTGTCAGAATTCGCAGCTGGATTCTACAACAATGCCGGCAACCGCTCTGCAACCACGCCGCCATTCCCACATGACGCTGGTGTGATGGCGGCAGAGCCGGAGCTGCATCGCTTCCGCACCTCCCATGTGGGCCAAGGGTTGTCGAACCCGCCCTTCCGGTGGTGGGCGGGCTTGCCAGGCAGTCGCTCCTGCGTCCCTGTACCTGAGGCATGCGCAGCGGTTGTTGCCTGATCCACCACTTCGCCAACCGCCGACGCCATTCCGCGACCTGCTGACACGTAACAGAGTGTGGCACAGAGCTCAGATCGCCACTGGCCATGAGAGCATGCGTTGTTGAGTCCCAGCCAAAAATTGGGCACATGCGACATGACTTGGCATAACGACAACAGAGGTCCTCGCTGAGCTGGTATTCCTCCAATATACCTCCTTCGTTCGCATGTGGCTTCATCTAGATTGGCAAGAGTATCGGGTCTACACAAGGGACGAAATGCGCACCGTGACTCGGCCACAGCTGCGATGCACCCCGTCTGAGAGCAATCTTGCGCGATCCTATAGTTTCTCTGAGCAATTGAAAATCATTGTTGTGACAGGTCGCAGCCGGCCAAGCTGCCGCACATGGAAAGCCTTGTTCGGCCCGTACGAGCTGCGGGAATTACCCCGCATGAACGGAGGGAAATTACACAGCATGAAACGGAGGGGCATCGAGGGGAGGAAGCAGCAATTAGAGAGGGAGCGGTCGCTTCCAAACGCGAATCCCGTCTGCGTGGTGGACTGGCAGTCCCACACACATAATTTCCTCGTGTGGCCTAGATTAGTGCCTGGCTTCCCTGCTCGGCCAAGAATTTCTGGCTTGTAGGCATTGGTAGCGTGCTCAGCGTCGTGATCGTCACCTGTCCAGCCACAGAAACAACAGCCAAACGAGCGTGGACGGTGTGCTGCTAAGCAGCTCTGTGGTCGGGTCGCTAGCTCTCAGGTACTCCCGAGGCGAAGATCTGCGGGCAGCTTGGCTCGCAACTGCTGCGCGCCGCAGCTAAAAATAGTCACAGGTAGGAGTCTCATGTCATTTCAACCCAGCTTGCCCCCTCGGGCATCGGAAGTTGAGCTCTATTCACGTGCTTGGGCGCACTGCGTTACATAACTCGAGGAAGCAACGACTGCTGGGCTATTTCGGAGGGCGCGTGCAGTCAGAGGAGGCTGGGTGTTATGGTGTTGTCGTGGTGGCGCGTTCAGTGAAGTCAGCGCTGTGTGGGTGGCCTGGGCGACTTGGTGGACACCCTCCGAAAACGCTGCCCAGCACCAGAAGTTCCGCAAGCAGTGCAGAGCGGAGGGCTACCAATCAACTATGCAAATATGATATGGCGCCCTTTGCGCCATCGGGAATGCTTTCCGTACTGCGATCAGTTCTGCAACACACGCGCGACCTGATTACTGGTGGTGTGCCAGACCAATTCAACTCCCCGGCACATCTGGTGCCCACAGCCGGCCCTCGCGCGGGACAGCATTCACGGCAAAGCAAGTGACGCCGCTCCGTCTGCAGCGAATGGGTCGTGGCAGCGGCGGCGGCGGCGGTTCAGGAGCGCGGGACATCTCACGCCGGACCGTCCTCTGATCACGATGCTTTGCTGCATGCAGGGCCGCTTCCGCCAGCCAGCAGCCATGGCTCGCTGCATCCCGCGGAATGACTGCCTGCCGTGCCTCATGCGCTTCTTCCTCTTCATCGAGGTCGTCGTGGGCGCGCTCTTCATCGTCTTTGGCCTCGTGCTGCAGACGCCGCCCAAGGCGTCGGTGCCCATGTGAGTGCCCGGCTGACCTTTCCTGCGAAGCAGGGATCAGCGCAGATGTTGTGGAAGCATTCCAGCAGCGCTGGCGAGCGGAGGCAACAGGCGGCCATGCTGCGGCGTCAGCTCAGCTGCAGCACCTGCATGCGTGGCCGTTCCAGCTGGTGAGATCACCACGCCGCCGCACCCTGCCCCAGCACTGCATTCTCACAACTGTTTTGACACGGTATTTTACATGCAAAACCCTGTGGCTGCTCCTGCAGCGGCCTCATCATCCTGGGCGGCCTGACGCTCATCAACAGCTTCTTCGGCTGCATCGGCTCTTGCTACAAGCGCGCGCTGCTGACCATCTACCTCGTCTTCGGCACCATCCTCACCATCGCGCAGGCGGTCCTGGTATTCTACATCTTTGGCAAGGAGACTCGGGTCGCGACGCGCATCGCGAGCTACGACAACAGCTCGGACCTGAGTCTCAAAGTGTGAGTATCTCTGTTCAGGGCTGGCTTCTGCTGCCATAGGACAATTGCGTGTTCCCTCAAAATATGTGTTTTCCGCGGATGCTGCTGCCCTGGCGCTACCATCGGCACATGCCCTGCGTCTAGATGGGCGCATGCAGCAGAATTTCTCTTCCACGTCCTGTTGCAGCATTGTGCCGGTTTAGGTGGTTGTGTTCAGTGCTGCTGGGCAGCCAAACCCGGGGTCTCAGCACATACGCTGCCGGCACAACGAGACGCAGTGGCCGCACCAACAGCGCATGCGGCAGCCGGCGTTGAGCAGCCTGCTTGTGCGCGTCTGCAGACAGAACGTGAAGCACGACCTGAACTACACAAAGTGGGTGCTGCTGGTTTTTGTCATCCTGGAGCTGGTGTCGCTGCTGATCGCGTTCGTCATGCGCTGCTGCGTCGACCCCGATGGCCACTACGGCAACTTTGAGGACGAGGAGGTGGGAATCTGGAAGCGATTGCAGAGCACAGAGCGCATGCACACTGCAAGCATACGCAGCATCACCAGCCGTGCATGCTTAGTTTACTCGCACCGCAACTCCCACTTGCCTGGCTGGAAATGCATCTGACCTCGGCTCTCTCACGGATCGCTCACCAGCTTGTGGAACCCCGCATGTGCAGGCGCGCTACAACACGCAGATGAACACGATGCCGTCGTCCTCCGGCACCGGCACCGGAACCGGCACGGGCAAGGCATACGACAGGTGCGTGTCCAGGGCTTAGACTTGTTAGGGCCGCCCCTAAGCAATGCTCCGGCAGATGCGCGGCATACGTGCATGGACGCGGCGCTGCTGTTCTCCGAGAGTGCAACAGCAAAGGCAGCAACACGTAGTTCTGGCTGCAATGCTTCTTTCAGCAGCAATCACACACTTGCTCAGCAGCAGCGCTTGACAGAGCTGGTCCTCCAGCTGCACAGCAAGATGCCGACACGTTGATGGCCGTCAGTCCACAGCTCCAGCAGCACAAGCAGACCTCTGCAGACCTCCGCAGACCCTGGCAGCACAGTTCTGAGGCTGACGATTGTGCCACCTCCTTCCTGCAGCCAATCCTCGTCCATCGCCAGCAAATACGTGCGTCCTCCCCTTCTGAACTGCCTGGCTCTGCCATGCATATATGTTGCACAGTGTGCAAGCCGTTTTGCAGTGCATCACCTAGTGTGGGTAGCTTGTTGGGTCGTGTGTTTGAGTGCATCACATCGTGCAGATGCTGTGCCACGCCTGACGTTTGCTGCGGTGTCGTCACAGGGAATGTACAAGAAGTGAAGCCCGTCAGCATTCAGCCACGGGTCGTGCTGTGAGGGTAATCTTACCGTCAGTCCCTCGCAGCTGATCCACCTCGTGGAATCTGTAGCGGCGTCATGCAGAGCAGCAGCAGTGGCAGTGACTCTGGCTGGTACAATGGTGCGACCGCTGCATGATTGGCACGACTGGTGCCGTATGCGCATCTCCACCTTGTCAAACTTTTGTGTGTGGCTGTGCAGGATGATGAAGAGTTATACCCGCAAATTCGGGCAGTACGTCCACAGCAGCGACTCAAACACGAGGCGGTGGTTCGACTGGTTCCGCCGACGAGACAGTGGCAGCGGCTGATTGGCTGCTGTGCCCACCTCTTCCTCTCTAGCTGTGGATTATTGCCGACCGATGATCCGTATTCATTGAAGACGGCTTCGTGTACCTACACCCTTTCCACCCGTTTCTACGTTTGCTCGGCATGCCATCGCAAGCGACCCCTAGTCTACTTCAATGGCAGCAATGGTAGGCGCAGCAGCAGTTCGGACTGAGGGCAAAACATTGCTTGTGCGAGTGCCTGTTTGTGCAAAGCTCGTAGGGCACACTACGGTATCAAACATGATGCATTCCGGTACCATTCTCAGTGTACGCTGGGTGCACACAAATCTGTCGCTGCATTGCATTGACTCCATCACTTCACACCTGCCAAACCACACTGCAACAAATTCGTTTCCGTGCGGCGCGTCGGTACACACATGGAGAGCAAAGACCGACGATAGACATGTTCAAAGTCCCACTGAGTTGCATCGGTCAAACGACGGATATGACAATTTGCCCCTTGTCATCCCCGTTTACGCCTCCAAATTGATGCCTCAACTGTCTGTGTTCATGCCAAGATGTGCGCTGCGCTGCGGGCCGGGACTGCGCGCATCTCGTTTTGCGACGTGGCGGCTCAGATAAACCGGCTGCATATTGCAGGCAAGAGGGAAGGCCGAAGCTGCAGCATCTGGCCCTCCGGCGACGCTGAAGGTGAGGGACCAGCCGCGGAGTGTCGGCATCAGCCAGGCTCCCCCAGCCACTGGCAGCGGCAGGCTGAGCGAGTGCCTCAGGGCACGTCGTCCCGCTTGTACAGGTACATGTAGCCCAGGGCTTTGGGAGGGTTTGCGCTCTCCGCCACCTGTGTGCAGCAAAAAGCGCAGCTCGTCAGCCCAGTGGACTATTTTTGGCACGGCAGCTCCTGCACATCTGTTCACTGTCGAGGGGAGCGCGACCATGCGATGGACCAGGATGTTCTGCCGAGCTGTGCTCAAGACACAAGCGTTTCCAGCATCATGGGAGCGTCCTCACGAGAAGTACAATGCCCTGTGACAGGTGCATTCGTCCCCTTTCCGTCCGTGGTCCGTGGTCAGCAAATCGATAAGCAGCATCTTGGGGGCGCCACCTTCTCGTCGTTGAAGATGACCCAGCGGCCGGCCTTGCGGATGTGCGAGACGTAATGCCCCGCCGAGGTGCTGGCGCCCATGTGGCTCACGAAGCCCACAATGCTGTACCGTCCCGGGCCGTCCTGCAGCTGCCCCGCCGGCGCCGCTGCTGCAGATTTGTCGGCTGCAGCCAGGTCAACGGGTTTGGTGAGAGGTGTGCTTCGGTACATGAGCTTGCGAGTACAGCAGGTCCATACGGTTGCATATTCTGTGTCTGCGAAAGTGCTTCTGCCAGCCCGGCTCGTCAAGTATGTGAGGACCGCCACTGCAGTCCTTGCAACGAGAAGCAGGCGTGTAAAGCTGTGAGACATGGTACCTGCTGAGCCGCTGGCTTCTGACTGCACGCCGGCAACAGCGCTGTCAAGGTCGTCTGCATGGCTGAACAACCAGTCTGCCGCCCGCTCGAGGCTGCCGCTGCACGCCTGCGTCCCCAGAAAGATGACATTGAGACTTTGTCCACTTGATGCGCCAGCGTCTCGTGTTGTGCCTGTGCATGCCTGCCCATGACGCCATAGAGCTGCTCGAGTGTGAGGAGCCAGCTGCCAGCTGCCAGCTGCCAAACCAGGAACATTCGAGGAGTTCTACACGCTGCCTGGCAGGGCACTGCGCATCCACAGGCGTCCGTGTACTGCCGATTCCTGTGTTCGGAGATTCCCACCTGCAGCGCCGCCCCGGCCTGGGCGTCGTTGAAGCCCATGGCCGCCAGCTGCGCCACGGCCTCCGGTTTGGCCCCCGCCGCGGCGCTGCCTACGCCCTGCGAGCCGCCAGAGATGCCGCCGTCCGCGGCAGCCGCCGCCGCGGGATCCGGCAGCGGCTCGTTGAAGTCCGAGTCCTCCATGTGCGCCAGCACCCACTCCATGCTGGGCTCCACGCCCACATTCTGTGGGAGGGTACCGACATTTCAGGCTGTCGAATGCCATGCATGCGAGCTGCCTTTGCTCCAGCCGCATTGCACCACAGCCTCAGTGGTGATATTGCCTGCGAGGTGCAAGACACAAGACACAGATGATAGCAAGGCACCAGAGGCGCTTCTGGCGTGTTACAACCTCCAGTGCAACATGTGCAATGTGTCTCCAGGCGCGAACGCCTTCCGCAGACGCGCTCACCTGCGTGGCCACGGCCGCGCGCCTGCTGCCGTTCTCGCCAAAGCCCATGCTCACGAGCTGCGCCACAATGACGGGATCCGGCTCCAGCGCCGCGGGCGCACCGCCGTTGCCGCCGCCGCCGCCGTTTGCGCTGCCGCCAGCGGGCTCCTCGGGCTGCAGCTGCTCCCCTGGCTGCAGCCCCTTGGCGCGCAGGTGCTCCAGCGACAGCGTGTCTGGCATGGCCACCTCCACGTGCAGTTTCTTCGGCGTCCAGTCTGAGGCGACGAAGTACCTGCCGGGAGCGGCAAAGCCACGCTCAGCTGTGGGTACTTTCGCGCCTACATCTGGCGCCGGGGAGCGGAACAGGGAGGGGGTTGGTCACGAATGAGTTCACTCCTCGTGCAGTGCTGAGCAGCAGATCACCCCTTCAAATCGTGCCCTCACCTGACGGAAGCGGAGTCAAAGACATTCATCCCGAGCGGGCCGCACTCACTTTTTGAGCTGGACCATGAGGTAAGGCGGGAAGGAGGCGAAGCGGGCAGCGGACTGGGCGCGCGTCTTTCGCCCCAGCGCCGCGCTGGCATAGTCCTCCAGCGTGGTGCCCTCCGCCCAAGCCTCCACGCACGCCGTGAAGGGCACCTGCACGGGCCAGCAGAGCAGTTCTTGTCGGGGACGATCGTTCACGTGAGACGCAGCGGAGAGTCAGGTTGACAGGCGGACTCGTGTACGGAGGCCGAAGTCATGTCACCTATGTTCATGTCACCTATGTTCATGTCACCCATGTTCATGCCTGCTCGTGGAGCAACGAAGGAGCTGCGCCTGCTGTGCTTTGCATTGGCCTCATCAGAGAAGGCGCTGCAACGCTTGCTCTGAAACGGCGGCGGCCAGGGCTGCTGACGCGAGCCACGGTGCCTGCTGGAGAGCTGGCTGAAGAGTTGGCACTGCTGGAGAATTTGCACATGACATTGGCAGCGTGTAGGGTTCAAGGTTCATGGGCGCACCTTGGGGCGCACGGGCTCTTCGGCGTCGCGGGAGGAGGTGGCGCCGGCGTCGGCGCCGATGAACGCGGTCGCGTCCTCCTGCTTCAGCTTCTGCCGCTTCGCCTCCCGCTCCTGCACGCGACAGCTCTGCACGGCTTCAAATTGAGATCACAGACTGTGGATGCACACGGAGTCGTGCCGCCTCGGGCAGAGTTCGTCACGACTCCTGCCTCGAAGGCCGGTCCAGCGTGTGTTGCACGGACTCGTCATCGGCGGCATGACCACACAGGTGCACGTTTGAACTCCTTCCTAGTAACCTACCCAGTATCGTGACCGGGAGTCCCTGCAGCGATGATTCGGCAGAGACCCGCTGCATCTCACCTGGTAGTCCTCCAGTTCCGTCTTGTTGACGGCGGCCTCCAGCGGCACGCTGAGCGCCCACACGTTGTCGACCGACGCGCGGTACGCCACAGCGCCCTCACCCTCGTCCTGCAGGGTGGACAGGCAGCAACCTGTGTGACTATGTGTATCAGTGGGCGGCTGACGACCATGTCTCGGTTTTGGGCATTGCCCTGGCCCATAAGGTGTGTATGCGCGCGCTCTTTACGACCGCAGAGCTGATGTTTGTCGACACTCTGGTGCTTGATAGCTGGTCTACTGCTATCCTAGGCCAGTGCCAGGGTGGATGGCACTATTGAGGTCCAACCTCAAGGTGGTTTCTTGATACATCTTGAAACACGACAAAGCGCCTTGTGAGCGGTGGCCCAGCTTGCAGCGATGCAGGCCCGCACTTTCCCGAAGTTGGACCTCCCTGAGACCTCACAGTGTTTGCTAAGCCCCAGACTACGAAGCTGCGCCCACCTGGATGCGCGTCTCCAGGCCGAAGCGGAAGGCATCTGGCGTGGCGCTATCGCCGGGCTCACCGCCGAGGCGGCTGATGGCGGTGCGCTCCGCTCGCGCCATAATGTCCAGCAGGTACTGGAAGTACTCCACCACATCCTGTATGAACAGAACAGAGTTCGTTTCAAGTCTTGCATGCACGCTTTGTGTTGTCATGCGTGCTGCCGACGGCGTGTTCTGCCCACGACTCGTTTCCAGCAGATGCTGCAAGTGCTCCACTGCATCCTGCCTTCCAAAACAGCAGGGCTCTGTGCACGAAAGCTTCCATGCACGGAGCTCTGTACGTATATGTATTGTGCATGCATCGGAGTTCGTGTGATGGAG
>JAABUM010000904.1_pt1 | contig 47681 bp, 49 predicted proteins | sample 5559161 | NCBI WGS metagenome assembly JAABUM01 (sample SAMN10711868, study PRJNA513369) | rock metagenome | isolation source: Antarctica rocks | place: Antarctica: Victoria Land, Siegfried Peak nord
CCGTACCGTGCGCGAACCGGTAGACCCGGTACCCATAGGCCGGGACATCCGCGATGAACATGATGCGGCTCATCCATGAGACAAGCGCCTCGGCGTGTACGACCTGGTAGGCAATCTCCGTGTCCCCGTCGTCGACCAACCGGCGCGGCTCGTCCACGCGCTTGTCGACCCACGGTTCGTGTTCCAGGGGCGCCTGCTGACGCAACCCCGTCAGGTTAAACACGACGAACGTCGCGGCCGTCCTATCGGACACTGGCGCGATAGTCGCGGCCAACCGCCGCAGGGCCACGTTGAGCACGGCTTCGGCCCCCTGGGCCACCCCGCCCAGCGCTTCAAGAGCGTCGCGCGTCGCGCTCGGGATACTAGTGCCACACAGGATGTCATGGAACTGGTTGAACAGCAGCGTTTGCCAGAGCGTCCGGAGTTCCGCGACGGGATACGGCGCGCCCGCGTGCCGGGCGGCGAGGGCGCTGGCGGCCTCCGCCAGCGCCAGTTGTCCCTCGACCCGCCGGTTGAGCATTTTGATGGGGGCGACCACGGAATAGCAGCCGATGGCATGCGGCTGCAGTTCGCCGTGCACTTCCGGACGCGGCGTGGCGGCCACCGTGGCGAAGTAGCGCCGTGGGTCGTCGAAGACAAGATCGTGGCCGTGCGCGCGGGCCTCCGCGATGAGCGCGAGGTCCGCGCGCGTCGGCCCCCCGCCGTGATTGCCGACGCCGAAGAAGCACATCACAGGGTGGCCCTCTCGCGCGGCGAGCGCCTCGACCATGGCTATCTTCTCGGCAAGCGGAGGGACATGGTTGTAGTATTCGAGCAGGCGGTAGGCGGTGACGCGTGAGCCGTCGGGCGCCACCCAGTCGAACAGTGACGCGGGCAGGCTTTTCTCGCGCATGTTCGGCCGCATAAAGACATACGCGTCGGACCCGGTATGCCGCAGCAGCATGGGGAGAGTCCCCGCGTGTCCGAACGAATCGACATTGTATCCAACCGTCACGTCCACGCCAAAGCGCTCGCGGAAGTACCGTTTTCCATAGAGGGCTTGCCGGATGAACGCTTCGCCATCGGGCAGATTGCAGTCTGGTTGTATCCACCACCCGTTGACGATGGCCCAGCGCCCGTCCGCAACGAAGCGCCTGATGCGCGCGAACAACTCCGGCTCCAACTCCTCGATCCAGCGGTATACGAGGGCTTCTCCTCGTGTGAAGATGAAGCCCGGATGCGTCTCCAACAAGTCGACCGCCGCCCAGCAGGTCCCGATGGCCTCGGCGCAGCCCTCGGGCCAGCGCCAGAGCCAGACGGGGTCCAGGTGCGCGTTGCCGATCATGTGTATGCGAGGGGTAGCCGCCCGATCGCTCCTCTCATCCATGCTGGCGCCCACCCTTCATCTCACTCGTCACGCGTTGGCTAATCGTACGCGGAACGTGCCGATGCCGTACGGGCGAACGGCGACGCGTAGGTCGTGTCCATCATAGACGGCCGGCCCATACGCCTCCTCCAGCATGTTGGTTTCTTCGGCCGAGGCGATGGGGCGCGCGAAGGTGAGCGCCGCCTCTCCGCGCGTATTATGCGCGTCGTAGAAACGCACGATGACGCCATCCCCATCCTCGGCCGGCTTGATCGTCTCGATGACCAGCCCCGGCCTGCTCGTCGCCACGAGCGCGTAGGCGGACGGCAGCGCGCGGCGCACGGTCGTATCGGCCACGCTCATGTCCCGCGCCGGACGGACATATCCCGTCGCCGGCATGTTGAATAGGTAGGCCTGACGTACCACCTCGCCGCTACGCCAATCGCCCTCGTGCGGTAGCAAGGCGTAGGAGAAGACATGTTCGCCCTGGTCGGCCTCGGGATCGGGATACACGCCGCTCTTGATGAGCGAGAGCCTGACCGTATGGCCCTTGATGTCATACCCGTACTTACAGTCGTTGAGCAACGCCACGCCGTAGTCACCTTCCGAGAGATCGGCCCATTTGTGCGCGCATGTCTCGAAGCGCGCCCAGTCCCAACTCGTGTTCCAGTGCGTCGGCCGCTCCACGTTGCCCCACTGTATGTCGAACGTCGCGTGCGGCGCGTTGACCGTGACTGGGAAAGCGGCTTTGAGCAGCGTCTGATGCTCGTGCCAGTCGACGTGGGTGGGGAAGTCGATGCGCGGCACATCGCGGTAGAGCAGGATGCGCTGCGTGATCACGCTCTGTCCGTACTGACGGACGATCTCCACGCCGCCGCGCAATGGCCCGTGCTCGACGACCTCCCACGAGGTCACGTCGTCGACGGGGTACGGCTTGTCCTGATAGTAGATGTTGATGTCCCAGGCGTCGAAGTTGAGCGGACGGTCCTCGAAGGCGATCAGCCGATTGCCGCGTTCGCCGGGGGCGATGACCTCGCGCCCCGCGCGCTTGTCGTAGAGCGACACAATCTCGGCGTGCGCGTCGAGCTGTAGGCGGAAGAAGCGATTCTCCAGCGCGTCGCGCGTCACACGCAGCGCGTCCTCATCGTCCTGCGTGCTCGTGGAAGCGGTCGCCGCGTACGTCCGATAGCCCAACGACGGGACGGACGCGCCGATAAGCGCATGCCGGCCCGTGTCGTCCCCCGCCACCTCCTGTATGGAGGCGGGACGGCCTGCCGCGTCGGCCAGCGCGGGAAGTGGCTCGCCGGCCGGGAAGGTCACGGCGACGGGGTCCTCGCGCGCGAACGGGGCCGGGTTGAACACGACGATAGATGTCCCCTGTGGCCCATTGTTCTCGACCGCGTGTGCGATCGTCGCGCGCGCGGCCGCGCTCACCGCCTCGCCGCACGCCGCGATGGCCTGATGATCCGCGCGCGCATCCTGATAGACCTCGTGGATGGAGGAGCCGGGCAGGATGTCGTGGAACTGATTGAACAGCAGGCTCTCCCAGCCCTGCTTGAGTTCCTGCTGCCGCCCGGCCGCGGCCGGATCGGCCAGGCTAGCCAGCGCCGACCATAACTCGGCTTCGCGGTAGAGCAACTCGTTCTTGCGGTTAGCCCGTTTGATCCAGCCCTGGCTTGTATAGGTGCCACGGTGGTATTCAAGGTAGAGTTCGCCGGCCCAGCGCGGCAGGTTGGGGTCGTCCCAGACCCGCTCGCTTAGCCGTGCGAAGAAGGCTTCGGCCGAACTCTGCTCCACCTGCACGAAGTTGGGCAGATCGCGCAGGCGCCGCGCCGTCTCCTGCATCTCGGCGGTGGGTCCGCCGCCGCCGTCGCCGTAGCCGAACAGGTACAGCAGCTCTTCGTTCACATCTTTTTGACGGTAGGCGGCCCAGTTGCCGGCCACGTCGTAGGGCGTAAACTTGGCGTTGTAGGTATAGAAGGGCTGTTGCGTCGTCCGCGAGAGTTCGGAGGGGAGGAGCGGCGCCGTGACCATGTGGGTGAGCACGTCGGTCCCGTCGATGCCCGCCCAGCGGAACGTATCATAGGGCAAGCGATTGTACTCGTTCCAGGAGATCTTGGTCGTCATGAAGTAATCGACGTCGCAACCCTTGAGCACCTGCGGGAGCGCGGCGGAGTAGCCAAACACGTCAGGGAGCCACAGCACTTTGGGGTCGGCGCCAAGCTCCTGGCGGAAGTAGCGCTTGCCAAAGAGGAACTGGCGCACCAGCGCCTCACCGCCGGCCAGGTTGCAGTCCATCTCCACCCAGGAGGCGCCGGTCGGTTCCCAGCGTCCCTCGGCGATGCGCTCCTTGATGCGCGCGTAGAGAGCGGGCTCGTCCTCGCGCACCATGTCGTAGAGGGCCGGTTGCGAGGCCACGAAGTGATAGTCCGGGTACTGCTCCATCAGTTTGAGGGCGGTGCTGAAGGTGCGCGCGCCCTTGCGCCGGGTCTGCGCGACCGGGAACAACCAGGCCAGGTCGATGTGCGCGTGCCCGACGGCGACCGTGCGCGGCGCGGCGCGCGGCCCCCGCCGATACGCCTCCCGTATGCGCGCGCGCGCGACGAGGACGGAGCGGAGATAGTCATCGGATTGTGGCTGGCGGAGGTCGAGCGTGTCATAGGCGTCGACCATGGCGCGGATCAAGCGGGCGCGTTCCGGGGCGTCTTCGGACATAGTCAACACGGCGTCATGCACGACGCGTAGGTCGTGGTAGAGCGCCTCAGCCTCGGGATCGATGCGCACAAGTTCCAGCGCCTGGATCACCTGTGGCCCCGGCCGGAGCGAGCTATAGATTTCGAGGGCCAGCATCAGCGTCCGGCCGTCCCGCGCGCCCTTGTCGAGGATGAGTTCGCGATGATAGTAGTCGAAGCCCTGGACAGGGACACCGTCCAGATAGGCGAGGGCTTCCGGCCCGCTGATATCCTGATACGCGCCGAGCACGACGCGCACGGCCACGGTGCCCTCCGTCCATCCGCCAGGGACCCGCACAGGAATGCGCAGCCAGTGGGTCTGTCCGGGGCCGCCCCAGCGATCGCCCACATCTATCGTGTCCCAGGTGGAGTCGTCGTAGTCGGGCTGCGCGACCTGGCCGGTCGGTCCGGTCCCGATGCGCGCTGGTCCGAGTGGCACGATCTCGCGTTGGGCCGCCGCCTGTAGGGTCGGGAGCGCGGTCGCTATCATCTCCAGGGTAAACTTCATCGGTCTCTCCTTTTGTGTCGTGTCAAGCTACGGTCGTGGGCGCCTGCCGTCATGTTGCACCGCATCGTCCGACATCGATCCGCGTGAGACTGTCGCGTCGCCCGACGAGCAGCGTGGCGCCGTCCGGCGTGAAAGCGAGCGCGCGGACGCCGCGCAGGGACATGCGGGCGAGCGGACGCAAGGAGCCGCCCGCGGCCAGGACAACCGCATCGTCCCGCACAAAGGCTAGCAGGCCGCGCGCTGAACGAAGCGCGAGTGGTCCCGTGCCAGGGGCCGAGGCCACGGGCGCTCCGTCGTGCAGGCGCAGGGCACGGATTGTACCGGCGTCGTCCAGGTAGAGGCGATCATGCGCGGCGTCAGCGCCGGCGGGCGAGACCGGCACGGCGTACGAGGCGCGGAGCGCGCCCGATCGCTCGTCGAACAGGGCAATCGTGCCATGCACGTCATCGGCGTCGGGCAGGTAGGCGGCGACGCGGCCGTGTCCCGCGAGTCCGAGCCACAGGCCCGCATGGGTTAGTCCGAGTGGCGCGCGCCACACAACCCATGGGGGGCTTTGCGTCGAGACCGTGAGCGCAGCGAGGACCGCGGCGCGCCCCGTCGCCGGTTGCCCGGCCACGTAAACGCGTCCGCCCGACCCAACCGCGATGGCCGCGGGCCACCCCAGCGCCTGCACATCAAGCGGCCAGCGCGTGACGATACGCCCCTTCCCGACGTCGATCGCCAACAGGGCGGTGTCCACGACCGCGTAGAGCGTCCCGCGCACGGTCGTGGAGGCGGCCAAGCCGGGCGGTATGGTGTACGGCGGCACGACGACCCGCGCGCGGACACGCCCATCCGGCGCGAGGATGAGCAGGTCGTCGTGGGGGAGGAATGGCACGTCGGACGCCACTGGGCCGACAAGCGCGACGGTCACGCCGACCGCGGGCACGGCCAGGAGGCTGTCGAGGCGACCGGGCACGCTCCACGACGCGCGCACGATCGGCGTGCAGACCGCCTCCGACCGCACGATAACACTCTGTCGCGGCGGCGTCGCGGCTACGAGGGCACAGGCCACGCCAGCCCAGCGCCGCCACGCGCGTTTCACCCTTTGACACCGCCCAGGTTGACACCTTTGACCAAATACCGCGAGAAGAAGATGTATAGCGCCGCGATGGGCAACGCATAGAGCATGGCGTAGGCGGCCAACTGGCCGTAGTTCACCTGGCCGTAGGCGCCAAAGAACGTATAGATGTGGATCGAGGCGGGGAAAAGGTCCTGATTCTGCAAGAGGATGAGCGGCACGAAGAAGTTGGCCCACGCCCCGATGAAGCTGAGCAGCCCCACCACCGCGATGCCGGGCGCCGAGAGCGGCAACAGGATGCGGAAGAAAGCGTTGAGCGTCGAGGCCCCGTCGACCCAGGCCGCCTCCTCCAATTCGACCGAGACCGAGTCGAGGAAGTTTTTCATGATCCAAATGTCGAAGGGCAACGAACTGGCGATGAAAAAGAGGATGCAGCCTTGCAGCGTATTCTGCAAATTGAGCGCGACGTAGAGGGCGTAGAGTGGCGTGACCAGGGCCAGGATGGGCAGGGCGCTGATAAACAGGATAAAGTACATCAGCGCTTGCTTGAAGCGGAACTGGTAGCGCGAGAGCGGGTACGCCGCCAGCCCCGAGAAGACGATGCAGCCCACCATCGTGCTGACAGCCAGGATACCGCTGTTAATGAAGGGGCGCACCACCAGGCCGCTGCCGATAATCGTGCCGAAGTTACCCAGTGTCAACTGATGCGGCCACTCCACGGCGTACGAGGCCGTGGGGTTCAGGCTGGCCAGGACGGGCCAGGCGAACGGGATCAACCAGAAAAGGCCCAGGATGGTCAAGATGACGTACGCGGTCATCGGAGCAAAGAGACGGCGCAGGGTCATTGGGAAGCTCCTCTCTTTCTTACAGTTCGATTCTCAGCACACGCATATAGACCAGGGACAGGATCGCGCCCACGGCGATGATCAGGAGCGAGATCGCCGCCCCATAGCCGATTTGATAGAACTTGAATGCTTGCTGGTATTGGTAAATGGTCAGCAGCTGCGTCTTACTATTGCCGCCGCCCGTGAGCACGAAGACCAGGGTGAAGTCGGAGAGCGTCGCCAGGGTGACGAGCAGCAAGTCGGTGGCGATGGTAGCCTTCAAGAGCGGCAGCGTGATGCTGCGCAGCTTCGCCCACAGTCCGGCGCCGTCGATCGACGCGGCCTCAAACAAATCGGGCGAGATGCCTTCCAGCGCGGAGGCATAAAGCAGCATGGAAAAGGCCGTGCCGCGCCAGATGTTCGCCACGATGATCATCGCCATGGGCGATTCCTGGAGCCAGGCGTGCTGCGGCAGGCCGAAGGTGGACACGATGCTATTGAGCAGGCCGGGCGACTCCACAAAATCCTGTGGACCACCAGCCAGGAACGCGTTCCAGAGGAAGCCGGCCACGACGTCGGGGATGATCCAGGCGCCGATGATGACCGCGCCGAGGACAGACTTGAAGAGGTGATGGCGATGACGCATCAGCAAGGCCAGAATCAGGCCCAGGGCGGCTTGACCGATCAGCGCCGAGCCGACGAGATAGGTCAGCGAGACGCGCAACGCCCGAAAGAAATCGCTGTCGTGCAGAATTTGATTGAAGTTTTGTAAGCCAACCCAACTGGGTGACGCGGCGCCCGCGCCGGTCAAGGCCATATTGGTGAATGAAATATAGATGGCATAGAACGCGGGACCGAGCATAAAGATAATGATCAGGATGAACGCGGGGGCCATGAAGAGGAGACCCGTCCGCAAACGGGTGCGTTGTCGCCCGCCCTTGCGGGTTGGAGTGATGCGTTCCGTCGGGGTGGCCTCAGCTTGCATACGACACCTTCCCATCGTGGGAACGGGCCGCGGCGAGCCGTTTGCTCGCCGCGGCCTTCAGGCTAACGTGATAACCTATGTCCATCCTAATCCGGGGACATGACAAGATAAGCGTGCCGCCGATAGAGAGCGTCAAGCACTCAATCGCGCCACCGCGCGGGCAGGTAAAGACCTGTGTACCGCTAGGCGCGCTACTTGAGCTTCTCGACGCTACCCGTGCCGGCGATGGTCGTGACCTGTTGGGCATAGGTGGACATGGCTGCCTGAGGGCTGGTACCCTCCATCACGCTCTGCATCGCACGGTCAATCTGGTTGGAGATCCGGGGGTAGACCGGGTAACCCGGGCGGAACTGTGTGAACGACAGCATACCCGTGAAGTACGGGTTGAGCGGCACACTACTATAGGCCGTCGTGTCGGCGACGTCCTTGCGCGGCGTCACCTGCCCCGCGTTGGAGTCGTAGTAGGACAGCATATCCTTGCTATTGAGGACCTGGAGCGCCTTGAAGGCGGCGTCCTTGTTCTTGGAGCGGGCGCTGATTGAGTAGGCCCAGCCGCCGGAGAGCGTCACATAGTGCGCGCCCTGCCCGAATTCCGTCGGCATCTTGGCCTCCCCAATCACGCTCTGCCACTGCGGCCACGGATGCGCGCCCGTCTTATACCAGGTGCTCGGTATCCACGACCCGTCGACGTCGATGGCCAGCTTGTTGTTGGGCAGCAGGTTCTGCTGGACGACCGTGGCGACCTGGCTGTTCAACGCGATGTTGGACGGAGGCCCTAGCAGGGCGGATGGGTTGTAGACTTTCTGGAGGAACGTCAGGGTGTCCTTGATACCTGTGCTGGAGATGACCCACTTCTTCGTCTTGTAGTCGTAGAGGTGCGCCGCGTCGCGCGTCCCGTACAGGAGCATCTCGAAGCTCTGCATCGTAGAGGCCTCGTCGTTGATGATGCCCGTGTACATGTTCATCGGGATGACGTTGTGGACCTTCTGCTTGATCGTCTGCGCGGCCGAGAGGATGTCCCCCCACGTCTTGGGCTGCCACGGCACGGGCAGGCCGGCCTGCTTGAAGAGGTTCTTGTTGTAGTAGATCAGCCGGTCGTCGGTGCCGTTCATGATCCCGTACGGGTGGCCATTGAACTGCGTGATCGTCTGCATCGCCGGGTACCACTGCTGCTTGTACTCCGGCCAGGACGACAGGTAGCTATCCAGTGGCTGGAGATAACCGGCGGTCACATCGGAAGAGACCAGGAAGCTGTCCTCACGCACGATGTCGGGCGTCGTGCTGGCCGAGCGCAGGGCGAGGTCGATCTTGGTATAGTAGTCGCCCTCGGACGCAATGATGGGCTCCAGCTTTATGGTGATATTGGGGTCTTGCTTCGAGAGGAGCTGCTCCGTTTTCTGCCACCACAACTGATCCCAGTACGGCGGCGGCCCGAACTGCTGATAGGCTACCGTTACGGTAATAGGGCTGGCGGCGCGTGTCTTGGCATGCGCCATCTGGACAGCGCCGCCAAGCCCGACCGTTGATGCCAGGAGGATAGGCCCCAGGCTCTTAATAGGACTACGCATGATATCTCCTCGTGCCTATGTAGGTAGCAGGGGTATCGTCACCCCTGGTCACGTGCGGCGCCTACGCCGACACGTCCGCTGCATCGCCGGGTAACCTCGATAAGGCCATATGTCTCGTGGTGTGTCGACCACCTCCTCACGCGTGTCATTCGACCGTCTATTTGTTATTGCAAATAGACCGCGACCTGTCGTATGATAACTCCAAGCCGTGCGGTCAGCGCTCACTTCTATGAACGTGACGCTATTATAGTCCCGGCCCTCTACACTGTCAAGAAAAGGGGAGGTTTTGCTAGGGCAATCGCATTATAAAAAAGCTTGCCAGAGAGGGGACAGGAGGCGATACTAGGGCCAAAAGGGTAGGGGGCAACGATGGACGCGGGCGCAACCTGTACGATCATGACGCATTTTGAGGCATTGGACGACCCGCGGGTCGAGCGCGCCAAGCACCACAGCTTGCTGGATATCGTCACGATCGCGTTGTGCGGGGTGATCTGCGGGGCCGATGGGTGGGTGGAGGTCGAGGAGTGCGGGCACGCCAAACAAGCCTGGCTCGCCACGTTCCTGGCCTTACCCCACGGTATCCCGTCGCATGACACCTTCGGGCGGGTCTTCGCGGCGCTGGACGGGGCGCCGTTCGCGGCGTGTTTCCGAGGGTGGGTGGCGGCGATCACGGAGCGGACAGGGGGGCAGGTGATCGCGGTGGACGGCAAGGCGCGGCGGCGGTCGCACGACCGAGGCGCGGGCAAGGGGGTGCTGCACATGGTCAGCGCCTGGGCCTGCACGAACCGGCTGGTCCTGGCCCCGCTACCTGTGACGGAGAAATCCAACGAGATCACGGCGCTGCCCGCGCTCCTACGGATGCTGGCGCTGGAGGGCTGCATCGTCACGATCGACGCGATGGGCTGCCAGACGGAGGTCGCCCGGACCATCCGGGACGAGGACGGCGACTATGTCCTCGCGCTCAAGAAGAACCAGGGGCGCTTGTATGGCGATGTGGAAAGCCTCTTCGCGGAGGCCCTGACGACGGGCTGCGCGCACCTGGCGCCCGCCACCCACGACGCGCACCGCACCGTCGACGGCGACCATGGCCGCATCGCGATCCGGCAGGCCTGGGTCATCACCGATGCGGCGACGCTCCGCTATCTCGACCCCGAGGGGCGCTGGGCGGACCTGAGTAGCGTCGGCATGGTCCAGGCGGAGCGGCGCGTGGGCACGGAGGTCAGCCGCGAGACGCGCTACTATATCTCCAGCCTGACGGCGTCGGCGCGGACGCTCAACGACGCCGTGCGCAGCCACTGGGGCATCGAAAATAAGGTGCATTGGGTGCTTGACCTCGCCTTCCGCGAGGACGAGAGCCGCGTGCGTACCGGCGAGAGCGCCCGCAACCTCGCCGTCCTACGCCACATCGCGCTCAACCTCCTCCGCAAGGAAAAGACCGCGCGCTGCGGCATCAAAGCCCGTCGTCTTAAAGCGGGCTGGGACCAGCGCTATCTGCTCAAAGTCCTCGCCGCTTAATATGCGATTGCCCTAGAGGTTTTGCAGGGCCATTTAGTTTTCCCCTCACCCCCACCCCATGCGGATTGGGCTGTCGGAGCGGAGCGGAGAGAGCCCAATCCGCATGGGGTGGGGGTGAGGGCCGTGCCGTCGCCGCGAGAACTAAATGGCCCTGGAGGTTTTGTTCTGGTATGGTAATGACCGCATACTAGCGAGGCTCCGCCTCAGACCGACGAGATATATGCGACGCAAAAACTTGACTCAATCGCAACAAGTTCGCGTGTTCAAGACATCTAGTGACGCGTGGCCAATGACCTATTAAATACAACCTACTATTGTATACCTAGATAAGATAAAGGCGTAGGATTGACCTGTGAGGCAAGCACGGTATCGTCAGATCCATCAACAGTTGCGCAACGCGATCTTGTTGGGCGAGTATAAGCCGGGCGATAAACTCCCGACGGAAAAGGAGTTGGCCGCTTTGCACCGCGTCAGCCGTGTGACGAGCGCCGCGGCGCTGACGGAACTCGCCCGCGAGGGCCTGGTGCAACGCCTGCCACGGCGCGGCACAACCGTCAGCGTACCGGCCATACATGAGGCACCCGGGGGAAGTCCAATCATCGGATGGATTCAGCCTAACCTCGATCCATCCTTTGGCCTTGACGTGCTACGCGGCGTCGAGCGCGCGGCGCGCGTCGCCGGCTATCACCTGCTCATCTATCTCACGGGGCACTCACGCATCGAGGAGGAACGCGCCATCCGGCAGGCGGTCACGGCCGGCGCGGCCGGTCTGGCGATCTTCTTGCAGGATGGAGAGACGTATAACGACGAGGTGCTGCGCCTGGTCCTCAACCGATTTCCGCTCGTCCTGGTCGATCGCTACCTGCGCGGCCTGCCCTGTGCCTGCGTCCAGAGCGACAACGTTGCCGGCACCCGCGAGGCCGTGACCGCGCTGATAGAGGCGGGGCATCGCGACATCTGTATCCTCACTTTCCCGCCCAAGGACACCTCGACCATCGAAGATCGGCTCGACGGGTACGCGCAGGCGCTAGCCATGGCCGGGCTGCCCCTCGATCATGCGCTGATCTATAGCGAGCCGCGGCTTCCCGACGACATGGGCAACACGGGGGAGATCGACGATGGCGCCGTCGATCGCCTCGCCGCCTATATGCGTCACGCCCCCCACCTGACCGCCATCTTCGCCACTAACGTGGCGCTCACGCTACTGGCCCTGCGCGCCGCCGCGCGCCTGGGCCGCCATGTTCCCGCCGACCTGTCTATCATCGGTGTCGATCCACTACAAAATCTCCCGCTCCCACTCTCGCCGATCACCTACGTCGAGCAACAGAGCACGGAGATCGGACGGGTCGCCATCGCACTGCTGCAAGAGCAACTGGCCGGGGCGCCGCCGCGCCACGTCACGCTACCCATGCGCCTCACGCACGCGGGAACCATCGCGCCTCCGTTGTCCATGAGCGTTGGTGTGGAGGATAGTGCTGTGAGGGCGGGCTGATCGTGAGGGCACGTGAGGCCACCGCCGCCGTCATTACCAGGATAGGGCCGTTCGCACGCAGGATACACGCGAGCGGCACCCTCAGTGAGCCGTCACCTCAGGATCGTGTCGTCCGCGGTATCGACCAGATGGCGCATCCTCCCGGAGGCGCGCGCGCTGCTCCACCGGCGTCCATAGGCGACGCGGCCGACTATTACCCCTGTGCTGGCTCGTATATTTAGGAAGCTGCGTATCATGGTTGCCACGTCATATCCTCCCACGACGTCAAGCGCGGCTCACGGGGTCACGGTATGACGCCGCCGCCCCCTCATCCTGAGCATACCGCGCTTGCCACAGGCCATCGCGGAGGCGTGGATGGTCACGGGAATCAGCACACCTCAGCACGACCGAACGACACCTTTGCCACACACGGACTATGCTGTGCTATAGTCAATACATGCGCTGCGGCGCCCCCGTGATGCGTCAACCCCACAATGTCCGTCGCCGGGAGAGTGGCTTGTGAACTGGGACAAGGACATCGTGAGCGCACATCCCCTGGCGCTGCACCGCCAGCTTGCCGCACGCATCCGGCAGGAGATCACCCGCCGCGAGTTGCCCGCGCACGGCAAGCTCGCCTCCGCGGTCGACCTCGCGAAGCGCTACGGCGTGAGCCGCGGCACCGTGACCAAGGCGTTCGATACGCTCGTCCGCGAGGGCATCCTGTACCGCCGCCAGCCGCAGGGCACGTTCGTCTCCCCCGCTACATCCATCGGCGCCACGGAGGGGGTCGCCCTAAGATCTGCCGCGCCGGCGTCATCCGTCGTGGGCCTGGTGGTACCCCAGCTGCCGGAGAGCTTCGTCGGCCACATCATGCTGGGTGTCGAGGCTGTGACGCGCGCGGCGGGGCACGGGCTCATCTTCGCGCACTCCGAGAACGATGTAGGGCTGGAACGCTACCACGTCGAGCAGTTCCTGCACCGTGCGGTCGCGGGCCTCCTGCTCTTCCCGGTGGCGTCCGCACCAGAACGCCCGCATAGCGACGGGGAGGTGGACGAAGAGTGGACGGCGCTACACATGCTACAGCGGCGACAGACGCCTTTTGTGCTCATCGACCGCTACGCGCAGGGCGTAGACTGCGACTATGTGGTCTCGGACGACGTGGCGGCGGGGTACGCGGCGGCGCAGCACCTCGTGGCGCTGGGGAACCGCCGGATCGGCTTCCTCGCCGATGCGCCGCTGGCCACGAGCGTCGCCAATCGCTATACGGGCTACCTGCGGTGCCTGCGCGCGCACGGCTTGCTCGTCGAGGAGCCCCTGATCCCGCACCTGCGCGACCACGGATCCCCATCCATCGAACCGGCGGCGCTCTCCGATGTCCAGGTAGACGGCCCGCTGCTGCACGAGTACCTGCTCCGGCCCCGGCGGCCCGGCGCGGTCGTCGCCGCCAACGAATACGTGGGAGTGCGCGTGCTGCAGGCCGCCGAGGACCTGGGGCTGGATGTGCCCGGGGAGCTGTCCATCGTCTGCTGCGGGCCGGGCGACGTGGGCGCTCACGCGCGCGTGCCGCTGACCTCGATTGTGCAGCCTGCGGCGGAGTTGGGCCGGCAGGCCGCGCATATCCTGCTGGACCGCATCGCCGGCCGTTCCGCGGCCGTGCGCCGCATGACCTTGCCGGTCAGCCTGGTGGTCCGCCGCAGTTGCGGGGCAGGGGAGCGCACGGTCCCGCACGCGGTCGCGTGCGCTCACACCTGAGTGTCAACGGGGCGTAGGGCGCTACGCCCTTACGAAAGGACGTGTCCATGGCTATCACGCTCGGTATGATCATCCCGCCAAAGGTAGGCGACCAGGGGATCGCGACGGTGGCCGCGTGGGCGCGCGAGGTCGGGCTGGACGTGCTCGACCTGCCGCAGGACTTCGCCGCGTCCGCTCGCGTGTGCCGCGCGCAGGGGCTCGGGATCGGGACCGTCGCCGGCCGCAGTGTCGCCCAGACGCTCAACGCGGACGAGGGCGCGCGGGAGCGGGCGGTGGACGCTATCACGCAGCAGATTCGTGAGATGGCGAGCGTCGACGCGCGGGTCCTCTTCATGTGCCTCGTCCCCGAAGACCGCTCTCAGCCTATCGCGCAGTCTCTGGCCTTCTTCGCGGAGACGTTCCCCCGTATCACCGCCGCCTGTGAAGCGGCCGGCGTCCGCATCGCGCTGGAAGGCTGGCCGGGACCGGGGCCGCACTATCCCACGCTGGGCTATACGCCCGAAGTGTGGCGGCACATGTTCGCCGCCGTGCCGTCGCCGGCCCTTGGCCTGTGCTACGACCCGTCCCACCTGGTCCGGCTCGGCATCGACTATCGACGCGTCCTGCAGGAGTTCGCGGACCGCATCCACCACTGCCACGGCAAAGATACGGACCTGCTGCCCGAAGCGCAGTATCTCTACGGCCAGCGCGCCGCCTTGCTGGACGCGCCGCCCCGCTTCTCCGAAGGACCCTGGCGCTATTGCGTGCCGGGCGATGGGCTGGTGAGCTGGGCCGCGGTCGCCTACGGCCTGGAGCAGGCCGGCTACGAGGGCTGCGTCTGCATCGAGCTGGAGGATGCGCGTTATTGGGGCACGGCGGAGCAGGAGCAGCAGGGCGTGCGCAAGGCCTATCAGCATTTGGCGGGCCACTTTCGGTGATGCCGTCGGCCCATCGCGCCTTGGGCCGGTCGGTGGACGGCAACACTGATAGAACACTGTCAATAACTGTCAATAACTGTGGGGTCATAGAAAGGATAGGTTTGGGTGGAGAAAGTACGCGTCCTGATCATCGGCGCGGGCGGTGTCGCCCGCCATCGACACATCCCGCAACTCCTAGACCTCCCCGAGGCGGAGATCGTCGGCCTGATCGACCCATCCAAAGCGTCGATTGATGTCACGCGGGACGCGTTCCCCCAGCTAGCGCGGGTCCCCGTGTTCGGGGACTATCACGACGCGCTGCCATCCGTGCGGGCCGATGCTGCGGTCATCGCGTCGCCGCATAATCAGCACCTGGAGCACGGCCTGGCTTGCCTCGACGCCGGCCTGCATGTGCTGATGGAGAAGCCGTTCGTCGTCGGGAGCGCCAACGCAGAGCGCCTCATCGCCCGCGCGCGGGACGCGCGCACGCATCTCGCTATCGCCTATCAGCGCCACGTCGAAGGGGCGTGTACGTACCTGCGCGATCTGGTGCGGAGCGGGGCGTTGGGGACCATTCGGGCCGTGTCCGCCTACCAGGCGCAAGACTGGTTAACACTCAGCGCCGGCACGTGGCGCCAGGACCCGGAGATAGCGTGCGGCGGACAGCTCAACGACTCGGGCAGCCACCTGCTGGACATGATCCTCTGGATCACGGGGCTGCACCCGTACAGCGTGGACGCGCGCATCGACAACCGCGGCGCGGCGGTCGACATCGACGCGAGCTTGACCGTGCGCTTCAAGGGCCAGGCGTTAGCCTCCATCGCGGTGGTCGGCAGCGCCAGCATCCGCTGGTGGGAAGATGTCTCGATCAACGGCGATACAGGGACAGCCCTCTATCGCAATGGACAGGTGTTGGTGGCGCGCGCGGGGGAGCGGATGCCCGTGACCGTGCCCGCCGCGCAGCTCCCGGCGTCCGGCACGCTGGCCGGCAACTTCGTCGACCTGATCCTGGGGCGGGTGTCCGAGCCGGCCGCGCCCGCGTCCTGCGGCCTCGCCGTCGCGCGCCTGACCGAGGCGGCCTGGAAGAGCGCGGAGATTGGGCAGGCCGTCATGCTTTGATCCGGGCCTGCCTGGCCCCGTTCATGCCACGCGACGTGCCGAGATAGTCGCGCCCCAAGGGGGGCGTGGGGAACGAGAGGAGAATGACGATGGAGTACCGTTCATTGGGACGCACCGGCGTGCAGGTCAGCACGCTCTGCTTGGGCGCGATGACCTTCGGCGGCAAGACCGACCAGGCCGAGGCGGCGCGTATGGTCGACCGTTTCCTGGACGCCGGTGGTAATTTCATTGACACCGCCAACGTCTACCAGCGCGGTGTGTCAGAGGAGATGACCGGGCGTGCGTTGGCCGGCGGGAAACGCGACCATGTGGTCCTGGCGACCAAGGTCCATGGGGCGATGGATGACAACGATCGCAATATGCAGGGCAACCACCGCCGCAACATCATCCAGGCCTGCGACGCCTCGTTGCGCCGCTTGGGGACCGACTATATCGACCTCTACCAGATCCACCGGCCGCAGTCGAGCGTGCCCATCGACGAGACGCTGCGCGCGCTCGACGACCTGATCCACGCGGGCAAGGTGCGCTACGTCGGCACGAGCACCTACGCCGCCTGGCAGCTCATGGAAGCGTGGATGGTGGCCAAGGAGCGGGGGCTCACCCATTTCATCTCTGAGCAGCCGCCGTACCACCTGCTTGACCGGCGGGTCGAGCGTGAATTGATCCCGTTCTGCCAGACCTACGGGGTCGCGGTGATCCCCTGGAGCCCGCTCGCGGGCGGCAAGCTGACCGGCAAGTACCGGCGCGGACAGGCGGCGCCATCCAACGCGCGCGAGAAGCCCGACGACTTCAGCGAGGACACCTGGCGGGTGCTGGAGGGCCTGGAGCAGTTGTGCACGGAGAAGGGCTGCACGATGACGGCCTTTGCCCTGGCCTGGTTGACCGCGCAGCCCGGCGTGACGAGCCCTATCCTCGGCCCCAATAGCGTCGCACAGTTGGACGAGAACCTCGCGGCCAACGACGTCACGATCACGGCGGAGGACCGGGAGCGCGTTGACGCGCTGATCCCACCGGGGACGCACACGGAGGACTACTACCGCGCCGACTTCGGGCCGCACCCCTATCGGTGGTAGAGGGCGCGGCGGATGCCTGTATGCGGATGCCCGTATGAGGGTAGGGTGTGTTGTCAACGCCGGTGAGATTTGACCCAGCAATCGCGAGACTCCGTCATTGACGTTTGTGGCTGTATAGACCCATGTGCTGCCAGCCAATCAAGCACGGTTTGTAGGGGCCGCCAAGCGTTCTAGCACCTATATGGAGTCCATTGGCACGTCCCACTGGAAGACCTAATGGGTTCTGCAAACGTCAATGACGGAGTCTCGCAATCGCCAATGTAGCTTGACCCTTATTAGGCCAGATGGCAAAGGCCTCGATCAGCATCTACCAGAGATGAGGGCACACGCCAGGAACGAGCTACTTGAAAAAGATGGGTCAAGCCAAATTGGCGCAGATGGGTCAATTCTACGTCGCCGTTGATAGAGGGTAGGGTGTGTTGGTTCCTTGGCTCATCCGGCCAATGAAACAGCGCGGATGAGCCAAGGAACCAACACAGGAGGGGCGGCGCGGCGCCACCTGGGGCCACGGTGAGGGCAGGCGAGAGCAAGGCGGGGAGCATGGCACGGACGACGGTCGCGTATTGGCAGCACGTCGGCACCGGCGAGGTGTTCGCCGTACTGGTAGATGCCGACGGCCAGCTCGTGAGCGCCCGCGGCCCTCTCTCCGCCGCCGACATCGGTGCCGCGCTCTTCGGCGATCCCGCGCCTGGTGCCGCGTGGCGCGACCTGCCCACGCCCGCCGACGAGGAGGCCGACATCGTTTCCCTGGACCATGTGCCCGGTGTCACCCTCGACCGGGACGCGGACTACAGCACCCTCCTGCCCTGGCGCTCCGCCCGCCCGACCACCGCACCCCACGACGATGAGGGGGACGGCGCGTGATGGAACCGACGCGTCGGCCGCCGGTCAGCGGTCCGGGCTGGAACGAGCGGGCCGCCGTGGCGCTCCTCGTTGTCGTTGCCGGTCACTTGCTCGCCGCCGAGCCCGCGTCGGCGGCCCGTCCACTCACCCCCGACCGCCTGGCCCGCTTCGTCGCCGGCCACGACCTCCCCGCGCTCGTGGCCGTCTGCGAGGGGAGCCCGAGCGCGCAGGCGCGTCATGGCGCCCAGCAGTTGCGCCGCCTCATCCGCGCCGGCCAGGCCCAGGTCTACCAGCGCGTCCTCCCCGGCCTCCCCGTCGCCCTCGCCGACCCCTATTTTCGCCTCGACCTCGCGCGCGCCGCGCGTCAGGCCGGCCTCGACCTCTTCCCGCCGACGGGACCAGGCGGATAAGTGCGCGGGGCTACGAGCGCCGCCCCGGTCCCGTCGGCGGGGTGGGGAGAGGGGATCATCCGTCGCGCGGCGTGGAACCGCGGGTGGTCCTGGGACCACGCCCCTTATCCCCAGCGGACCAGCAGGCGCGCGGGCCGGCCTGGTACGCTCTGGGGAGAGACCCTGGACCACACAGGAGCCCGCATGATCCCGCCACCCGTCCCCGCCCCCGCCGTGCTCACCGCCGCCCAGGAGCGCGACTTAGCCCAGGTGATCCGCGCCGGCCGCCGCGCCCGCCTGCTGGCCCAGCGCCACCTCGCCGCGCGCCTGCGCCGCGACCTCCCCTCCACCATGTCCGCCCGCGCCGCCGCCGCCGCCGTCCTCGCCGCCCTCCTCCCGCAGTTGCCCCTCGATCAGGACACCCTCCCGGCCGCCGTCGGCCCCCTCCTGCCCCACGCCCTTCCCGCCGACGCCCGCGCGCGCGTGCTCGCCGACCTGACCACCTGGCCCCTCGACCAGGACGTCCTCCGTGCGGGCGACGCGGCCCGCGCCGCCTTCGTCGCCGCCAACGGGCGCCTCGTCGTCGCCGTCGCCCGCCGCTACCAACACCGTGGCCTCCCCCTCGACGACCTCGTGCAGGAGGGGACTGTTGGCCTCCTGCGCGCCGTCGATCTCTTCGACCCCACGCGCGGCTACAAGTTCTCCACCTACGCCGTCTGGTGGATCAAACAGTCCCTTCGGCGCGCCCTCGTCCAGCAGGTCCCCCTCGCCCACGTCCCCGACAACGTGCAGATGGAGCGCGCCCGCCTCGCCCGCCGTGCCCATGCCCTCCACGCTGAACTGGGCCATCCGCCCTCCCGCGTCGAGCTCGCCGCCGCGACGGGCCTCCCCCGCGCCCGCGTGGACGCCCTCACCGCGCCCCTGCCCGCCCCCGTCCCCCTCGACCAGATCATGGGCGACGGCGAGTCCACGACCCTGGGCGACCTCCTCCCCGACCCTGACGCCGACCAGCCCGACGCGCTGGCCGAGGCCCACGTCCTGGCCGCCGCCGTGCGCGCCGCCCTCGCCACCCTGGACCCCCGCGCGCGGGCTATCCTCGTCGCCCGTCACGGCCTCGACGGGGCGCCCCCGCGCACCTTGCAGGAGATCGGCCAGCAGCTCGGGCTCACCCGCGAGCGCGTGCGCCAGGTCGAGGCCAAAGCCCTCACGCGCCTGCGCGACCCCGCCCTGCGCCACTGGCTCGCCGACGACGACACCCCCGCCGCCTCCTGACACGCCCCCACCTGACGCCTCGACCGGCGATACTGTGGGCGCGGCCCCGCGCCGCCGGGGGACGCGTGGACCGCGCGACGCCGCGAACGGGACAGATGAGCCAGGAGAGGGACACATGACCGACGCTCAGGCCTGCGCCTGCGTCTAAATGCTCCGCCTGTCTGCTCGCGTGCGCGCGACGGAAGACCGCCCTGGCGTGCACGCGGGTGCGACGAAGCCGGCCACGGTGTGGCCCTAAGCCCCTGTCCGTGGGCCACCTTGCCCCGGCGGTGTCGGGTCGGGTAGAGTCAAACGAGGTGCCGGCGCGGCGCCGCATCGCTGACGCCTGCCGCGGGGCGGGGCTCAGCTAGTTAAAAAGAGGAGAGACGCCGATGGCGACGCCTGTAAGCGCCAGTTTCGATCTGTTACAAAAAGCCGGTTTACGGTGTTACAGATAGGTCGTGCTGGTCAAGGCGGTTAGAACCCCAGTTTACGCTCACAGGACGCCCACTCCTTGAAAAAAAGACGGTGCGCGAGTGATACCCCTTAACCCGGCAAAGCGTAACAGTTCAAAGCTGGCACTTACAACGCCGACGAAACGGCCGAAAGACGTCGAAACCGTGACCAAATATCTCGGGGACATGCACGCGCTCGAGGCGCACATCCTCCAGGCGATCGACAAGCAGGAACGCTTGCTCGCCACGGACCATCCCGACGCCGCCGCGACGATCCGTGCGATCCGCGACACGCTGCGGGCGCACCTCGCCGCGCTCCAGGAGCGGCTGCAGGACTTGGGCGGGAGCCCCACGCATCCGGTGAAGCAGGCGGTCGCGGTCGTCGCCGGCGTCGCGGCTGGCCTCTACGACAAGGTGCGCACCGAGGAGGCGTCCAAGGACCTACGCGACGACTACACGGCGCTGAGCCACGCGGTCATCGCCTACACCATGCTGCACACTACGGCGCTGGCCTTGGGAGACGAGGAGACGGCCCGGCTTTGCGCGCGGCACCTAGCCGACAACGCCCGCTTCGTGAAGGGCATCCAGGAGGCCATGCCCGACCTGGTGATCGCGGAGTACCGCCAGGACGGCGGGTTCGCCCTGGATGAGGGCGCGAGCGGCGCGACGCGGCGCGTCATCGCGGCGATCTGGATGCAGCCAGCGACGACCACGGGCGGGGCGGGTCCGGGGGCAGGCCTGGCCCGGAAGATCGTGAGCGGCCTGCTGAGCCGTGCGTAGCCCCTTTCCTCAGGCCCCTCTTGTGTCGTCGGCTGTTGACCCCCGCGTACGATGGCCCTGAGCGAGGGCTTGTGTTTCGTGGCCGGAGGCGACGCGCATGAGATCAGCGCCCGTCAGCAGTCAGATGGGGCGACAGCCGGTCGTCAGTGCCCGACGATTAAGGCCCGATATCCGGGCGGTGAGTGACCGTCGTCGCGGCGGGAGTGGACGCTGCGCCTCTACGCCCTCGTGCTCGCGGCCCTCACAGGTCCCCTCGCCGCCGTCCTCGTCCCGCTGGCCCATGACTCATCGCGCACCCTCAACGTCGTGGCCGCCGTCCTCGCCGCGGCCCTTGTCGGGGCCTATGTGGCCCTCGCCGTCCTGCTCATCGTCGCCGTCCTGCGCGTCGTGCGGCCCCGTCCGGACGGCCACCGCTAGCCCCTCTTGGGAGCGCCGCCGCACCCCTCCGGCGTGGCGCTACTGACCCGTCCAGGGGCCTCAGATCGTGGCGCGATTTTGGTACTATGGGGCTCCAACGGGCCTCGGATCATGGTACCAACGGGCCGCGAAACGTAGTACCATCCGTAGCTCTAGTACCAAAGGCATGGAGCTACGCGAGAGCCCCGTTTCACACGGGAAAACGGGGCGTTGGTACGACCATGGAGCTACTCTTTATCCTGGGTGAGTCACTACCCGTAGCTCTAGTACCATCCTCGCGCTAGTACCATCGCCCCGCTAGACGCCTGCGCAGACCGGGCGTGAGGCCGGCCCCGCGCGCAGCGACGGGGCATGGGGTAGGGGCCAGGCGGCCGCGCTCAGGCGCGATCGCGGACGGGGACGAGGCGACCCGTCGTCGTCGCCTCACCCACTGGGTCCGGGCTCGTGTGCTGCCGCGCTGCCCACACGGTGAGCGCCCAGGCGACGGGTAAGACGAGCCACGTTTCCCAGGGCCGATCGGCCGGTTGGAGCGTCAGCAGCGGTAGCCCCTCGCCCAGGCCCGTCAGCACGAGCGCCACCCAATGTGAGGCAAGCAACGCTAGAACCCCCACGAGCAGGAGGGCGCGGCCCGCGCGGGGTAGGGCTGGCCACGCTGCGACGCACACCACCAGGTCGAGGTACACCAGTGTCCAGCCCACCGGCCGGCCGAGGTAGAGCAACACGAACGCGAGCGCAAAGGCCGGCGCGAACGACAACCGACGGCCGCGCACAAACCAGGCCGACGCGGCGAGGGCGACCAGCCACACCAGAGCGGCGACGAACTGCGCCGGCGCGGCCGGCAGCCCGAGCGCGATCAGCGCCTGCAGCGGCGTGCGGTTCCACGCGCTCATCGGCGTCTGCTGCGTGACGGGCAGCACGAACCACTGCGCATCAAGGGTGTGCGCCAGGTAGCGCACGGCGTCCCCGCGCAGCGTCGGCCCCCAGCGGATGACCTCCCCCGCGAGGAGCACCAGGACCAGGCCGGCGACGGCGCTCATCGTGCGCAGCGTCGCCCGGCGCGGCTCACTGCCGGCGCGCAGGAGCACGAGGCCGAACGCGACGAAGAACAGGACATAGAACGGCTTGGCCAACACGACGAACGCGACGAGCACGGCGGCGAGCGGGACCGCAGCCCGGCCGAGCGGGCGCGGCGACCAGAGTAGCCGGGCGGCGACGAGCGCCCCCACCAGCAGCAGGGCCTCGACGTTCCCTCCGCTGTAGGTGGCCCACACGTCCCACGAGCCCGCGACGAGCAGCAGCCACCACCACGAGGCCCGCGCCCAGCGCAGCAGCAACAGGGGGAAGGCGACGACACAGGCCAGGTCCAGCACCTCCCATGGCGCGGCCGTGAGGTGGAGCTGCCACACGACCAGCGCCAGCGTAGGTAGGTAGAGATAGGGGCCGGGCTGTGTGCGCGCGAGCGGATCGCCCCCACGCACCCGCCCCGATGCGCCACGCGCGTAGGCTGTGCGGAGGCGCACATCGAGGCGATGGTACGAACGCCAGGTAGCCAGACTTTGCGCCGGCGTCTGGTAGGGGCTCGCCCCGCGCGCCAGGGCCGCCGCCGCGCGCTGATACGCCTGGTAATCTACGGGCGTGACCCCCTGCCGTAACGTCGCGGAGAGCAGGCCGACGCCAGTCAGGGCTGACCACACCAGGAACAGTGCAATGGGCAGGCCGCAATGAACTTTCCGCACGGATGTCCTTGCCCGCTATCAGCCGTACCAGCCGCTCTAGCCCGGTTGCTGCGACGGCACGCCGTACCCAATCAACTCGGTGTACGTCGCCCCGCTGACGTGATGACCAGCGTGTGTGCCGCTCACGGTGCAGTTGCCCTCGTAGTACGCCGTGCGATAGCCCATCACCGACCAACTATCAACTAGCTCTTGATCCTTCACCGTCGGGCGCACGATCACGTCGAGCTTCAGGCTCGGTACACGCACATGCCACCCCGATGGGTAGACGGTGTGCGTCGTCGGGCTACGCCACTGGCCGAGCGGCGTCATCGTCACGTCCCTGATAACCGGGGCTTGTCTATTGTTGGGCAGCAGCGCCGATGCCCCGCCGAACGCGCCGTGTATCGTGTTCTGCACGGCCATATTGATGCCGGTCCCATCAGAGAGTTGCATCCCCATCCATTCCCAATCCGTCACACCAGCCGGCCGCACATCGACCGACGCCCACTTACCCCACTGGTGATCCATCCAGGCGATGCCATGAACGGGGATGCGTCGGCTACCAATAGTGAGAGTGCCCTGCGTGCGCAGGGACGTGAGCGTGTAGTAATACGTGTACCCGTCGCCCCAGGGGATCAAGCCACCGCCGACGAGGAGAGCCGGCCGTGTTGAGCTGACGACGAGATCGCTGGACGCGCCGGGTACAGAGCCTTGGACACGGTACATCAGCTTGCGCGGGTCCCCGATCGTGGTGATGCGTGCCCCGCCGGCGTGGGCGTCGAGTGTGCGCGTCGAGAGGCCGGCATCGTTCGGTCCCATGAAAGACATCTGTTGATAGAAGCGCCCAGCATGATCGTCAGTTATGGAAACGTCCGTGTGATAGTCCGTATCATACGGTGATCCAGGGATGATTTGCTGAATGCCGCCGACTTTGGCAATGGTGGTCTCAAAGCCGTATGTATGCCCCGCGCTATCGGACAGATGTCCAACGACGTACCACCACTCGCGGTTTTCCCGCGTATGCGCGGCCGCGTCGGCCGGCAACACGATAGAACGGCGCAAGCCGCGCGGCAAGCCGGGAGGGTGGGACGCCCTCGCCGGCATCGGGGTGGAAACGACGCGCGCCAGACGTGTGGGGGTTACCGGCGAACGTTGACTCGATATGTGGGAGGGGCCGAGGACCAACGCGCCGACGAGCGCGACGCCAGCGCAGGCATTGAGTGAGCGTGGGAACATCGCTACTGAATCTCACCACTAGGCACATGCGCGTAGCCTTGCAGACGTACAAACGTCAGGCGCACGAGATAGACTCCCGTGTGATCGAAGCTCAAGCGCTGATGCGAGGTTGGTCGCTGGGTTATCAGGAGGCCGTCCGTTTCTGTGTATGCACGTCCCAGCCCCAGCAGTCGCGTGAGGTCGAACTGGCCGATGGTGATAGGGGGCTTCGACGGATCGGTCATGACCACCAGGGGCATCGCGTTGGGGATGCTCCCGCCGACGAAGTGTAGATCGCCGCGCACCGCGACGACGCGCCCAGACCACGCGTCCGGATCCCGCGTCAGATCGGTCGCGACGTCCGCCACCGCATAAACGCGCTGAGGCTGGCGTGCGACGGCGTGTGTACGGACCAGCGACGATGTGCCTATGCCGAGGATGCCCACGCCGCTGAGTACTAGTACTAATGCCTTCATACTTCTAGGATACCCGTTCTCTATCTTGCGGGCCTGCAGTGACCGCGATCCCTTGCTGATCCAGGACCCCGGCGATGATCGCGGCCACCTCACGATGCCAGGGCGCGGGTGCCCGCGCCCATCCGCGACGATACCACCGACGCGTCGAGCGACGGACGAGGGTGAACAGGCGCCAGGCATCGATGTAGAGGGCATCTTCGCAGTCGGGGCGTTGGTCCTCATCGGTGATCTGTGTGGGTTGCAACGCCAACTCGCGGCTCACGGGGAGCGATACGCTGGATGCGTGGGCCGTCAGCCACCGTGTCGCCTCCATGGCTGCGTACCGATGATCCGTGGGGACGCCCCAGGCCGCGCAGGCCGCGTCCACGGCGCGCACGGCGTTAAGATCCGCGTGCCGGACCACGATCACGCGCTCGTCGAGGAGGGCCGTATGCGACGTTTCACGCTGCTGTGCGACCTCCTGACGCGCTGAGTCAAGCCAGCCCATTGCGCCTCCCTTTCCTGCGGATGATGGGGAACGGCATGATGGATGGCTCCGGCGATGGTTCGTCAGGGACGACGGATCGCCGTACCGCGCGCAAGGTCGTGGCGGCGCGGCACAAGTCACGAGCCATGCGCTCGTGATCCGGCTCGACCAGCCGTAGCGCGAAACGCCCACCCTTACGGGACAGGATTATCCGACTCGCCACGAAGATAATACCGGCCACGGCCGCGAACGCTCCCGCCATATTTGCCCATTGGATAAGGTCCGCAGGGTTGCCCCCCAGCGCGGTCTTGATCGTCCCGGTCACGATGATTGCCGGCTGCGGCAACACACTGGCCCATAGCGCGATGCCGGAGATGAGATAGGAGCGATCTGCGCCAGCGCCTCGTGTGCGCAGCACATGGACGTGGTAGGCGATGAGCTCAATCGTGACCCAGGCGTACGAGGCGGCGATGCTCATGTTCATGAGGAAGGCCGGCCACGGCCGGGCGGAGAACCCACCGTAATACGCGCCATCGCCCCCGCCGCTAAAACGGATAAGCAGCCACGCCAGGTTGGAGAGAAGCAGGAGCGCGACGGGTCCGCGCGCGTGGCGGCGCCACCGCTCCGTGTCGTGCGTATAAAACGTCGCGGTTTTGAGCCACACGAGCAATGCCGCGATGAGGAGCGTTTGATAGACGACGCGGCTGATGCCGGTCATCCCGATCCACTGATCGACCGCGCGGGCGGTGTCGGGGATCGCGAGCTTGGCGAACACGACGACGAGCGCCCAGGCCACAGCGTTATGGATCGCGATCGGCGTAATCTTACGTCGGAAGGGGAGGAGGGCCAGGGCGAAGGCGATGGCAACGACGAGAACAAGTACGGTCATACTACCACCCCATGTCGTCGTACAGCGTTCGGAAGTCATCGTCGAGGTGCTGGCCGGGTTGAGCCTCGCCGCGCGCGTAGAGACTCATGAACGCGGCGACGTCTTCCGCCCTGCGCTCGCGCGCGGTCTTGAGATCCTCACCACGCTTCGAGCTCTCCCCAACAGCGAGATCGAGGTAGACAATGTGGCTGGCTTCGTGCCATTTGCCCCACTCGACGTGACGGAGGCTAGCCTCCGTCACCGTCCGCGTATACACTAGATAGTCGTATCCCGCCTGCCAGCGTGACAGGTGCGCGCACCAGGCGTAGACCTTGGCATCGCCCATATCGTAACGACGAAACACGATGCGCAGCCACTTGTAGCGCCCGTAGGCGCGGATGAACAACTCCGCGTCCAAGGGGACAGGAAGGCATAGCTCCGCGATCAACGCTGGCCATAGCTCGTCTATAGGCAAGGTCGGTAATCCGCGAGATAGACCGTTGCGCGGCTTGCTGCGCAGCTTTCGCCGCCGGTTACGCCCCGGCGACGCGGCGTGCCGTGCTGGGTTGGATAGGTCGGACATACGTAACCTCTTACTCTGGAAGGTCGTCGGGCTGTATAGTTACGTCCTGACGCATCCCGCGCGCTGGCAAATTGAACTTCTCGAGGGCGTTTCCTAACCCACTTTGAGGGCCGAATGCGTGAAGTTATGTCGAACAAATGGCACTTCCAGCACCGCGACGGGTCTATTGGATCCCGTTTCCAGATCCCGAAACGGCCCTGCGCAGCTATTCTGCGCGACATAACTTCTCCAAACGGCCCTTCTCATGCTCAACAAGGTAGTTAGGAAACGCCCTCCTTCTCTTTAAGCTCTGGAAGAGCCACGGTCACATCGATGAGTCGCGCAGCGCCAACCCCTGGCGCGTGCTCACGGAGGTCTTCGCCAAACTGCTCGCCATGGTCGTCCAACACGGGCTCCTCCTGGTCAGTTGCGGGGCGTTCCCTGACCGCAGCCTCGTCAAAGCGGCCCAGACCGTGCGGCAGCACGCCCTCGCCCTCGCCAGTGCCCTGTCCTACCCCGCGTTTTTGGACCACATGCTCACGGTCGTCCAGCGCTGCGTCGCGGCCGGCTGCCGCCTCAACCGCCGCAAAAAGCACCCCAACACCTATCAACTCCTCCTTGAGCCCTCCTTGGCAGGGTTAGCTTGATGCGAGTGGGTAGGACGAATAGGCCCTTCCGTGCGCGCACCCCCACGGTGATACTGTCAGAGAGGGCCACGTCTCGCCCGATCACCCCATAGGCGTGAAGGAACATGTACTGATGCGACAGCGGATACTGGCGGTCGCCCATTCGCCCGTTTCGCTCGTGGCGCGCATCCTGGCCGTCGCGGCCCTAGCCCTGGTCCTCCTCGCCGGCACGCTCCTCGTCGTCATCACGCAGGTTGTCGATCGGACGGTGTACGCGCAAAGCCAGGCCACGGTGACCCACGCCGATACCGTCCTGCGCTACCTGGTCGCGCAGAAAGGCGCGCCGGCCCTCATCGATGGCAAGTTGACGTTCGGGCGCTGGGTCGCCAACAACGACAACGCCGTGGTGGACCAACTGGAGCGGTTGACGGGCGCGACGGCTACGCTGTTCCAGGCGTTGCCCCACGGCCGGTACATCCGCGTCGCCACCACGATCCGCAATGCGCAGGGGCGCCGCAATATTGGCACGCTCGTGCTGGGACCCGCCGCCGCCACGGTCGCGCGCGGCCACACCTACACCGGCGTCAACCCAATCCTTGGACGCCCGTACGTGACGGAGTACGCGCTTATCCGCGATCAGCGTGGGCGACCCATCGGCCTGACCTACACGGGCATCCCCCTGACGACGCTGGCGCGGGCCGAGGGCCACATGGTCGCGGTCGTGCTCGTCGCCACGCTCGCTGCCCTCGTCGTCGGGCTCGGCCTGCTCGCTGTCGCACTGCGGCCGATCGGGCGCGCCATCACGCAACTCGAGACCCTGGCGCTCACCGACCCGCTCACCGGGCTGGGCAACCATCGCGCCTACCAAGAAGCGCTCCGCCGCGAGACGGCGCGCGCGACGCGCGACGCGCTTCCGCTGGCCCTGGCGCTCATTGACGTGGACGACTTCAAGACGATCAACGACCGCTATGGGCATGTCCAGGGCGATCGGACTCTGACCGCGTTGGGCGCGCTGTTACGCGCGTTGCGCGCGGGCGACGCGGCCTTCCGCTTGGGGGGCGACGAGTTCGCCCTCCTGCTGCCGCACACGTCCCGCATGGACGCGCGCGTCGCCCTGGAACGCGTGCGTGCCCGTGCCCCGCACGTTCTAGGCGGGGCGACGGTGAGCGGCGGCCTCGCCGTCGCCATGCCCGGCGAGCCCGCCGCGTCCGACGGGAGCGCCCTTGGCGCGGACACGCTCCAGGAACGGGCCGACGCGGCGCTTTACGAGGCCAAGCGGCGGGGCCGCGACGCGGTCGTCCCCTTCACGGACATCGGCGAAGGCGCCGCAGTCCTGCCGTCCGCCAAGGTCCGGGCGGTGCGCTGCCTGCTGGCCGAGGGGCGTGTTCGCGGTGGCCTTCCAGCCCATCTGGGACCTGGAGTGGGGCGGCATCCTGGCCTACGAGGCGCTGGCGCGGCCGGACCCCGCGTACGGGTTGGACGGGCCGCAGGAAGCCTTCGATATCGCCGAGCGCATCGGGCGGGCGCACGAACTCGACGCCCTCTGCCGGGCGGCCATCCTGGCCCGCGCGCGCGAGGTGCCGCCCGACACCTTGCTCTTTCTCAACGTCTCGCCGCAATCGCTCGACCACGACCTGCTCGCGGGTACGGCGCTGGTGGAGGAGGTGGCCGCGGCGGGCGTAACCCCGGCACGCGTGGTCTTGGAGATCACCGAGCGGTCGCTGGCGCGGCTGCCGGTGGTGGCGCGCGAGGCGAAGCGGCTGCGCGCCCTGGGGTTCAAGCTCGCGCTCGATGACGTGGGTGCGGGCAACGCGGGCCTGGAGATGTTGCGGCTGGTGCCAGTGGATGTGGTGAAGATCGACCGCGTGGTGGTCGCCAACGCCCTAGGCGACACGACGGCGCAGGCCGTCTTCGCGGCCATCCTGGCCTTCGCGGGGATGACCGGGAGCCGGGTGGTGGCCGAAGGGATCGAGACCGCAGCCATGCTCACCCTGGTCCGGCAGGCGGGTCGGCCAGGGGGCAGGCCAACCGCTGCCGTATGGGGCGTGCAAGGCTATCTGCTGGGGCGGCCAAGCGGCGCGCCCATCGCGCACGCGGTGGTCGTGCCGCACGCCCTCTCCGCATGAGACATCCTCGTCCCACGCGCCCGCCAGCCGTACGCTTCCTGATCGTCCCCGTCCCATAGCCGGAGGGTGTCGTCCCCGTCCCATAGGTGGCCCAGAAAAGCGACCCGGTGGCCTGCTGCGCTCACTGCCCCATGGGGGCCGACGGGAAGAGATCAAGATCGGCGCAAGCGGCGGCGCGGGCCAGGGCGAGGCGAAAATAGGGGTCGGCCAGGGCGACGGGGAGGCCGGGGAGGACGCGCTGGTAGACCTGGGCCTGGCCGGCGCGGAGGAGGCGGCGCAACTGCTGGGCGCCGTGGCGCGCCTGCTCGCTCGGGCTCCCCTCGCAGACGGCCACGAGCGCGGGGAGGTCGTGACCGGCGACGACGTGGGCCAGGCGGTCGGGCGTCAGGGGGCCGGCCTCGGCGGCGAGGAGGTGCCCCGCGACGAGGACGAGGAGCGCCACGGCGACCCGCTCGTTCCAGCCCGGCACGGCGGGAGGCGGCCAGCGCGTCGGCCCCATTACGCGCCGTCCCCGTCATCGTCATGGGGTGCGGTGGCCGGGCGGGTGGAGCGCCAGGGCGGGAGGATGCTGTAGTCCGCCTCTCGATCGAGGGTGACACCGGGCACATGATCCAGGGCGTCGTCGTCGGCCTCCTCGTCCGGGGGCATGTTGGCGGGCGTGGGCAAGTCGCACAACGCGGCGCCGCGCGCGGGATCGCCGAAGAGCGCGGCGCCGATGTCGGCGGCGGAGAGAGGGCCGCGGGCGCTCACGAGCTGGCCGGCGGCGTCCACCCGCACGGCGAACACCTCGCCGGTGCCGACGTGCTGCCAATACTCGACCGTCGTCCGTGCCATGCGCCTCGCCCTGCTCTCGCTTCTTGCCCTCGCCATAGCCCCGCGTGGCGCCGCGCGGCCCCTCCCTCTCGCAGTATCGCAGGCGCCGGCACTGCGAGCGGTCGGACGGTCTGTCGTGCGACGCCGACGCGTCCCTTGCCGCCGTCCGTGATCGCTCCTGAGCCCGGACGCCTGCCCCATCCCCTCCGCCCCGTCGCTGCGCGCGGGGCCGGTCTCACGCCCGATCTGCGCGGGCGCCTAGCGCGACGATAGTGCTAGAACGACGATGGCGCTAGCGCTACGGGTGGTGTAGCGCCCAGGATAAAGAGTAGCGCCATGGTAGCGCCAATCCCTCGTTTTCACGCTCAAAACGTGGCGCTATCGTAGCGCCATGCCTGTAGCGCTAAAACGACGAGTAGCGCCCTAATTTGGGGCTCGTAGAGGGGCCACTAGCGCTACAATAGCGCCACGATCTGAGGGCGTGGGAGGGCTAGTAGCGCCGTGCCAAAGGCCGCTCGCGCCCTGTCGGAGCGCGGCCCTGGCGCTCTATCCGTGTCCCGTCGAGGCCGGTGGGAAGAGGTCGAGGCCGGCGCGGGCGGCGGCACGGGCGCGGTCAAGGCGGAAGAAGGGATCGGCGAGGGCGACGGGGAGACCCGGCAGGACGCGCACGTAGACACCGGCCTGGCCGGCGCGGACGAGACGGCGCAGCTGCTGGGCGCCGTGGCGCACCGGGGCGCTGGGGCTGTCCGCCAGCGCGGCGACGAGCGCGGGGAGGTCATGGGCGGCGACGACGTGGGTCAGGCGGTCGGGGGTTAGGGGCTCCGCTTCCGTGGCGAGCAGGTGCCCCGTGACGAGGACAAGGAGCGCCACGGCGGCGCGGTCGTTCCAGCCCGGCCCGTCGACCGGCGTCCGGCGCGTCGGCTCCCTCATGCCCGTGTCCCTTCTCCTCCGCCACCTACCCCGCCGTCGACCCTTCCAGTATCGCAACCTGTGGGCCTATCCTGCCGGCGTGGGCGGGGCGTCCGGGCCGGGCGGGGCGTCGGGGACGACATGCCACGCGTCGCCGTGCAGGAGGCCGCGCCGCCACGCGGCCCACAAGCGGATATGGGTGCGGACGCCAGCGAGCGTGCGGGGCGTGCGCGGGTCGACGATGAGGGCACCCAGCGCCTCGTAGGCGGCGATGGCTGGGAGGAGGCCGCGCGGGGTGTGGGGATATGCACGGCATCCTCCTCGGGGACCGGGACGACGCCGACGACGACCGTGGGGTGGGCCATGGCGCAGCCGGCGACGATCTCCGCGGCGTGGGCGCGCAGGACGCGCTCGGCGGCGTCGATGGCCGCGAGGGAGTTAGGGCTGGTCATGGCCTCGCCCGCGCCGGTTAGGCCGCGCTTCACCGGCCGGTCCACTCGAGCGCGCCGGCGTCCTGAGCGGCGCGCTTGTCCTCCTGGCTGGGCAGGTAGCGCGCCTTCCGCGGCACGTCGACGGCGATGCAAGGGGCGCGGTAGGGGTGCCCCTCGATGGCCTGCGCCGCCGGCCGCAAGCACTCCCAGCAGGGGATGGGACGGCCGCCCAGCGTCGTCAGGATGCCCGCATCGCTGGCCGTGTCATGCGTCGCCATAGGTCTTTCCCCCTCTCCCTCACCTACATCTCCGGGATCTCCTCGCCCGCGTGGGCGCGCTGGAGGTAGGCGGCCCACTCTTCCGACGTCACGTACTCCAAGCCGTCTCGCTGCCGCACGGCCGTCCCCTGGTCGACCTAGATGCCCGCGATCGCACCGTCGGCGACCCAGACCACGATGTCGCGATCCGTGCCCGCGCTGGCGTCGCCCTGCCTGAACGCCATGGCATAGCGCGCGCCTGCCGCCGGTGTGTCGGCCGTGTCCCTCCCCCTCGTCGTCCCTCTCCCTCGTCTCGTCCAGGCAGCGCATGGGCCGTATCTTCGGCGCCCGCGACCTGTGCCCGTAACGCCCGCCCTGTTGCGTTACGCCTGCCCCGACGTATAGCGCCACGAGTCGCGGCGACGCGGACGGCACAAACGGCCCCTACGCGCGGCATGGGGCGACCGTTGTGGTAGATTGGGACGCGTCACCACATGCATGACTGTGCACGGGCATGCATAGCCTTACAGCCGACCGAGAGTTCATAGCGCGGCTACCGATCGCGTCCGTCGCCTATCCTCCGTGATTGAGTAGCATCGCTACAAGAGTGCTATGCGCCGATATCATGCACGATATTACTACTAACAAATTGTCATCGCACATGCCCGTTGGATATAGCCAACGGGCCGGTCGGGTAACGTCGAAAAGGGGTGGATCTACTTATCGGCCAGGACCGGTGTCCTGCGCCGGTTCGATCTGCTCATCGTCGTCACTCTCGTCGCGCTCTTGGCCGTATTCGTATATCGCCATGCGCGTCGTCCCGCATCAATCGAGTGAACCTTGGTGGACGGAACGCCCCACACGCGGTGCGGGATATGCTTTGGGCGATGCGGTGGCACACGGGATCGTCGTCTACACCGAGGGAGATATCGGCAACACGGCAGATACGAGCCCCCCGCGCTCGTGACATCACTCCACGCACAGCATCGTTATGGGGCTACGGTGGCGGATTGCGCCGCCCATGTCGATAACAATGCGTATGTCAACGTCGCACATTGTATGAGAGACCAGATTGTCTGGCCGTATAGCATGCGTCGATACGCGCTAGGTGTTGTGCGAGTGTGAGCGCGGTTACAGTCAACGCGGCGCCTACGACGATACGCTGTCTGTAGATCGTGTGGCAACATCGTCGGCGATGGCGCGCTACGCCTACCGTCAGATCGGCTACAGTCACGCCGCGTCGGACAGGAGCGCACGATCCCAGTGACGCCGTATGGACCGCGTATGGTGTGATTGGCGTTTGATCTACCGTCCACTGAACGGCGCCATCAACCGTTGCGTCGTACAGGCGCGGCACATGCCGCGCCCGTCGAGGGTGTCCACGAGGACACGGGGAGAAATATATGACGAAAGTAGCAGTGATTGTATTCGCGGATACCGAGACACATGCGGACCTGGCTCGTGTGGTCAACGCGTTGACCACGGTCCAGGAGTTCAAGGAGGGGGGAGACGACGTGCGCCTCCTCTTCGACGGGGCGGGCACCAAGTGGGTGGCGACGCTCGCCAGTCCGGAGCACCGTTCCCACCGGCTGTATCAGTCCGTGCAAGATCGCATTACGGGAGCGTGCAGCTTCTGCGCGGCCGCCTTTGGGGTCAAGGATGCCGTCCAGGCTGCCGGAGTGCCGCTCCTCGACGAGTATGCCCATCACCCCAGCATCCGGAGCCTGGTCTCCGATGGGTGCCAGGTCCTGATCTTCTAATGTGTGAGGGGCTCCCCGGCGGACCACGACCATCACGTCAATGCACCCGGATATAGAGGACCTGCGCGTCCGCGTGACGCAGCGGCGCTATCACCCATGGGCGCTGACCACGTTCCTCGGGGCCTCCGTCGCGGTCGCGGGACGGACCGCCACGCGGCATCCGGCCCTGGTCCGCTCGTGGCGCCGCAGGGCGCTGTATCGCGCGCTCCTCCTCCCACTTGTCGCACGACTCCTTGGCTGTTCCCCGCGGAGTCGAATACTCTGGCTCACGTACCTGTGGCAGCAGAGTGACGTGTACCTCCATCTCGGCCTCAACCGGCGTCCCGACGCGCGCGCCGTGCGGATGAGCTTCACGCTGCCCACGGAATGCACGTTGCTCCGCGCCTACGCCGCCGCGGCCCTGGCGAGCGGCTGTAAGCGTCCGCGACGCGCCCTCGTCTGTGGTGTCATCACCGATATCCTGGATGGCTACCTGGCCCGGCGCCTGCGGCGGCAGACCGCGCTCGGCGCCCTGCTCGACAGCGAGTACGACGCCTATCTTGCCCTGGCCGCCCTCGCGGCGATCCGTCGTCACGGCCGACGAGAGAACGCCCTAGAGCAGGCCATCGCCCTCCGCTTTGGCGGACAATTCCTTACGGGGCTCGCCGGTTTTTTCATCCGTTCGCACACCACCGCGGTGGGCTCCACGCGCGCCGGCAAGGTCAGCGGCACGGTGCAGGCGCTGGCGCTCTATCGCGCGTTGGGGAGCGCGGAGTCGAGATATCAGACGGGGCGCCTCATGCGCGTAGCTCTGCGCGCCACGGCGGTCGGCGCCGTCGTGGCCCAGGGTCTGCGCTACACGCGCCCACGCGCCGCCGCGCCGACCGACGCTCCCACGGACACGGCCACGGACGCAAGCGCGCGCGCGGATACGTAGCGCTGAATCGAGGCGGCGCCCGACGCCGGCTGACGGCGACGCGCCGCCGTCAGCCGGCGTCGGGCGCCACGCTCCGGCGTGGCCGCTCCCAACTCATGGCCGTCCCCTCCGCCGTGAGCATGAACTTGCGCACGCGTGAGGAGGCCGTCTTGGGCAGGTCCACGCGGACGTCGATGTAGCGGGGACGCATGAAGGCGGGTAACAGCGGCTCCAGGTGCGCGGAGAGTTCGCGCGGCGACAGGCGCATGCCCGCGCGCGGGACGACGCAGAGCTTGACCTCTTCCTCCACGCCGTTGCGCGCCGGTACCCCCACGGCCGCCGCCTCAAGGACCGCCGGGTGTGTCAGGGCGGCTTCCTCGACGGCGCGCGTGCTGATCAGTTCACCGCGACGGCGAATGGCTTCGCGCAGGCGCGCCTGGAAGGTGTAGTCGCCGTCCGTGGTCCGCGTCATGAGGTCGCCGGTGCGATACCACCCATCGGCGGTCCAGGCGCTCCGCGCGTCCTCGTGCAGGTAGCCCTCGAACATGACGTGAGGCTGGCGCGGGCGCATCCACATCTCACCGATGCGTCCAAGCGCGACCTCTAGCCCCCGCTCGTCGACCAGTATCGCCTCGAAGCGCGACGCGGGCCGGCCGACCGTCCCTGGCTGCTGCGGTAGGGCGGTCGGAGCGGTCCAGCAGGACGCTGTCTCCGTCTGCCCCCAGGTCTCGACGATGGTCAGGCCAAAGCGGCGCTCGATGTCGCGCCATGTATCAACGGGGGTTGCCGCGCCCAGCGCCCACTCCACCGGGTTGTCCGCGTCGTCGGAGCGCGGGGGGCGCTGCGCCAGCACGGAGAGGATCGTGCCGACAAAGGTGAACGCCCGCGCGTTGGCCGCGCGCGTGCGCGCCCAAAAGCCAAACGGGTCGAACCGCGCGTCCACGGTGACATGGCCCCCACGCCATAGGGCGGCAAGCACGGTCCCCTGCGCCGTGACATGCGCCAGCGGCAGGCAGGTGTAGAGGCCCTCGCCCTCGTCGATGGGCAGGAGTTCGCGCGCATAGGCCGCGCCGTGGGTGGACTCACAGGCTCGGCTCCAGAGTACCCCTTTGGGCTGGCCGGTCGTCCCCGACGTGTACAGCAACTTGCCTGGCTGTCCCGGATCGATGTCCGGCCGTGGCGCCGTCCCTCCTAGAGTGGCCTCGTCGAGGAACGCCGCGAACGCCGTCGTGCCAACCGGCGCGGCGCCAACGGCGACGATGACGTCCCGCACCTGGAGCGCCTCCGCGCGCGCGGCCCGCAACGCGGGATAGCGCGCCCTGTCGCAGAGCACGAGGCGCGCGCCCGCGTGGGCCAGGACCGCGCGCAGCAGTGGACCGTCGAGCAGCGTATTAACCGGCATGAAGATGGCCCCGAGCTTGGCGCAGGCGAACCAGGCCACCACCAGGGGGACACCGTTGCCGCACAGGGCGGCGACGACATCGCCGGCCGTGTAGCCGCGTCCGGCCAGGGCGGCGGCGCAACGGTCGCTCAGAGTGTCCAGGTCGGCGTACGAGAGGGCGCCGTCGGGGAGCGTGATGAACGGCCGCGCGCCCAGGCGGCGCGCCTGCGCGGACAGTTTCGCCCCAAGCGAGGGCTCTACCGCGAGATCCGGAGCCGCCCCTGATCGCGCGCTCACACGTGACCCTCCACGCTCACGCCGCGTGGCGTGGCCTCGATGGCGAAGAGCGGCGCGCCGCGGAGGGCGCGCCGCAGCCGCGGCCAGAGCAAGAGGGCGGCGCCCACGGCCAGCGTGGCGGCCGCCGTGTACATACAATAGTTGAAGGGGAAGGCGGGGATCGGATAGACGGTGCTCTTCAGGACGTAGCCCATCACGATGACGCCGACCAGCAATATCGTCAGTTGGCGTGGACGCCGCTGGCGTAGCGACCGGACGAACGCCGCGATGACAGTCAATAGGTAGACGACGATGATCAGGTCGGCCCCGTAAGTCGATAGATAAAAGAACGCGTCGAGCGGCGTCCCGGCGCTTAGGGGCAGGAACGCCGCGAGGGACACGAGCGCGACGACGCCGAGCGCTCCGATGGGGGATCGCTGGGTCGCGCTCGTGCGCGCGAGCCAGCGCGGACCCACGCCGTCGCGGCCCAGCGCGAAGAGCAGGCGCGTGGCGCCGTTGACGGTGGCCAACTGCGCGCCGAAGCCGCTGATGAGCGCCGCGACGTTGACGACCGTACCCATGGCCGGCGACACGTAGACGCGGGCCACGTCGACCAGCGGCACGCTCGATTGACTCAGCGCCGTCGCGTTGGCGAAGCCGACCGTCTCGACCCAGGACATCAACGTGTAGACACCGCCAGACACGAGCAGCGCGGTCACCAGCGCGAGCGAGACCACGCGCTGGGGCTGGCGCGCTTCCTCGCCCAACGTCGCCGCGACCTCAAACCCGGAAAAGCCGGTGAAGGCGAACACGACACCCAGGCCCAGCGTGGAGAGGCCCAGCCCCGGCGGTAGCAGTCGCGTGGCGGCGACCCCCTGCCCATGGTAGCCGCCGTGCCCGATCACGGCGACCGCGACGACGGCGACCAGCGCCAGCGAGACGCCTTCCAGGGCGAAGATGAGTGTCGCCGAGACGGCGATCGAGCGATAGGCGAGCGCCACGGTGAGCAGCCACAGCCCCGCCGCCAGCAGGGGCCACGGTAACGTCACGCCGCTGGCCCCGAGCAGGGCCTCCAGGATGTTGGCGTTGCTGCAATAGACCGAGGCCGCGTAGGCGATGTACACGCCGAGGAGCGCCCACACCGAGAGGAACCCGTAGGCCGGCCCCATGGCCCGGCCATTGTAGGCGTAGACGGACCCGGCCGAGGAGGAGTCGCGCGTGAACGTGATGAAGGCGTAGGCGACAAAGAGCATGGCCACGATCGCCAGCCCGAAGGCCAGAGGGCCGGCCGACCCGACAATGCCGGCCATCAGGGCGGGCAGGAAGGTGACCCCGCCGGTGGGCGCCTGGATGCCGATGGCGCTGCCAACCGTTCCGATGAAGCGGACGCTATCGGCGCGCAGGGATTGCCGCGGATCGTGCGTTGCGCTACCCTTGTGGGCCATGACCTGGGCCACGACTCTCCCCTCTCACTTGTCGGTCGTCATGCCGTTCGTGTCGCGTTTCATGCCAGCCGTAACGCTTCGGACCGCGGCGCGGCCCGACTCCGTTTACCGCGCCTCGGCGTCTCTCCCTGATCGTAGCGGAGCGGGTCCACGCCGGACCAACGCCCGCAACGGCTGGCGGGCCAGACGGGTCAGCGGCCACTGCGAATAGAAGCCCAGCGCGGCCTGTTGCACCGCCATCGCCAGCGTCGGGTACACATGGATCGCGCCCGCGAGCGCCGTGACGCTCAGGCCCCTTGTCATGGCTAACGTCACTTCCTGGATCAACTCGCCGGCCTGTGGCCCCACGATGTGCGCACCCAGGATCTTGCCGCGCCACGGCGTCACGATTAGCTTGACGAAGCCCGTCGTCTGGCCTGCGGCCTCGGCGCGGTCGACATGCGCGAAATGGTGGCGCAACACCAGTACCCGGCCATGCGTGCGCCGCGCCTCCGCCTCGGTCAGCCCCACGCGCGCCACCTCGGGGTCGGTGAACGTGGCCCACGGCATCGGCTCCAGCCGCACTTTGGACTTGACGAGGGGCAGGAGGGCGTTGCGCACGGCCGCCGCGGCCTGGAAGCCGGCGGCGTGGGTGAACTGGTAGGGGCCGGTGACGTCGCCGCAGGCCAGGATGTGCGGCGCGCTGGTGCGCAGGTAAGCGTCGATCGTGATGCCTGTCTCCACGTCGTAGGCCACGCCGGCGCGCTCCAGGTCCAGGTCCGCGACGTTGGGCCGCCGGCCCAGCGCGATGAACAGCCGATCGCCACGGACCGGCCCCGCGCCGTCCGGCCCGCCATGGTGGGCCAGGATGCCGGCGCCATCGCGCTCCACCGCCGTCAGTCGCGTGCGTTCAACGGCGATGCCCTCCTGGGTAAAGACGCGCGCCACGAGCGCGGAGGCGTCGGCGTCCTCGCGCGGCAGCAGCCCGCGCTCCCCGGCGAGGACCGTCACCCGGCTGCCCAGGCGGCGGAATGCCTGCGCCATCTCCACCCCCACCGGTCCACCACCCACGACGATCAGGTGGCCGGGGAGGTCGCGCAGGCCAAAGATTGTCTCGTTGGTGAGATAATCGACGGTGTCCAGGCCGGGAATGGGCGGCGCGGCGGGCCGCGATCCCGTGCAGAGCAGGAAGGCGCGGGCGCGCAGCGCCTGCCCATCGACGACGAGATCGTGGGACGAACGGAAGGCGGCGTGGCCAAGGTAGACATCGACGCCGCGGCGGCGCAGGGCGTCCGCGTCCTCGGTGCGGTAGATGCGGTCGATGACGCCCTGGACGCGGTCCATCACCGCGCCGAGGGTGACCGGCCCCAGCGCGCCTTCCAGGCCGAGCGCGTCCAGGTGGCGCGTCTGATGCGCGGCGGTCGCGCTGGCGATGAGGCTCTTACTCGGGACGCAACCGGTCCACAGGCACTCGCCACCCAGGCGCTCCCGGTCCACTAGCGCCACGCGCGCGCCAAGCGCGGCGGCGGCCGGGGCGGCAACCTGCCCGGCCGAGCCGCCGCCCACGATCACGAGATCGTAGTCACGACGTGTCATAGGGTCGACCCATCGCGTCCATGCCTCAGCCCCACTATCATAACCATCACAGGCGCCCTCATGAGGCCTCCCCGTGTGCCTGACGCAGCGCGTCCGTGACGGCCTGCGTCGTGATGGCATAATGCGACGCGGACCAGACGGCCCGGCCCTGGCACAGCACGATCACCTGCGGCGATTCATGGCGCACGCCGGTCCGCTCCTCCACGTCGCGTGAGAGGCCGTGCGCGCGACGCACATCGACGAGCGGAATCTCGTCGCCCAAGCGAGCCATCTGGCGGTAAGCGGCGCGACTGATCGGGCAGCCTGGATCGTGCAAGAACAGGATAGTCGGCACGGCGCGCGAGGCGACGAAGAGCGGGGCCAGGGCGGCGGTATCCGCGACGGGAACGAAGCGCGTCGCCGTCTCGCCGACGCCATCACTCCCATCCCTCCCGTCACCGGCAAAGAGATCATTCATCGACAGGCCCATGCGCCACGCCACGACGTAGCCGAGCGCCAGCGCGACGACAACAAACAACGCGATACGCACCGGGTCCACAAGCCATCCTTTCCTCAATCATGCGCGCGGCCGGCGCGTCCACATGATGCCCGCGCGACAGCCACACTCTCCCAGGATGCCAGATTGGATCGTCTCTCGACTGTAAGCGCGCTTACAGTCACGGACATTGCCCCTCTGGTACAGTGAATATAGTCGACGCGGCATTGTCAACGCCAGTGAGAATTGACCCAGCTATCGCGAGACTCCGTCATTGACGTTTGCAGAACCCATTAGGTCTTCCAGTGGGACGTGCCAATGGACTCCATATAGGTGCTAGAACGCTTGGCGAGCCCTACATAGCGTGCCTGATTGGCTGGCGGCACACGGGTCTATGCAGCCGCAAACGTCAATTACGGAGTCTCGCTATCGCCAATGTAGCTTGACCCTCATTAGGCCAGATGGCAAAGGCCTCGATCAGCATCTACCAGAGATGAGGGCGCACGCCAGGACCGAGCTACTTGAAAAAGATGGGTCAATCCAAATTGGCGCAAAGAGACTTCGTAATTGACGTTGGTAGGCCGGATAGCTATGCACTGTCAGCCACATGCGCCCGTTGCGACACGCGATCCTGTGGGTCGTACGAGTGTGCATAGACCCAAGATCACGGCCGTCGGGCTGGTGAACCTGCATGCTTATGCGCGTCCCAACGTCAATTACGAAGTCTCGGCGCAAATGGGTCAATTCTACGTCGCCGTGTACAGCATGGACGCGGCGACGATAGCGGCGCATGACGCGCCTAATTCTGAGGGGCACACGCCGCGCACGGCGGCGGTCGGCGCGGGCCGACGCGAGGCATTGATAGCTGTGAGCGAGACAGGAGCGAGCGATGACACGACAGGCAACGACACGGCGCCAATCCCCATCTGACTCCAATCGTGCGGTGGCGGCGCGACCTATCCCAAGCGCGGTCCCACGGCGACGACCCCGGCTCGTCCTCACGACCGCGGGCGTGGCCGTGATCGCCCTGCTCGCGGCGACGGTGCTGCTCACGCGGCCGGCGCCCGCCTCTGTCGCGGCCGCCTGCGCGACGACCGGGGCGTCGACGGGGCTTGGCGCCGGGCAGTGCGCCCCCACCTTCACGTTGTCCGACCTGCAGGGGCATCGCGTGCGTCTAACCGACTTCCGGGGGCATCCGGTCCTGCTCCACTTCTGGGCCGTCGGCTGCCCGAGCTGCGCGGCTGAGTATCCCGACTTCGCGCGCGTCGTGGCGACCTACGCGCCCAGGGGTGTGCGCGTGGTCGCCGTGGATGCCTGGGGGGAGGCGCCCGCGCTCGTGCGGCAGTGGCAAGCCAGCCACCATCTGCCGGCCACGCTCCTGATTGACCAGCCGCAAGCGGTCGTCCGTCAGTACGGCGTGCAGGGCACGCCCACGACGCTCTTCATCGACCGCACGGGGCGCATCACCACCCGCAACACCGGCCCGCTGACCTACGCCGATTTTCAGCACGCCCTCACGAGCCTGCTCTAGCCCCGTCGAGTCGAAAGGACGTGCCGATGGCCATCACACACCTCGGCGTCATCGCCGCGTTCGGCGCCGGCGTCGTGTCGTTCCTCTCGCCCTGCGTCTTCCCCCTCGTGCCGGGCTACCTGTCGTACATCGCGGGAACGACGGCCCGCGAGGCCCAGCAGGACGGCGCGGCGCGCTGGCGGGTCACCGCGCACGCCCTCTTCTTCGTGCTAGGCTTCGCGCTCATCTTCGCGCTCCTCGGCGCCGCCGCCAGCAGCGTGGGCGCCGTCCTGAGCGGGCACAAGCTGCTCCTGGAGCGCGTGGCCGGCGTCATGCTCATCCTCTTCGGCCTGTTCCTGGCCCGGCTCGTGCCCCTCCCCGTCCTGTTCCAGGAGCGGCGCGCGCATGTGGCGGGTAGCGAGCCGGCCCTCCTGCGGTCGGCCCTTGTGGGCGTGGCCTTCGGGGCCGGCTGGTCGCCCTGCATCGGGCCAATCCTGGGATCGATCCTGGCCCTGGCCGCGGCCGGCACGACGCTAGCCCAGGGCGTCCTGCTGTTGCTCATCTACGCGCTGGGCCTGGGCGTTCCTTTCATCCTGGTCGGCCTGGTCATCGACCGGGCGGGCCCGCTGGTGCGGCGCATCAATCGCTATACGGGCCCCATCTCGATCCTGGGCGGCGCGATCATGGTCGTGACGGGTGTGCTCATCCTGAGCGGGCGCCTGGCGCAACTCGCCAACTACGCGCCGCTGTTTAACGTGTCGTAGAGTGGGTCATGGGACGTGCGCGGCGGCACAGAACGCGGATACAGAACGCGGATGAGGATAAGGAGTGGGGAGGATGGACGACGCGCGGGAGGAGGTCGCGCTCATCGCGACGGTGGACGAGGCGGTGGCCGAGGGTGAGCTGGCGGAGGTCTATCGGCATATCGCCGGAGCAACAGGCGCGGTGGCCCATATCCTGAAGAGTAGCTCGCTCCACCCCGCGGTCCTGCGGCGGCACGACGACCTCTACCGCGAGGTCATGTTCGGTCCCTCTCCGCTCAGCCGGGCGCAACGCGAGATGGTGGCCACAGCCGTTTCCGTGCTCAACGGATGTCACTACTGAGTGGCCCATCACGGCGACGCGTTGCGCCGCCTCATCCGTGACGATGGGCTCGTGGACGCCTTGCAGGCCGATCCGTTGGCGGCCCCGGTTCCCGCGCGTGAGCGAGCCTTGCTCCGCTACGCCGCTCGATTGACCCGGGAGCCCGCCTCGGTCACACGGGCGGATCTTGACGCGTTGCGCGCCGAGGGCTGGGACGACCGCGCGATCCTCGACCTCAATCAAGTCGTGGCCTACTTCAACTATGTCAATCGCATCGCCGACGGACTGGGCGTGCGGCTGGAACCGTGAGGCCGATGCGTTGGCTGCGGGTGGACAGGGCGTGGGCGCATGGGGACCGCCTTGTTGAGGCCCTGCGTCGCCATCATGGCGACGCAGGGCCTCAACAAGGCGGTCCCGGCCGGCGACGTGCGGCGCAACGGGCGCGCCCGTGGTAGGAGAGGACCAGCCATGGGAGGAGCTACACACAGGGAGCGCCAGGAGGCGGAGGTGTGTGTCGTGTGCGGGCGCATCGTGCCGCCGGGGCACGGCTTCGCGTTTGCGGCGCCGGTCGGTCCGGCGCTCTCCTGTACGCGCTGCGCCGTGCGCCATCGGCCAATCATCCGCAAAGCGCTCCAGACGACGGCCGTCGTGGGAACGATGCTGACCGTCATCAATCACGGCGACGCCCTGCTCGCCCTGCACCTGACCCCCGACCTGCTCTGGAAAACCTCGCTGACCTATGTCGTCCCGTACCTGGTTTCCACGTATGGGGCGCTCTCGATCAGCCGTAGAGCGCCTGTCTAGCGCCGCGACCCGGACGAGGGGCGGGCCGGCGCCGCGTGGCGCGGCTGGCGACGCTCGGTCACCAGCAGCAGCGTCACCGCTCCCATGGCGACAACGGCGAGCAGGATGGTGAGAGAAGCCAGCCCATCGAAATAAGCGGCCTGTGCGAAGACACCGCCGAGCACGGCGCCGATCAACTGTCCCGCCCCCAGGATGACCGAGTACAGGCCCATCAGGAGCCCACGGTCACGGGCGAGGGCGCGCGACGCGTCGGCCAGATACGCCAGCGCCGCCGGCGTGAAGCCCGCTTCCAGGAACACGCCCAGCAGCACGAGAGGGATAAACGCGACGGGCGCCGCGCCGTGATTGAGCGCGATGAGCGCGACGCTGGCGACGACGGAGCCAAAGACCGTCACCAAAAGGGTCGGCAGGCGCGGCAGGCGCCCCAGCGCGATAGCCCACACGATGACACATAGGCTGAACCACAGGACGTAGCCGGCCAGCACCGCGCTCAATTGGCTGGGATGGCCGTGCAGGCTGCCGACGAAGCGCTGGCCGGGTACGTGCAGACGCGCCGTCAGTACGAACGCGATCTGCGCGGTGACCCACACCCCCACAATCGCGTTGACGGCGATCCACGCGGGCATGAAGAGGGCGAGCCGTCGCCGCGTCAGGATGGCGAATACCTGGCGCAGGTCGATGCTGGCGCCATGCCTCTCGCCGCGCGGCTCCTCGTGGACGCGCGACACGACCGCGCTCGCGCCAGTGTACAGCGCGGCCAACACGACGAAGGCGGACAGATGCAGACGCTGCCACAGGAGGGGGCCGAGCACGGCGCCGAGGGCCAGGCCACCAGAAGAGGCCAGTTCGAAGAGGCTCATCTGCCGCCCGCGCTGGAGCGGGCGATCGTCCGTACCCTCGGCCAGGAAGCCCAGCGTCGCCGGGACGGTCAGGGCGGAGCCCAGGCCCTCGACGAGGCGCGCGACGCCCACCAGAGTTAGCACGAGCGCGAGTGGGGGGGGCGCCGCGCCCAGGGAGCCCAGCGGAATCAGCAACACGGCCAGGGCCGAGAGCGCTGGCCCGGCGAGCATGAACACCTTGCGCCCCCGCGCGTCGCTGAGCGCGCCAGCGAGCGGCGCGACGAGCACCTCCGTCACGTAGACGAGCGCCGTGAGGAGGCCGACCAGGAGGCCCGTGACCCCGGCGCCACGGTCGTGCAGATCGACGAGATAGCTACCGATGACGAGCAGGCCCGCGCTGGACGCGACCCGCAGGAATAGCTGGCTCCAGATCGCGGCGCCCAGCCCCTGGGCGCGTGGTCCAACTCCGTCGGCGCCGACGCGCATAGCTCGGATGGCGCTGGCGTCCTGACGCAAAAGGCAGACTCCTTGTGGGATGATCGGGCCGCGCGAACGCGTTGCGTCCGAGCCCTGTGTCTCCAGCGTACACGTTTCTGGCGCCACGAACTGTAAGGGCGCTTACACGACACGCCAGGTCGGACGCCGCCCCAAAGGAGCGTCGTCCGTGTGCAAGAACGACGTCCCGTCATCAGGACGTTGCAGGCGCCACGACCCTGGGACCGCGCGGATGCCCCGCATGGCGCTGTCTCTTACGAGCGCCGCAGCGCCGTCCCAGACCCGGTACGCATCATGCCAACCCACTGCATCCGGCAGGGGCGGGCACGCGGTCAGGCGCTCGCTGACCGAGGCCCTGAGGCGGAGGGGTGTGAAGGGGAGAGGCTGAATGAATAGCAACGCCCAAGGAGGGGGTGGTACGGTCGTAGTCTCGCCCGCCGCCCACACCTATGATCGCTGGGCCGCGACCTACGAGCGGCGATGGCGCCACTACACGGATGTCACGCTCACGGTGCTGCTCGACCACCTCGCGCCCGATCACTATCGCGCCATCCTCGACGTGGGCTGTGGGACGGGCACGTTACTGGCACGCGTGCACGACCGGGAGCCGCGGGCGCGTCTGCAGGGCATCGACGTCAGTTCCGCCATGCTGGGGGTGGCGCGCACCACGCTACACGGCGTCGCTGTCGACCTGTGGCACGGCACGGCCTCCCACCTGCCTCTTGCCGATGAGTCGGTCGACCTGGTCACGATGGCGAGCATGCTCCACTACCTACGACGGCCGTCCGTCGCCTGCGTCGAGGCACGGCGCGTGCTGCGCCCCGGCGGCGTCCTGGCCATCGTCGACTACCGGCCTCGTGTCGGGGCCGGGAGCGTCACCGACGGCCTGATCCGCCTCTACGACCGGGGGCATGTGCGTAGCCGCGACGTGCGCGAGATGCACGCGATCTTGGGCGCGGCTGGTCTGACGGTCACACACACGCACTCTTTCGCCATCGATCACGTTTTCAACGGGATTTTGGTCCTGGCAGCCTCTAGCGAGGAGTCGTGAGGAGCTGGGTTCGCACCGGGATCAGCGCCACACCACATCCCCGTGTCGCATGCCGACCCCTGATGCTCCGTTCCTTCATACGAGCGTCGATGACGAGCGTCACTCGTGATGGACGCGGGGGCATCTCGACCTGAGATGGAGACGCCGTGGCACACTGCCTTCAGTTCGCGCAGGCCTGTCTTATGCACAGCCGTATTGAGGGATGGAGCATTAGGCGCCCTGGGTCAGCCAGTCTATGGCACACGGTCTACATCTTGCACTCTCTCATCTCGTTATGTCCCATGCACTGAGTTGGATAGCTCGCAGCACGGAGGTGTATCGTATGACCCAGGAGCAGCCCGCGCAAGGCGTCGCCCTCGGGACGCAAGCGCCAGACTTTTCGTTGACCACGAGTGACGGCGAGAGAGTGTCGCTTGGCGATTTTCGCGGCCGCCAGCCCGTTCTGCTGGTGTTCTACCGCGGCTGGTGGTGACCGCACTGCAAAAAACAGATGGGCCAGTTGGCCCATGCGTATCAGCAGTTTAAGGACGCGGACGTGGCGCTCTTGATGGTCAGCGTCGACAGCCCCAAGCGGGCGGCCCAACTCGCCGTCGAGACAGGCGCCCCCTTCCCTGTCCTCTCAGATGTCGACGACGACGTGACCGTTGCCTATACCCTCTTCGCGACCGGTATCGCGCTCCCGGCGACGGTGCTGATCGACACGACGGGCCGCGTACGATGGGTCTACGTGGGTCAGAACCCGGCGGATCGCCCTAGCCCCGACCTGATGCTCGACCACGTCCGCCATGTCGGGGAGCGGTAGAATATCCACGACTGACCAGCCGTGTTAGCAAGGAAACGATAATGCCACGAGTCTGCGTGTTCGACGTGAACGAAACCCTGCTTGATCTCGGCGCGCTGGATGCGTCCTTCACGCGCGTCTTCGGTGACGCGTCGGCGCGGCAGGCCTGGTTCCAGCAGGTGCTGCAATCAGCCCTCGTCGCCACGGTCACGGATGCCTATGCCGATTTCAGCGCTATTGGCCGCGCCGCACTGACCATGACGGCCGAGCGCCGGAGCGTGACCCTCTCCGCTCAGGATAGCCAGGAGATCATAGACGGGATGCGCCACCTCCCGCCGCACCCTGACGTAAAGGAGAGCCTGGAGCGGCTGCGCGACGCGGGCCTGCGTGTGGCCGCGCTGACGAACTCGCCGCCACAGGTGGCTGAGGCCCAGTTGACCAACGCCGGCCTACGCGATTATTTCGAGCAGGCGCTCTCCGTGGACGCGGTGCGCCGCCTGAAGCCGGCGCCCGAACCGTACCGCATGGCGGCGGAGCGTCTCGGCGTGCCGATCGGCCAAATCCGCCTCGTGGCCGCCCACGCCTGGGACGTCGCGGGCGCGCTACGCGCCGGCTGCGCCGCCGCCTTCGTCGCCCGTCCGGGGCAGGTGCTTGATCCGCTCGCTCCGCGGCCGGACGTGGTCGGTCCCGACCTGCGCGTGGTCGCCGCCGCCATCGTGGAACGGGAGCGCGCGTAGCCCAACAGTGCGCGCCTCTACCCGCACGAGGCGCCACGTCACGACGCCTTGTACGGATAATGCAACGTCTTGTCCCCCTCCCAGTTCTCGCATACACCGGACGCCGCGAGATCCCAGTCTGGCCGCGCCGCGCGCGTCACCTCCCGTAGGTCCTGCCAAAGGTCGGCGGTCGACGGACGGCCCCAGAACCAATAGCCGTTGTAGACCTTGTAGATGACCAGCCCCGGTTCCAGCACCAGCGTGTGCGGGATCATGGGATTGTGCCGCGGATCGGTATACTCCTGGATCTCCAGGTCCCGCTGGAGGCGGCGCTCTGGGTCGCACAGGAATGGCCACTGCGCTCCCACGGAGGCCCGGAACTCTGCGGCCGCGAGCGTGTCGTCCGTCGAGATGGTCACGATGGCCGTATAGGCCACGGCGATTTTCGGGTAGAAGGCGGCGAGATCGAGGTGCTGCTGATTCTCTTTGGGGCAATAATGGCCGCGCGCGAGGACCAGAATCATTGGGTTTATGCCCTGTAATGCGCTCAGTCGCCGCCGGGCGCCTGTATGGTCGGGGAGGTCGTAATCGGGGAAACGAGCCCCGGGAACAAGGTCTGCGCGCATCAATGATCTCCTTCATTCTCGCGTCAATCGGCTGTTAATTGCTCTGACCGAGCCGCGGTACCATCGGTCTGTCTGTCAGCAGGGACATAAGGCTGTCCGTGGCGCTACCTTGGTGATGGTCTTCGCACGATAGGCGCGCATCGTCGGGATCCCTGCTCAATCAGGCCCGGCAGGCCCGGCAGGCCCGGATCGCGGCCGGAGTCGCGTCACCCGTGCGCTCGAACGCAGCCGAGCTCCATCATACAATGACAGGCGGCACGCGCGCCGTGGACGGCGCGCCACTATCTATTTAACACTGCTTACCGAGGCAAAGCCTATGCCACGACACGCCCCTCTGTGGTGCTGTGTTTGGCGCACGCTCTTCAGGTGGCCCACCGCGATTTTAGACGCAATGCCGGGCATGGTTCATTTCAGGCGGCTAATGTGTTGACACTTCGCGCAGGGCGCGCGGGAAATTCAGCGGTCGTTGCTGGCCTGAGGCGGCCATAGCCCAAGGCGTCGAGCCAGTGCGGGGCAGGCAAG
>JAABUM010000905.1_pt1 | contig 47679 bp, 49 predicted proteins | sample 5559161 | NCBI WGS metagenome assembly JAABUM01 (sample SAMN10711868, study PRJNA513369) | rock metagenome | isolation source: Antarctica rocks | place: Antarctica: Victoria Land, Siegfried Peak nord
GAGCACTCCTGGGGACACGCACACGTCCGCTGGGCGGACGGGACCACCCGGGAAGGCTGGCTCCGCACCGGCGACGGCATGGACTTCACGGCCGCCGTCGCGGCGGAAGTCGCGCACCGCCTGCTCAAGGGCGAAGGTCGGCCGGGAGCGCACACCCCCGGTGCCCTCTTCGGGCCGGAACTGGCCGAGGCGGTCGGCGGCGAGTTCATGCTTGACGAGGGCCGTGAGTCGTCGGATCGTGGCGAAGAAACGCACTAGGACCGGCGCGTTGGTGTCCGCTGGCGGACCTCCCAACTTTCAGCGTAAACTGAATTTCACAAGGAGAGGATGAGCAACACATGCCAACGAATACCGCCGCGTGGCTCGACGCGAAGGGGGCCACGCTCGCGGTCAAGCCAGCGCCCTACACGCACCCACGCGAGGACGAGATCGTCGTCAAGAACCACGCGATGGCCATCAATCTCATCGATTGGTTCATCCAGGTCACCGGCAATACCCTTTTCCGCTGGATCAAATTCCCCTTCGTCTTGGGCTCGGATGTCGCGGGCGAGGTCGTCGAGGTCGGCACAGCGGTCACGCGCTTCACGGTGGGCGACCGCGTGCTCGGTCATGCCGTGGGCATGGACAAGGATCGCAACACTTCTGCTGAGGGTGCCTTCCAGGAATACACCGTCGTCCTCGCCCGCATGGCGGCGCCGATCCCCGGCGCCATGCCCTACGAGAACGCCGCTGTGCTCCCCCTCGCCCTGTCCACCGCCGCGTGTGGCCTCTTCCAGCAGGACCAGCTGGCGCTGCAGTATCCCTCGGCGGCCGCGATACCCACGGGGCAGACGCTGCTCGTCTGGGGCGGCTCGACGAGCGTCGGCAGCAATGCCATCCAGCTCGCCGCCGCCGCCGGCTACGCGGTCATCACCACGGCATCGCCACGGAACTTCGACTACGTCACCATGCTCGGCGCAAGCCAGGTCTTCGACTACCGCAGCACGACCGTCGTGCACGACATCATCGCGGCGTTCCGGGGAAAGACGATCGCCGGTGCGCTCGCCATCGGCACGGGGTCGACGGAGCCCTGTTTGGACATCGTCCAGGCCTGCAACGGCAACAAGTTCGTCTCCATGGCCAGCACATCCGTCTCATTCGCAAATGGTATGACCCCTCAAGTACTCCGCAAGCTGGTGTCGTCCAACGTGTCGCTGCAGGTGAAGTCACGGGCACGGCACATTCGCACGAAGTCCATCTTCGGCTCGACCTTGAAGGGGAATGAGGTGAGCACGGTCATCTACGAGGATTTCCTGCCCAGGGCCCTCGCGGAGGGTCGCTATGTCGCCGCCCCGGAGCCTTACGTCGTCGGGCGGGGTCTCGCGTCCGTCCAGGCCGGGTTCGACATGCAGCGGCAAGGCGTCTCCGCCAAGAAGGTGGTCGTCTCCTTGTGAGCGCGCTCGGCGCGGTGCGCCGCCCCATTTCTTCGATCGCCGCTCCCGAGAATCGAGAGGCGGTGCCTGCGGCTACCTATGGAGGACAACGGAACATATGAAAAAGATTCTCGTGATCGGGTCATCGGGTTTTGTCGGGAGGCATGTCGCCCAAGCACTGCTTGCGGACGGATACGCCGTCCGCTGTTTGGCACGGAACCCGGCGAAGGTCCGGGATTTGGCCGCGCTCGGCTGCGAGGTCGTCCAAGGCGACATTTCCGATCGTGCGTCGATGCAGCATGCCCTGGAGTCCGTCGACGCCGCCTACATCGCCGTCCATACCCTCTCGCCCCAAGGGGCCGCTACGGCGGATCAGGGCTTCATGGACGTGGAGATGAATGGCTTGCAGAACATCGTGACGGCGTGCCGGACGAACGGCGTGCGTCGCCTGATCGACGTCACCTTCCTGGGGACCGCGCCCGATGGACCGAGTGCGTGGATACGCGGGCGCTGGCAGACAGAACAGTTTCTGTTGCAGAGCGGCCTCGATGTGACCGTCATCCGGCCAGGCATGATCGTCGGCGTGGGCGGACAAGGCTTCGATATGATGGTGAGTAATGCCAAGAGGCGCGTCTCCATTATTATAGGCGGTGGACAGCAAAGGTTTCGCTGTATTGCCATCGACGATTTGGTCTCCTATCTTGTTGGCGTACTCGATGATCCACAAGCGTATGGGCAATGTTACGACGTGGGTTGTGATGACGTACTGACGAATAATCAAATGATTGATATGGCGGCAGAAGTCCTGGGCCGAAATCATCCCGCAAAATTTCATATCCCACGGACGCTCTTGAGTGCGACCGCGCCGCTCATCGAACGCATGAGCAGGTCCCCCCAAGGTGCGATCAAAGGGATGCTCGATGGCATGAAGACCGATATGATCGGCGATCCCACGCCGATACGCACGCTCCTGCCTCGGCCGCTGCTCTCCTATCGCCAATCTGTGGAACGCGCACTGACAAAGGCGCAGCTGTGATGCGTGTCTTCGTCATCGGCGCTACAGGCTTGAGCGGTTCTGCCGCTGCTTATTGAGCGCACGGCCCGGCCTTGCGGAACCGTGCCATCGGCTTCCCCTCGCCGGCCCTATCGCGGCTCGGGAGCGTTAAGCGGCGATCAGGCTGCGGATCTGGGCGACCAACTCCTCTGGTCGCTCCTCGGCCATGTGGTGGCCGCAGTCGAGCGCCGCGCCGTGCAGGTCCGCCGCCCAGGGTCGCCAGACCGCGAGTACGTCGCCGTAGAGGTTCGGGAGATCGTCCCCGGTCGCCCAGACGACGAGGGTGGGGCAGAGGATCCGCCGCCCGGCGGCGCGGTCGGCGTCGTCATGCGCGCGGTCGATCCCTAGCCCGGCCCGGTAGTCCTCGCACATGGCGTGGACGACCTGCGGATCGTGGAGCGCGCGGCGGAGATCGGCGTAGTTCTCCTCGCCCAGCCGTTCGCTGGCGACCTGATACCAGGCGTCGGGGTCGGCATCGATGACCCGCTCGGCGGGCTTGGCCGTCTGGCCGAGGAAGAACCAGTGCCACCAGCGCGCCGCGAACCGCGCGTCGCAGCGGTCGAGCGCCTCCGCGATCGGCACGACGTCCATGACGGCCAGCTGGCTGACCGCCTCGGGGTGATCGAGGGTCAGGCGGGTGGCAACATACGCGCCCCGGTCGTGACCGACGACCGCGAAGCGCTCGTGGCCGAGTCCCCGCATCAGCGCAATCATGTCGTGCGCCATCGCGCGCTTCGAGTAGGGCGCGTGATCCGGCGTGGTGGGCGGCTTGCTGGACTGGCCGTAGCCACGCAGATCGGGGCAGACCACGGTGTGGTCGCGCGCCAGGAGCGGGGCGACGCGATGCCAGGTGGTGTGGGTGCGCGGGTGGCCGTGCAGGAGAAGGATCGGTGGCCCGGAGCCCCCGTGGCGTACGCGGAGCGTCGCCTCGCCGGTGTCGATCATCGCCAACTCGAATCCTTCGAACATCGCATCCCTTTCTGCAGCAAGTTCGTGCGGACCCCGCCGATGCTGATCTCGAACGACGCCTCGCGCGGGGAGCCGGCGACGAGTACCACCGCGTCGGTCGTGGTGCCGCCCACGTCGAGGACCATCGCCTCGGCCAGGCCGGAGAGGAAGGCCGCGCCGCGCATGCTGTTGGTCGGGCCGGAGGCGAAGGTTAGCACCGGGTAGCGCGCCGCATATTCGGCGTCCATCAGCGTCCCGTCGCTCTGACTGAGCAAGAGGCGTGGGACGGGCTCCAGACCGAGGGCCGTGATCGCCGCCCGGAAGGCGTCGATGGTACGCCGAGCGAGCGGGACCAGGCAGGCGTTGAGCGTCGCCGCGTTCTCGCGCTCGATCAGCCCCAGGCGTCCGAGTTCGTGCGTGAGGGTGAGGTCGAGGTCGGGCAGTTGCGCGCGCAGCCGTGCGGCCACCCATTCTTCCTGGCTCGCGTCGGTCAGCGCGAAGACGCCGCTGATCGCCACGGCGGTGATGCCGCTCGCGTCCAACTCGGCGGCCACCGCGTCGCCCTCGCCCGCGTCGAGGGCGCTGATCGGGCGACCATCGAACTCGAAGCCGCTGCGGAGGAGATAGGTGCGCGCGCCGATCTGCGCGCGGCGATCGGCGCGCCAATCCTCCAGCGGCGGGACATTGGCGGTGGCGGGCAGGCCGAGGCGGAGCACGGCGGTAGGGGCGAGGTCGCGCCGCTGGATCACGGCGTTGGTGAAGTGCGTGGTGCCGATCATGATCGCGTCGAGCGCGCCGCGCGCCATCGGGTGGGCGTCCAGCACCGCGCCGATCGCGGCGACGATCCCGCCGGTCACGTCGGCGCTGGCCGGGCGCTCAGCGGTGGCGAGCACCGTACGACCGTTCAGCAGCGCCGCATCGGTATTCGTCCCACCGACGTCGATCCCGATCCGCACCGGCCCTCCTCCGCGCGTTGTATCGCCGATCCCGTCGCCTGCGGTCGATTCTAGCAAATGACCGCCGGGTGCGCTGGATTGCTACGGTTGCGCGCTGGATCGCTGTTGGTAGATTGCTATACAGTATTCGTTCTGCATCTGCTCCGACAGGTTGTTCCGAGAGGCGCGCCCGGACGGGCCGTTAATTGTGCGTTGATGGGCTCAGGAGGCGGATGCAACTCGATCTTCTCTCGATGTCGAATCGGTCGAACGCGAGACGATCGCGGGCGGTCCAGACGCGATCGTCTCGCATTTCACATCCGGCGAGTTCAGCGCCGAGGTCTGGACCGATGCGGCGGGGATGACCGCGATCGTCGAGGCGATCGTCGCCGCACACCCCAAAGCCGAGCGCCCCCCGACCAGTTGGCAGCCGCAGCCGGTGGCGATCTATGGCCCGACGGTGCGCCCACAGATCGAATTGGGCGGCGTGGAGGTCTTCCCCCGGTCGCGACAATGGCGAATACCTCCCCTACCGGTCGATCGCCCTCAGCGATGAGGACGGCTCGCAGCTGCACATGGCCCTGAGCGAGGAGACGGCGCGGTGGGTCGCCGCGCTCGGGCTGCGCGAGATGGGCGAGGGGCTGCGCGATCTCGGTGAGGGGGACTTCGGCGGCTGAGCGCGCCGGTGCGCGTCGCCTATGGCGCGGGCGGCGAGATCGCTCTTCTGTATCTGTTGCCCTTCAGTCGGTGATCGCGCGGACGCGGCGCACGCGCGACAGGAGCAGGGCGAGCGGCGCGAGGAGCATCTCCGCCGCCGCGATGGTTAGCGCGCCGCGTAGCCCGAAGCCTTGCCCGATGATCCCGCCCGCGAGGCCACCGAGCGCCGTCGCGCCCCAGATGAAGACGCGCGCCGTCGCGTTGACCCGCCCCTGCACCTGCGGGGGCGGCACTGTTTGGAGGATGGTGTAGAAGTTGATGCCGTAGATCGCGCTCCCGACCGCATCGAGCGCGCGCCAGCCGACGAGGATCGGCACGCTCAGGGCGGCGGTGGTCGCCGCGAGCGGCAAGAGGAGCGCCGCACCGCCGGTGAGGGAGAGCGCGCCGATGAGGGTGGGGCCGAGTCCGCAGGCGCGGACGAGTCGCCCGGCCAGCAACGTGCCGAGGATCGCCGCCGGGCCGCTGACCGCCACGATCGCGCCGAAGATCCCCGGACCGATCCCGAGTTGGCGGGTGATGTAGAGGATAGCGGTGCTCGCGATCATGCCACTGCCGAACGCGCTGACGGCGTCGCCGAGGACGAGGAGACGCAGCAGCGGGACCGCGAAGACGGCGCGCAAGCCCTCCCCGATCTCGCGCCAGATCGGGCGGCGGGCGTTGTCGTTGGCCGGGACCGGTTCCGGCGTGCGGATGCTCGCGATGGCGCTGGCCGAGCAGAGCGGGGCGAGCGCGCTGATGATCAGCGTCAGCGGGGCACCGATGAGTTGCACCAGCGCGCCGCCGAGCCCCGGCCCGGCGATCTGCGCCAACGCCTCGCTCAGGCGGAGCTTGCTGTTCCCCTCGATCCGATCCGCGCGCGCGACGAGGGTGGCGAGATACGGCTGATAGGCGGCGACGAAGAAGACCCCCGCCGCACCGACGATGATCGCGAGCACGTAGAGCTGGGCCATGCTCAAGAGGCCGAAGAAGGCCAGTAACGGGACGGTGGCGAGGAGCGCGGCGCGCAGCAGATTGGTGGCGATCAGGATCGGACGGCGGCGCAAACGGTCGGCCCAGGCTCCCGCGAAGAGGCCGAAGAGGAGCGAGGGCGCGGTCGAGAGGGCGCTCAGGATGCCCATCTGGAGGGGCGACGCGCCGAGGCTGACGGCGGCGGTGAGCGGCACGGCGAGCGCGGCGACCTGGATACCGAAGAGGGCGATCGTCTCCCCGCCCCAGAGTTTCAGGAAATCGGGGTGTTGCCAGAGACGCTGCCCGACCCGGCGCGCGGGAAGATCGATCTGCGCCATCGGCCTCTCCTCCCGCTGTCGTCACCGCGCATAGGGATGTGACGCGGGGAGCGTATTGCGCGATGCGCCGACTGTCAAGTCGGCGCGTGTGGTCGCCTGTGCGGGCGGCGAGAGGATACATATCCCGATGGTTGGGGTTGATGGAGTACGTGCTAAACCGCAGCGCTGGTGGGCGGGACACGGCGGGCGTGGGCTGCCGGTGGACTGAAGTACCCCGGAGGGCAGCCACCGCCCATGAAGGGCATACTCTACCCGTGAAGGGCACAATGTTCCGCCTGCGCGGGCTGGGCGGCGACGGTGCGGTCTGTGGTTCCCCGCGGCGCTGCGGTTTAGTGCGAGCGGCGGATGGATACTCCATACGGGCGAACAAGGTACAAGTCCCGCTGGTGTCGCGTGGTATCTGGTTGTTGGCGAACTGCCAGGACTACCGGGGATCGCGAGCGTCGGGCGATAGCGCCCTGGTACGCTTCCTGGCTTGCTCATGTCCGCCCCGGATCGCGGCGCAGAGCCCGCCTTGCGCGTATCATCATTACCGACGTTGGCTTGGCGGCGCGCGCCCACCGCGTGGGCAGGAGAGGTAGGGGATGTCCGCGACCCGCTTGTTGATCCTCGGGGCGTTGCGCTTCATGCAACCGGCGCACGGCTACAGCATTCGCCGCGAGTTGGAGAGCTGGCACGCCGAATCGTGGGCGAACATCGCCTACGGCTCGATCTACTTCGCGCTGAACAAGTTGGAGCAGGACGGCCTGGTGGCGATCAGCGAGACGGAGCCGCGAATCGGGCGACCGCAGCGTATCAGCTACGTGATCACCGAGGCCGGGGAGATCGAGTTCCAGCGCCTGCTGCGCGCCTTCTGGTTCGACTACAAGCCGCCGATCGATCCCTTCATGGTGGCGATCTCGTTCCTGGACCAGTTGCCGCGCGACGAACTGATCGCCGCCCTGCGTCACCACGTCGCCGCCGCGCGCATCGCCGCAGATGGTTTGCAGCATCAACTCGCCACACCGATCGCGGCCGACTACAAGCCGCGACACGTCGCGCAAATGCCGCGCCTGATGCTGGCGCGGATCGAGGCGGATGTGCGCTGGACCGAGGAGGCGCTCGCGATGATCGAGCGCGGCGAACTCCCATAAGATGTGCGCGCGGCCTGCGGAGACGCCGCTATTCATACCCCCGCCGAGTCAATAAAATAAAGAAGTATATTGATTTTATAAATTTTATGTATTGACACGGGCGCGTAACGTGCTATGCTCACGTTCAGAGGATGGCTCCATCGCAGGCCCGTGATACATAATCGAGCGCCCATCACGGTCCATACCGATACTCTGGGGGCTTTAGTTTTGTCGTATTACTCAAGCTTGTATACTATACAAGCTTGAGTATGCTGAAAGGAGCCTTTTATGCCGCATATCGCGGGTCCAGCCCTTCCGAATAAAGTACACGAATCAGGACCGGTATCGCCCGCTTTACGCGCTACACCGATCGTGGCGGCTGCGAAGCAGCCGCGTACGAAGGAGCGGCTCTCGGGCAGGAGAACGAGGCGATGAGTACGGTGCAAGTAATGCCTCTGCGTCCGCCGAAGCGCAGTGAGAACGCGATGCCCACCGAGGCCGCAGAACGGCGCGCGCTGGGTATCGAGGTGCTTTGGTGAACCAGCGTCGGTAGTTGTGATGTCGCAAGACAATCGTTGCGGGGGTGCGGATGACCACGATGATCGAGATACACGGCCTGAGCAAGATCTTTCGCAGTCGACGCGGCACCGTCGAGGCCGTCAAGGGGGTCGATCTGCGGGTCGAGTCGGGGGAAATCTTCGGTTTCCTCGGACCCAATGGTGCGGGGAAGACGACCACGATGCGGATGCTGACCACGCTGATGCCGCCGAGCGGCGGTGAGGCGCGGATCGTCGGGCACGATCTGGCGCGCGAGGCGGCGCTGGTGCGCGAGCGGATCGGCTACGTCAGCCAGGCGGGTGGCGTGGAGGACGGCGCGACCGGGCGGGAGAATCTGGTCTTGCAGGGGCGTCTCTACGGTATGGATAAGGCGACCGCCCGCGAGCGCACCGCCGCGCTGCTCGCCACGCTGCAACTCGATAGCATCGCCGATCGGCCCGGCTCGACCTATTCCGGCGGCCAGCGGCGGCGACTCGACATCGCCCTCGGGCTGATCCATCACCCCGCGCTCCTCTTCCTCGACGAGCCGACGACCGGCCTCGACCCGCAGAGTCGCGCGCGGCTGTGGGACGAGGTCCGCCGCCTGCGCGACGAGGGGATGACGATCTTCCTGACGACCCACTATCTTGACGAGGCCGACGCCCTCTGTGATCGCCTGGCGATCATCGACGACGGGCGGATCGTGGTGGAGGGATCGCCCGCCGATTTGAAGCGCCAGATCGCGGGCGACGTCGTCACCCTCGGCCTCGATCCGCAGGGCGACGCCGGCGCGCGGGCGGCGGCGATCCTCCAGGGCCAGCCGTTCGTCCGCGAGCTCACGCGCGATGACGCCACCCTGCGCCTCTACGTGGAGCAGGGGGAGTCGGCGCTGCCGCTCATCTTGCGGCTCCTCGACGGCGATGGCCTGGCGTTGAAGACGATCGCGCTCGCCCGCCCGACCCTCGACGACGTCTTCCTCCACCAGACCGGGCGCTCGTTGCGCGAGACCGGCAACGGCTAGCTGGTATATCGAGGCTGTGGCGCGCTGACGCAGCCGAACAGGAGTACCCGTTACCCATCGACAGAAGCTGATAGACATGGGAGAAAACAATGAAACTCTTGCGCGATACCCGGCTCCTCTTCGAGCGGAACATGCTGATCACGCTGCGTAACCCGGTCTGGGTGGTCGTGAGCCTGATGCAGCCGCTCTACTTCTTGATCCTCTTCGCGCCGCTGCTCGAAGGGATCGCGAACACCCCCGGCTTCCCGCCCGGCGGTGCGTTAAACGTCTTCATGCCGGGCTTGCTGATCCAGCTCGGTATGTTCGGCTGCGCGTTCGTCGGCTTCGGGCTGATCGCCGAATTGCGCGCCGGGGTGGTCGAGCGGATGCGGGTCACGCCGGTGAGCCGGATGGCCCCGCTGCTCGGTCGTGCCCTGCGCGACGTGGTGATCCTGCTGGCGCAGTCGATCCTGCTGGTGGTGATCTCGATCCCGTTCGGGCTGAAGATCAATTGGGTGGGCGCGCTGATCACCCTCGGCTTGATGGTCCTGCTCGGCCTGCTGATGGCCTGTTGCTCGTACGCGCTGGCCCTGGCGCTGCGGAGCGAGGATGCGCTCGCGCCGATGCTGAACTCGGTGATCCAGCCGCTCCTCCTCCTCTCCGGCATCCTGCTGCCGCTGACGCTGGCCCCGCACTGGCTTCGCGTCGTCGCCTCGATCAATCCCCTGTCGCACGTTGTCGACGCGGCGCGTGCGCTCTTCAACGGGCAGCTCACCGACGTGGTGGTCGGGCAGGGGCTGATCATCCTCGTCGCGCTGACCGGCCTGGCGCTGTGGTGGGCCGCGCGTTCCTTCCGTCAGGCGACCGCCTGAGCCGCCGCCCCGATCGGCCCGGCCCCGCCCCATAATTGCTTGCTGTGCCGCGTGTTGCTTACGCCGCCGCCCCGACCGTGACCCGACTCTGGATGCGCTCGATCTGGCGTTCGCGGTCGCCGCGATCCGAGGGGTTAGTGCGCGCGATGTAGTCGGCGCTCTTCAACGCGAGCAGGGCCAGGCCACCGAGCGTCCCGGCGATATCGGCCAGCCCGCCGCCGAGGAAGAGGGCCGGAAAGCTGCTAACGAGCCCGAAGATGCCGATGGCGAGGACGCCGACCCCGAGATACTGCATGGTATGGCGTGGCAGACCGCTCACTTCCAACTGCATCTCCTCGACCAGCGAGCCGCGCTGCCGACCCGGCAGGCTCCCCATGTAGGCCAGGAGCGCGATGCCGAGGAAGAGGAACTCGCGCGTCAGGAGGACGTAGCCGAGCCCCAGCAACGTCGCCACGATGTAGAGCGCCAGGGTAAGCCCCTGACGGCTCCCGCCCGAATGGTGCTTCCAACCCTCGGCGACGCGGTCCGCCGCGCGCGTCAGATAGGCATCGATCCGCAGGATCGGATTCGTCTCGTCGGTCTGATTCTGGCGATTGAACTCGTGCTTGAGGGCCATGCATGTCCTCCGTCCTGCGTGTCGTCGTAGCGCCGGGTACCGCGTTGGTTAGCCCAAGCGTACCGCTGCTTCTTATACTAGAAGTACCAGGCGGTCTTGTCATCGGACTTTAGACCGATTTTTGCGCCGCGCTCTGGTATCGTTCATGTTGGGCCGTGTCGAAGCGGCGCTTCGAGGCGTACATGGGCGCTGCACAGCGCAATGAGGAGGCGGGACCGACGTTGTGCATTGCAATAAGGGGGCGGGATGGAAGTGTCGGCTGAGCGTCGGATCATCGCGGTCGTCCGCGATCTCTTCTTCGCCATCCGCATTCGGGAGACGCTCGCCCCGCGCGGCTATCGCGTGGACGTGGCGAAGTCGCGCGAGGCGTTGGACACGCTGATCACGACGGACCCATTGCCCGTGCTGGTGATCGTCGATCTGGCGTTCGTGGCGAGCGATCCGCCCGCGCTGATCGCCGCGCTCCGCGCCGCGCCGCGCACCGCCACGTTGTCGATCCTCGCGTTCGGCTCGCACCTCGATCGGGCCGTGCGCGACGCCGCGAAGGAAGCCGGTGCCGATCGGGTGGTCGCGAACTCGAAGCTGGCCGAGGCGTTGCCGGAATTGGTCGAGCGCTACGCCCGCTGACGCGGCGAGCGCCATTGTGCGGGCGTGCTACAATCCGCCCGCTACGGCGGCTAAAGAGCCAGGAGGGGTGCGTGACGGCGATAGAGCAGGAACTGGTGGCCGCACGCCGCGAACTCGATGCAGCGTTGGCGCGTTGCGCGGCGCTGGCGGAGCGCACGCAGGCCGACGACGATCTCGTGTCGGTGCGCGATCTCCTGCTCGACGGGCAGTTCGAGAGTCGGCAGATCATCACCGCGATCGAGGTCCGGCTCGGCGCGTTCGAGGGGGAGGACGATCCGCGCGCGCTGGCGGCCCAGGCGGAGGAGTTGATCGAGCAGATCGAGAGCTTGCAGGATGCCTGGGAGAGTCGCGTCGATCTCCTGCTCGATGCCGGGTTCGCGGACGAGCGGCTGCCCGTCTTCTTCGCCGAACTCCTGGCGCGCAACGATGGCGCGGCGAAGCTCGCTGAACTCTTCACCGGCCTGCCGGCGGATATGGATCAGGCGGCGGAATTGCTGGATTACGGGAAGCGCTATCTCCTCTCGCTGGTCGTGCCGCCGCCGCCCCGGCGCTGAGTGGCACCGGTGGGGACGGACCCCTCCCCTGAAGCGGGAGGGTAAGGGCGCTGGAAGGCCGTTGGCTGCCCGATCAGCCGCCGCGCTGCAACGAGTCATCCCTCCCCGCGCCGGGGAGGGGCTGGGGGAGGGGCTGGGGAAGAGGTCAGGGGCAGCGCCTGTGCGATGGGTGACCCCACCCCGCTCCTGCGAGGGCGCAAAGATGCCGGGGCTGAGTGGCACGGTGGGGAGGGTGGGACGATGAGTACGGGGAACTTCGATCGCGCGGATGTCGCGGCGGCCTACGCCAGCGCGCCCCTCTTCGCGACCGGCGACGACCTCCGCTGGTTGGTCGAGGCGGCGGCGCTGACCGGCCACGAGCGCGTCCTCGATCTCGGCACCGCAGCGGGGCATACGGCGCTGGCCCTCGCGCCCGGCGCCGCGCTGACGGTCGGGCTCGATCCGGCCCCGGCGATGCTCCGGCAGGCGCGCGGCCTGGCGACCGCGCGCGCGGTCGAGCGCCTCGCCTTCCTCGTCAGCTTCGCCGATCCGCTGCCGTTCGCCGATGGCGCGTTCGATCTGGTGACCTGTCGGCTCGCCGCGCACCACTTCCCCGATCTGCCGGGTGTCCTCTACGAGGTCGAGCGCGTGTTGCGTTCGGGCGGGCGCTTGCTGGTGATCGACACGATCGCCCCGGAAGACGAGGCGCTCGACGAGTTCATCAACGCGATCGAGGCGATCCGCGATCCCTCCCACGCGCACGACTACCGCCTCTCGGAGTGGGCCGACGCCCTCAGCGGCTTCGGGCTGTGCTATGAGCTGCTGCGGCGCTGGGACTTGCCGCTCGATTTCGCCGCCTGGACCGCGCGCATCGCCACCCCGCCGACCGCGATCGCGCGCCTACAAACGCTCTTCGACCGCGCGACGCCGGAGGCGGTCGCGGCCTTCCGCATCGCCCCGCCGCCCGCGCGCGCCTTCTGCCTGCATGCGGCGCTCTTCGTGGCGACGAAAGGATAGCGTTTAACCTCTCGCTATACGATAGTTGAAACGTTCGGCTATCGGTGGTGGCAGAACCGCTGAGGGAAATCCAGCGCTGTCCGACGGCAGTGAATGAGGCGATGGAACAACTGCTTGCAGCAATCGAGCGCCATACAACCGCGCGTGCTGCCCCTATTGTTGTGGCCCTTGATGGCCGGAGCGGCACCGGTAAATCAACTCTTGCGAAGCAACTTGCCGCTGCGGTCGATACGGTTATTGTTGGCTGCGATGACTTCTACGCGGGCGGCACCGATGAAGAATGGCTTGCCCGGACGCCCCGACAGCGCGCCGCATGCTGCATCGACTGGCGATGCCTTAAAGATGAAGCGGTAGAGCCGCTCAGAGATGGCCGGATCGCCCACTACCATCCGTCCGATTTCAACAACGGTGCGGGGCTAGCGCCTCATGTGGTCACATGTGATCCGAAATCGGTCATCATTCTCGATGGAGCCTATTCCGGCAGGCCCGAGTTGGCCGAGATTGTCGATATCGCTGTGCTCATCGAACTCCCGGATGGGCTGCGTCGAAGCCGACTTCTAGCGCGAGAAGGGGTAGCATTCATGAATCGCTGGCATCCGATATGGGATTTGGCAGAAGACTATTATTTCGCGCATGTTTGCCCACCGTCCCGGTATGATTTCGTGTTTGCAATTTTTGCTTGAATCTAAACCGAAGCGCTGATGGGAGGGACATGGCGGGCGTGGGCTGCCGAGGGGTTGCAATGCCCCGGAGGGCAGCCGCTACCCATGAAGGGCAGCCACTACCCCGGAGGGCAGCCACTACCCCGGAGGGCAGCCACTACCCATGAAGGGCATACTCTACCCGTGAAGGGCACACTGTACCCGTGAAGGGCATAATGTCCGCCTGCGCGGACTGGGCGGCGACGGTGCGGTATGTGGTGCTCACCGGCGCTTCGGTTTAGCCGAGTTGTCAGCCTGTATCTCATGTCTATGAGGCGGGTCATGGCGATGCACCGCGATGGCCCGCTCAGCCCTCGCGCGTGATGACAAGGCCGCGACGATCGATGTCCAGGAGCAGCGTCTCGCCTGGCACACCGAGTTCCTTCGCGCGCGCGCTCATCGCGGCGACGACGGTCGGGGTGGTCGGCTCGTCGCAGAGCGCGAGCAGCGAGGAGCCCGCCCCGCTGAGCGCCGCGCCAAAAGCCCCGGCCTCGACCGCCGCTTCGACCAGCGGGGCGTGCGGGAGGGTGGCGAAGCGATAGGGCTGGTGCAGGCGGTCGCGCATCGCCTCGCGCAGGTCGGGGCCACCGCCCAGGCGCAGGGCATCGACCAGCAGGGCGGCTCGGGCGATGTTGAAGACCGCGTCCCCGCGCGCCACCTGTGTCGGCAGGACCGCCCGTGCCGCCCTGGTGCTCGACGAGCGCTCCGGGATGAAGACGACGCCGCGCAGGTTCGGCGCGATCGGCAGCGAGCGGGCGTGGATCGTCTGCCCGGAATCCCAGACGACGACCAAACCGCCGAAGAGCGCCGCCGCGACATTGTCGCCGTGTCCCTCCATCGCCACCGCCATCGGCAGGAGGCGGGCCGGGTCGGTGTCGTGGCCGAGCGCCGCCGCGCCGAGGGCGAGCCCCGCGACCGCGGCCGCCGCCGAGCCGCCGAGCCCGCGCGCGACCGGCAAGCGATTGTCGACGGTGAGGGCATAGGGGGGCAGGGTGCGCCCGACGAGCATCAGATAATGGAGGATGCCGTCCTCGACCAGATTGCGGGTGCGCCCGAGTATCGCCGAGTCCCGCCCGATGACGCGGACGCCGGGATCGGCGGCGGGGATTTCGAGGTGCGCGATCGTTCGCAAGCCCAACGCCAGCCCCAACGCATCGAAACCGGGTCCGAGGTTCGCCGAGGTTGCGGGCACGCTCACTTCCAGCCGCATCACATCCCTGCATGTCGTCGCACGTTCGCCTCGCTGCCCTGGCGGGAAATCGAGAGGGAACTATACAGTATGCGTGCCTTGCCGCCCGGACTCCTCCAGGGCGTCGAGCAGCTGCGCGGGCGTGCAGCCGAGCGCCGCGACCAGCGCCCGCTGCGCCTTCGGCCGGGGGCGCACCTGACCGGTCTCCCAGCGTCCCAGCGCCTGCTGATGGACGCCCACCTTCCCCGCCAATTCGGCCTGGGTCAGCAGCGCCGCGCGGCGCAATGCCGCGAGGCCGGTGATCGTCCGCACGGTTGTCATCGGTCCTCTCCTCTACTAGACATAACAACATCCCAACGCTATTACCACAACAAAAATATAGTAGAACCACAACATTCCGACAACGGAAAGGCGGCATAGTGTTGTTAGAGTGTTGTATAATGAGGGGGACGAAACGGCACCGAGGGGCAGCGGCCTCGACAACCTCCCCCCGGTGCCACGCACGAAGCGCGGGGCGGACCCCGCAGAAGAGGGTAGCAGATCATGGATGCCTGGGCCTCGGACACATGATGCGGGTGACGGGGCAGCGGCGTGACCCGCTGGCGACCACGAGCTGGGGCGAGGCGCAGGAGCACCGCGAATATCTCCGCAGCCTGATGGGGCACTGCGGCGCGGAGGAGGGGATGGAAGCATTGGCGGCGACCCTGCGGGCGCGAGGGGAACATCCGTACGTCATCCCGGTCGGCGGCTCGAACGCGATCGGCGTCTTCGGCTACGTCGCCGCGACCCTCGAACTCGTCGGGCAATTGGTCGCGCCGGGCGAAGCTGCGCGCTGGCTCTACTACGCCAATCGTTTGCGCGGCACGCAAGCCAGGCTGGCGCTCGGGGCCAGGCTCTACGGCGCATCGTATGGCGTGCGGGGCGTCGCGGTCAGCGGCGGCGGCGAGACGGAGCGGCTGCGCGCCGTGCAGATCGCCGACGAGGCGGCGCTCCTCGGCACGACCGTGCGCGTGACCGCTGCCGACCTGTCGAACGACGACGATCGGATCGGCCCCGGCTACGGGATCGCCACCCCGCGTGTCTCGAAGCGATCGCCCTGCTCGCTCGCTACGAGGCGATTTTCCTCGATCCGGACTACAGCGCCAAGGCGATGGCCGGGCTGATCGCCGACATCCGTGCGGGCGCGCTCGACCCGGACGAGCCGGTGGTCTTCCCGCACACCGGCGGCACCCCCGCGCTCTTCGCGCACGCCGAGACATTGGCGGCGAGCGCGGGGGTGGAAGGCGCGTGAATTGCGTCGGGGACGTGGCCGCATAGCGGAGGGGCGCTGATCGGCGGGCGACGATGCTGTCGGCGGTGAAGGGTATGGTTTTGCGCGTGTCGCCTACCCGGCGCGCTTGCCGCTGACCTTGGATGGTGGCAGCCTGCCCGCCTTCGAGGTGCCGCTGAGCGTGTCGCCGTCGATCGTCACCTCGAAGGTGAGGTTGAGTCGCATCGGCCTGGTGATCACCTGCGACCAGGTAAGCCGGTCGCCGACGAGGACCGGGTCGATCAGGGGCGTGGTCTCCGTCGCGCCCCTGGCGATCCCTTCGATGACCCCGTCGCGCTCGTGGAGTTCGAGCGCGACCGCCAGTTTGCCGATCGGGGTTGCGATCGTGATATCCCATCGTCCGGTCACTGCTGTCACTGTTCCTCTTGCTCTGTCTGGGTATCGTTTCGTGCCGACGCGCCGGATGAAGGGCTAGAAGGTGATCGGGTCGAGTCCGCTGTCGCGCCAGACCGTGCCGCGTCGCTCGTAGTCGAAGAGTCGCTCCACAGCGTGGGCGATGCGCGGACCAAGTTCGCGTTCGAGGAGATAGAGGCCGAGATCGAGCCCCGAGGTGACCCCGCCGGCGGTGATCAGGTCGCCGTCATCGACGATACGCGCCTGGATCGGGATCGCACCGGTCGCTTCGAGGAGATCCATCCCCAGGTGGTGGGTCACGACGCGCCGCCCTTCGAGGAGCCCCGCCATCGCCAGCGCGAGCGAGCCGCCGCAGACGGTCGCGACGATCACCGTGGGGTCGTCCAGCGCTTGACCGATCAGGGCCGGTAGGGCGGTTTCCATCGTGCGCGCCAGCAGGATCGGGACGGTGTCGGTGTCATCATCCCCTGACGGGGCGGTGACACGCCCCGACGCCCCCGGCACGACGATCAGGTCGGCGCGCGTCGGGTCGAGCTGTGCCGTCGCGCGCAATGTGATGCCGCCCGATCCGCCCGTGACCTCGCGCGGTCCTTCCGCCGAAACCAATTCCACCGTGAGCGCGCCATCGGCGGCGAGCCCGCCCGCCCAGAGTACCTCGTACGGCGCGATCACATCCAGCGGGTCGAAACCATCGAAGAGCACGACCTGGACATACATCGCTCGCGATCCTTTCAGCATTGCTTGTGCGACACAAGGGCGGCGTATCATCTCCCGCAGTGTACGGGCTGGCACTGTGGTGCGGCAGTGGTATGAGCGCCAAAGAACAACGGATTCGCGCCACCCGCTTCGTGCCGAGTGCCGCGCCGTGCGGTCTGCCGCAGCGCGGCGTGTTTTGCTTGGTGCGCTGGGCGCGCGGGGGTATGCTAGTGACATGCATGTGATCGCTGTGCTCGCGCTGGATGGGGTGGTCGCGTTCGATCTCTCGACGCCGATCGAGATCTTCGGGCGTGCGCGGTTACCGGATGGGCAGCCCGCCTATCGGGTGCAGGTCTGCGCCCCGACCGCTGCGGTCGATGCGGGTACCTTCACCCTCTATGCGCCCTGGCGTCTGTCGCACCTGGCCGAGGCGGATACGATCATCCTGCCGGGGCTCGCCGACCCCGCGATCCCCCTCCCCGAGCCGGTGCTGACCGCGTTGCGCGATGCGGCGGCGCGCGGCACGCGCATCGCGTCGATCTGTGTCGGTGCCTTTACGCTAGCCGCCACCGGGCTGCTCGATGGCTTGCGGGCGACGACGCACTGGGCCGCCGCCGCCGAACTGGCGCGGCGGTATCCCGCGATCGCGGTCGATGCGGATGTCCTCTTCGTGGATAACGGCCAGTTCCTGACCTCGGCGGGGGCCGCTGCCGGACTCGACCTCTGCCTGCACATGATCCGCCGCGATTACGGTGCCGCCGTGGCGGCGGATACCGCCAGGGTCGCGGTGATGCCCCTGGAGCGCGCTGGCGGGCAGGCGCAGTTCATCATCCACGAGCCACCGAGCGCCGATGGGGCGACCCTCGAACCGTTGTTGCGCTGGTTGGAGGAGAACGCGCACCGGGAACTCACCCTCGCCGACCTCGCCGTGCAGGCCAGGTTGAGCACCCGCACCCTGAGTCGCCATTTCCGCGAGCAGACAGGCACGACGCCGCTGCATTGGTTGAACCAGCACCGTATCCGTCGCGCCCAGGCGCTGCTGGAAACGACCGATTGCGCGGTCGAGCAGATCGCCAGCCGGGTCGGCTTCGGCTCGCCGACGACCTTCCGGGAGCGCTTCAAGGATTCGGTCGGCACCACCCCACAGGTGTACCGACGCACGTTTCGGGGCAAGGCGCTCCGCTAGATTGCTCGCCTGCGGTCGCGATGAAGGCGACGGGATTGTCCTCCTGGGTGCGGTCGTCAGGCCGAACGCCCGATCGGTTGGATGCTTCTTACGGCGCGTTGAACGATGCTCACGCGGCACGATGCTGGCTGTATGGCGCATCGATAGCTAATAACCGCATCGCGCGCCGGAATATGCTACAAACAGGCCGGGCCGTCCGTGCCGCCCGCGTGCGATGAAAGGAGCCGAGAGCAGATGCCGACGAAGCATGATCTCAGCGAGTGGTTGGATGAGCGCAGCGAGCGTTTCATCGCCATGTCCGATGCGATCTGGCGCGAGCCGCAAGTGGCGCTGAAAGAGACCGCCGCCTGCGCCTTGCAGATCGCCGATCTGCGCGCCGAGGGCTTCCGCATCCAGGAGCATGTCGGCGGGATGCCGACCGCCTTCGTGGCGGAGTGGGGGAGCGGCGGGCCGATCATCGGCTTCCTGGGGGAGTACGACGCGCTGCCGAACCTCTCGCAGGAGAACAGCCCGCACCAGGGCCAGATCGTCGCGCAGGGTCCGGGGCATGGTTGCGGCCATAATCTGCTCGGCACCGCCGCGCTCGCCGCGACGGTGGTGCTGAAGGGTTGGCTCGAAGCGAACGGGCAGGCGGGGACCGTGCGCTATTACGGCTGCCCGGCGGAGGAGACGATCACCGGCAAGGTCTTCATGGCGCGCGCCGGGGTCTTCGACGATCTGGACGCCGCGATCACCTGGCACCCGAACTGGGTCAACTCGGTCAGTAAGGGGAGTTCGCTGGCGGTCGATAACCTGAAGTTCCGCTTCCACGGCAAGACCGCGCACGCGGCAGCGGCCCCGGAGCACGGGCGCTCGTCGTTGGACGCGGTGGAGCTGATGAACGTCGGCGTCAACTTCATGCGCGAGCACGTCATGGACCCGGTCCGCATCCACTACGTGATCACCAACGGTGGCGGTGCGCCGAACGTGGTGCCGGACGAGGCCGAGGTCTGGTACTTCGTGCGCGCCCCGCGCCGCGATCAGGTGGAGGAGACGACCGCGCGCGTCCGCAAGATCGCGGAGGGCGCGGCGCTGATGACCGAGACGACGATGGAGGAACAGTTCCTCTGCGGTGCCTACAATGTCCTGCCGAACAATTCCCTGAGCGATCTCGCCCTCGCCGCGCTGACCGAGCTCGGCTCGATCGCGTTCGATGAGGCGGAGATGACCTTCGCCGCGACGATCGCGGAGGGCTATCCGGCGGGCACGCGCGAGAATAGCCTGACCAGCAGCCACCGCCCCACGTCGCTCCTCGCCACGCCGCTCAACGGCGACGTACAGCCGATCGTCGATGCGGGCCGGGTGATGTCCGGCTCGACCGATGTCGGCGATGTCAGCTGGATCACCCCGACCGTCACCATCGGCACCGCCACCTGGGCGCTCGGTATCCCCGGCCACAGTTGGGGGATCACCGCCACCTGCGGGATGTCGATCGGGCATAAGGGGATGCTCCACGCCGCCAAGGCGATGGCGTTGACCGGCTACGAACTCTTCACGTCACGGGAACACCTGGAGCGCGCGCGCGCCGAGTTCCGCGAGGCGACCGACAATCAGCCGTACAAGACGCCGCTGCCGGAAGGCTTGCGGGCGATGGTCTAAGTGCTGCGTTTCGCAAGCGGCGGTAGGGTGTGGCCCTCCCCCGCTCCTGGGATCGGCGGGTCCCCCGGAGGCATTGCGCCCTTCATGGGTGGGAGCTACTGCCCGTTGGGCGACGGGGTGGCGAGCGCAGCGAGCCGGGGGTGAGAGTGGCGGCGGTGCCACCCATTCCGGGGGTTGCAATACCCCACAAGAGGGCAGCCATCCCCCGGCTGGGGGTAAGCCATAGGCGGCACCGGCGAAGACCGCTTGCGCGGGTTGACCATACCAGACGGACACCCGCCCACCCCCGCAACGTAGCCCCTCTCCCAGCGTGGAAGAGCGGTGGCGAGCAGTTGCGAGCCGGGGTAAGGCCGCAGCGCCCCTCCTGCCCCGTCTCCCACCGGCCTCGGCACCCCCTCACCCCCTCCCCTAGAATTGGGAGAGGGGCTGCCGCCCGCAGGCGGCGGGGGTGCGGGCCGTCCCCACAAGCGCTTACGAAACGGACCGCTAAGGGCCGTCGCGGCGGTCCTCCGCAGCACAGTCCCGAAGCGCCGCACCGAGACGAATGGCAAAGAGGAGGGGCGGGGCCGATCAGACCCCGCCCCTCCTCTGCTACGCATGACCCTTCAGGCGAGCATGGATGATCAGGCGCGGCTCTCGGGTGCCGTACCCTCGTCGTCCGCGTCGTCGTCCTCGTCGTCCTCGTCGTCCTCGTCCTCGCCCTCCTCATCGTTGTCGTCTTCGTAGTCGCTCTCGCTCGCCACCGAGAGACGATCCTGCTGGACGGCCTCCGTGGCGGCGTCGTTCTCCGACGCGATGACCTCGGTCGCGGTGTCGGCCACCACGTCGTCCGACTCGGCCTCATCCTCGGCGGCGGGGGCGATCATGGCATTTCCCAGCGCCGCGGTCGCATCGGTGATCGGCGCGGTCATCCCGGCCTCCAGCGCCTCGGTCGCGGTTTCTTCCGCTGTGGCGGCGGGAGCAGAGGCGGCGGGCGCGGCGCTCGTTGTGAGCGCGCGGGTCATGCGCGACTCGACCACTAGCTCGTTCTGCACTTCGTTGACGCCGTAGGTCCAGAAGGCATCGCTGCTGGCGGCGAACTTCACGGTGCGGCTGCGTACGGTGCCGGTCAGGGTGACGATGCCGCTCTTCGCCCGCACCGTGATTCCACGGGCATCGCGGCCCGGAATCTGCGGGTCGGCCTCGATGTTATCCTCGACCATCTCCTGCTGATCGCGGTTGCTCGGAGTCCAGCTCTTCAGCTTGTCCTCGTCGTTCCAGCTATCGGTCAGGTGGCCCTGGGTCCAGCCCTGCGGGGTCTGGCGAATGGCCGCCGCCGCCGCGCCCTTCGGCTCGGCTACGGCCTTCGGCTCCTCGGCGCGGGTCGGGGCGGGCGGGGTCGCGGGGCGCTCCGGGCCGCGCGGTGCGGGTGCGGGCGCATTGTCGCGCATGGGCCGACGATCATCGCGATCGTTGCCGAAGCGGTTGGGGCGGTCGCCAGCGGGGCGATCCGGGCGATCCGCGAAGCGGTCCGGGCGGTCGCCGAAGCGACCGGGACGCTCCTCGCGCGGCGGGGCTTCCGCCGCCTCGTTGTAGCGCTCGACGCGGACATCACGCTCCGGTGGCGGCCCGGCAGGGCGCTCGAAGGGGCGATCACCGGCGGGGCGGGCCGGGCGTTCCTCGTCGCGGCGCTCCCACGGACGCGAGGGTGCTCCTTCGCGGCGTGGGCCGCCGTCACGGTCGCGGAAGCCGCCACCGCCGCGATTGTCGCGGTCGCCGAAGCCACCGCCACGATTATCGCGGTCGCGTGGCGGGCCACCGCGACTATCGCGATCACCGAAGCCACCGCCACGACCGCCACGTCCAAAATCTCGTCCTGACATCAGAGCGTCCCTTTCCTTCCATCACAGCGCCGCATGGCTCGGCGGAACCAGCGCTCCCGTCGACGCGGCGCATGCACATGATACTCGGGTACAGCAAGAGCGGTGCCGACGGTGCCGTTACCCACGCACCGCCGGGATAAGGTCGAGCAACGCCGCCAGGAGCAGCAGATCCCCCACCAACAGGCAAACGATCAGGGCCAGCGGCGCCGCTGGCCCGACACGACGCATGTATTGCCCCAACCCCACGAGGTTGATGCTCGTCAGCGTAAAGATCAGCCAGCCGATGCAGAGGAAAAACGCCCCAAAAACCTGGGTGCTATTCTGCGGAAGACCTTTCCAGACGAGCAGCCCCAGGTTAAGCAGTGCCAGCACAATCCCCGGCAAGAGCAAGAATGCGACCGAGACCCAGAGCGAGCGTCCGATCGCCTGCGAGCGGAAGGCCGGAGCATCGTGGCGCAGTTGCGGCCAGGAGCCATCGACATAACTCTCGACCGCCTCGACGGTGAAGATCAGCAGTATCGCCACCCCCACCAAAAGCCATAAGCGGGGGTCGACGGTTACCCCGAACATCCTCGCGCTACCCCTGTTCGTCCGCTTCGCCACGCCTGCCGGTCACTTTACGTCTCGTACAGCGTAGCACAGGCGGGGAAGCTTGACGAGTATAACCCGTTCGGCAAGGCCAAAAGGGCCAGGGCGGCCTGACTACTGCTCATTGTGACCGATGCGTTTGCACTGCCCCTTGCGGATCGCTATTTCTACAGTTGCACCTGGCTATCCGGCGACGCATCATGCCCGATGTGGCGAGGGGGAGGGTGATGACGGTGACGGTGACTCAGGAGATGGTGCAGGTTGGGCCGCAGATCTTGATGCGCTGTATGTGCGGGTCGCATTACAGTTCGGCCGGGCGGAGCCGCGCCGCCGCATGCGGGCGTATATCGGCGGGCTGCTCACCCCGGTCGAGCGGAAGAGCGGCTGACAACTACGACATGCTTGCAAACCCTTAGCTTGTGATTTAATTGTGGCCCGTGCATGAGCCCGGATGCTGGTGGCGTCGCGTCCGGCGGTGGTGGCACACTTGCCACATGCATACGGCAACCATCTCCTTGCAGGACTTTCGTGACGACTTCTACGCCTGCCTCTACCGGCGCGCGGACGCGCTCTTCGCGCTGGCTGACGCCCTGCTGGCCGCCGGGGCGGTGCCATCGCCCGTCCACCTGAACGGCGAGCCCGCACACTGGCGTGGTGGGGCAGTCTCTACGCCGCGCTGGTGCAGGGGCGGCTCGACGAGACGGGGCTGCGGGCGCTGCTCGCAGGCCACCCGCTCGCCGACGGCCAGCCGATCTACGCGGCCGACTGCAGCGTCTGGCCGTGCGGCGACGCCGAGACCAGCCCCGAGCGCGGCTTCTACTATCACCCGTCGCGTCATTCCGCCGGACGGCCCATCGTCGCGGGCTGGTCCTATCAGTGGCTCGCGCAGGTCGGCTTCGCCCGCGAGAGTTGGACGGTCCCGCTCGATGTGCGCCGCGTCCACCCGAGCGAGAAGGTCAACCTCGTTGCGGTCGAGCAATTGTGGCGGTATGCTGCGGACATACAGTAGACCTTCGTCACAATAAGCCGCGTTTGGGTATGCTGGGGGCCGAAGGAGGGCCGCGCTGATCCCGCGCTACTACCACCTGACGCGCCACCCCGCCATCTTCCGGGTGCTGACCGGGCTGACGGTCGGCGCGTTCGACGCGCTGGCGGCGGACGTACTGCCAACCTACGCCGCCGCTACGCGGACCCGGCTGGCTCGCCCCGATCGCCGCCGGGCCGTCGGCGGCGGGCGGGCGTTCGGCCTGTCGCCGCGCGACCACCTGCTGCTGGCGATCGTCTGGCTGCGGCGCTACCCCACCAATCAGGTGCTCGGCTACCGCTTCGGCGTCAGCGAGCCGACCGCACGCCGGACGATCGGGCGGGTGGTGCCGCTGCTGGAAGCGGCGGGGCAGGCGACCATGCGCCTGCCCGACCCGGGGCGGGGCCACCGACCGGGGCTGGACGCCCTGCTGCGCGACACGCCGGGGCTGGCGGTCCTCGTGGATACCTTCGCGCAGCGGGTGCAGCGCCCGCAGGGCCGCGCCGAGGCCGATACCTACTCCAGCGGCAAGAAAAAGCAGCACACGCTCAAGGTCCAGGTGGCGGTCGACGAGGCGACCGGCGCGGTCGTGGACGCTGCCCCGAGCGTGCGCGGCCCCACCGCCGACCGCGCCGTGCTGCGCGCCTCGGGGCTGCGCGATCGCCTGCCGCTGGGGGTGGGCGCGCTCGGCGACCGCGCCTCCATCGGCCTCGGCGACGCCCACCCCGGCGGCCTCGGGGCCACGTCCCGCCGCAAGCCACGCGGGCAGCCCCGCCCCCCTGCGGATGGTCGCCGACAACCGCGCCTGCGCCCGCCGTCGCGTGACAGTCGAGCACACCAGCGGACGCCTGCGCCGCTACGACGCGCTGACCCGCACCGACCGCCACCATCGGCGCGGCCATACCGTCCGCGTACGGGCGGTCGCGGGGCTGGTCAATCGGCGATCGTCGCCGTCGCGCCGCGCCTTGATTTATGTTCCCCTGGCCGTTGCCGCGCGAAGCCTGTCACCCACCGCCGGTGGGACTCCGCGCGGAGGGGGGCGTGAGGTCGCGCCCGGGTTTCCGGGCCAGGCGGGGCTTGCTGCTCCGGGTCGGCGCGCTGGCGCGTGGCGAGCCACCGCCAGCGGTCGGTCATCCGCGCCGAGTTCGTCGCGGCGATCGGGTATGCGCGCGCGTACGCCAGCCGGCAACGCCGCCGACCACCATGCTCGCGCGGCCACGGGCATGGCGCTATGGTCCCGCCGTGCCGGGGGCGTTGCGGGTCGCGTGGGCGGCGGCGAACGGGAGCTTGTGCCAGGCGTCCGGTGTCGTTCCTGCCGGGGTTGGTGGTCAGCCCGGGGCGGCACGGGCGGCTCCCGCCGCCCGCCTTCGCTGCGGGGCCGCGCCGCCGCGAGACCGGGGGCGTTACGCAGGCGGCGGCTCCCGATCCGCACCTTCGTGGGCCGGGATGAGGCGCAGTCGGGCTTCGTCGAGGCGGATCGCGGCGCGCATTGTGGGCAGCGCACCGCAGGGGTCTGCCGCCCTGCGCCGGTCCTCCCCGATGTCGCCACCGGCTGGACCGCGCGCCCGCCGCTCCTCCATCGCGGCCCGCAGGCGGTCATCCGGCGGTCCGGCAGCGGAAGCGCCGCACTCGCAGGTGGATCGTCACCCGCCGCTCGCCGATTGGCTGGTCGGCGAGCGTGCGCGTGTAGCGGCTATGGACGTGGCGCGAGCGCCGATAACAGTCGGGGCACCGGGCGATGGTCGTCCGTGGCCGGGCTTCGACGATCAGTTCGTCGGGCAAGACCTCGGTGCGGGTGATCCGCACGTCGGCGAAATATGGGAACAACAATGCTGTCCTCATCGCCTCCTCCCCCTCGGACCGGCCGCCTGAGCACGATTGTAGATGAGGAGTGTGCCGGATCAGCGCGCGATCGTCAGCGCTATTCGTCGCCGACGCGATGTGCCCCGCAGTCGGGCGGAAGACCGCGCACGCGATCGTCGCGCGCACATGCGGCTGCGTCGAGGCATCGTCCGCGATGCAGAGATCCCAGTGCGGATACGTCTGCGCGCCAACACGCTCTCCAGCGCCGCCTCGAAGACGTCGGCGGGCGGATGTGGACGGGGACCAGGACGCTGAGGAGTGGGGCTGTGGCGACTGGTGTGGGCTGCGCGGCTGTAGCGCTGCTGAGCCAGTCGGCGTAGCGCTCCTCCGCGCGGGTATCGCGTTCATGCGTCTCGTTCAGCAGTCGCAGGCCGCGCGGACCCAGGCGCGCGATCAGCCAGTAGTAGCGCAGATGCGCCACGACGCGGACGCCGAAGAGGCGCGGGTTGGTGCGGAGGAGGAGAAAGGCACGTTTGATCATGTGTCCTAAACCAAAGCTCCGATGAGAACTCTATGCGCTACGCTGCGAACTCTGTGGGTTTCACCCGGGCTTTGGTTTAGCCTTTGGGCGCGCATGCCACCTTTACTGCGCTGACACAATTTACACGTCATACCGCTCGATCGTTCAGATGATAGTCCCATCCAGGCCGATTGTGATGTATGTTAGGACTTACGCAGTTGAACGTGGATTCACGCCCAAATCGCACCTTATTCGTGCTCAACTGCGTAAGTCCTAGTACAGCGCGGTCGAAGTGTCCCAACGGTTTTCGCGGCGCTGTGGCACGCTTTTCCCGCCAAGAAACCAGGAGGCTATCTACGCCGCGCTGTACTAGTATGTATCAAGGCATAGGATAACTGAGAGGCGCACCAACCCGATTTAGCATGCTCCTCTGCCCAATCTTGGCACGCCAGCAGTCGTACACGAGTTGGGGTGGCCTATTTTGACCCAGCTCGACCGTCATATATCGATCCAGGGTTGATGTGTCGCCTGGAACGCTTTTCAACTCAAGACATCGGCTCCCGGGCCATCAGTAGCCGCATGAGGAGGGCTATTTTCAGGTGGGTATCGAAAGGACGGGAGACCCTTCCCTTGAAGCTGAATATCCCTTCTACTGATGTCAACTTAAAAGCCGCTCGAACTGAAAGACTAAGCGTGTGTCGCGCATCTTCAGCAGCCACTCGAACAAACGCAACGGGAGCAGGGTGGCCACGAGACCTATGCTCGCTCTTGGGTCACGGCTATTCAGCGTAAGCCGCCAGAAAATATCTTGCGCGAGCCCACGGTCTCGCTGCGCGAGGTATAACCAACCCAGCTTACGGAGCGTACTATGCTTTGTCGCGCGAAATGCCAGCTGTTCCTCGGGAGACAGGTGCCCGGTAAACTTTCGCTCAAGCTCAATCGTCCCGTCGACAATATCGAGAAGGGCCTCTTCCATCCTACTCGGTCGTGACAGATTATTGCCATGACGGCGGTAATAGGCGAGGGAACGGGGCTCGCCATAGAGGTACCAGCCATTCAAGGCGATCGTTAGCCACATGCCCCAATCTTGAAAGAAGGGATAGTTGGGATAGGGGCCGGCTTGCAGTAGGGCCTCTCGACGGCAGAGATTGGCCTGTCCGGGGATGTAATTGCGCTGGATCAGCGCCACTGTCTGCCGGTGCTTGCCGATCGGGTATGGCGCAACCCGCTGCCAATTGTGGAAATTGAAGTACGGGCTCGGGTTGCCCTGCTCGTCAACGACTGTCATGTTTCCGTGGACAAGTCCAACATCCGGGTGCTCATCCATGATACCCGCCAGCACGTCGATAGTATCAGGGGCCAGCCAGTCGTCTGAAGCACCTAACGCTATGTAATCGCCGGTACACATCGCGATGCCGCGGTTGAGTGTCTGGATGAGCCCGCGGTTCTCCTGCTCTACATACGTGATCTTGTCGAGATATAAGGCCACCACCGAGCTCGTATCGTCAGGCGACCCATCGTTGATCACGATAATCTCGTCGACGGGTCTGGTTTGATTAAGAATACTTTCGATGGTCTGGCGAATGTATGCGGCATGACCGTAACTTGGGATGAGTACGCTGACCCTGCCACGCGATTTCTGACCGTCCTGCCCTTTGCTGCTACCGCGACTCTGAAGCATCCTATATCTCCATCTCCCTAATTTCGACTACAGGCTGTGCTACCACGGCCTGCACAAAGCCTGAACGAACGCCCCCACGTCCTCGCAGGGGTAAAACTAAGAAATGCTCTAGCGGCAGAACTATGGCCGCCGCAGGCTAAAGACTTACAAGCGTGACCTCCTGCAGTCCGTTTAATCGCGCGACTCATCGAAGAACTGTGAGTCGGAGGCAGCATCATAGCTGGATAACCCCTTCATTGACAGACATTATACTCATACGTATAGTTCGCTCAACTCCGTTGCAAGACGGCTGCTGATGTTGTGATGCTACTTCGAGCATATTGCGATGGCGAGGGCAATACATGCAAGGCGAAGCAAAACAATTGGTCATCGTCGGTGATGGCGAATTCGCGGAGATCGCCTACGAATATTTCACCTACGACTCGCCTCATCGCGTGGTCGCTTTCAGTGTCGAGCGCGCCTATATGCAGCGATCGACGCTGTATGATCTGCCGGTCGTACCCTTCGAGGAACTCGAGGCGCATTATCCGCCTGACCGCTACGTCGCCTTCGTCGCGATCACGTCCACCAAGCTGAATCGTGTCCGGGCGCGCCTCTATGCCGCGGCGAAGGCCAAGGGTTTCACGCTCGTCTCCTATATCAGTTCCAAGGCGTTCGTCTGGCATAACGTGACGATCGGCGAGAACAGCTTTATCTTCGAGCAGAATGTTCTCCAACACCATGTAACGATCGGGAACGATGTCGTGTTATGGAGCGGCAACCATGTGGGTCACCGCTCCATGATCGGCGATCACTGTTTCCTCGCCTCGCATGTCGTCATCTCCGGCTATTGCGTGATCGGGGAGAGTTGTTTCCTGGGAGTGAACTCGTGCCTGGGGAATAATCTCACGGTCGGGCATGACTGCGTGATCGGGGCCGGGGCGGTGATCGTGCGCGATGCTGCCCCCGAGCAAGTATACGTGGGCAACCCGGCAAAGGCCCTATCGAAGAGTAGCTACGATACCTTCAATGTACAGGAGCATGAGCGATGAAGTGGGAGAAGCAGGGGCTAATTTATGTGCCTGATGGTAGCCAGCCCTGGGCCAAGAAGTATGCATTTCCACCGTTGCCAAAACTCTTAGATGATGGGGTGCTCAGAATCTACTGCACCTTTTGCGATGATAATACCGTAGGACGCGTCGGTTTTGTCGATCTCAACGCCAATGATCCTTCCAAAGTACTTAACGTTGCTCAGAAGCCAATTTTGGACATTGGTGTGCCTGGTGCTTTTGATGAGAATGGGTTGCTACCAACATGTATCCTCGAAGTAGGTAATGAGATATTTATGTATTATGTCGGATATCAGCTAGGATACAAGGTTCGCTATTTCCAGTTCCAAGGTCTTGCGATTAGTCGTGATGGTGGAACTACCTTCCAACGCTATAGCCGTACGCCCGTGATCGATCGCAGTGACAAGGAGTTAGTTAATCGCACGTCTGCCTTCGTGATGCAAGAAAATGGAGTTTTCAGAATGTGGTACGTGGGCGGGAGTGATTGGATCACCGTACGTGGTAAATCGCTGCCCGTCTACAATATGCGGTACTTGGAATCGCTTGATGGGAAGGCATGGGGTCCCGAAGGAAAAGTATGTATCGACTTTACGAGCGAGGATGAACACGCATTGGGTAAGCCGTGGGTGTTCAAGCACGATGGCCTGTATAAGATGTTCTATTCCAGTCGTACGAAGTCGAAAGGGTATCGGCTTGGCTATGCGGAATCCATCGATGGTATCAATTGGACTCGGAAGGATAACGAGGTGGGGATCGATGTTTCCTCATCAGGCTGGGACTCTGAGATGATCGCTTATGCAAGCGTTATTAGCTATGGCGATAAAACGTACATGTTCTACAACGGCAACAATTGTGGCGAGACCGGTTTCGGCTATGCTGTGCTGAAGGAGTGGTAAGCGACGTGCAGGTCGTGCAATACGACTCGACGTACCGGCAGCGCTGGGATGACTTCAATCGCGCGGCGAAGAACGGCCATTTCCTCTTCTTCCGCGATTACATGGAATACCATGCGGATCGTTTCCGTGACGGCTCGTTGTTGTTTTTCGAAGCCGACAAGCTTGTGGCACTCTTGCCCGGTACAATCGCTGGCGAGCAATACGTCAGTCATGGTGGCCTCACGTTCGGCGGTTTCATCATCGATCGACGTATGACCGCCCCACGGATGCTTCGCCTCTTCGATGCCCTCGTGCCAGCGCTCGTTGAGCGCGGCTTGAGTACACTCGTCTATAAGGCGATCCCGCACATCTATCACCAGGTACCGGCGGAGGAAGATCTTTACGCCCTGTTCCGCCACGGGGCGACGCTGATACGTCGGGATATTTCGTCGACACTCGCCTTGCGCGCGCGCCTGCCCTACACGAAGGGGCGCAAGTGGAGTGTGAACCAGGGGAAGAAACGGGGCATTGTAGTCGCACAGAGCGAGGACTTTGCGCGCTTCATGGCGATCGAGGAGTATGTACTTGGCACCCGCTATGGTCTGAAGCCGGTACACAGCGCGGAAGAAATTGCGATGCTCGCCGGAAAGTTCCCGGCGAATATCAAGCTTTTCGCAGCCTCCCTCGACGAGGAGATGCACGCTGGCGTGATCGTGTACGAGAACGCGCAGGTAGCCCACGCACAATACATCTCGAGCACCGACGAGGGGAAGGGGATGGGGGCCGCCGACCGCATCATCGACTACTTGATCAATGAGTACTATGCCGATAAGGAATACTTCGACTTCGGGATCTCGACCGAGCAGGCGGGCCGATACCTCAATGAGGGATTGATCGAGAACAAAGAAAGCTTCGGTGCACGTTCGGTCGTCTATGACTTCTATGAGTTGGCACTCTCCTGAGCCAACCCTTCGCGGCTGTAGAGGGGTCTGATGGATATAGCTCGACCGCTGGATAGCGGTAATGCCGCCGATCAACAGATCTCCGGTTCTCCGCTCGCGCAAGTGCGAAGGATCGATCTGCCAAGGATCGCCGATCCAAGCGCGCCGCACGGCGGCAACCTCACGTTCATCGAGGGAGGGGAGCATATCCCCTTCGATATCCGCCGGATCTACTACCTCTATGATGTCCCCGGTGGGGCGGTGCGTGGCGGTCATGGGCATAAGGCATTGCAGCAGGTCATCATCGCCCTATCTGGGAGTTTCTCGCTGATCTTGGATGATGGTTACGAGCGGCAGCGTTTCTATCTGAATCGCTCCTATTACGGCATCTATGTGCCGCCGATGCTCTGGCGAGAACTGGAGAATTTCTCTTCCGGTTCGGTCTGTCTCGTTCTCGCCTCCGAACGCTACGATGAATCTGACTACTATCGACAGTACGCGGACTTTCTCCGCGCAGTCGGGAGGGCGTGATGGCGATCCCATTCCTCGAAGTTGGCGCGACCTATCAGGAACTACGCGGTGAACTCGACGCGGCGGTCGCGCGGGTGTTCGACAGTGGCTGGTATTTGCTCGGCGACGAGATTACCCAATTCGAGCGCGAGTTCGCGGACTATGTCGGCGTGAAGCATTGCATCGGTATGGGGAACGGCCTGGATGCGTTGCAGATCGGCCTGCGTGCGCTCGGTATCGAGCCGGGGGACGAGGTGATCGTGCCGAGTAACACGTACATCGCCACCTGGTTGGCGGTGACCTATGCGGGAGGGCGACCAGTTCCGGTGGAGCCCGATCCGCAGACGTATAACCTCGACCCTACGCTCGTCGAGGCGGCGATCACGCCGCAGACAAAGGCGATCCTGCCGGTGCATCTCTACGGCCAGCCCGCCGATATGGAACCATTGCTCGCCATCGCCCGCGAGCGCGGGCTCGTGGTCCTCGAAGATGCGGCACAGGCGCATGGTGCGCGTTATCACGAACGTAAGGTCGGCGCGCTCGGTCATGCCGCCGCCTGGAGTTTTTACCCCGGTAAGAATCTGGGGGCGTTCGGCGATGGCGGCGCGCTCACCACCGATGACGATGCTGTGGCCGAGCGTGCGCGCCTGCTGCGGAACTACGGCTCGCGGGTGAAGTATGTCCACGAAGTGCAAGGCTTCAACAGTCGGCTCGATGAGATTCAGGCGGCGATCCTCCGGGTGAAGTTGCCATATCTCGCCGCCTGGAATGAGCGCCGACAGGCTATCGCGGCGACCTATAGCGCTAGCTTAGCCGATACCGGGTTGATCCTCCCCACGGTTCCCGCGTGGGCCGAGCCGGTGTGGCATCTCTACGTGGTGCGTACGCCGCACCGGGATCTCCTGCGCGAGCGCCTGGTCCAGCGCGGCATCGGCGTGCAGATCCACTACCCGATCCCGCCACATCTCCAGGAGGCATATCGGGAGCTAGGTCTGGGAGAGGGAGCCTTCCCGATCTCCGAGCAATTGCATCGCGAGGTGCTCAGCTTACCGATCGGCCCGCATCTGTCAGCTGATGACGTGGCACAGGTGGTCAGTGCCGTGCGCGAGGCTGTCCGGGATCTGGGTGTGTGAAATCGATTCTGCGCGCCACCGCGATTCTGGGGAGTAGCACGCTGCTGAGTGTCCTGGCGCGGCTGATCGCCACTAAAGGCTTGGCAGTCCTGCTCGGCCCTGGTGGCATCGGTTTTTTCGGCCTGCTCCAGAATTTTCTGCAGCTCGCGCTCCTGATCGCGGCCCTCGGCATTGGCACGGCCCTGGTACGTGCCGGTGCGCATGCTCTGGCGAGCGATGAGGCACAGCGGATCGGCGCGATGTATCGCGCCGCATGGGCGCTTGTTGGCGTACTGGGCGGTATCGGATTGCTCGTCCTGATTTCGCTGCGGATGGTGCTTGGGCGGTGGCTTCTCGCGGGCGAAACGGATATTCAGGTGTTTCTCGCGCTCGGTGTCACCCTCATCTTTAGCCTGGGGATGCTCGTCGAGACCAGCATTCTCAACGCGCATCAGCGCGTCGGCGCTCTGGCGAAGTCTACCCTGGCGAACAACCTGCTCGGGGCAGCGACGAGTTTGTTGTTCGCATATATTTGGGGACAGCGGGGCCTGGTCGTTGCGGTGCTGGTGGGGGCGATTCTTGGCTTAGGTGCCGCATCGTATTTCCGGCGACGCGAACTCGGACCTTTACCGTTACTCGGTGTGCCGGGGGTATGGGTTGAGGCGCGCCAATTGCTGCGTTTCGGTGTTCCGTACACGGCGAGTATGGTCGTCGGAACGGGAGTGCAACTCGCCCTCCCTGCGGTGGTATTCCAATACCTCGGCACCGATGGCGTCGGGTATTATCGCGTCGCAGTAGAAATGTCTATCGGCTACCTCGGGGTATTACTCGTGGCGATGAGCCAGGATTATTACCCGCGTATCTCTGCCGTAAAGGATCGCCCGGTACTGCTCGCGGAGTTGGTCAACCATCAGCATCGCTTAATGCTCTTGCTCGCGGTCCCTATCATCCTTGGGGTTATGGCGCTCGCGCCGTGGCTGGTCCGCGCCATCTATTCGCCGCAATTTACGCCGGCCGTCGTTGTCCTGGAGTGGCAACTCATCGGCGATCTCTTCAAGATCGTCGGCTGGACGATGTCCTATGTCATCTTGGCCCGTGGTAGCGGTAGCACCTTTTTCCTGACAGAGCTTTTCGGTGGGAGTATCTCGCTGCTTGGTAGCTTGCTCGGTTTGCACTGGTTCGGCCTGAGTGGGATGGGTATTGCCTTCCTGATCACTACCGCAAGTTACTACGTCGTGGTCTGGCTGATCGCGCGGCGGAGTATCGCCCTCGTGCTCACTGCCGAGAACAAGGCTATCCTGACGCTCGCGCTCTGCCTGGCCTTCGGAGTTCGCTGCCTCTCGCTTTTTGGCCTAGATGAGTTCCGCACGCCGGTGGCGTTGCTCTGTGCCTCCGTGTTCGGCCTGTTCAGCCTCTACCTGTTGCGCGCCGAGCTCGGTTTCCTCCGCAGCCTATAGCTGAATCGATAGCCTTTATCCCTTCTTTGCTGTGTTTGATACGCTAAAAAGGATGTGACGATCTTTTGGTGAGCGCCCGGCGGCCGCGAGCGAGCAGACGTGGCGACCAGCGAGGCACCGGGGGAATCTTGCTTCAGCGCTGCGCGAGGACGCACGGTGCATGGGCAACGCGTATCTGGGGCCGTGCCGGAACGGTGCTCACGCCGCGTGCACCACCCGGCAGCGCAGTAAATCGACGTTCGCCCGACCGAACATCGCCCGCTTGAGCAATTTCAGGCGATTCACGTGGCCTTCGACTTGGCCGCTGCTCCACTTGTGGGTCAGGGCCGTCGCGACCGCGGCCAGGTCGCGGCGCAGCCCGGCGGCGAACTCCCGGAATTCCCGCTCGCCGCTCGCCTCGGCCCGCGCCAACCACGATGCCAACGCGGCGACATCGCGCTGGCGGACGAGCCGGTCGAAGTCTTGGGCGAGTGTCTGGATCGCCGTCGCCGCCGACCAGTGCTCCGGCAACCGGGCAAGGAACTGTCGCTGGCCTGGCGACAACTCGCCTTCCGGGCGGCGGAGGAGCCAGGCGACCTGCCGGGGCGAGCGCCAGCGCGGCACCGGCGGCGGGGCGGGGAGACCATCCGGCGGTGCGGCCGTCTGGCGCGGCTGCGGCCCCGACCGCCCGGGGGCGGTGCGCCAACGACCGACACAGATCCGCACCGTCGCCGCCGAGCCGGTGAACCCACGGGCGTGCAGTTCGCGCCAGAGGGTCGCCGCATTGCGCTCGCCCGCCGCCCAGCGCTCGCGCAGGTGGTCCTCGTGGGGGCGCAGGATCGTGGCCCTGGGCGGCCGCGGGCGGTACTGGGGGCAGTGCGCCGCCCGCAGCATCGTCGCCACCGTCGCGCGAGCGAGGCCCAGGGTGGCGGCGATCGCCCGCTGGCTCAGGCCGCGCTCGTGCAGTACACGGATCTCCTCGTAGCGGGCCTGGCGACGCTGATGGCGTTGCGCGCGCTCTCGCACAGCGCGGGTCGCGACGACCCCGGCCTCCGCCGTCGGGGCCACCGCCGGTGCGGCGTCCACGGGCGTGTCGGCTGGATCGGCCGGGACGGCAGTCGCGGTGGCCCGGGCCGCGGCGCGTATCGCCGCCTGGTGCCGGTCCACCACGCGTTCCACGACCTCGCCGAGGTTCTTGACCAGGTGGAATCGGTCCGCCACCTGGATGGTCTCCGGCGCGCCCTGGCGTGCACCGTCGGCATAGGCCCCGCCACGGTCGCGTGCGATGATCTCCACGCCAGGGTGTTCGCTGAGCCAGGCGGCGAAGCTCGCGGCGGTGCGGTCGGGCAGGAGATCGATCGGTCGGTGCCGCTCCAAGTCGACCAGGATCGTGCCGAAGACCCTGCCGCGGCGATAGCTCCAGTCGTCCACCCCGAGGACGCGCGGCGTCGGTGCTTCCGGCAACGCCGCGCGTCGGATCGTGTTGATGAGCGTGTCGTGGCTGACCGTCGGGCCAATCGCCGCGAGGAGTCGGGCACCGGGTCGCCCGCCCAGGGCGAAGGCCAGCGCGGTGAGCAGCGTCGCCAGCCGGGCGGTGCGCCGCCCGTGGGGCGACACGAGGGCCGGGAACCGTTCGGTGAAGATGCGGCGCGTACATGTCGGCGCATCGCAGAACCAGCGCCGCGTACGCAGGCTGATGCGCACCGCTAACCCCTGCCAGGGCAAATCGCCGAGTCGGCGCTGATACCAACTATGCCGTCGCCGGGCGGGCGTGCCGCAGTCGGGGCAACACGCGGTCGGGCGGCACGCCCGCACGACCATGGTGACGCCGACGTCATCGGCGACCAGCTCTTCCAACGCGAGGCTCGCGGCGTCGGGGAGGAGGGTTGCGCCCGTCATAGTGACCTCCGAGGCAGCGAGCGGCGGCACCAAGGCTGGCTATTCTCCCACACCCGCTGCAGTGTCGCGCCGTTGCCATGTCAATGATCGCTGGTAATGGCTCTCCCGATCTTTTGCTGTGCGGGGGGTGTCCTGCCCTGCGCGGCCTATCCCGGATTGCGCGCACCCGCAGGATTTCCTGGGCAGGGTGCGCATCAAAGCCAATTGACCAGCGGATGGACGCCTTCCTAAACTGAAGCCCCGGTGAACCCTAGTTTTCGGTAACTTAGGCCGCTTCCGCGTGGGAGCCAGATGGGGCTGCGGTGTCCCGGTAGCGGCGTTGGCCCCAGAAGCCGGTGAGGAGATGCCCGGTGACGGTGGCTTTTGCGCGGATGCGCGCTGGGAGGGGGAAGTCCTGGGGAAAGGACAGCCGCGCCAAGCAGCGGCGGAGGCGGCCAGGGGTGGGGCGTGGCTGGCGATCCCAGAAGCCCGTGGGGATCGCCGGGGCGGTCGCCGCCGCATATGAGAGCACGCTCCCGGCCAGCAGCGCCACCTCGGGCAGGCGCTGGCAGGTTTCGGGCGCGTGGACGAATTGCCGGGCCGCGCCCACCATCTGCTTGGCGGCGAGCGGCAGTTGCGCGACCGGCCAGCGGTCGCGGTAGAGCGCACGCAACACCGACGGGGTGACGGGGAGCGGGGAGGCGAGGAGCAAGGGTTCGCGGTGGCGCGGGTCGTAGACGGCGACTACCGCGAAGGTCGGGGCGTTGGCCGCGGCCTCGGGCAGGACCAGGTCGGCCCAGACTTCCGCGCGCAGTCGGGTGTCGCCCTCCGCCCACGTCTCGCACTGGTCCGGCGGCGTGGCGGGGATGGGGCGGCCCTGGTAGGTGCGCGGCAGCGGGCGGACGACGGCCCCGCGCATCGGTGGGCGCCCACGCCCGCCATACGGCGGCGGCGTGGCCCGGCGGAAGGTGGCGTTCTTCGCCAGCCGCACGACGTAGCGGTCGGCCCCCTCCTCCTGGAGCAGCGCCAGGCTGAACCCGGCGTCCAGCACCAGCGCGTCGTCCGCCGCGCACTGCCGCACCGCCTCGTGCACCAGCAGGCGCGCGTGGGCGGCGGGGCGAGGATCGGCGGCGTCCGCGCGCACGAAGGCCAGCGGCAGCGCCAAGCGTTGCCCGGCCGCGCTGCCGACCCGCGCGATGAGGCCGACCGGGATGGCCGGGAGCGCCTTCCCCGCCTCGCCGTGGTAATGCGTCGTCGGGCAGTTGCGCAGCCGTGGCCGCCAGAACCCGGTCACATCCACCCCGACCGGGTGGTAGCCGCCGTGCGTGTGCGGCTGCCAGCGCCCCTCGGCGACCACCGTCGCCGCCCACCGCGCGAGCAACTGCCCGCTCGTCCAGTCGCCCTGCCCCAGCGCCGCCCACGCCCGCCGGATCGCGCGATCCGGCAGCCCGCACGCGCTCAGCCCGGGGATGACCGCCCCGCGCGCCGCCAGCAGCTGCCCACTCACGAGCATCCACAGCAGATGCAGCAGCCCCAGATTCGTCCCGATGGGCAGCGCGCGCACCAGCGCGCACAAGAGCGTCATCATCCGGTAGACTACTTCCGGCATCGGGAACCTCCTTGGGTAGCGCGCGATCTCAGCACCCGCACTCTACCAAAGGACGGCCCCGATGCCTTCAGTTAGCGAAAACTAGAGGTGAAACACACCTAAACTAAAGCCCAGGTGAGACCTACATACCTGTTGCAGGAGACCATGTAGGTCTCATCGGCGATTCGGTTTAGTGTACCCCTGCGGGCATGGAGGTTTCAGCGGCGCTTCGGTTTCGTCTGTCGCGCGTGGCGCGTGGCGCGTACCGTCATGCCGCGCGATGGAGCACCCGTCGCCGCAACAGGTCAACCTTCGCGCGCCCGTACATTTGACGCTTCACGAGCTTCAGCCGGGTCACCTGTCCCGCGGTCTGGCCGTTGGACCACGGCAGCGTGAGTGCCGCCACCAGTGCGGCCTCGTCCTGCCGCAAGCTGATCGCGCAGGCGGCAAATTCAGCCAGGCCACTCGCCTCGGCCTGCACAAGCCACGGCGTGAGCGCCGTCACGTCGCGCTCGCGGAGCAAGCGCCCGAACTCCCGCGCCAAGTCGGTCGCCAGGTGCAGCATGGCCGAACCTGCCAGCAGCCGGTCCAGGTAGGCCTGCTGGCGCGCGGTGCGCTGCTCCGGCGCCCCGAGGAGCCACCAGCGCACCTGCTTCGGGGACGGCGGTCGCGGCGCGGGCACCCCGGCGCTGCCGCGTCGTCGTCGTCCCGTGCCGTGCGCGGTCGTGCGCCACGCCCCGAGGTAGCGGCGCACCGCCCCGGCCGAGCCGGGGAAGCCGCGCGCCCGCAACTCGCGCCACAACTGGGCGGCGTTGTCGCAGCCGCCCGCCCAGCGCTCGTGCAAGTAGGCCTCGTGCTGGCCCAACGCCGGCAGGTGCGTGCGCCGGGCGCTGCGCACGGGGCAGCTCCCGGCGCGCAGGTACTTCCGCACCGTGACACGGGTCAGCCCGAGTCGGCGACCGATCGCGCTCAGCGAGAGTCCCTGCCCGTGCAGGTCATGCACCTCCTTATAGAGGAGGGCGCGACGGCCGTCAGCGGGTGTCGATCGCGGCACGGTGGCCGACAGGGACGCCGGCGTGGTGGTGTGGGACGCCGGGAGCGACTCGGCCGCGCCAGGTGTGGTGCCTGCGGGGACCGGTAGCGCGGCCGGGGCCGGGTCGAGCGCCGCGCGAAGTGTCTCTCGCTGTCGACCGAGCACCTGTTCGAGCGCATCCCCGATATTCTTGAGCAGGTGCCACCGATCCGCGACCTGGGTGGCCTCCGGGGCACCGCGCCGCGCCCCATCCGCGTAGACCCCGCTGCGATCGCGGCTGATCACCGCCACGCCGGGGTGGTCGGCCAACCAGCGTGCCACGCTCTCAGCATCGCGGTCGGGGAGGAGATCGACCACGGCATGGCGCTCCAAATCGACGAGCAGCGTGCCATAGGTCCGCCCGCGGCGCAGGGCGAAGTCGTCGATCCCCAGGACACGCGGCGTGGGAAGTACGGCGACGGGAGCGCGCCGCACGAGGCCGAGGAGCGTATCGGGACTCGCCACCATCCCGAGCACCGCGAGGAGCCGTGCCCCGCCTTCGCCGCCCAATGCGAAGCCGATCTGCGCCAGCACCGTCGTCAGTCGGGTGGTGCGCCGACCATACGGGGTCGTGAGCACGGGGACCCGCTCGGTGAAGATCACCCGTGGACAGTCCGGGTTGTCGCACCAGAACCGCCGGGCGTGCAGCCGCACCACGACCGGCACCCCCTGCCAGGGCAAATCGGCGAGGTGCCGATAATAGTGGCTCTGCACACGTGTTGCCGATTGTCCACAGAGCGGGCATGGCGCCTCGGGCGTGGTCGTCGCCAGCGCGACGACAATCCGTTGCTCTTCAGCCTGCAATTGGTCGAGCGCGAGGCCGGCGGCGGGGGCGGGGAGGAGGGTGGCGGCAACCATCGGCGGGCTCCTTGGCGGGATGGAATGAGATGACGCTTCCCCAAGACCGCCAATTATCGACGCTCACCCCCCGCACAGCAAAAGATCGGGAGAGCCGTTTATTGACCACCCGCCACCTCACACTGATCGGGGCACGTCGGCGCGCACCTCCTTTCCGTCCGCGCCGGGGCGTTGGCGCGGGCGATAGCTGCGCCCGAGCATGGTGACGACGTAGGCGCTATTGAGGAGACGATCTAAGAAGCCTTCCGCCAAGACCGGGTTGGGGAAGAGGGGGTAGAGATCAGCGGGCGCACGGTTCGTGGTCAGGATGAGCGCTCCCCGGCGGTAGCGGCGACTGATTAACTCATAGAGGTCCTCCGCCTGGGGGACGGTGTACTCGCGCATGGCGAAATCGTCGAGGATGAGCAGGCTGGGGCCGAGGTAGCGGCGCAGGCGCTGGGGTTGGCTGCCATCGGCGCGGCCACCGGCCAGGTCGTTGAGGAAGGCGCTGGTCTTGGTGAAGAGGACCGCGCGGCGCTGGCGGCACGCCTGGACGCCAAGGGCCTGCGCGACGAAACTCTTCCCGACGCCCGTGGGGCCGCACAACAGCACGGCGGCGTGCTCGTCGATGAAGCGGCCGCTGGCCAATTCCCACAGCTGGGCCTTGGGGATCTCCGGGTTATAGCCGAAGTCGAAGTCCCGCAGGTCGCAGCTGTCCTCGAAGCGGGCCGCTCGGATGCGGCGGGTGACGCTATCCGCATTGCGGCGGGCGAGTTCGTCATCCAACAACAACAACAAGAACTCCAGCGGGTCCAAGCCGCGCTGGCGGGCTTCCTCCGCGCGCGGCCCAATGGCCTCGCTCATGCCCGAGAGCTTGAGTTGGCGCAGGCGCGGGCGCAGCGTGTCGAGCGTCAGCATCCGGCCACCGCCTGGGCGTCGTCGGCAGCGACCGCGAAGGCCGCCGGGCCGCGCAGGAAGGCCCCGGTCGTCTGGGCCGGCGGTTCGGGCTCGAGGAGCACGCCGTCGAGGTCGCGCTCGAGGATGCCCCGGACGGTGCGATAGCGGCCGTCCCCGGCGGCGGTCGCACGGGCGCAGGCGCGTTCCAGGCGTTCCGGCGGATAGCGGTCGGTCAGTCGCAGCAGCGCCTGGACTTCCCGCAGCCGGGTGAGGGTCGGGACGTCAAGCAAGGCAGTGACGAGCTGGGCCGTGGCGGTGCCGACTTCCTGCGCTCGCCGCAGCCCCGCCGCCGGGGTTCCGTGCAGGAAGTCGCGCCCGGCCTCCGGGTAGTGGTCGGGGCGGGTGACCCGGCCCTGCGCCTGGCGGGTGTGTGTCGTCACCAGCGTCGCGCCGTCATAGATCTGCACGGTCCGCGCCCCGAGGCGCACCTCCAGGCGGCGGTTGACGTGCTTGAACGGCACCGAATAGGCGACGTTCCCCGCGCGCAGGTGGCAATCCGGCCCGACCAGCGCGCTTGTCCAGACCGCCTGCTCCCACGGCTGCGGCGGCAGGGGCCGCAGGGCGGCCGCTTCCCGCTGCTGGAAGGCGACGAGCGGGCGCTCCCCCGTCGTCCCGTGCAGCCGCTGCCCCGCGACGACCCGGCACCAGCGCGCGGCCTCCGCACGCAGGGTCGCGAGCGTCCCGCTGGTCCGCCCGGCGAAGCAGCTGTCGCGGGCATACTGGACATTGCGCTCGACCCGGGGCTTGTCTTTGGGGTGCGCCACGCGGGCCGGGTCGACCAGGAAGCCGTAGTGCCGGGCCAATTCCCCATACGCCCGGTTGACGCGCGGGTCGTAGCGGTCGGCGTGGGCAATCCCCGCCGTCAGATTATCGAGGACCAGGCACCTCGGCACCCCGCCCAGGAAGGCGAACGCCGCCACGTGGCCATCCAGCCAGGCGGCGCTATCCTCGGCCGGGGTCGGGTAGAGGAATTGGTGGCGGCTGTGGCTGAGCGTCAGCAGGAACGCGTAGAGTTTGCGCCGCCGCCCCGCCTCGGGGTCGTCCCACAGCCCGACGTAGAAGAAGTCGACCTGGGCTTCCTCCCCGGCGGGCGGGTCGTCGCGGCGGATCGTCACACGCGGGGCATGCTGCAGCCGATCTGGCCAGTGCTTGGCCACATAGCGATAGAAGACGCCCCAACTCGCCGTCAGTCCCTACTCATCGCGCAGCCGCTGATGCAGCACCGTCAGGTGGACTTGCCCCACCCGCTGTTCCAGGTAGGCATGGTGCTCGGCTACTTGCGCCGCGACCGCACCCGGCGCTCGTTGACGGGCCACCCGCGCGGTCACCGCCGCCGTCAACGCGACCCACTCCGCCTCGCTGCGCCGACCGCCGCCGCGCGGGATCCCCAGGGCTTCCGCTGCCGCGACGTACTTGCGCACCGTCGTCCGCATATACCCCAACCGCCGGGCAATCGGACTGATGCCCTCACCCGTATCCCACGCGACCAACATCTCCAGAATATCCAGCACCGTCATCCTCCGTCGCGCCATGCCGCTCTCCCTTCCTCCTATCTCCTCGATAGCAGGAAGGATGCACCACGGCGCTGTTCTCATTCGGAGGGTGAGCAATAAACCCGATCAACCGCCTGTATCCCTGACCCGATCATCGCAGCCCTGCACCTGTATCTTTACCACGATCAGCCACATTGCCACGCCCGTGCGCCCGCCCGGCGCTCACCAAAAGATCGTCAGACCCCTAAAAACTAGCCAGCCAGCGCGGTGGTGATCGCCGAAAATCCCGCCAGGATGTGGCCCTTCCGATACGCTCTCCGCCTGCGGGCGTGGGCGTGGCGGGAGGGCGAGTGTTAAACGAGAATTAGAAATGCCGCGTCTTGCCTCATGAGAGAAGCATACTGCGGTGGGCCGATTGCCTCACCGATGATCGCACCGCCTCCATCCCGTTTTGCCCCTGGTGCGGGGGGCGATTCCAGGGAATCGCCCCCCGCACCAGGCATTATCCCACCGCCATGACGCGTGGCATCCCGGCCAAGCGATTCTCCTCGAGCCAGGTGTCGTGGAAGGTCAGGAGCGCGGTGGCGCGTCACTGCCGGACGCGATGCTGGAGCGTGCGCAACTGCGCGTCGGGGAAGCGCCCGGGGTGGTCCGCCTGCAACTCGTGGAAGAGCGCCTTGGCGATGCAGGTCGGGTCGGCCGCGAGCGCGGCTCCTGGTACGTCTGCGTTTGCCGGTAGGGCCGCCGCCCCGTCGCGGTGACGCCCAGGTCCGGGGCTGGCGGCGTGGCGTCCGGGATGCCGCAGGCGGCGCGCCGGAAGGCCACCAGCGGCCCGGGTGTCGGGGCCAGGTGTGCCCCCGCTGGGTTGACCGGCGTGACGAACGCCGCGTGCCGCCAGAGCGCGCCGAGCAGGGTCTCCAGTTGCCGCCGCAGGCGCACCGGGTCCAGCGCCGGGAAGATCGCGGTCAGCCGCGCCGTGCGCGTCTCGTCGAGAACTTCACTCGCGAGCAGGCGCTGCCAGGGCGTCTGCGCGCGGTCGTAGCGGCGGTGCAGCGCCATGCCGTCGCGCCGCTTCGCGCGCAGCTTCATCGAGGACTGGAAGAAGTTGACGTAGAGCCGCAACGCGCGGTAGACCTCGGCGAGCTGCCGGTGGGCATCCACCCCCGCGAAGCGGCCGTAGCCGACGAGCTGGCGCACGATGGCGCCGTTCTTCTGCTCCACGAAGCACTGGTCGTTCTTGCGATACGCCCGCCCGCGCGTGAAGGTGATGCGCTCCCGCTCGCAGTACCCGAGCAGCTCGTAGTTCAGGAACTCGACGCCGTTGTCGGTGTCGAGGCCCAGCAGTGGGAAGGGCAGCAGCTGGCGCGCGAGGTTGAGCGCCCCGATGACGGCGTCGTGGCTGCGGGTCAGTAGGGGCAGGCACTCCGTGGCGACGTCGATGAGGACCAGCGTGTGCAGGAACGCGCCGACGGTCTGGGGGCCGCATTGCGCGACGAGATCCGCCTCCACGAACCCGGGCGCGGCGTCGCCCCAGCCCGCGAAGGTACGCAGCGGCACCTGCCGCTTGAGCAGCGCCCGGGCTTGGTGGTGATCCCGCGCGGTTCAGCGGCACGCCGGGCGCGGGCCAGCAGGCGATCGGCGGTCGCCGGGCTGAGCGTGAGCAGCTGGGCGCGAACATCGTCGCGCAGGGTCAGGTGCCCGTGGCGCTCCAAGGTCGAGACGAGTTCGGGGAGGAACGGGACCAGCCGCTTGCTGCAGATGCTGTTCGCCGCCCCCCCCCGCCACCCGTAAGGCTTCCTGCACCGCTGGCCCGTAGTGCGGGGCGTGGGCGGCTGATCGCCGCGACGACCGGGGGCGGGTGGCGCAGTAGCCGGCTGGCGTACTTGCGGGTGTAGCACGTGACGGCGATGAACTCGTCGAGGATCTGCCGCCTCTGGGCGTGGCTCGCCGCCTGATAGCGCGCTGCGGTCTGGGCCAATAACTCGCGCTTCGCCTGGAAACTCATCCGCGTCCTCACGTTCTCCCCCTTCGCTCGTGGTCCACCAGCGTCGGGTGCGATTATTCGTGAGGCAAGCGCCGCCGCAAAGTGCTATCTTCAGTGACGCAATGCGTCGGAAAGCATTGAAAAGTACGGCGTCTCTACTTGCTCCATGCCGTATGCGAAGTTGGCAACCGGTCCGACGTTTTCAGGATGACAATAGTATTCGACTCGAGGATCCTCGCGCGCAAGTGCTGCGACGACAGCAGCCGTATCATCATCGGAAGCATTGTCATAGACTATAATTTGCAGCTGGCCGTAGTTCTGCGCGAGAACACTGTGAATTGCGCGCTGGAGCAAACCTGGCCGTCGATAGGTAGGGATGATCGCTGTAATGAGTGGTTTGTCAGTCTCCATGTTACCTTACTATACTTTCTGCTGCTCACCAGCGATGCCGAGGCGGCAATATACCATCTCCATGTCGGCGATATGCCGCGTCACATCGTAGCGTTCCGGCTCGCGCCATTCGGGGCGATCCTGCATAGTATCGAGGATGGCGTGGGCCAGCGCGACCGGATCGCGCGGGGCCACGAAGCGCGCACTATCGGGCAACACCTCCTCGACGGAGTGCCCGGTCGTCGTGACGACCGGGCAGCCGAGCGTCGCCGCCTCCACCGCCGCATAGCCGAACCCTTCCGAGATGGAGGGCACGACCACACAATCCGCTGCGAGGAGATAGCCGGGTAGTTCCGCCCTGGGCACCGGATCGAGGACGATCACATGCTCCGCGAGGCCATATCGGGCGATTTGTCGCATTGCCCGCTCGTAGGGGGCGAGCGGATCGCGTGCGAGGATGAAGACGCCGTGGCTATCGGGTCGTGCGCGCCGGATGATCCGCGCCGCCTCGATCAGATAGCTGAGTCCTTTGGACAGCCCGGCCCGCCCGAAGTACAGGTAGACGGGGCCATCCGCGATGCCGGGAATCGCGTCCTTGAGGACGTGGCGCTCGTGGCGCGCGCGATCCCAGAAGTCGTAGTCCACCGCCGGATAGACGGTCGAGACCTTGTCGGCGGGGATATGCATCCGTTGCCGCAAGCGGCGTGCGGTGAAGTTGGAGTCGCCGATGAAGTGCGCGAAGGGGAGATGGAGGATCGCCCATTCGAAGGCACGGAAGGCATAACCGAGCAGCGGATTCAGTCCGGGCAACTGCTGCCATTGCTCCGCGAATACCTCATGCACGGTGATGATCGCCGGACGACGCGTGATGCAACTGGCGAGCCACGCAGGCAACGCCGCATTGTAGGTCGTGGTGTGAATGAGATCGGCTGTGCGCGCCTCACGTAGGACCGTGGGAAGCGCGTAGAGCATAAAGAGGTAGCGTTGCGCGAAGCCCGGGGTTTTCACGCGGACAATCTCGACCCCATTATGGATCTCTCGTCTGTTGGTGCCGGGAAGCCATAAGGTGACGACGGTGACCCGATAGCCGTGCCGCACGAGCCCTTCGGCGAGGTGCTGGAAGAGCGTCTCGAGACCACCGACATGTGGGAAGAAGAATTCGAGAATGAAAAGGATGCGCGCCTTCGATTGTTCAGTGCGCCGTCGTGTGCTTCCGACTACCATACTCTGTGTTCTTGCTCCTCCCGGAAATCCCTGTCGCGTGAGCAGTATCTACCGTATCTCGTACGATACTCCATGACGAGTGATACATATACGATACCGGCACCCGTTACCCCGCCCGCCGTACCTTCTCCAGGTCGGTGATGAGACCCCGGATCGAGTAGAGGATGATCCCCGTGAAAATCGCCAGGATGCCGATTGTCATCAAGAGGAGGACGATCAAGGCATAGCCGATAGCGAGTACCTGGGTCTCCTGGTAGGTCACGATGATGCGTAAGCTCAGGAGCACGCCCAGGATCATGACGAATGTACCGGGCACCCCGAAGAAGAAGAGCGGTCGCCCCTGGCTCACCAGCCGGATGATCCCGTTGAGCACCACCAAGCCGTGACCGATCGGATTCCGCTTCGCTGGCTCTTCGTAGACGACGCTGATCGGCACCTCTGCAACCTTGAGGCGATGTTCCTTAACCAGGAATTGCATCTCCGATTCCACCGAGAACCCAGTGCCGCGGAAGGAGAGCGCATTGATCGCAGCGGCAGAAAACGCGCGGAAACCGCTCTGCGAGTCGGTCAGGCGTACCCCCGAGCTCAGGTTCGTCGCGATGGTCAGGCCATGCTGCCCGACCTTGCGATAGGCCGGGATCTCGCTCTTCGTGGTGAGGAAGCGCGAGCCGACCGTCATGTCGGCGGAGCCATCGAGGATCGGCGCGATGACCGCCGGTATTTCTTCGACCTCATGCTGCCCGTCCCCGTCGATCAGGATGAGGCACCGGGCATTCAGCCGTCGTGCCTCGGCGAAGGCGGTGTTCAGCCCCTCGCCCTTGCCACGATTCTGCTCGTGGCGCAGCACCATAGCCCCCGCCGCCTCGGCGATGGCCGCCGTCTGATCACGCGAGCCATCGTCGATGACCAGCACGATGTCGGCATGGCGACGACATTGGATGACGATGCTGCCGATGAAGCGGGCTTCATTGAAAGCGGGGATAGCGGCGATTACCGGTTGATACGAAGTATCAGCCGGCGGTGACTGTATCTGATTCTGCTGAGCCTGTGCGTCGATATCAGCTATGGTCCCGGTCATGCTCAGTATCTCTCCATCAGTAATTGTAGCGGAGAAGGTTTCTTGGATATCGATGGATGTGACCGGTGCAGTATAGCCGCAGCGTTTACGACAAGCAAGAACAGGAGAACGTTCATTTCGACACTATCGTATTGGCCTCAATATCCTCCGCACGATCCATAGTAGCGGAAAGAGCGCCAAAGCGATCCCAAGCAGGAGGAGTGCTTGCCAGAGAGGATCGAGGAAAACGGTTAGGCGTTGCCATACCTCGGGCAGGAGCGTTAGTAAAGGCCCGCTTTTCTGTGCATAGGCGATAGAGAATACCGCCATACCCGATTGCGGTGTTCCGTCCACGAGCAATTGATAAGATGCTCGGCTTAAAGTTGGGTCGATCCACCAGCTAATCGCCTGTGAACTGTCCTGATCGGCGGCAACAGCGATGGCGAGAATCTCATCCGGATTAGCTATTAGGGGCGGGGAAAACTCGAATGATTGGAAGGCGTTGTCTCTTAACCGATCTTTTGCGGCTGTTCTTACTGCTAAAACCTGCCATTGCCCGCCGCGTATCACTCGCACGGTCAATTGCACCGTACCGGCGTTGACACGCTTGTATGTTGCGAACTGTATCGCGATAGCCGTGATCGGTGCGCCAGTAGCGGGAAATTGTTGTACAACCTCCACTCCTTGAATTAGGGGCGTGCTCGGTACAGTTGCTGTGGCGGGTGTGCGGAAACTTTCCGCTACTGGAATATGTACCGGAATAATAAGAGTGCCGCCGAACACAAGGAGGACGCCGATGATGACCGGTATCTTGAGCCAGCGTTGATTCACCATCCGAATGTGATCCCGTAGTATCTGGTGATGATCGTCGTCAGGGAGGCAAACTGGAGGAGGAGCACACCGAATGGCGCGAGATATAAAATTGACTTTCTCCCACCACTGAGAACATGCCAGCCGCCGAGGAGTAAGAAGAGTATCGGTGCGAGGACAGGGAAAAGATACCGTCCTTGCAACCCTAGGCCGATACCAATCTGTGCGTAACTCAGGACATAATCGGCAACAACGAAGAGGAAGGCGAGTTGACCGATGATTAGCCCTGACAAGAGCAGGGTCCAGCGTCGTTCTTGTCTCCTTCTAACGAAACCCAGGACGAGTCCGACGATACCGATGGCGCAGAAAATAAGCATTACTGAGTAGATCCAGTCGGGCATATATATTTCGAGCCAACCGAAGGCACCCCAAAAGGTCTTGACGAATAACCAGAAGAAATATGGCCCCCCAGCACTGTACTCGTTCTGTAGATATGCCCAAAATGAATAAGTCGGCACAAGAGCGATGTTCATCCCTGCGACGCTCGACGTGCCGGTACTCGCGCGATTAAGGAGGATACGTAGAAGAATCAAGGAGCTATACAGTCCGATGACTGGTACTGCGAAGTAAGCTATTGCGCGCACACGAGACCAACGTATGCGCCACGGACGACGTACAATCGGCCACTGCCACACGGCCAAGGCCACGCCGACCAGTGCGACCACAACGATACCAGTTGGTTTTATCAGCAGAATGCAGCCACTGATCATGCCCATTGCCCAGAGGAGGCGCTGAGACACTTGTTGCTGTTGGAACGTTCGGACAGCAGTCCAGATCAGCGCGGTCGTGGCGCAAATTATTGCCGTGTCATTATTGACTGAAATGCTAACGAATGTATACATCGGCAGGAGCGCCATGCAGAGGCCAACGGAGAACCCCCACAACCGCTCGCGCCGAATCTCATACGCCATGAGATATCCAAAAATACAACCAAGCGCGCCAAAGATGCCAGATACAATACGTGAGGCAAACAATCTGGAGATGATCGGTTCGTTCTGAAAAAGTTTATATGGCAATGCGATTATGAGATAGTACAGGGGAGGATATGGTGTCGCGGTTCCCCCTGCACCATTGTGGCGCTCTTCAGCCGGTGCCTGGTAATCGCGCGCTATTTCATAGTCATAAGAGGGCGGGAGGAACGCAAACTCTGGTGTCCGAGGAAGTCCTA
>JAABUM010000906.1_pt1 | contig 47660 bp, 86 predicted proteins | sample 5559161 | NCBI WGS metagenome assembly JAABUM01 (sample SAMN10711868, study PRJNA513369) | rock metagenome | isolation source: Antarctica rocks | place: Antarctica: Victoria Land, Siegfried Peak nord
CCACTGTTTCCCCCCTGCTTTGGCTGCCAGGCGGTGGGGTGATGCCAGGCGGTAGGTGAGACCACAATAGGTTGCGCTGGATCTCTGCACTACTGAAGACCTGTGCCGTTCTGCTGATATTGTTCGAAGACCTTCATTGATACCTGATCCTGGCGCGGCGGCGGCGGTCTGCTTCCTGCCGGCGAGTGTGCTGATGGTGCTGACTAGCAGCCTAATTACAACACATCGACTTTATTACCTTACTCACATTGTCAATCACCTGCTTGCAGTTTGGGGCATACTTCCTGCTGGCGAGCGTGCTGACGGTGCTGACCAGCAACGACGTTGTCATCCTCACGCTCACGCCCATCGTGATCCACTTTGCCAAAGTCACCAAGACGGACCCGGCGCCGCTGCTGTTCCTGGAGTTTTACGCCGCCAACACCTGGAGCATGGCGCTGCTGATCGGGTGCGCCGCGACGACAGCGCCCATTTGCACTGCGAATGTGGCAGCACTTTGTTTGACCAGCTCTTCAGAAGCAAGTTTGGACATAGTCATAGTTTGCAGAGCCGGGCGTGCCTGCACGATTATTCCGAGCTGGCTGCCCACTCGTCGCTTCTGTGCACCCCGCAGAAACCCAACAAACATCATCATCAGCGAGGCCGTGGACCTGTCCTTCCTCGCCTTCTCCAAGTGGTCCCTGCTGCCCACCTTGGGTACGCCCCCTCCCAACACTGGGCCTCTGCTGTGACCGCTCGCTCACGCATGCTGTGCTGCCAGCTGCTTCGCAGTCACTCTGGACCACCGCGGCCCCAGCAAGGCTATGCCGTGCCAGGGCTGTGCCGCAGACTGCAGGCACCCTGCTGCTGTCCTCCATGTCGTCAGACTTTTGTGTACTGCATTGCACCTGGTGTGAGAGACGCAGCGGGTCAGCGCATCTCAGACATCGGGAACGTTTGTTGCTGCAGTCACGGGCATGGCGACGTATGCGGTGCTGGTGGTGTACTTCCGGCGCCACATCAGCGACGCTCCCGAGCTGGAGGAGGAAGTGGACCCCTCCTCGCTGCTAGTCGACAAGTGCGTCTCCAGCATGCTTGCTCTCCATCCAGCTGATTTGTCAGAAATCCAATTCCAGAGGGGTGTGCCGGCAACCTCCTCCTGGCTGCCCCGATTGCCGCATGCCTCTGCCTCGACGCGCGCGCGCACTCTTGCGGGCGCTGGATCTAGCAGAGCATTCATCAAAGCATTGTGTTGCACGGACTTTCGGCGAGATGTCGATACACACGTTTGAGTTCGCCTGTCGTCACCGTCTGCCCCCTGGGCAGGTGGGGCGCCAAATTCGGGTGCATCGTGTTGCTGGCCAGCCTGGTAATGCTGGCGGTAGCCAACTTCATCCATGCGCCGCTGTGGGCCATCACCCTGGCGGCCGCCGGCGTCCTCGTGGCCGGCAACCTGTGGGTGCACTACGTGCGGCCCTGGGTTGTGGCACAGCGGCAGCGGCACCGCACCGCCGCCGGCGGCGGCGGCAGCGGCGGCTCAACAGGCAGCTCTGCGCCTGACAGCGGCCGTGAGGCCAGCGGCAGCGCCGCGGCCGGCGCGGCTGCCGGCAGCAGCTCAGCAGCGGACCCAGAGGCGGCCCGCAGCTCGGGCGGGGCGACAGCTGAGCAGGCGGCGTCGCCTGGCGGCGGCGGCGCCGTCAAGGGCAGGGGCGGCGGCGTGCTGCAGCATGCCGGCGCCGGCGACGCCGAGGCAGCCGCGGCTGAAGGTCCCGCCATCGAGCTGGTGGTGCTGGCGCACCATGGGGACGCTACCGGCTGCGGCGGCGTCACGGGAGCAGAGCCAGCGGGCGGCAAGCACAGCAGCGGTGACGCGCAGCTGCATGACGGCGGCAACCTGCGGCGGCGTACGTCTGCAGGCATGGACGGCGGCGGCGGCGGCCAGAACGGCATCGTGCCTCTGGCGGAGCTTGGCGAGGCGGCTGACGCAGCGTCCGCGACGTATATCGAGACGGTGTGCACATGTTCAATGTCACGCTTCTTGCTGAAACGCTGACAACATTGACCAAAAAGCATGTCCTACTGAGCCCGCCAGTGCAGCATGGTTTGACTCGCTTTCGGTCTGCACCTGTGCAGCTCGGCTTCAGCCTGTGGGCGACCTTCCTGGAGATGCCCTGGCACGTCGTCCCCTTCCTGTTCGGCATGTTCATCATCGTGGAGGCGCTCAACCAGGGAGGTTGGGTTGACTACTTCGGAAAAGTGCGCCTTCCCGTTCAACTGATTGTCAGCTTTGGTGCTTAGGACAGCCACGGCAATAGGCTGCGTTACGATGCAGGGTGCAAGCACCCTGTCATGCCGCTGTTGGGCTGCCCTGCCAGGCGACGGCGTCGCTGTCCCTTGATGGCCCCACATGCTGGATATGACGCTGCGCCTTGTGATTTTGTTCAAAACCCTGCTCTGCAGCGACACAGACTCTTCAAATATTGTGTCACACAGGCAGTGCTGATGCTTGCATTGCTCACTCGCCTGCAGGCGCTTGCCAGGGCGACGCACAATGTCTTTGTGGCAGTGTTCCTGACAGGCGCCATCGGCTCGGTGCTCGCCAACGTCATCAACAACCAGGTGTGGCCGGGGTTCGGTGCCGAAACGCCGCTGCGCATGGCCTTTAGCACAAGTCAGCAGGCGGCAGGGGGAATCAAGCATGTGCTTGAAGCACAAAAATTGAATTGACTCCTGGTCCCTAATGATCTAACGCTTGCATCCGTAATGCACAGCCCATGACCATCCTGATGCCGCGGGTGCTGCTGAGCCGTGCAGCCACATTGGACATTTGTCAAGCCGTGCTGACACGATGCTGCTGTCTCTGACCGAGCAGCCGATGACCATCCTGATGCCGCAGGTGCTGCTCAGCAGCAGCTGCGACGTGCCGCCGCGCCACCATCCGCATTACGTTGAATAGCTTCATTTGTCTGATTCCTGCCTGTTGAACGTGCAGCCGATGACCATCCTCATGGCGCGTGTGCTGCTCAGCAGCGGCTACGACGTGCCGCAGCGCCACCGGGCGGCAGCCAACCTGGCGCTCATTGCGGCGTCCAACGTCGGCGCCAACTTCACCCTAATCGGCTCGCTCGCGGCCGTCATGTGGGTCAAGCTGCTGAACGCCAAGCGGGTGCCAATGTCCTTCATGCGCTTCCTGAAGGTGGGCCTCGTCACGATGCCGCTGCCGCTGGCGCTGTGCCTCCTGGTGTTTTGGGGTGAGGCCTCGGCGTGGCAGTGACGAGAGCCGGCAAGTCTGGTTCGGGTCATCTTGTGCCGCCGGCGGGCGTTCGTGGTGCAGATGCCGAGTGCCAGGGCCGCAGTGTTGTGTCTGGATGCGGCAGTGGTTTCGCTGAAGAGTCATTTCGAACCCCTATTCTTTTGCGGCGACCTGCCTCCCCCGACTTTGCGGGCGTACAGTAGAGGCGCAAGTGTGCTTTAGATGCACTCGTCAAGTATTGATTTTCGTTTGCCAGGCCGCGTGTAGTTTGTGCTTTGCAACAACATTCAGATTTTGCCTGCCAGATAGGTAGTCAGGCACTCAATTGATTTGAAATGGGTCCATCATCAAAGCCACTACTGCAATTTATGACAGCGCCCAGCAGTGCATTGACAGCCATGTTTGGACATGCAGAGCAGATTTTCTGTACCTGGGGTCATTTATACATCCTACATTGCAAATGTTCTGAACAATCCGCAGCATGTGTATGCCGCTGTACGGGTCAAATTCCACATGCCGAAGTAATCTCTTGATGACAGTCTCTTCCCCCAGAATTTTCTCGACCTCACGCCTTCGGCGTGATGCCCGCCTTCTCTAGCCGCTTCTGGAGCTTCCCACTGTGCTCCTCCATCAGTGTATCTGCGAGTCGACGAAAAAGATTCTGAAGCACTTCTCCCCGCACAGCGAGGCTGGGTTTGCAACAATGATGCAGCCCTCCCACATACGACGCACCATCCGCGCCGCCGACAAACTCTCCCCCAATGAAGACTTGTGGCACGGTGCGGCTGGCAGATATCTCGAACAGGGCCGCCTGCACATATGTTTGTGAAAGGCTTCAGGCATGTTGTCATGGGAGCCAAGACATGGCTGGAGCGAAGCAGCTTTAACGGCAGCACATGTCTGTGTCCACGCCCTCCTTTCCTATCAGCACAAGCGATCAGCAGCAGTGTGTCTTGCGCGTGCCTGCACATCGTCGCCCTCGACTACGCTGTCCAGCTCCACGATCTTTGCGTCCACATCCATCTTTTTGAACAGCTCCTTCACCTGCAGGTAGAATGCGACTTGGTGATGTTCAGCAGCGGCATCAAAGGCAACAGCGGCGACTGACCGTAAGCGATGCAGCAGGGACAATGATGAGAGCGCCAAGGGCCAGCATGGAGAGGGCAAGCGTACCTGAGCGCAGTATGGGCACCTGGTTAAAATTCAAGGCAGCCGTCAGCCAGCCCGGGAAACATGTATAACAGGTGATGTCCAGTGCTTCAAGCACATGTGCACCAGGACTTCGAGTACACGATGACCGGGTGCTCCTGGTTCTTCTTCTCCACTTCTTGAACCTGCAAGTCCGGAGATGCATGTTCGCAAGGCTGCGTTCACAAGCCGCGGGATCATGCCCAAATATGCATTGCAGCAGCACCACTGCAGCATGAGTGTTGCATGCACAGGGCTGTGCACACACCAGGGACGCAGTCGCAAGAGTCCTGACGCCGGGAGCTGTCCGGGAGGCGCCTGCAGGATCGGGACAGAGACGAAGGTGAAGCAGCGCTGTTGCTGCACTGTTGACAAGCAGAGGCTGCTCTGCCGCGTTGCATGCCGAGGCAGTGTCATCACGGAAGCATCAAAATATGCATCGTGGCATACGAATCCGAAACAGACATCGCGACGATGCAGCTGCATGCATCACCATAAGCAAAGTCTCACGTGCGAAGCGCGGGCCGCGGAGCTGAGCCACGCTGCAGAAGGACGCCGACTGCTGGTAGACTGCTGGCACAGGATGTGGCGCAGCAAGGCAAGCCCGTGCGATGGGTGCTGTCCCTGCCGCTAGCACGACGGAAGCAGCCTTCCGAGTGATCATGTGGGCCGCCATGCCGACACACTTCGGGGCAGGCCGATGCAAGATGACCGAGATTCAATGTCAGTGATGCACGACACAGGCTGCAATACGCGAAATGGGGCGAACCTGCGAGCTGCAACTCGTGTGAGCATGCACGTGCCCTTGATTAGGCAAGTGATGACCAGAAGGTGTGTGTGTGTCGCAAGAACCCATGCGGGGCCTCGAACCATTTCTCCCACATGTACTAGCTTGGATGGATGTTCATTGCACTCAGGCAGTCGGCTGCTTGCATCACCAGCACAGCAAGCTCATAATCTGTTTGCACTGCCCACACAAGACCTCAATTTCGATGGAGCACCTGGAGTCACCCCTCAACATCGATTGAGCTACTGCACTGAATCAGAGGCACACAATGTCGTGTTCATTCCCCTGGCTCGCACAGTGCATGAGATTCCTAGCCTTCACTGCCCTTTTCTGCGCCCCGCAGGCGGTACACGACATAGGCGAGCTCGGCATCATCCCCTTGCAGATCTGGGTGCGCCCGCAGGCGCGCCGCAGAAGGAATTTGCAGACTTCCAAACTCGCCGTGGATTCCCGCAGCTGCCAGGGCGTTGCATTCCCGGGCGAGATCAGGCAGCCCAAGAGCTTCAAAGCTTGGAGCAGTGTTGAGCAGCTTGCTGGTGTACCCATCGCCATTGGGTGTGCATGTCGTGGTTGCACACCACTCCGCGAGGTGCGCGACGGTCAGGCCTAGTTACACCAACCGCTGCACTGCGTACCTGCGAAAGGCACGCCACAACTTGAAAGTGGGCTGATATCATCTGCCACAACATGAACGAGGAGAGGGAAAGGGTTGTCGGCTGCCCAGTGACGACAATATCGATTCACCGCATGCAGTAGTGCAGTACTCACTTGCTGATCGCGTCGCGCCGGCCGTGCTTCCATGCAGATAACACCACCATAGTTGGGGTCTGCAAAGCCTGCGGGTAGCAGCGCAACCCTTAGATGTTGAAGCACTCGTGCCGTATGTGAAGTTGAGAAAGGCGCGACTGGCGCACACTCGACCTTTCACGGGCTGGGGCATGTCAGAGAACGCTGCAGGAACGGCGGTTGGCTTGACACAAAACCTACGACTTCGGCACCACGTGGGCAGCAAGGCAGTTAGCTCGGTTTGTGCTGCCGCAGTGCACATAGCAGCAGCAAAAGTGAGCTGCGAGCCTGGGGATCAGACACAGCCAGCAGCACATGCCGCCTGACAGCTCAAGTGCTGCATGCAGCTGTGAAATGAGAGCTGACCACAGGAAGCCACGACAGATATGCTGCTGCTGCTGCCATTGCAGAAATTTCTTTTCAGATGCTGTGCGCACCGTAGACGGGGATGCCAGGGAAGGAGTCGCACAGCTCCTGCCCGAAGCGCAGCGATGTTGAGCCGGGCGTTGCGCCGCCACACAACAGGACGATGCCCAGCTTGTCCACCAGCGGCAACAGCCCCTGCGACAGACCCCCCACAAGTGTGCAGACGGTCAGTGGCCGCATGCAATGGGGTCGCCAGCCAGGCGCAGCGCATGGTTGCATTTGTGCACTAGGTGCACGACGGCACCTACATGGAACATGGCTTCATTTTCCACGATGACGATGGCGAGGATGGCGCCGGTGCGCTCGAACTCGAGTACGTCCCAGGGATTCATGTCGGGGACGTGTTCACCTGGCATACACACATGAGGAGCAGCATTGATGTCCACAGGCAGGCCCTCGTGATAAACAAGCCACCACAGACTCGGATATGGCAAGCTACCTATGCGAGTACTCAGCGACCACACACAGAGAGCAGGGCTGCAGGAGACGGAGGAACAGTCACAGCTGGATAGACCCAGGGTAAAAGTTTATAGCACAGCTCGCCTCCGTGGTCGTTGCAGTGGCGGTAATGCCTCCACCATGGCGAAAGGCGGAACTTGAGCGCGCCGGCGATGAGGCCCTCTGCCTTCGTGCACACCAGGATGTCCTCGTAGCCCCAGGCCGGATGCAGCAGCTTCGCCAGGTCGTCCAGGCTGTCCAGCCTGACAAGAGTGCCGATGAGGTACTGCACATCTCGGGGTGGATGGCGGCTGCAGAAGCACATCGAGATGTGATATGAGCGCAACCTGTCCATGCGAGAGTCGAACAGAACACGTTCGACTCACAGTTTGACCTCGTCGGAGAAGTTGTGGCGGTCCTGCTGCTTCATGATGCACTGCAGCTTTTGGGAATGCATCCAGCGTGTGCGCCCTTCCCGCAGGCTGCTCTGCACCTCCTGTTGCCACATCATCTAACGATGCTCATCTCGAAGAGCAGCAGAAGCATCTGCTGCAACACTGTCGTGCTCGCATCAGATGCACACATCCTGCATATCCGCTCATGGGACTGCAGATTCGCACTTTTGTGCATGATGCTCAGCAGATTTCAGGCGCTCACCGCCTGAACTTTCTCCAGCAGGAGCACGATTCGTACGTATGTCTGCGACACTCGGCCTTCCCTGCTCGCTTGCAGGTGCCTCCCCTGTGCATTGCGCAGCCAGAGATGAGACCGCGTGGATGCGCTGCACAGAAGTGTCGACAGGAAATAATGGGCAGCGTGTCTAGAAGGACACAACGCTGATGCAGCCAAGCAAAGTGCATGCAGCACGCCGTGCTCACGATGTACATGCTTGGGAAGCCATGCTTCCGGAGGAAGTCGGCGAAGTGGTTCTGCAGCCGCATTATGCGCTCCAGAAGGTCCAGCAGGCGCTTTGTGTCCTCTAAATGGCGGCTGACGACACGGTCCTGCCGCTGCAGCACTGCCCGCATAGCGGCGTACAGCTGGTCGTCTAGAGCATGGGGCTGCGGCATGTGCATCAGCCCATCCTGCACCGCTTCTAGCGCGGGCGTTGGGTCACTGCTTTCACCAGCTCGATACATCCTTAGCTGCGAAGCAGCGAGACGAGCAGCCGTGAGGATGGCAGGGCTGCAGTGCTGTGAAGGCGGCACGGTGTCGAGCAGTTTCTTAATGAAGCAGATCGAAACGGAGGCCATCGCCGCTTCGACCATGCTGAAACGGCTTGCTTCGGTCCCGCAATCGCTAGCGGCAATCTGCTGGTCGCAGAATGGCTCGAGCAAATGGGCACCTGGGGACAGCATGCGCAGCAGAGGGTTTTTGCTAATTGCAGTCTAATCAACACTAAGTCTGGCAGGGTTTGAGCGGCATTGCTTGGAAGCAGTGCACCGAGTCTTGCATTCCTTTGCATCTTCCAAGCGTGTGAGCACAGCACAAAGGTTGGTGCGGGCGTCCGCTTGGAAGCTGAAAAGGGTTTGGCTGTGGCAGCATCGGCACCAGCGGCACGCCACAGGAGCCTTTCTGATTAAAGGCCCTTATGATCCGAACCAATCTGATTAGCGAATTTGGGTTCATCTGGAGGCCCTGTGTCGAAAGCTGCATTGATCAAGGCGTACACTTTGCCGCGCTGCTGTGCAGATGTTTCAGCGTCAGACCGCGTGTTTATGTGGTAACAAGCCTCCCAGGTAGATTGTGACACGGCTGCGATCAGGGTCCAGGCGGTCCTGTGGTACGCAAGCTTTTATCGGACACTGGTTCTGCACTGTTTCGAGACGATCGGGAATACTCGGAGGCCCGCGGCCGCACCCCATAGCGGTGCATGCAGTGCCGAGATTGATCAAGCTTGTAGCTCGATCGCACCCTTCTGCAGCATCCGAGTAGATCTCAGGCAGAGTCAGTGTGACAATAGCTCTGGTCAGCCAGCTTGCCAGATGGGCTCGAAGAAGAGTTTCTTCTCTGTGTCGTCCACCTCCGGCAGCCACTCCAGGCCTGGATCACAGGGCAGCACGCCGCGGAGGACCCCGTCATCAGGCAGCCTGGCCAGGACCTCCAAGCCTGGATGGGCCGGTGTGTATCCTGACGCAGACGCCGACTCTATCAGCACACCCAGCAGCCGGCGCCCCAGCTTCAGCGAGGATGGAGACAGCGGCGTGCCCAGGACACCACCTCTGCGGCGCACGACGCAGGTCAAAGCAGAAGGTGGGCTTCCAGCCTAATCAAGCAAAGCGCCGGCATGTTCACGCCGCAGCATGGCCGCACCTCTGCCTTGCATGGCATTGGCCGCCATCGACATCATTGCGTGTTGAGGAAAGTCAGGCGATCAGATTTCGCTCACAGCCTGCTACCTTCTAGGTAGTTGACAACGCACATGACCACACCAGCACCATGCCATGCAGATCGGGTCAAGGTGGTGGTCCGATTACGACCAGCGCAGGAGCATGAAACAGGCGGCGCGATCCAGGTCGCCGAGGACGGCCAGCATGTGCTGCTGGCACGCACGTGAGGCCTTCCTTCATCTTGTCCCTGCCAATTTGTGCCTAAATCCCGCCTTGGCACCTGCTGTAGACAGCCTGAACGTCTGCGCCATGCCGGCACGCGGCCCATCAAGTGGCTCAGCGCTGGTGCAGCTTCGCACTGTTGTTGAGCCATGTGCATGCATACGCATGTCATGACGATGTTTGAATGAAGCGAACTTTGCGCATGCGCGCAGGAAGGCGATCATTCCCACCACGGAGTTCAACTTCGATGAGGTCCTGCGGCCGGAGTCGACCCAGGCGGACGTGTACTCTGCCGCCGTCGCGCCCGTGGTCGCCGACGTGCTCAACGGGTACAACGGCACCGTCATGGCCTACGGCCAGACAGGTGCGTGACTGTCTCATCCTGCAGCTTGCAGCCTGCTTACAGAGCGGTGCATTCTCGCCTCCGCGCGGGCTACGCATCCACGCACGGCGGCACTGGTCATTTCTTGAAATCAGAAACTTGCCGCACGTCATGCGGGATGCTGTGACTCAGTGCGCTGCTCTCCCCGGGCAGGCGCGGGCAAGACGTTCACTCTGTCGAGTCTGGCGCCGGACAACATCGGCATGATGCCGCGCGCGGCGGCTGCCATCTTCAACGAGATCAAGGCGGACCCGGTGCACCACTACACTTTGCACATGTCCTACATGCAGATCTACATGGAGATGATCCAGGTGCGCTCCTTCTTATACACATTGATTTTGTCATGCAGTGTGCAATTCGGTTGGATGCTGCACAGCGTCAACAGCGAAGGGGTCAGCTCACTGGCATCAATTGCGCTGGGATTGCTGTGCATTCACCATGCAAACATACTGCAGACTTTAGCATCACACATCCTGCAACCTCGTCTGAAACCTCGGCTGCTCACATTGCATTGCAGGACCTGCTGCAGCCAAAGTCGGGGGACCTGGCGCTGCGGGAAAGCGCTGAGGAGGGCGTCTATGTGCCGGGCCTCAAGGAGGTGCTGGTCACGCGCCTGGAGGACTGCCTCGAGCTGCTCAAGCTTGGCGAGCGCAACAGGTGCGCGCCCAGCCTGTCGCGAGAGGATGATAACGACTGATGTCATGGCCGCCATGGCCGCCACAAGCATGCAGCAGGGACACATGCAGCCGGTGTGGTATCTGCGCAACCCTGTAATGGCGTCCATTTCGTGTGAGCTTATCGAAAGGAACCTGTCTGATACATTTGCCTGCACATTGGCCCTGCAGTTAACCCAAGCCGACTCGTCCGCCCCTGCCCTGCAGGAACTACGCCTTCACGAAGCTGAATGCGCACTCCAGCCGCTCGCACGCGCTGGTGCTGCTGACGGTGGCCAAGCGCGCCGTCATCTCGCCCGGCAACGCCACCGGCGCTGACAATGTGTCCATGAAGGCCAACGTCGGCCGCCTGTACATGGTGGACCTTGCCGGCAGCGAGCGCCTCAAGAAGTCCATGTCCACAGGTACAAGTTGTTACAAGTTCCTGGATTGCCTTTGGACTTTGCCTGCTGTGCGCGAGCAGAATGCTTCGACTCTGCGCTGAGCACCCGTTTGTCTGCCTACAGCCCACACCCAGGCTGTCAGTCAGACCGCAGGTTGTGCCACGGTCCGAGGAGGGTAGCGCACAGCTCTGTAGATTGCAGCCTGAGCTTCGAGACTCACGAACACGATTCAACATGTCAATGGCCAGCCCCATGACATGCCTGCGCTGCACGCTGCAGGGATGCGCGCCAACGAGGCAAAGGCCATCAACCTGAGCCTGACAGTGCTGGGTATGTGCATCAATGCCCGCGCATCCGCCACCGCGCATCACGCGCCCTACCGCGACTCCAAGCTCACCCGCCTCCTCAAGGTGCTATCGCCACCTTCTACGATTCATTTGCTGCCCCAATTCATGGGACTGCAAAACTGAGACTGCAGGCTGGACAGGGTCCTGACCCGTCTGTGCAGCGGCGGATCGTGATGAGCTGAACCAACAGCTGCAGAGCTTGCCCGAGCTGCCAAAGCCACATCCCTTTTCGAATGTAACGGTGCGCTCGCACCTCATCATCTCCACTGACGGACCGCCATATTGTGTCACAGGAGTCGCTGGGCGGCAACGCGCGCACGTCGCTGGTGGTGGCGGTCGCTGAGGCCATGGAGCACTCGGACGAGACGTTGCAGTCGCTGCAGTTCGGCACGCGCGCCATGTTCGTCGAGAACTCGGTGCGGCTGCAGATGAAGGGCCGACTCGTGATTTGGCTGGCACCGCATCTTTCGCTCCCCGGTGTTGACCGAAGCGATGCATGTCGACACTCTGCGTACCGACGACCCGCCGCACGAACGCAGCCACATGAATGCAGCCCGCCGTCCCAATCCTTGCAGCAGCGTCTGGATGATCAGCTCCTCTGCACAGGCGGTGGTGAACGAGAAGACAGACGACGAGGTGACGCACCAGCAGCTGCTGGCGGAGATGGCGGAGCAGGAGGAGAAGGCCGACGCCCTCGGCCGCAGCCTCATCGCCAAGGAGTCCGAGCTCGGCAAGCTGGAACGCCGCCTTGAGGTGTGTGGGTTCATTGTCGCTGCAGAAGAAAGAAGAACCCTGCATCAGCAGCAGCAGCAGAAGAAGAAGACGAACCCTGTCACGGCACCTGCCCCTTCCTGCGGACCTCGGACTGTCAGAAACAGGCGCCTTCCTGCAGACCGAATTGGACAGTCGTGCCATGATGTCAGCTCCTGTAATGACTGGCGGATGTATCTGGCAATGCTGCCAGTGAGAAGATGCTTCGGAGGACATTGCAAAGGCTCGTGACCTTTAGTTCCTTATGCGAGTCTGCTTGCCTGCAGGAGGAGCGCCAGGCGAATGAGGGCATCATGGAGGCCCTGGAGCGGGAAAAGCAGGCCGCCATGGCGGCGCAGCAGCGTGCGCTGGCAGAGCACCTGGCGGAGCTCGAGGCGGAGCGCCAGCGCCAGTCCGACCTTGCGGCGCGCCTCAACCAGACCCAGGTGCTGATGTGTTCTCAAAAAGATCTGATGCAGCAACTGTAGCCTCGTCAATAGGGGCTGCATGCGAGCACCTGACATCCAATGGAGTTTTCGCCTTCGAGCAGCATGCCTGCGCGCGTGGCCTGGAGTTCTGGTCCACCAAACAGAGGGAAGCACCACGGACAACCCCTCGAGTCAAACCGCAATGCGCCGCTCTGACTCCAAATGTGCACTTTTCCGCAATAAATCCCACATGCACCTCTGTAACACGCAGGAGGAGTCGCAGCAACTGGCGTCCAAGCACAAGGAGGAGCGGTCGCAGCTGCTGGCGGACCTGGAGGCGCACACCGCGGCGCTGACGGCAACGCAGGCGACCGTCGCAGAGCGGGAGGCAGCGCACGCCTCCCTGCAGCAGCACTGCAAGGAGCTGCAGGTCGGCACGCCTTCTGAAAGAACATCAACAACTTGCTGCAAGTGCAGAGTGGCACGCCTATCGTTGCTGGACGGTGGCAGCCGGATACTCATTTTGCAGGAGCGGCTGCAGGTGGAGCTGAGGATGCCACCAAGCCTCCGGCGCCGAGGTCCAGATGACGCAACCCCAAAATTGCACCTCGATGTCGTCACGACAGGAGCGGTTGCGAGTGGAGCTGGAAGATGCCACAAAGCGCTCCGCCGCCGACGTCGCCGAGCTGGAGGCGAAGCTGGAGCAGGCCGGTCGGGACCTGGCCGTCGCCGGCGACGCGGCCGCGGCTGCGACCGAGAAGGCCGCCGCGGAGGTCAGGGACATGAAGGACCAGGCAGTGCGTGATGCCAATGCGGCGGCAGCAGAGCTGAAGGCGGCGCGGGAGACTCTCGCCCGCGAGCTGGAGCGGATGCAGCAGGAGGCAGACGCCAAGGTCGCCGAGGCCAGGTGAGGAAGCACAGCCAGCTCTGCAGCAGTGCCGCAATTCAGTGCTGCGGCATCAAGACCAGATTTCCCGCCTTAAACTCTTATCCATTATGGCCATTCCTCGAGGGGTATGTAATGCTGCAGGCGTGCGGCAGAGGACAGCTTCTCCCATTTGGCGAAGCAGCACGCAGCTGAGGTGCAGCGGCTGCAGGGCGCTGTCGCTGAGGCGGCTGCCGCGCACGAGGCTGAGCTGCGACAGCTGCGCGTTGCGCACAATGCCGCGCTCGCTGAGCTGCGAGGGCAGCACGCTGTTGAGGTGGATACCCTGCGGGCGGACGCCGGCTGGTTGCAGACAGAGCTTAACGACTCTCAGGTGCGCCCCAAGCTCGCGTCACACATCTATGGGTTGTTGGTTCGTTGCAATGCATTGTATGGCAACGCTGCAGGGGCAATGGTCAGGATGGTGATGCATGCCTGCCTCGGAGAGTCACCTGCAATATCTACCCTGTGCGCAGGCAGGCGCGCAGGCAGCCCGCGGCGAGACGGAGCAGATGGCAGCGGAGCTGGCAGCTGTACGCAGCAGCAGCAGCGTTGCTGCGGCGCAGCAGGAGGCCGAGCTCGACCAGCTGCGTGCCCGTGCAGCCGACCTTGATGCTCAGCTGCAGCAGTCGTCGGAGCGCGCCCGGCAGCTCGAAACAGATACGGCAGCCGCAGCAGAGGCCGCGGCGGCCGAGCGGCAGTTGCTGCAGCAGCAGCTGGAGCAGCAGGTGACGGAGGCGGAGGCAGCCACCGCACAGGCCGCAGAGGACGCCGCAGAGCTCGAGGCGGCAGCTGCGGTCGCGGCGGAGGCCGCCGCGGCCGAGCGGCAGTCACTGCAGCAGCAGCTAAAGCAGCAGGCGGCGGATGCAGAGGCCGCCGCTGCACAAGCGACGAAGGATGTCGCAGAGCTTAAGGCGGCAGCTGCGGCCGCGGCGGAGGCTGCAGCAGCCGGGTGGCAGCTGCTGCAGCAGCAGCTGGAGCAGCAGCAGGCGGATGCAGAGGCCGCCGCTACGCAGGCGGCAGAGGACGCCGCAGAGCTGAAGGCGGCGGCGGCCACGGAGGCGGGCGAGCTCCGCCGCAGGCTGGCCGAGGTGCGGGAGGAGGGGCAGATGGCGACGGCTGCGGTGGAGCAGATGCGCTCCGACGCGCGGCAGGCGGCGGCGGACCACCAGCAGGAGGTGTGCCATACAGCTTTACGTTCTCCATCATTGCTGGCTGGTTTACGCAGACAAACAGGGCAATGGTGGGACAGTTCGGCACGATCAGGTTGACGTGATGCATACTGAGGCCAAGTATGCGGCGTCCAGGCACGAATCTGCCGCATCGGCTCTGATGGTAATCCAAAGATGAAATGGAACAGGAACTGGGGTAATGGATTCTGTGCAGGTGGACGAGCTGCACCAGCAGGCGGAGCTGCAGCGCAACGAGGCCAGCCTGGCGGCCGCCGAGGCGGAGCAGCGCGCCGCCGACCTGCGCGCGGAGCACCAGCGCGCGGCGGCGGCCACGGAGCAGCGCCTGCAGGAGCTGCAGGCCGCGAAGGATGCGGCTGCCGAGCAGGCCGCGGCAGAGGCGGCCGAGCTGCGGCGCCAGCACGAGGGTGCGGCGGGGGAGGCGGAGCAGCGGCTGCGGAGCCTGGAAGGCGACAAGGACGCCGCGGCGCAGCAGGCTGCGGCAGAGGCAGCGCACCTGCGGGGCGAGGCGGCGGAGCTGGCCAAGCGGCTGCAGGATCAGCGGGACGTCACAGAGGGCTACGTGGAGATGCACGCCGCGGAGGTGGCCGACCTGAAGGCGCAGGTGGACGACCTGAGGACGCAGGTGGAGCAGGCGCAGGTGAGCGAGGACCTGTGAACTTTAACACAGTTGCACTGGCCTTCTGCAGCTTGTGCAGCTGTGCTTAGGAACACATAAACTGCCAACCACCCAGCAATTTGCAAGCGGCGCCTTAGAAATGCTGCACACTGACCCGGAGCAGAGATGTGCTGGCAGCAAATGAGCCAACCGAGGCAAGGTGCAAATGGTGTGCCCTGCAGATGTGCATTGGCACAACCTCTGCGCTTACAATATCAACGACCAAGTGCACGACGCCTTGTGAGATGGCGGACCTGCAGCAGGTGGCGGCGGCGGTGGGGGCGTCCACTCAACTCGAGCAATCGAATACGTGTATTTCATCATACCAAGTTTCTCAACATTTCACTTGTAATGCCAGGGGCTGGCGGACGCCATGGCAGACAAGACGGCGGACCCACGGCACTTCGCCCACTTCTGCCAATCGAATGTTTCGCGTCATGGTATTGTTGTATGCACCGAGCAGCCGAGCAGGAGCTTGCGAACACGCTGGCGGACGACCATGCAAACCTGAGGCACGTCGCCGTGCGAGCGTCCACTCGATAACTAGCGATCATACATCGGTCTTTTCTCATGTTTACTCGTGGCGCCGGGCAGGGCCTGGCGGACGCAATGGCAGACGAGACGGCGGACCTGCGGCAGGTGGCGGCGGCGGTGGAGGCGGAGCGCGACGCGGCGGCGGAGGAAGTTGAGCGCCTGAGCGACGAGCTAGACCGGCTGCAGCGGGAGTGGGCTGATGACAGCGCCGAATTCAAGGTGTGACTTCTGCAAGGCTCGCGCCTCGACATGTTGTGCCATCCTTTGCATGAACACAGTGGCGAGCCATGTGCAATTGGTCACAGTGGCCCCGATGCTGCTGACATCGTTTGCGGGTGTTTGGAGGCGACGTTTCGGCTCGCTTCTTTGAACAGCTAGACTTTGAGGACCTGCTGCTTCAGATGCTGTGTGACCATGTGTCAATACTGCAGCACCACATCCATTGTCGCGCAAAAGTGTTGTTCGGACAGCACAGGTCTGTCGAGCATATGTAGGCGAGTGCATGTGCAAAGAAGGTTGCTGCTGGCGAGCGCCTGCGCTGCGTAGCTGCTGCCTACACTTGCGTGCCCGCCTGCGCACAAGCTTGCGAAGCAAGAGCCGCATTCGAGATGCTTTCCCGCCAAACTCAGGCAGGAGGCATCCATTTGTTTCATGTTGCAAATGTATGCATGCGGTCAACATCATACATTGGTACCATTTCCGCCTGACAGTGGTTCACCGCAGGAAGCAGCATGGGGCTGGAGACCACAAAGTGAAAACCCACACCGTTTTGAGCTGCGTGGACATGTGTGCCGGCATGCAGGCGCTGGGTGTCCTGGTCGCAGGCGCGATGGACCGCTCGGGAGGCGGAGACGGCAGCGGCGGCGGCGAGGGCGGCTGAGGAGGCCGCCTGCGCGATCTCGCGCCGCGACGCCGACCTCGCCGACGCCACCGCCAAGTCCCGTGTTGCCGCCGCCGCCGCCGCAAAGGCCCTGAACGCTGCCACCTCCGCTCTCACTGGCAAGGAAGCCGCCATCGAGAAGCTGCGGACCGAGGCGGCGGACGCGGCTGAGGCGCTGGCCGCCGCGCGGCGGCAGGCGGCGGAGGCCATCGTGGCAGCAGACGGGGCGGCTGCAGCGGCAGCGGCGGCTGAGCAGAGCCGGGTGCAGCTTGCGGGCGCGCTCAAGGCGCTGACGGCTGAGCACGGGCGGGTGACGGCGGCGGCAGGGCATGCCGCGGAGGAGCTGGAGCAGCTGAGCATTGCACACGAGAAGGTGCTGGAGCAGGTGAGATTTGTTTGAGGAACCTGCGAGATGCACCGTCTCCGATTTGGTTGCTGCAGCACGTGACTGCGCGATGCATGCTGGGGCTATGAGGGAGGTACACAGCAGTGCTTGTGCTGAGAGGCTTTGCAATTCAGTAGACGGCGCTGCTGCTGCAATGGTGCTGCTGCCATGTTGCAAACATGCATCTGCTCTTCCGAAATTCATCAGATCTGAGTCATATTCTGATGTCCCGACAGGCTGACAAGACGGAGGTGGAACAGGAGCGGCTCGCTGGCCAGTGCGGTGCGCTGAAGTTGCAGCTGGCGGAAGAGAGCGCAAAGGCGCAGCTCGAAGCCTCCGCCGCTGCAGCAGCAGCCGCCGCGTCCGCTGAGCAGGCCGCCGAGCTGCGCGCCCACAACGACCGTCTCACCGAGCAGAACATCCAGCTCGAGGTGGGCTTTGACGTGTTAGCAGGTTTGCAAAGACGCTACATTGATGTGTTGGTTCGTACACAAATGTTTCTGCAGCCAGCTGCAACTGCCAGCTGCGTGAGCGCAAATAGTAGACCACATTATTCAAGGGAATTTCGAACTATCTTGATATCCAGTAACCGTGCTGCAGGCTGTGCTGAGGGAGCACCAGAGCTCGGCTGCGATCACAGCGGCACGCGCCGCGGCGGCCCGCGCGACGGCCGAGCGCCAGCAACGGCAGGCTGCCGAGGCGGCGGCGGCGCGGGACGCGGCGCTCGTGGTGCAACAACGCTTCCGCGCGGCGCGTGCCGCCCGCCAGACCGCCGACCTTGCTGACCGCCAGAAGGTGGGCGGCAACATGTGCTGCAGCAAGAACAACGTTGGGCACAAGTCTGCATCTCAATCGGGTTCTTTCTTTCGGCTCAGTTGCTGACAGCTGCGGTGCTGGAGGCTGCTGGGAGACCTTAGTGGGCGCCGGAAGCAGCAAAGTTTGTCGGACTGCATTGCGTACAGCAGCACAACATCGCACACAACAGCATAGTTTCAGCCGCAGCTCCATGCTGATTGTGCAGGCGCTGGAGGAGGCGCGGCGGGAGAAGGCGGCACTGCTGGCGCAGGCAGCGGCGTCGGCCGCCGCCACCGGCCGCAAGGACTTTGCGGCATCCCTGGGCATGATGCAGGCGCGCGAAGTGCCCGCATACAGCTGTGGAGCATATGTGCCAGGCCAGTCCGAGCATGTCGTCTGTCAGCTGGCCGCCAGCAAGCTTCGATCTGCAGCTGCTGCGGCGTGAGGCAATCGTGTATGCCTCTCTCTGCGCAGTCCTCGTCGAAGCTTGCCAGAGCTGCAGAGCACAATTTCGGCGGCACACGTAACACTCGTGAATGCCGAATGCGAGGGCATCCTGTCCAACAGTCGTTTGCCAATTTTCTGCATCGTTTAAACGGCCCCCGAGGCTCACTTTCGCTGCCTGTGTTTTACCATCAGGAGGCATGGAGGCGGTGCTGAAACATCAAGGTCATGCTCGCTGTGCCTCCTTCGTCAATGCTGCTGCGGGCCCTGAAATCGTCGTTCAATATCGTCTGCAGGAGGCGGTGGAGGCGGTGCTGGGCGCATTCCTGCTGCCGCAGCGGGACCTGCGCTCCCAGCGCGCCCAGCGCCAGCGCCCCTCCTTCCATCTGGTGCGTTTATTACCTCTTGCCTTTGCTTCCTGGATCCAGGCCTGTGCCTGCAAGTACAAGACTCGTAGCTCTGACCTGTCGTGGTGGTCAAGCTGCCTTTCCTGCCATGCAGGCATGCTTCATACAACTGGAACTTGCCATCAGCCCTGCTGCCCTGTTGCAGGCGGCGGTGGCTGGCTGCGTCTCGGCGCAGGCCGGCTCGGCGCACAGCGGCGCCTCCCACGTCCGCACGCCATCCGCCGGCGGCAGGACAGGGACGGTGCGGCGGCTGACGGGGCCGCGCCCGGCGGCGGACAGCCTGCCTGGCAGCCCGGCATCGTTCCGCGCCCCGCCCAGCTCCGTCGCCGAGACCTCCGTCTCGCCCACCTCCTCCATCTCCTCCTTCAGGCAAGCCTTTCGGGGAGGATTCTAACGGCGCGGTAGTTCCATTGAGCAGTATTGCTGGATTGTTTTCAGAGACCTCCGCGTTCCCGACCTCCACCATCTCCTCCTTTAGGCAAGGCCTTTGCAGGAAGGATTGGGAGGACGTGGTATCTGGTGCACCATGCCGTAGTGCATGCCGCAGCCTGTAACCACATTCAGGGCTGCAGACAGACAGAGAAGGGCTGTTGACGAGGAAAACTAGACAGAGAACGGTGTAAGACTTGGAATGGACCAAGCCTCAGACTGCACTGCAAGGCTTTGGTGCAGGGGTGTGCCTGCATGGACAGACAACTTTGCATCACCTGCTGCTGCTCGAAGACTAGAAGACCGCACGCGCTGCGCTGGCTCCAGCTCACCGGGCAGGTCTGCGATCATTATGCACGCCTACAATCCAGCTTTTCTCTGTCCTTGCGCATGTGCATGTGCACACTGCGGAAAAGTGCAACTCAAAACCCTTTCTCGAAGCATTCGTTTTGCATTTCGCAGGTCGTTCCAGCCATGGCAGGCGGCGCCTGAGGAGTCGGGCTGCAGCACGCCCAAACGGGGAGACGGCGACGACGACGACTCAGTGCACTCTGTGGAGTCCCGCCCGACGCCCAAGCTGACCGTGGCGCGCTTGCAGTGGGTGAGGACCCAAAACAATGCTTTCTGGTGTGTTTTATGGGGTTTATGGGAGATGCGGGCGTAACTTCGCGACCCAGCTACAGGGCTGTCAACACATCTTTTGCGATATCACAGCTTCATATCATCATTGCTTTGCAGCCAGTCCACATTGACAGTCGTCGCCATTTGGTAAGCTCTTTACGAGTGTGCTGTTAGCGGGTTTGCTCACGCTCTGCAGGCTGACCCAGATGACCCACTGCGGCTGAGCCTGCGACATCGTCAACCTGCCGTCGGCGGCCGGCGGTTCCCGGCCCGCCAGCGCCGGCGGCTTCCGCCCGCCGTCCCCCCTGTCGTCCCCCGCCAAGACCGCCTCGCCCGCCCGCCCCGGCACTGCGGACAGCGGCAGCAGCGGCGGCAGCGGCCACGGCACCAGCGTCCGCCGCCACGCGCTCGGTGACCCGGCTAGCAGCTCGCTACAGGGTGGTAGCAGCCCGCATGCACATGCAGGCGACAGCCCGCCGCAGGGTGGGCTCTTCGACCGCAGCGCCGTCGGCCGCAGCTTCAGCTTCACGGCGGGCGAGCAGCTGCGCTCGCCGACGCTGCTGGCGCCACGGCGCGGCCTTGAGCCGCTGGCGGCGCACGCGCCCGGCTTTGGCCGCGGCCCTGGAGGCACAGCAGGCTTCCAGCTGGCGGCGGCCGCCGCCGCCGCCGCGGAGGAGGCCGCGGCGAGCTCGCTGCAGCAGGCCGCCGCGCGGCAGGCGCCGGCGCAGCCTTGGGCGCAGCCGCGCCTGACGATCCGCATCCCTCCGGCGCCATTGGAGTGATGGCAGCCGGCAGCCGTTGCGTCGCCCTCTGGCTGGCACTCGCCCAATAGCCCAATACAGTGGGCTGCAATGATGCCCAGTCTTTGCAAGATGTGCAATGTACGTGTGAACCCCAGTCTGGGTGTGTACCTTTCGATGTGTGATCGTGTCTTACCATCGTGTGCCAAACCTAGGATGCTTGCGACATGCTCAGGAGGGCAGTAATGTGGCAGCGCCAATTTATAGTCGATCCTCTGGAATCCAATGGGTCGATGCTCCTCAGCTGCTCGCAGTCCTTAAAGGGGCCCAGGAACCCTGCACAGCTCAAAGGCCGCAATGCATAACTGTCATAGTGGCGAGGTTCTAGATATGTGTTCTTCTCCACCGGCAGCTTCAGCCGCATTGCTTTTGTCAACAACCGTAGCACAAAGCACGAGATGGGCAGACAGGTGCGGCGTGCAGCAACATGAATCACGACATGGAAATCAATGGAAACTAAGAGTGTGTCCATCTGTGCGCATTTGCAAGCGGTTCAACCTGTATACATGCACTTTGCTTGCAGGCAACAGGAACTCAGTGGACTGCGTCATACGTTCAGGCAGGATCGTAGTGGCGACCATAGTCGATCACACAGGCCGATGCTATTAGATGTGATCCTATGCAAGTACGAGGAAACGGCTGCTGGATTATGCAGGGAACGTGTGGGACGCCTGATTTCAGTCGGAATCCCCACTTCCGACACAGGGCCTCCTTTAGAAATCGCCTATTAAGCGCATTGAAGCCTGCAGAAGGCCGCCCTTCCAAATCACCTACCAGACAGCGCGTAGAATCAGCCAGCCACCTTGTCGCGCATCGCATCGCATTAAGGACGGCGTGAATCAGCACCACAGATACCTATCAAAGTCACAGCGTGCTACAGCTGCTGCGCTTGCGCAGTTCAGCCGGCGGCGGCGGCGGCGGCGAGGCTCTCGGCATCCTTGAGGTTCTAGCCATATAAATAATGCTCCACAAGTTCTGTGGCGACTGATGCCGTGCGGCTTGCAGACCGACGGCAGGGCTGTGTCAGATCCTGAATGCTGCTCATTGCCAGGCCGCTCCGGCGGTAAGGTATGTCTTACCACCTGCAGGACAGGCGCACGTCGAGGGTCACGTTAATAGCTGCTTGACTTGATTGTCATGCCACCTGGCATGAGTGCGCACGCTGCTGACGACGGCACAATATGCCCTGCTTCATTGAGCGTCGCACAAGCTGGGTTGAAGGAGCCACACAATACACGGGTAAGAAGGTCCGCGCACGCCAGGTCCTGCAGCACGAAGGCGGGCCACGAGAGGGCCGCCGCGTGGATGTCGTTGTTGACTGGCTGCGGCGGCACCGCTCACCCCACGGAGCACTCCACTCCCGAGAGTTGCTCCTGCGTCTTTGCGCGCCCCACCACCCTCTGCAGCTCCCACATGTGCTCCGCTCTGGAAGCCTCCTGCGCCAGATAGAGAAGAAGAACTGATGTTCCCTGCACGATGTTTTCCAGGCACCACACTCGAGTTCGCGCAGTATGCCATGCCGCCAGACGCATATTCCAGCCGCATAGCAAACGCTGGCTGCTTCAAGATATTTTGCAGCATTGCATTGCGGCACAGTCTGAACCAACAGGCAGCGAAGCAAACGTGTGCGGTCAGTCATGGAGCACTGACAGACGAAAACTCGCATGCGGCCAGAGTCCTCGTGACAGAGTAACAGCGGCACAAGGAAGGCAGCGTGCGGCGATCTGCGCACCATGACCTTGGAGGACTCGCCGGCGTCTGCCGCCTCCAGCAGGAAGGAGTGGCAGCCGTTGAGCCACCACTTGCCCAGCGGCCAGATGCACTTCACCTGCATGACCAACCGACACACCTTGGTATGTCAGCGAAGTTACATATGACACTGTTATGGCCTCGCCAGATGTGCTGCTTGCGTGTGTCAGGCAAATCGTGCCAGTGGACGGGCCTCTATTGCCGCAGGCACAGCTGCCCTCTGCCGAACTTTGCCTCGAGCCAGCGATTCCCGCCGCAAAACATCGGGCGCTGAACCAACAGTGCAATGAAGTCAGATGGTGAAAGTCACACCCCCCGGAGCTGCAGGCGTGTCGCACTTGACGCCGCTGCTATGAAGTGGCGCGGTCATCGAGCCCTTTGCAGATCAGGCTTCGGCTATTGGGCTTTTTGCGTGGGCAACGCTTCGCCTGACATGGGCACGCCCTGCAGATGTGCCGAGATACAATGTGGCATCTGCAACAGTAGCTTGTCGCGCGGGGTCCGCATGCCTGGTGCATGATCACGGCATGAAACGCTCCACACACGCAGGCTACCGGCTGATCAGTGAAGTATCGATTGGGTCTTGGCTCATCAAGACTCACCCAGAGAAATCGCAACAGACAGGTCGTTCTTGATGGGGGCCGCCTGCGGCTGCCCACAATAAACTGTCATGAAAGGTGGTACGGGATAATGGCTGCTTGCCGCACCGGGTCGATCTGGTGTTGGCAATGCTGCGGGAGGCCTGCCGTTACAGTGCCACTGGGGCCAGCAAACGGCTGCGGCTGCGGTAACACACGTGCATATGCAGCCCTCACTCAGTTTCCTACGAGCAGGACTGAATAGAGTAGCGGCCTGAAATTTTCACGTCTCTGACCAGCCGGTCCGCACAGGACACCCTCCCTGACATTCTCAAAGCAGGTTCGAAGGAAGCTCAAATTCTGTGACAGCATGTGAACTCCGACACCTTCTCAAATTGAGTCGTGCCTGCCCTTTCAGCTGCCATTCACCTCTGAAAAGGCTGCCTTTCAAAGCGATGCCCATCCAGTAACGTGTCGAAAACAGCAGCTTTGTCGCAACGTTTTCGCATTTGCAGCCTTATCGCACCACTAGAAGCAGACAGCAGAGTGCCAGACTCGAACCATGTCGAAGTCGTGCGAAGGCCTGCTGCAAGAATTCGTCCGGTGTCTTCTCAAGAGCGACTGCGTGAAGGTGCGCGTCCTGTCCTGTCGTGTGCAATCCAATTTCTCAGGACCTAATGAATTGGAAGTTCATAGCAGCCTTTGCCTTCAAGTGTGCTGCGCTTGCCCCCGTCCTCGCTAGGTCGGCATGGGTGACGGTGTTTGCATGCCCCTCTACGAAGCAGGATGCAGTCCACTGCGCCTGTGCATTGCACAACATCTGATCCTCAAAGTTCCATTGCGCACAGGAGGGCAAGCCGGTCAAGGAGTGCGCTCAAATCGTGGAGGAGTGCCAGGGCCTGCGGACATCGTTCTTCCAGTGCAAGAAGGGACAGGCCGACCCCCGCTCGCGCATTCAGGGCCAGAAGGGCTATTGAAAGGCCGCCTGATTCGACCATCGTAAACGCCGGTTGACAGCTAGCCAGCAGCCGCCTCAGTCGATCGCCAGCCCTCGACGCCAGCGCCGCCATCAGCGGCCCGTCGCGCCAGCCCTGCAGCGCTGGCGGCCAGGTGGCGGACTGCGCCGCTCGCCAGGATGCTGCTGCCCGTGTCGCTCGTCCCCATGCTGGAGCCCGCGACGGCACCCATGCTGTGCGGCCGCTGTGCCGTGCACGCTCCGCTGCTGCCGGCGCGCCGACAGCTCTTCAGCGCCATTGCAGTCACCTCTGGTAGCGCATGCGGCAGGCCGCGGAGCCCCAATGACATAGCGGGGTGCGGCGTGCGCCGCTCCACTACGTACCGCTGCGGCAGCACACAGCCGCAGCGCGGCGCTGTTCTTGTCGGCGGCCGCAGCGGCACGCTGCTGCTGCCCCTCCTGCGCCACTTGCATGGCCTCGGCAAGGCGAGATGCGGCGGCAGCAGCGGCGGCAGCGGCTGTGGCAGCAACGGACGCGCCTCAGCGGCTCGGGGGCGGAGCCTCGCCGCCGGCGCAAACGCGCGGGACCTCGCAGCGGTGGAGCAGCTGGCCAGCGCGCTGGCGTGCGACAGCGACTCCGAGGATGAAGACTCGGATGAAGACGAGGACGAAGACGACGAGGATGATGTCTCTCTGCTGGACGTTGGCCGCCCCGACTCTGGCAGGTCGGCGATGCACACGTCTTGCTGTTGAAGCTGCAGTCTGTGATCTGCAAGGCAGCAGCTCCGCATCCACCGCACGCCACACTGCTGGACTTTTTGGACCATGATAGCGCCCTTCACTGAGGGCGATTGGTGAAGATCAGCAACCATCACTCTTGATACACTGGTGCAGGTTTGAGTACCCATTCGACGAGCCGGAAGACGACGACGAAGCAGCTGCCACCGCTGCCCAGATCGCCGCCGAGGCCGCGACAGCCGCCATCCCTCGTGTCTCCAAGGAGGTGGGGTCTGCCCCTCACAAACACCAAACAGTGGCAGCTTTGCGAGAGGCGGAGAACACCCTCTCCCTCTGCGATCGCGCAGCTGTTGCCCGCCATGCATCTGGCTATGCCTAGCAGGCTCCGCCGATGCGACTCTGCATCGAAACCCTGCATTCAAATAGGAGGCGCCGCGGGAGCTGGAGCAGCTGGTTGCGGAGAAGAAGGACCTGTCGCTTTCAACGATTCGACATTTTGACTATTCGACACTTGAATCGCTCTCACATGAAACAGGAGGCGAGGCTGGAGCTGGAGCGGCTGGTTGCGGAGGGAAAGGAGGACTTGTCGCTGGGCGAAATCACAGGCGCCTTTCCGTTCCCGCTGGACGGCTTCCAGCAGCAAGCCGTGGAAAGCTTCCTGAAAGGTGGGTGCAGGAATAATGGGGAAAAAAGATCGATTGCATGTGTAGCATGGGCAGCAGGAGGCACCAAATCGCTCGTGATGCAAGGCTGGTCCGGCTGGGGCCGGCTGCAGCTGCGGAGGAGCCTGTGCACCACACTGGCCTGGCGCACGGGCGGCCAGTCAGCGTATGGAGTCTTCTTGTGGCTTGAAGTAATGCTGTATGATCGGCTTGCCACTGCGCAGAACGTCGTCAACCATGCCCGTTAGCAGGGCTGTGGTGGTGGAGGCAGTTTCTGCAGTGCCACGTGCTGTGGCTCGGAATGCTGGACGAGTGTGGCTCGGAACGCTGGACGAAAGGCGAGGTTCTGCAGTGCTGAACTGCACCCCTGCGTGCAGGGCTGTCGGTGGTGGTGGCGGCGCCGACGGGTGCCGGCAAAACAGCCATCGCGGAGGCGGCCGCAATCGCGGTGCTGGCGCGCGGCCAGCGCGTTATCTACACCACGCCCCTGAAGGTGTCCTTGTCGGCGCCCTCCACTGACAAATCACAAGTGGCTTCACACACGATCACAGGCGGACTCGCTGTATGTGGGCCCTGGCAGCTTGCCTACCTGGGCAGCATGCATGGCGCATTCTGGCCTTGTTGGTTGGCAGGCGGGCCGAGTGCTGCCAGGATATCTTGAACTAGACGTGGCCGAGAGGCCTGAGGCCTGGGCACGCGATCTTCGGCTACGCTTGAGATAAAGAGATATGACGCCCACAGGCGCTGAGCAGTCGCAAGCTGGCGGTGACGCTGCTGCGCTTTGGCATGTCACCCTCCATGATTCTAGCAATGGGTGCTCAGGACCTGAGTTTGCCTTATAAATTGTTGTGTAGGCGCTGAGCAACCAGAAGCTGGCGGAGATGCAGCTGCGCTTTGGGGCGCACCGTGTCGGGCTGCAGACCGGCGACGGCTCCCTCAACATAGGTCAGCTAGCTTGGTTGTATGGGGCTGCTTTGTGGCTCTCACACACACGGCATGTCTTGCAGCGGCATGGTTGGTACCGCATTGTCCAGCAATGTCTGTGTGAATGTGCCAAAGTGTCTAAGCCGAGCTGGGATGTGTCATGCAGACTCGGACCTGGTGGTGATGACGACGGAGATCCTCCGCAACATCATGTGCGTCCTGCCGCAACCTGTTCACGCCTCTCATCCAGACAAGCGATGCTCGTGTCCTTGATCGCCAAGCCTGCATTGTGCTTCACTACCCTGCACTCGATACATACCCCAGTGAATGTGTTGACCAAAAGGTGGAACAGAAGTGTTGTCTAGCTTCGAGGGTTCGTGCATGTGACAGAAAACACATGCGCGGTCTGCAGGTACCGGCAGGAGGACCGGGAGCGGGAGCCAGAGCGCGAGGACCGCCTCGCGACCGTCGGCCTGGTCGTCCTCGACGAGGTGAGGCGCTTGTTGTCTTCTTCACACTTCAGCCGAAAGCACAGGTTTTGAGGGTGCAGGTGTCGAGGCGCAGCTCGCACCTGAGGACGCCGTCTGCTTTGAACCCAGGCCAGGTGGCAGCGGCGTTCCAGAACTCACGACGCAACTCGCCATCGTGAATGGCACACCATACATCATCAGCTGCAGCGATGTCTGATCTGCCATTGCAGCCGAACGTCTGGCCGCGCCATATAAGAACACCAGATGTGTCTGGACTTCTGCTGTCTTCAGCAGGTTCATCACTTGGGCCATCCTGGGTGTGGCAGCCAATGATAGCACACAGGCATGACACGTGATTGGGCTCCTCCTGCTAACAGGTGCACTGCGTGGGCGACCCCGAGTGGGACAAAGCGTGGGAGGAACCCTCAACACCTGAGAATTGGAGCATCGCATCATCTGGCGCTGACTTGTGCTGTGTTGCATTTTTTGAAAAGGTGCACTACCTGGGGGACCCGGGGCGGGGCAGTGTGTGGGAGGAAACCATCATCAACTGCCCGCCCCACATCCGCCTGCTGGCGATGTCTGCCACCATCGCCAATGCACAGGACCTGGGCGGCTGGATCTCGCAGGTGCCTTCTGACTTCAGCTGCGGCATCTTTCAAGCCTGCAGTCATACCAACGCCCTTCCATGCAATGCATGAGCTGTCTGCAATGCAATGCATGTGCTGTCTAGCGGCCTGCGCTCTGGCACATGCTTGGTTATTCTAGGCCGAGACTCATGTCGCCTGTTGCAGCCTAGGGTTTAGGGTTTATGGTTTAGGGTTAGCCTACAACACAGAAAGTGCATTCCCAGCTGCCTGCAGCAGAAGTCACTGCTGATCCAGCTCCACTCGGCAGTCGAGGCTGTGTGGCCGGCTGCAGGTGCACGGGCAGTGTGAGACAATCACAACGCGCTGGCGTCCGGTTCCGCTGACCTGGCACTTCTGCTACAGGTGCGCAGCTGTGCTGCTGCCTCGAGACCTTTGCGACCGTTTGTTGTCTGCCAAGACCTTTTTGCTGAGCTTCCAGCACTTTGCTGAGCTTCCAGCACTAGGTGCTTTGACATCATGTGTGTGTGTGTCTCGCGCCATCATCCATTCCTTGCTCTCACGCGTCTCCGCAAATGCGCAGCAACGGGGAAGAGACGAAGCTGGTGCGGCTGCTGAACCGCAAGGGCAAGGGCCTCAACCCGGCGCTGCTTCCGCCTGCGCCAGACCCCGCCGCCGAGTGGCGCCGTATGGACGAGGGCGGCCGACGCGGCCGCCGCGCGCGGCGCAGGTATTGCCAGGCAACATACGAAACAACGAAACATGGCACGAAGCGTCACAGCGTGGTATGAAGCACCATGCCGATTATTCTCTTGCCTTGCAGCCTCCCACCGAATGAAGCTGCTCAACGCAGTTGTTGCACCCGCCGCGCTCGGCGCAGGCACTGGCAGCGACTCCATTCGTTTGCAAAGTACTGCATGTCCTCCAGGTCATTGCCTCTTGAACATGTCTGAGGAGCAATAATTCCGTTTTCACTGTTCTTTTGGGCCGCAGGAACAAGGAGCTGGACAACCTGCGGGCGGGCGCATCACATTAGATTTCAATACTTTAGATTTTGGTGCTTGGTAAGTCGTCTTGTTGCCTGTTGCCGCAGGAACAGGGAGCTGGACAACCTCCTGGCGGGCGTCGAGGACGAGCCGAGCAACAAAATGGACAAGCGGGCGGAGCCGCCGCAGGCCGAGGTGGTGGCGGCGATGCACGAGGCGCAGCTGCTGCCCGCGATCTGGTTCATTTTCTCCCGCCGCGGCTGCGAGCAGGCGGTGCTATCGCTGCACGCCGCCCGCGTCTCGCTCACCAGCCCGGTGCGCCCGTTGAACATGAGACAAGCAAGACGGCGACTTGTCTCTGCATTGTTGATCCTGCACAGAACAGGCTGCGGGCAGGCGGTGCTCGTGCTGCATGCCGCCCGCATCAACCTGACCAGCCTGGTGCGTGCGACAGCCACATAAAACGCTTTATATACTTCACAAGCAAAGCGCCTGCAGGCGGTGCTGCCGCTGCACGCCGCCCGCATCACATAATCCTTGCAGTGGGTCCTCTCCCGTCTCTGTGCTATGGACGATGCACCGAAAGCAGCGGCTGCGCAGTGCTCCCTGATTGCTGGCTGCAGTAGGCCTTCCCTTTGCTATTTGCTGCACTACCGGCAATTAAAGCAGAAGTTGCGGCCCTGCAGGCGGAGCAGCCGGAGGCGGTGCCGGTAGAAGCAACGTCAACCATCTCGCTACTGGCACACCTTTCCCAAGAAACAAACTGTGCCCTTGCAGGAGGAGCGGGCGGTGCTAAACACAGAAGTCGCAGCGCTGCGGGCGGAGCAGCCGGAGGCGGTGCCGGAGGATCTGGTGGGTGCGCTGGTGAGCGGTCTGGCGGCACACCACGCCGGCTGCCTGCCCGCCTGGAAGTCCCTCATCGAGCGCTGCTTCCAACGAGGTGCGCCCCTGTCGTTTGTTCCCGCTTTGTTGTGTCAAGAGATGGATGTCCACGCGTCGATCACTGTCCGCACGCTTGGCGGCACATTGCGCCGGTTGCCTGCCGCCTGGAAGTCCCTCAACGAGCGCTGCCTCCAGTGAGGTGCACTCATGCATTGCTAAGCTGACGTGTCGCCTCCACCTGCACAATCACAGATTCAAGCAAGCATAAGCCCTCGTGTCCAGGCAGCCTTCCCCCGTGGCTGACATCTTAAGACACAGCATTCGGAGCTTTCACGTGCGTCTGGCAGGTCCTACAGCCGGCATGCACGGGGCACCCAGAAATCTTTATTCTGCTGTGTGGTTAGTGCCAGCAATCGGGGGAACTTGGTGTCCAGATCATAGCAGGTGTCACTTTATCACGTCGCCGACCGAAAGCGGATTTTTTGCAACGATAAATAGTGGCTGGGGATCATGCTGGTGCTAGCACCTCCTTGGTGACAACTGCTGACTCACAATGCGGTGACAAAACATTGCGCACACTGCTGCTGGTAGTTGCGGCGACAGAGTCTCTTGCAGCGGCATGGACATGATGGCAACCCCTATCACCTCAAAAACTGTGAATCCATTGGAAAGTCACGTGAGTGCCGGGATTTCGCAGGCCTGCTGATGGTCGTGGCGGCACTGAAGACGCTGGCGGCGGGCATCAACATGCTGGGAACACAACTGAAACTCAAAACCCTATCGCTTTGGACGCGTTCTGAAGCGTATCGACCATATGCAGGCCTGCTGAAGGTGGTGGCGGCGACGGAGACACTGGCGGCAGGCATCAACATGCCGGCGCGCACCACCATCATCGGCTCGCTCAGCCGCCGGCAGTCCAGCGGCCACGCGCTGCTGAAGCACAACCAGCTGCTGCAGATGGCGGGGCGCGCCGGCCGCCGCGGCTTCGACACCGCTGGTGCGTGCAGCACATATGCTGGAGCGTATGCTCATTCGCTCTATCGCTCCTGCCGCAGCAGGCGGATAGATTCCCTGCAGGGCGCTTGCACTCAGTTCAGCGCTGCAGACCTCAACCGTCGAGATCTCGGGACCTCATCGAGGACCATGGTTGCAATGTAGCCCATGCTGCTGCACAGCCGCTTCGAGGGCGCGGACGTGGGCCGCTGCCATCATCGGCGCGCGGCCCTGAGTCACCGACGATGTAGAGGGCCAGAATCGCTGAGTACATGAAGAACCGACATATCGCTGATGATATCGACAATCACAGTCAAAGGTGCTTCTCGCAGGCCACTGCGTGGTGCTGCACAGCCGCTTTGAGGGCGCCGACACCGCGGCTGACATCATCGGCGCAGGGCCCGAGCCGCTGACCAGCCAGTTCGCCGCAGGCTACGGCATGGTGCTCAACCTGCTGCACACGCGGTCACTGGACGACGCTCGTGCGTTCCTGGAGCGCTCCTTCGGCAACTACATGGGTATGCCAATGGTCTTCCCTTGCCTGTCATGCAAAATGCATGCCTGGGTTTGCCATGCTGGCCCACAATGTCAGGACCCTGCTGACGGGCATGCAGCCTGCAGGGGGAGGGCTGTCCCTTCGAGCTGCAAAAGTGCGATTCTGCGAATGTGCGAATCACGGGCACCGTGCAGGCGGCGATGGGCACGCGCGGCGGCTGCGGGACATTCAGCACCTGGAGGCGCAGGCCGCGGCTCTCGCAGCCGAGCGCGCTGCGCTTGAAGAGGCCACCCAGGTGTGGTCAGACAATGCGACACCTGCCACCCAGCACGCCTGTTGCAGGCCACCGCTGCCACGCCATGCCTTTTGGCAGGCTGCCTGCAGTCACAATCTGCAAGCAGGACGAAGCCGGGCCTGCATTTTGGAGTCTGGTTATGGGCGAGCGCAGTCACGCGACTGTCCGGAGGCTGAGGTGGCTGCCGATGTGGCGAGCGAGGCAGACGATGCATGCTGCGGCATATCTCGCAAAGCCTGGAAACGCGTCAACAGGTTTGCGGAGGAAATGGCGCTATACGCAAAGCTGCAGCAGCGGCTGATGGCACAGGCAAGGAAGCAGAGGAGCTGAGTAAAGAAGCTGATGTGCAACAGAAAAGACCCTATGCATACATCTAAACGAAAACAAACACCTGCAGGATGCGGAGGAGGTGGCGCTGTACGCAAAACTGCAGCAGAGGCTCCAGGCGGAGCGGCGCGCGGTGCGGGTGCTGCGTTTGGAGGCGCTGCGCGAGCGCGCCGGCCGCGCCGCAGAACAGCTGGCCGCCGCCGGCCTGCCCTGCCCCGTCGGTGCGTCGCCCTATGATTGAGACAATCCCAAAGAGTGTCTCCACCAGCTCTCACCGCTTTGAGCTCGAGCTGCTTGTGAGCGCGCCAGCCGCGCTGGAGAGGCGCTGGCTGCTGCCGGGCTGCCTGCCCTGGCCACAAGGCCTAAGCATGCCCACCAGTTCCATGCTATGGTTGAAGAGCGAGCCACTGCGTGAGCCAGCTGGCCACAACGCCCCGGTGCAGGCCGCAGGCCGCCTGTGGCTTTTGTTCCTCTCGGATTGCACTCTAGGGGATGCGCACGCCCGGATGCTTATCAGTCAAGCTCCTGTTCAATCAATGCCCGCCCCCGAGAGAAGCAGAATTTCCTCGCCCCCGGGAGAGGCGGAAAAGGTTCCACTTGCTCCTACAGGCGTGGACCTGACGCCTGGCGACGCGTTAGAGTCTCCGGGGGCGCTGCTGCCGGCGGTGGCATTGCGCCGCCTGGAGCCGCCGGAAGACGTGCTGGCGGAAAATTCCGAGGCGCCCACCTACTTCCTGTGCCTCGCCGCCGACAACAGGCACGCATCTGATCCGGACTGCTCGTGTGTGCCAATCTGCGACGAGCTCGCACCCAGTAATATAGTTCGACCTTCGGGTGTCAGCTTACTGTTTATTCCGAGTCGGAGCTTTACCTTCCATTGTGCCGCCAGTGGCGCTGCTGCTGCAAGGACTCATGCTTGTTCGTCCAATTCTTGTTCCCTGTTCCATGCAGGTTCCTGATGGTGACAGCAGGGCACATTGTGGGCGTCTCAGCGGACACCGACGCAGGCGACGTATCAGCCAGCAGCGGCAGCAACAATGGCAGCGGCAACGGCAGCGGCTCACCCTTGTCAATGCACCGGGCGTTCGTCAACGCCTATGCCGAGGTCGGGGCAACAGTCGAGAAAAGAGCAGGGGGGCAGGCAGCCACCGCCGGCAGCGGCAGCAGCAGCAGCGGCGGCAGCAGCAGCAGCGGCGGCAGCAGCAGCAGCGGCAGGGCGGCAGCACCAGCCGCTGTGTCCGGCTGGGGCCGTCTGGACGCTCCAGACGACGCCCTGAGCAGCCCGACTGCGGATGCCGCAGTCAGCTCCAGCAACAGCAACGGTGCCTCCGCCAGTGGTTCCGCCGGCGATAGTGCCAGCGGCGACGGCCGCAACAGCGGCTTCGTCCTGGACGGCAGCAGCACGAGTGGCGGCGATGGCGGCGGCGGATTTGCGCTGACGGCTGCGGAGCTGGAGACCCTAGTGGAGGATGCGGGGCACAGCGCCTGGGGCGAGTGGGCCTCCCTGCCTGCCGGCGTGCAGACCGCGGCAGGTGAAAAATGAAGTCGACAGCCCAAATGTCTATTCACGATTGTCGTGCGCCCACTAAGGCAATTCCAGAGAGTCACACAGTTGCGGACCCCCCATCAGTGCGCCGTCCATCTCTCGCATGCCACCTGAGGCCAGCCTTCAGGTTGACAGCCCCTCTGCGGGCTGGCTAGGCCGTTGTGCGCAGCGGCATGGGCACACTGGTCAGCAGCTGTGCGGGGGCACTGCAAATGTCGAGTACTGACAACATGTCGCGGGACCATGCGCGCAGGCACGCGGCAGAGCGCAGCGGTGGCGCAGCGGCTGCCGCCGCCCAGCCACATCGCGGCCATTGAGGTGGACCCCACCCTGGAGCAGGCTTTCATGGACCAGCGCGACCTCTCGCGCGAGGTGCGCTGGATGCGGCTGTGCTGGATTGGCGGCTGGACTCCCCGCCTGCAACTGGACGAGGCACCTGTTTGCAAGGCAGCATCAAGCCCGCAGGGCGACGCACGCGCCTGCAACGTGCAAGGGGCGATGTTGGGCAACTGCTCACATGCACGATGCAACAGTGCTGCTATGCACTCCTGCACTGAGGACATGCACCAGGTCTTCGACAGGAATCTGATTGCGTGATATTGCTGAAACCCGCAGTCTACCTCCACCTTTTCACGTGAAATGAACGAGTATGAACGCACGTCAAGCGGCAGCTGAAGGGGCGATGGAAGGCGGCCGCAAAGGAGGCGGACCGGCACAGTCATGCAATATTATTATATACTTTGCAGAGCCTGAACATGTAGTCGACGACAAACAGGTGAAGCGGCAGCTGAAGGGGGTGCGGGGCAAGGCGGCGGCAAAGGAGGCGGACCGGCGCACGCGGCGACTGGCACTGCGGGAGGAGCGGCTGCAGCAGAAGCTGGAAGCGGCGCGTGAGGCTCTGGACGAGCAGCTGTCCAACGGCTGGCGCACCTTCGAGGGCCTGCGCGACGTGCTCGTGCAAGCTGGTGTGTGTTCTTGGCCTGCCAGCAGCGATTTTCATTTGTGACTCTGTCTCCAGATCCGTTTGCTGTGGCATGTCTTCCGAGGGCCTGCGCGACGGGCTCGTGCCAGTTGATGCGACTCTGCGAATGCATTTGAGTCTCGTTCCTCTGTGGTCCTTTGGACCCCTGTTTGGTGCACCGTCGAGGGCTTGCTTGATGTCCTGGTCCAGGCTTATGCGGCGGCACTCACGGCAGCAGAACCCTTTCGGTCCGCGACCACTTGTGATGACTTCCGCATGTATTGTGACGTGTTTCTTCCCCTTATGTTTTGATATGGTTTTTCCCAAACACAGGCGCGCTGGAGGAGGGGACTCTGAAGGCGCGGCCGCTGGGGGAGGTGGCGCGGCAGCTGAACGGCAGCAACGAGCTGTGGCTGGCGGCGGCCCTCGCGGCGCCGGGGACTGCAGAGCTGCAGCCGCCGCAGCTTGCCGCCCTGTGCTGCGGCCTCGTCGCCTCGGACGTGCGCTGTTTGTTGACTTTGCTGGATGGCTGAACCAAACTCCGCATAGTTGACGGCGGAACTCCAGCCGCCGCAGCTGTGCGCTACCCATATGTGTACCGTGACAGAGTGAACAGCAGATCGTGTACAGCAAGGCGCCCAGCACGGTGGAGCTGCAGCCGCCGCAGCTGGCCGCCCTGTGCTGCGCCTTCGGACGTGCGCTTCGACATGCAGGATGCTATCGTTTGCCGTGTTGCCCTGTGCGGACGGCATGTGACCGCAACATTCCTCCACCTCGACCCCTCAAGGCACAGGCTGGCTGCCAAAGGGAGACTGCTAGGTCTGAACCCAGTTGCTGATGACGCTGCTTCTGAAGTGGCGCACATTGAAACTTCGTCAGAGCCGTGTAAATCAACTGGCCCGCAGGCGGTGTCGCGGCCGCAGCTGCGGTGCGCGTACGAGGCCAGCGAGCCGGTGTGGGCAGCGGCGCAGGCGCTGGCGCCCGACCGCGCAGCGCTCGCCGAGCTGCAGGTCGCGCACGGCATCGAAGCCCCCCTGGAGATCGACCTCAGCCTCGCAGGTGCTGTTTATTGTTGTCATAGCTTGTACTGTGTCATCTATGCTATCTATGTGTGAGGCGGTTGTGAGGTTGTGCCATCGCTGGCTGGTAGAGGCGCGGGCAGAGGGCGCCCCGGGAGTCTGTCTCTATGCACCAGCCATCGAAACTCAAGCTAGCAGGGTACATCCGAAGCACATGATCGTCTGTGGGCAGGGCTGGTGGAGGCGTGGGCGGAGGGCGTGGAATGGGAGGCGGCATAGGGCCAGCTGTCATGCAGCAGCCAACCCCAGGTGTTTTATGATAGCGCAGTACATCACATCAAGTAGTACATTGTTTCATGAGGGCTTTCCCGTGTGCAGGGCTGGTGGAGGCATGGGCGGAGGGCGTGGGGTGGCAGGCGGTGACAGATGACTGCAATCTGGACGGCGGCGACATCGCCCGCTTGCTGTCGCGCACCACCGACCTGCTGCGCCAGGTGATGGCAGCCGTGTGTGCATGCTTTTGCTCGGCCTTGGAAGCAGGGACCTCTGCCTTCAGTCTCTGGTGCACCTGCCTGCTTGGAGCTTCTCTGCTGTTGATGTTGCAGACAGCACGAGGGAACAGACGGCTGCGTTGCATGCCACGCCACTGTGCGCGTCTGTTTAACTTGGATTCTACGCGCTCATGCTGCGCTCTGCCGCGATGCAGGCGGTGCACGTGTCGCAACTACAGCCGGAGCTGCGGGCTGCCGCGCGGAAGGCGTTCCGTGCCATGGACCGGGCGCCGATCTCGGACCTGCTGCGCTAGGGCCGCATTATGTCTGCCGCCAGATTTGGCATTTCCAGACGGCCCTGCTGCACTCCAGGAGCGGTGCCCACCAGCAGACAAGGTCTTCAGGGCAGGCGGTCAGGTGGTTTCGAGAAGCAGCATGGCTGTTCGTGTCAGGAAAGTTGCAGCACATCGAACGTCATGCAGATTTGGCTTGAGCAGAACAAGAGTGCAGGCGCAGTCCAGTTGCTTTGAGAAACCAGTTGCAGCGTGTCCCTTCACATGTTCTCAACAGCGCCGTTTCGATACCAACGACCAAGGCCTTCAAGTATGTAGGGCTGCAAGAATGTCGGGTCTGCAAGAATGTTGACCGTCTGCCGGCCAATGTGTCAACAAGTAGTCGAATCATCCAGCCAACACGACCTCATGTGGCGCCAACCGTCAAAACTGGCTAGCCATTCAGCATGTCTACTCGACCGCAGTGCTGTCAAAATTCAAATGTCTTCCGATCCCAGTCCGCCTTTGGCTTGTATCCTCGAATCTCCGCTGCACCATTGGCTGTGCCGCCAGCGCCTTGCCAGTGAGGTTCATGTTGGCGCGACGCCAACGCCATACGCCGCTGTCAGGCGGCAAGACCGCCCACGAAACCAGACGCCTCGCCTAGCGACCGCTGGGCAGTGCCCTGCGGTTGGTACCCCGCTGCTGCAGAACATTCACTCACAACCACGTCAGCGCCAGCACTCAGGATTGCACTTATGGATGGCACGCTCCTACACACGTTCATGCACAATGCCACCGCCACAGACTCAGGCGCATGCTAGTGCACACGACTCTTCTCAAAATTCGTGTGAGTGCGGCGTGGAGCACGGTCACATTGGGCGCGGCACACACTGGTAGGCGTCTTCGACAATTCAACCCCTGACAGTGGGCTGGGGTGGGCTCTAGGGTGATGCCGTGGCAGGGCGGCTGACCGTTCCAAAGCTGGGCAGGCCGCCGGGCGAGAGCACCTCCACCCGGCTCACGCTGCTGCTCGGCTTCACCCGCAGCTTGTTGTCCGTCCAGCCTGCGGCAGCACAGATAAAACAATTGGACGAGGAAAGCAATCACGCTTTCGCCATTGTAGCTCACGCTGCTACTCCGCTTCGCCACAGCTTAGCTGTCCAGCCTGCACTGGCAGAATGGACTTGTTTTGAGTGCACAGCAGACTTGTTGCCTGAGCATTCGAGGCGGTTCACTCCACTCCTGGCAGGGCCATCTTGCAGCGGTGTGAGGCGCAAGGCGGCGCTGTTGGCGAGACTCGGTCGCTGCGGACCGATGCATTGGAGAAGGCGCACCCTTGAAGCCGTTAGCGACGGTGAAGGCGCGGCGGAAGCCCTTGGAGGCGAGGCGCTTCGCGACGTCCTTGGCACGCCCATTGTTGTTGTCCAGCAGCAGCAGGGTGCTGCCCTTGCCCACCTTCTTCAGGCTCGCCACCTCCTCTGCCGTGACCTGCGAGTCGCCAGTCATAACAAGTGTGATCAGGTAGCGGGCTGTCATGCGTTGAAACCCAATGGCAGCTCTGCTCGGGGCATGCTGGGCAGGACGGCCCTGCATCTGGACGTGGGAGTTCTCCTGCATCTGGAGGTGGGCGTGGAAGCTCTACCTGCCTAGAAGATAGTTGTGTGAAGAGGGTGACGCAGAACCAACAGCAGCTGCAGACGGGGCATGTTGCGCAGCTGCCCACGCAGCTTGAAGTACTCCACTGGATAACTGACAACCGAAAACCTTATAAAGGAGGGGAGGTTGCCGCGCGAAGTGTTACCAGCAGTTCCAGGCGGGGCACGTTGCGCAGCTGGCCGCGCAGCTTGCGGTCCTGCACCTCTGCGTACTCCAGCTCGATCAGGCGGCCGCCCCCGGGCACATCCAGCGCGCCGCTGTTCTCCTTGTCCCTGCTTGGCCAGACACATTTGCACGGTTGCAAGCAGCGGATGTTCACCAGTCACGCTGATGCTCGATGAGGCGGCGGCCGCCGCCCACATCCAGCACGCCGCTGTTCTCCTTTGTCCCTGCTCAGGACGTATCATGGCGTGGGCAAAGCGACTGCTTCGAGCTGATTCAGCGACATACTGGCATGCATAATCATTGACCTTCCGATCAGGGTGACGATGCAATGAGACGGGGCATGTATTGCGAGCATGCGGAATCTGCGGCATCTGCGGCGGTGAGCTGCATCTGTGTGCACCAGGCGGAGCGCAGGTCGATGATGTAGGTGTTGCCGCGGGTCGACACAAGGTCCGCGGAATTCTCCTTTTCCGGTTCTGTTCCCCACATCATTCCTGTGCGTAGTTATGGAGCGTTGTGTGGTCAGCTGTCTGCGCGCACCGAGCAGAGCGCAGGTCGACGATGTAGGTGTTGCCGCGGGTGGAGACCAGGTCCAGCGCCGCGGGCGCCGACAGGTCGCCGGCGTAGCCGCGCAGACCGCCAAACACCAGGCCCAGCAGCGACGGGGCCTGCCGCAGGAGATCATCCGGTCAGGCACGTGCCAGGTTCTGTGCAGACGCAGAAGCCGGCGACACACTGTGCAGGCGACACCACCGAACAGGTGTGTCGCTGCACGCGGAACAGGAAGTGCTTGGACCAGCATCACGCATGCTGCCGGCAGGCTCGAGCCACCTGCACCCACGCTCACCCCAGGCAGGCGCACCGCCCTGATCACCCAAATCACCATGCTGGCAGGCAGAGGCTGGACCATGGGCGTTTCAGGGGCGACAGCTGCGACAGGGTGCAGAACATGCAGCATTGTGAGGAAACCGTCCAGGTGGTCGAGGGCGAGGCCGCCGACGGCATACTCCTCCAAAAGGCGCTTAACCCATGCACTCTGAACCCTGAACCATGTAGTCGTTTTGAAAATAAACAGGACTCACCAGGTAGTAGAGGGCGAGGCCGCCGACGGCGTACTCAGCCAGCAGGCCCGGCTCAGTGGTGCGCACGAAGCTGACCGCGCTGCTCAGCGCCGGCCGCAGCTGCGCCAGCAACAGTCTGGGCCTCAGGAAACTTCTGGAACACCCGAGGAAAGTGCTCTGCTGGAGACGGCAGCGCTCCACACCCGCAGCATCTGGGAATCGCCACGGATCGGGCCTGCTGACAGGCAGGCAGTGTGAGCCCGTCGCCGCCAAGCAGTCTCGCGCACAGTCTTCAAGGGCTGGATGGCTGAGCACAGTAGTCCGTATCGCTTCCTCGTTAGGCGCTGCGCATCTCAAAGTCATGGGCACTGCAGCTTTCAGCACACCTGGTCGAAGATGCCGCCGGCCTGTTGCGAGGCCTCACGAGAGGCGCCCGCCACGGCATTGGTGTCCAGCCCCTGCTGCTGCAGCAGCCGCTGCGCGTCCGACAGCGATGACTGCGCACATGCAGGCCGAACACCACTTGAAGTATCATGTGTAAGGGATAACATCCGAAGGGTCTGGGGGCCAGGCATGCTGGCACACTTCACAGCTACGACCGTCTGCCGCCGGCTCCGCCGCTCTCTGCTCGGTTGCCTCAATGTCATCTGACAGTGGAGGTTTTGTGCAGACACACAACAGTTCAGGCAGCAACAGTGTCCATATGCCCCTCGTCGCCGCTCACCTGCAGCTGCGGCTGCGCCTGGCGGAGGGCGGGGCCCGCCACGTCGCGCACTGTGTCGATGGCGGTCTTCACATATGGAGACACCGTGTTTGTGGCGCTGCGCACGTACGGGCTCGCCTTGTCCGCCGCCTGCTCGACCGTACATGGCAGCTCGACGCCATGCATGCTAGGTCGTGTGTCATGCAATGATCATGGGGCTGCAAGCCAAGGAGCAGGCGCCTTCTGCTGGAGGTGTAGCACAGCGCAGCAATACTGTGGTGCCGCCAGTGCAGGGCTGCCCTGCGCACCTCCTTGGCGTACTGTGCGCCGACGCCCGCAACATCCAGACCCTGCTGCACGTAGCCGCCAGCCGCCTGTATCCCATGACTGGAACTCATCAGAACAGGCGCCCACGCATGATGCATGCAATCGTTGCAGCCCGTCTGACACTTGGATGGCACTGCTGCCCTGCAGGCCAGTGCCACTGCGCCCGCTCTGCGAAGAGTGCTGCTACCCGGCTGGATCTCCTGGTCTCTCCTGCTGATCGGCCGCTTCCTCTGGACGTGCCCCCAGTCCTCCTGCCGACGTTGCAGGCATTGGTGCAACGCAGGTGCTGACGCGCGCCAACAGCTGCCGCCCACCTTGATGGCCTCCACGAGCTGGTTGACGGCGCCGTCAACAGACAGGGCGCCGGCCGCCGTGCCGGCGCCCGCCACCGGGATGCCGCTGCCGGAGGGCGTCACTGATTCCGCCAGCGCCTGGCCCGCGGCGGCCATGCTGAGCGTCATGACGCTTGCTGCACACAGGCACAGGCGAGAGTGTTCAGGCGCGACCGGCGCAGCGGCAACAGGCCTACCGCATGCCTGAGGGTGTGCTGATGCCCCGTAGGAGCGATGGCATGTGTGACTGCCTGGAATTAATGTAGCTGCCGGTTGATGAGATGAGCACGCTACTTCAGAGCTGCTGCAAGCCCAAGTTCCCCGTCCCATGCCTGCCATGTCACTGGCTGCCATGCGGCTAGGCGGCACGAGTACTGGCAGCTGACTTTGACCCCCGAGGGATCCGGTGCAAGCAGGCCTGCATGCATGGTCGTGGAGCCTCCTGCATGTCCGTGCTGAGTTTGACATCTGAGTTGACTCGCCGACCGACCGGACAGGACGGTGCCACAGAAAGCACCTCGAAAGCTATGATCGCGGCTCTGCACTGCCACCCGCACCCAAGAAACCGATCTCGAAGGTAGACAGTGACCTCTATTGCACCCCCAGCCCCATTGGGACAGAGACACACCGGGCAGCAGAACAATCTTGGAGCCGTCCTCTGCACGCTTTGCAGATGCCAGCGCGGCCGTGCGGCCGACGCGGGGCGCCACGAGCGGCCTCTGCCGCGAGAAGGCTGGCGTCGGACGGGCCGCCAGCTCGGCACTGCCGCCCAGCCGCACGTGTTGTGCGGTCTGCATTTTGTGATGAGGGCTGTGGAGGTGCGGCAAGTGCGGAACGCCGTGCGCAGCGCCGAAAGTGTACGATACTGACGGTTCCGTTACTTGTTACGCACACTTCTGATCGACGGCAGCTAGGTGGCACAGGAATGAGCGCGCAGGCGCGCAATCTCGCATGCATCATCGGATGGTCTTGATTCTCGGGGAGGATGATGAGAACGCATGCCAATATTCACTAATCACCCCCTGTCCCCCGCCCCGTGGATAAGTAGCTGTCCTGCAGCAGGCAGCACGCTGATCACAGCACAGCATAACAGGTTCTGGTGCATGCTGCAACAAACTTCATGTCTCATGCGCCCTGAGCGAAAGCATGGGAAGACCGGGACTCGCCAGCCGCCCGCGCAGTGCGAACAATAGCCCCCCCAGACGGACAGCCGCTCCTATATCGCCCGTTGCATCTCCGACACGAAGGAAGATTGTGAGCGCGCCTCCCGTGGACGCGCCGCTGCAGCCTTCGACGCCGCAGGAGAACTCTGACGATCCAGACTCCGGCAGCGGAGGCGGCAACAAGCCACCCAGCCAGACCTACGGCGATCCGGCGGTGGGAGGTCAGTGTAGAGCTGGCTGGCGTGACCCACTGCCAGTCCGGTGCTGATGCTTCTCTGTGCGAGCTATCCTTATGCTGCTGCGTGCTGCACCTCCGTCACGACCTGCGTCCTTGTGTCACTGCGCAGGGCTGTCCCAGCTCTCTGACCTTGCTGACGGCCACATCGGCTCCGAACCCGGCTCCCGAGCGGTCTCGCAGTACAAGGCGCCACCCTCTGTCCAGATGGCCATCAGCAGCCAGAGCCAGGTGGGTTTCTGGACTTCTCTCCCGAAAACCACCGTCACAAGATCCATCTGAGGGCTCCTGAGAAGCCTGCAGCAGGCCCCTGCAGCAATATCCACTGCCGCGAAACACTCTGTAACAGCAGAACGAATACAAGGCGAGCCTGGCTGAGCAATTTTGTTTGGCTTGGGAAAGTGGCCATATCGCGCCGCCGCAGTACAGAACATGCTGTGCATATTACAGGAGCGGCTGGAGGTGGACATCGGCAATGACCTGCCCAGCCAGCCGGACATACCCACGCCGCGCATCCCAGACGGGCCGCCGGCGCCGCAGGAGCCTTCCCTTCCCCAGCATGCCGAAGTGGTGCGCGGTTCGATTTACGGCACGTTGGCACCGCGCTGTGCACGCTTTGCGCACCCTGCCCAGATCTCGGCTGTCTGCGACCCTTGCTGACATGAGACCACTCCAGCAGCGATTCCCGAGTCCCTCGCAATGCATCGTCCAGCTACACACGTGCACTTGCCGTCGAATGTCCTGTCGCGTGTGATTTCATGCGCTTGTGCCGTGCCGGAGCAATAAACCTCACGAAACCCCTGCGAAACTTACGAAAACCCGATAACAAAACCCTGCAGGCGCTGGACCGTGTGCTGCCGCAGCACGACGACAAGGGGCTGCGCGTGAAGGCGCTGGTGGACAGCATCAAGAACCCTGCCAGTCTGGCGCAGCCGATGGTGCCGCAGCACGCGCATGCCTACGTGATGTCCATACCAGCACGTTTCCTCTTCCCTTTGTCCTTTAGTTGACCGACCGCATCAAACATGTCCTCCGTTTGCCTCTTGACACTGCCTGCCAGCTTGCTGGCCCTGGCACACGCGCGGCACCCCACCCCTTCAGGATACGGAGGCTGTACTGCCAGGCAACGCCATTGACGATATGTGTTTGCATATTTCTATCGTCCTGTTTCTTTGCAGCATCTCCTGAATATCGCTTGCGTCACAGCAGCTTCGCTTCTCGCAGCCAAGCAGGGATCGGGCCTGAGCTGCAGCTCCATGCCCTCTTCATGCACTGCGGTTTCCCTCAACACAACGTCCCAAACCCTCAACCCTGAAATCCAACAGAGTACGCCGGTGTGTGTCCTGCAGGGCGCGCTGCGGGGCAGCGGCAGCGCAGAGGAGGAGGCGCTACACCCAAAGAGCCGCGCCGCCCGCCGCGGCCCCATGGACGAGATGCGTCAGCTGGTGCGGCCTGGCTTTCTTGGGCACACGCGAAACCAAGCTGATCTGGGTGTCGCAGTCGCACCTCTTTCAAGACGCATGGTCAGGCTTGGCATGCATGTACACGTCGCCTCGCTGTCTGCACACGTACAGCAGTCAGCCGCGAAACTGTTCCGCTCATGCCTGAATCCCCCCGATTGCCGCCTAAACTCCTGTGTCCTTTCGCAAACATGAAAATGCACCAGTGGCTCCTGTGTCCCTGCAAAATTCTGGTTCTGCACAAGCCCCCAGAGTCACCCTTTGCTGTCCTGCAGGTGCGCATCCTGGTCAAGATCATCCCGCAGAGCATGGGCCTGGTGACGTCGGGGCCAGAGGGCGGCGGCAACAACCGCATCTCTGAGGAGCAGATCAAGTGCGCCTCGCTGTCGCGCAGACATTGCCCTCAAATGTGTAGACTTGCGAGTCCAGACGCTGCAGTCCGAGTCAGCTCAGCGTCAGCACTGCGGCAGCTGTTGATTGTCGCACTTCTGCCTTGACAAGCCGGGTCCATGCTGGCACCTTGTTGCTGCAGACCAGTCGCCTCCCCCCATAAACAAAGGGAACACTACTTGAGACTACCTCCCTCTACACATCTCACCCCACAGTAGTTCGTGGCAGGTCGTACCTGACGAACGCGCTAGGCGAGGCGCCGTACCCGCAGTGGGGCGTGCCGCAGGGCTGGGGCCAGTACCTCGCCGGTGCGAGCCCCCTGCTTGTCCAGTCTGAATCTCCCCATCTGCAACACAATCATCGCACCCACATGCACCAGCCCTCCCAGCTCGATCCCTCCGCAACTGCTGTTGTTCCGACACGCCACGACAGATGCAGCCTCAGCCGCGCTGTCACCCCCGACGCTAAACTACGCCCAAACCCTCCGCAGAGCTGCTGACCTGGGCCTCGGGGCGGCCCATCAGCAAGAACGAGGCGATGCGGTGCGCGCGGCGCGAGCCCGGCCGCTCCTGGCAGGCCATCCCCGCCGAGCTCGCGCGCCTCGGTGCGGCGTCTGAATATAATGCAACCAACAACACTGATCAACTGAAGCATCACCTCCTTCTTTCTTAGAATCTGTTTCTTTTTTTGTAAATATATCGTATCAACATCAGCATTCCGTCTGTTTGCGCTCGCCACTCATATTGGCCATGTTGCTCCTGCCCAGCTCTGCCGCCTGTTGAACGCTTTACTCAGCCAGCTGCACCGCCAGATGGAAGGAAGCCCATGCCTGCGCCTAGGGCTGACAATGCAACATCCGAACGTCCGTGGTGGCTTCCCAGGCGTGTTTCCGGAGAAGTGGGCGCTGCCGCTGAGCGCGGCGGGCCAGCGCTTGCTGTTGGACCAGAATCCCGGCAACGCGGCGGCGGCGGTCGATCATGCGCAGCTCGGCGCCGTCAAGCGCCAGTTCCCCGAGCTGGGGCCCACGCTGCAGCAGGTGCGGCGCCTGGTAGAACTCTGGTATGGGAGCCTTGGCATAGTTGCCGGCTGTCTGTGGGACATGCGCACCCACATCGGAGGTCTTTCCTGGACTGCGCAGCCGCATGAGCATTGCAGGCACCTGTGCATGGGCGACTGACAATGCAGGGAGGGCGCTTGCCATACAGTCATGATGGATTGATCCGTGGTTGATTTCGAATGCCACGTCGTAACCGCGCAGGCGCAGCCCAAGCGGCGGGCGGTGCAGTCGGCGCCGGAGGCAAAGGTGGCGACCGTGGCAGACCGTGCGCTCACGCAGCTGGAGGCCTGCTCCGAGGTGGAGCTGTGGCGGGCTGCCACGGAGGTCATCCGCATGGCGCAGCGGCGGGCAGGTAGGGTCTTGAGCCTGAACGACTCCAGCTTGGAACGTGCATGCACAGTTGCTCCCTGCCACCTGTTCTCCTGCTCTGCATCCATGCCAGAGTGCTCGGCCTGCCTCTGGCACACGCATGACTTTTGCCTTTGGATTGGGGTTTTCAGCGGAGGCGGTTTTGGGAGATTGCAGCAAGCCAGCACTGGTACTAATCTCAACAATTCAATGGCGCAGGCTCCACGGCAACGCGGGACCAGCACGCGCTGAGCGCGGCACAGCAAGAGTTGCGGCGAGCGCTGGAGGTCAGCGTTCCGTCCTCCCAGCTGCCCATCGCAAACCTCGAGGTGTGCGCCGTTGCTGAAAGCCTCTCCTCCTGTGTCTGGCAAACCCCGCATCTCGAATCTGACATGCAAAGCGTCTTATCTGACAATGGAAGGTGACGCGGAAGCTGGCATGGACAGCGTCTCCTCTGCGAGTCGTGCGCTGCATTACGAAGCGCACATTCACGTCGCCATCGGTGACACGGGCATCGATACATGCATCTGGGCCCACGCATCTGCCTGGTGTCCAAAGGACGCCCACTCATGCACGGAGGCATTGTCCACCTGAACTCATTGCCGCAGGCACCGATCTTGATGATACACGTCTGAAAGTTACAGGAAGTACGTCCAATGACATCTACGATCTATATAGGATCTGAGATCTGGATCGAAAGATCACGTTTGGAAGTCGAAGTCGTAGCTTTCTTGTTCTCCTGCTCTCGACGCCCGTCCTTTGCTTTGTTTTGCTGTGATTGTGAAAATATTTTGCAACATGATGACAACCGTGTGCTCCTGCACCATCTGCCACCAGGCGGGGCCGCCGGCGTCCGTCCCAGGTCTGGCGGCAACTGTCCGGGGGCTGACGCCCGAGCAGGTGGCGCAGTGGTCCTTACAGGTGAGAAAAAGGAGAGGACACCCGTTGCTTGAGAAACATCTGCCTGCTTGCGCCGCTTTGCTTCCGGCGCGGAATGGGCTCGAATCAGCGCTTCCTTCTGCAGATGTGCCCTGCTGACCGCTTCTGGCACACCGCTCTTGCAGTCGAATGCACTGCCTGCAGTGATGCAGACATCCTGGTGCTTCTCTGCAACATGTGCCATAGCTATGCAGACCTCTGTCGGCTTTGTAAGCGGTGGCCTCGGAAACACATTGAGCCTTAAACTGTGAGCCTGCAATAGTCCACCCGAATCGACGACCTCCCTTGTATTTTGAGTCAATCGATACTCTTTCCATGGAACATCGCTTGTTTTTCTGTCTGCAGACGGGCCAGCAGATCACCACGCGCACTGAGGGGGGCATGCAATATGCGGAGTTGCCATTGGGGCCAGGCGCCGACCCCGGGCAGGCGGTGTCGCAGGTGCGTTGTGCATTGCCTTTTCATACTGTTGGAAGGTTCAGGGTTTGCTGGCCCCTTGGGCGGCAGCGGTTGCTCGACGACAGTGCAGCATGCGCATTGATGCCTCTTTGATACCTGGGCTGGGAGCGTAGCACGCCCGAGGTGTTTCAATTGGCGGAATTCGCAGCCTTGCAACCGGTGCATCAATTGAGGAATGCGCAGCCTTGCCGTGTAAGCCGGCAAAGGGCCGGCTCGCATTCTGCCGGCTCGCATTCTGTCGGCCGGCTCGCATTCTGCAACTGCCAAGTGGGCTCGCGTTCTGCAGCTGCCATGATGGGACTCTCGGGTTTCTGGCCATGCACGCACTGACAGCCAGGCCTGACTGGGCTGCTATGTCCTGTGCAGATGTACGCGTTTTACGCGCAAATGCAGGAGCGAGCTCAAAACCAGCCGGCGTCTCTGGCCTCCGTCCCCATGCAGGTGCCAACCACGAAACCCTGCTGCTGGCGCCGCAGGCCTGGCAATCTCACAACTCCTGCTGTGCTGCATGGTCCCTGGCGCTCCATAACCTTGCCTCTATCCAGAATGCCAACACCGGCTGGGCGGGTGGAAGTAAATGCTGTCATGTATGCCAAAATGCTGGGGTGTGTGCGCGCAGCAACCGACCAGCCTGAACGGCAGCCTGGGCACAATCCCGCACACGGACTCGCAGAGCCACATCAGCCCGCCGCCGCACCAGCCGGAGACGCAGGTGCACATCCATGCGTCACAGGACCCGATGTGCGGGTCCCTGATGTCTGGCCATTATGACCAAAGGTGTCATTGCTCCGGATGCAGTTGTTCAACATACAGAAGTGCGGAGTGTGAGGCGAAGCATTGCAAGCAGCGCCAGTGCCAGGCTTCCAAAACATTGCCATCGGAGGGACTTTGCACACTTGAAATCGATCTGCCAACAAGCACTTCCCTCCCAACAAGAGCGAGTAAAGTCGTCAACGCAGGCGTCGCAGGGTCCTCTGACTGGGGCGCCAGATGGGCAGGCGGCAGCAGACCCCAGCCAGGGCGGCGGCGGCAACATGCGGCGCCTCAGCTTCGACAACCACCCGGGCCTGCAGGTCGATCTGTTTCAGGGTTTCTAGGCATTGCAGCCCAAGGCATTATCAGAGACCACGCCTCCTGGACAGCTGAAGATATCAGGATTCTCGGTGTTGCACGTCCATCACATCTCATAGCAGAGAACCAGCCTCGGTGGTGCAGGCAGCGTCATGAGTGCTGCAAATCTCAGCAAATTGCTGCGTGAACCAGCGACTAATCATGCGTCGCTTGCGTCTCCCAGGTCGGAGGCGAGCTGGTGGCAGCGGAGCAGCCGGCGGCGGCGCCACAACAGCCCAGCCAAGGCTTCTCGAGCGGATCCGACCTGCTACTGCACCAGTGAGCCTGCAGTCCTCCCCCTGCCTCGAATTCCTCAACGAGGATTCTGTACCTCTCTGAGCACCCAGCTGTTCCTGCATAGCTCCATCCATCCTGTGCCTTGCGTCATTTGAATTTGTTTGGGGGTGTTCTGACTTTCACCTGTCCTCATTTCATGCAGCCAACTGCACCTCACGCCTCGGTTCGTGAACTCGAATTGCTCTCTGCCTGCAGCAAGAAGCCGGTGCAGCGGCCGGCCGGTCAACGCAACCGCCTCGCATGGCGGCTTCCTGCCATTGTTATCCTACACACTCTGAACATACGCTGACATTTGCTTCTCTCTAAGTGCAGCAACAACCCGGTGCAGCGGCCCATCGGCCGACTGGCGGACGCCCCCGCCTCCAGCGGCGGCTGGCTGCCGCTGTCGCAGGAGAGCCGCGGCGGCTCAGTAGCGCAGCGACCGCCCATCACCGCCGCCGCCGGCCGCCGCAGCCCCCTGGGCGCGCCCGCGTAGAGCGGGTGCACTGGGCAAGGCGGTAGAGACCAGAGAAGCGCAGAGTGCTGCTGTCTTTTACAGTGTGGTGCGCTGCCGCATTGTGGGAATCTCGGGATTGCGCGCGCG
>JAABUM010000907.1_pt1 | contig 47645 bp, 78 predicted proteins | sample 5559161 | NCBI WGS metagenome assembly JAABUM01 (sample SAMN10711868, study PRJNA513369) | rock metagenome | isolation source: Antarctica rocks | place: Antarctica: Victoria Land, Siegfried Peak nord
CCTGAAGACCGCTCTAGTTGCCCAGGCTGATCAGCGGCTGCGTGCGCAGCACGCCGAGCTTGCACTTCATCATAGTCTCCAGGTTGGGCGCATTGGTGAACGCATCCGCCGCCTCCGCCATCGGCTCCTCGAAGAGGCCGTTGATGGCCATCTCGAAGTCCACGTCGTCTGTTTACGGCAGCAGAAAGGCGAGGTCAGAGCGTCAGACAGATGGTTCATGGCAGAAGCGAGGTCGAGGCTGAGGTCCCGCAGCGTCTCTCAATCAGCTCTTATCTAAGCGTGCGCTTTCAGTCAGGTCTTGCGTGCACATGCAGCTGCGCAGCGAGCGCAGCGAAGCGCAGCGCAGAAAGAGCGAAAGAATAGGACAGCATAGAGCAGAGCAGTGCAGCACAGCGCATGGATAAGGTTTGCTCAGGGCGCAGCTCACCATACGGCAGCAGCAGCTCCATACCGATGTCCGTCAGCACCGACTGGTCCATGCCATGCGCCCAGGGAAACAGCTTTTTAGGGTTTATAGAATCACGCATAGGGCGGTGCCTCGGGCATGCAGGCTGCAAATATCCGCCTGGGGTCGAATGCATGGCATGTCCACCTGGGTATGTCGGGTGGACACAGGAGATCGTTGTTGCGTTGTCAGGCGGCGATGCAAGCTGCTGAACTGGCGTGTCGGGACGGTGCTGTATGCATGCACATCCCTGCTCAGCGCTGCATCCCAGCCTTAAATCCTGGTGAACTGCAGGACAGCTTTAGACCCACATTCTCATGCTGACCTTGGCGGCAGAAACCTCCCCCGCATCACGCAAGTGCTCGGCCCTCAAGCACAGTCTTGAAGCCATGGCAAACTTCGCCTCCTTTGACATGAAAACGCAAGAGAGATCGCGCCTGACTGACATCGGTGACCGGGGTGCGGTGATGCACAGAAGTGTACACAAGACATGTCTTCCCAGCGCCTTGTTTACGCACCGCGCAATGCCATGATGGAAGTTGGTCAGCTATACCTAGCGCATGCCAGGCACGATCTGTAGTCAATGCACCGACAACCGACAACGCAGTACGCATGATGCTGTCTCGCCCTAACTCGATACAGCAGAGTCCATCAGACACCCTTGTGCGCTCTGGCAGCTGGCGCAAAGACCTGCGACCAGGATCGCAATAGAATTGCAGTCAAACAGCACCCGCCGAATCATGCGAGCCATCTCGCTGCCTGGTACGGCACCGCAGTACCAGTGGTGATAGAGGCTCTGCACCGCTGAAGACCACCCAGCTGCCAGCCTACAGGCCTGTGCGTATCGTCTGCGGTGCCGCTGCTGACATGCCGTGCCGGTGCACCGCCACGTGGCTGTTTAAATTTCGTCCACACTGCCGCCGCGGCTGCCGATCCCCTCGTGCAGCTGGAACCGGTGCCAGAGGACTGGCCCTTAAACTCACTACTCCGCATGTTCCTTACGACTGGGCCTTTCTGGCCCTGCCGCGGCCATATCGCGTCATCAGCTGCCGTAGAGCTGATGGGATGTGTGTGTCAGTCCCGCTTCAGCGTGGTCTTGCTCACTGCCAGTCCACAATCGATCTGCATTATAATGCAGATCGATCTAATTAGATTTAATTAGACCTGATTAGATGAACACAGTACTACAGCTGACTTGTGCTGCGGCGGCTTGCGAATATCACTCTGAAGTTGGGGCGGCGGTATGTTGTGGCGTGGCGTCAGTTGCCAGTCCCGCTTTGCAGCCTTCTCGTTCGACATGTAGGCTTTTCTGCACGCATAAAATCGTCATGCTGGGCATCTCAGGCGCACTTGAAGCCACGGTATACAGAGGGGAAAACACCACGTGGATGACCCGGGACTGCTCGCTGCCAGGGGTCACGGTGCAGCCAAGTTGAAAGACAGGCAAGCCTAGCTTACTTGCGGTCGCAAGTTGACTCGGGCCTCGGCTTGGGTCCCAAGGCCAGCACGTCATGCAGCGTCACATTTCACTTGTGCTAGATCAGATGCCAAGCCTGCTGCGCGAATGTCGGCTGTCCAGCCCAGCCATTGGCTTGCACGCAGGCCTATGCCGGCTCGAAGAAACAGATGTGAAGGGCGCTCAGCGCGAAATTCTCGAAATCGGCATGATAAGACGACTCCAGAAGCATGTGATGACATGAGCAGGAATTCTACCTGGCTGCCACCACTACGTCACCCGTCACCGCTGGCTGGATGCAAAGCCCTTCTTCTTGCCGCCGCCCTTGCTTTTCCGCTTTGACGTCGGTCTGTCGCTGCCGCCGCTCCGCCGTGTAACACCCGGCTGACCGCTGCCGGAGGCACCGCCGGCTCTGAACGCCACGCCCACAGCGTGTGGGTCCTGTGCACACGATTTCTACGGAGTGAGAAGCAGTGGCATGGCCTGAGCAAACAGGTGTTGGCAGCAAAGCCAGGCTAAGCAAAGGCTCCTCCAGCACACGCCTGGCAGAGTACCACCGCAAGCCAGGTGGACGTCTCATGGCACAGCAGCCGCCGCAGCAGCAATGTTCGGAACAACTTATTATTATTATTATTATTATTATTATTATTATTAGTATTATTATTATTATTATTATTATTATTATTATTATTATTATTATTATTATTATTGTTTGTAACCTGTACCTGGCCCTGCAGCGCAATGTCTCCAGAGACATCCACCAAGTCCTCGGCTCGTCGAAGACTTGACAGTGCCGCCTCATCTGCAGCATTGCACAGCGCGCGGTCACTGAGCCAAAACGCCACTCCTCCAGCGGTTTTTCTTGCTCAGGGACTCGTTCCAGACGGTGGAAGGCAGGCATGCTCATGCGGGAGCTCGTTTCACACTCATCTGAGAAAATCCGTAAATTCAGAACGCAGGCCCTACGTGTTCGTGTGCCCGCCCCTCAAACGCCAGAGGCTCGCACCTATGCGGTTGAAAATGCTGCCCACCAGCGGCTGCGCAACCGCGGCAGCGCCATCCCCCGCCACTGCAAGATACAACAAGATCTGCTGGAGAGGCCGCTTCATGCATCGCGATCATGTGTCACAAGCGCCACAGGTGCATGTGCAGCGAGCAAGAACAGCTGTCCGAGCGGTTATAGCCACTGTGAATGAACCACTGTGAATGAAGGTGAGCGGCGCTCGAGCGAATGAAGACGAGCGGCTTCCCGATTTCGGCGCGCGTGCCACCTCGGCCAGATGCTTCGTTCCGTGTCGCGTTCTCCAGACTTCTCTGAGGGGCCCGTTCCGAGAGCTCACCCCTGTCGATGAAGACGAGCGGCGCCCCCGGCTTGAGCACCCGCGCCACCTCTGCCAGGTACTGAGCTGCGCCGGCGTCACCGACCGACGCCAGCGCGTTGAATGCCACCACCGCGTCCAAGCTGCCGGTGCCCTGCACAGCAGCATTTTCAGTTGTTTAAGTCTGCATTCAAAAGCGACAGATACTGAGCACAGCGCCGTTGGTTTACCGACGCCAGCGCGTCGAAGGCCCACCGCGTCCAGGCGGCCGGCGCCGTGCGAAACAGCATGTTCGGTGAAAGAAACCGACAGATACTGAGCACAGCTCCAGCATTGAGGGACGCCAGCGCGTTTGAACTTGAATTTGAATTTCGATCGCGTCCGGGTTGCCAGTGCCCTGCACCGCAGCCAGTCCAGGCTGAAGTTCAACGAAACGTATTTGAACACGCCAACCGCCTCCAGAGCGTTGAACGCCACCACCGCGTCCAGGTGCCGGTGCCCTGCAGGTTTCATGCAATGGCGGAGAAAGTCAGAGACGTTGAAAACTTTCAACAAAAAAAGGTGGTGAGCGCAGCGGCACCGCCCACCGAGGCCAGCACATCTGGCCTCGTATTCCAGGGGAATTCCTCACTAGATGTGCCATAGTAGCCACCCTCGCATCCACACTGCTGCTACCCAGCACAGAAAAAAATGGCAACAATATTAGCGAAATGTTTGCTTCGAGCAAGCTCCTACCATTGTAGCAAAGCTAAAATACATGGTTTCGAAACGAAACCTAAGGTTTAATTCTACAAAGTCGGGCCGGCATGTTGCGAACAGATCACGGTGAAACTTTTTATTGAAAAGTTAAGATAGAAAAATTTAATGCGTGTCAAAACGTGCAGACGCCTGATGAACATGCGCGGTGTGGCAATGGCAAACGGCAAGAAACACACCTGGAAGGGGAGATCGGTGAGCGACCGCTTGCGCGCCTCCACCATTCTCAAAGGGTTTGTCGTGGATGACGCGGCGTTTCAGACTCAGAGCGCACCTGGAATGAGAGATCAGTGGGCGACTGCTTGCGCGCCTCCGCCATTCTCAAAGGGTTTGTCGTGGATGACGCGGCGTTTCAGACTCAAGAGCGCACCTGGAAGGGGAGATCGGTGAGCGACCGCTTGCGCGCCTCCACCATTCTCGAAGGAATTGTCATGGATGACGCGGTGTTTCGGACTCAGAGCGCACCCGGAATGAGAGATCAGTGGGCGACCGCTTGCGCGCCTCCACCATTCTCAAAGGACTTGTCATGGATGACGCGACGTTTCAGACTCAAGAGCGCACCTGGAATGAGAGATCAGTGGGCGACTGCTTGCGCGCCTCCACCGGCACGCCCGCCGACGCGCCCGCCTGCTCCATTAGCCCTGGCGCGGCCACCAGAAACTTTGAGATCGTTCGTGAACTCCGCATGAGGGAATTGAATCGTGCGCCTCGGCCGGCACGCCCGCCGACGCCACCGCCTGCTCAATCAGCCCTGGCGCACGAGAAGACAACGCAGATTTCGTTCTGCGTTTCAGACGCTGGATTCGTGGAGGTGTCAGCAGGCAGACGACCCCGCACCGCACTCGCTGCCTGCTGCACCAGCCCCGGCGCGGCGAGCGCCGTGTCGTATGCCTGATCCATCTGTAACGCTGAGAGCCCGGCGCTGTGCGCTGCTGTGCACTTGCTCCGGCTGCAGGCATGTGTGCAGACGAGAGGGCGACGGAAAAGCACGGGGAGGCGTGCAGCAAACCCTAAACCCTAAGGTTTCTCGCCTGGCCTGATGTCCGGGCCCACGACCCGCACGGAAACCGTGCCTGAAGGATAGTAAAACACGTCCCGAGTTGTGCCGTTGACCTGCAGGACCCGCGCCCCGCCTGCACAGAGTGGTTTGCTGCGTCAGATGGCGTTTGCCTCGCATCCAAGGTCCAGGGCTCTGCGGCGAGGGTCAACTGCATGCAATCCTTCCCAACTGCCTGCGAATCCGAGGATGTTGTTGCGCAGGGCGCAATTGGGGCGTTTTGACCGGATGCCAATGCCCGACGCCGCCCACAATGTGGGGGCGGTTGCGCCTCAGGTTGACGATTTCGATGCCTGGCTCACCTTTGGGGACGTACTTCCGCAGCATGGCGGCCACGATGTACTCCCGGCGGCTGTAGACCGCGAAACGCCACGCCGCGATGCCGCCCACGACCGCGACCACCGCGGCAGCGCCCAGCAGCGATCCGGCCGGCAGCGCATCGGTGATGCCGACAAACGGCCGCGCCGCGGAGTCCAGCAGGTCCTGCGTGTGCATGCTGACGAGTTGAGGAGTATAACCTCAACACTTTTAAGTCCACGCTGCTGCGCCGCCAAGCAGCGACCCCGCAAGCAGCCGATGCCGGCATACGCCTGCGTCATGGAGTCCAGCCGGTCCTGCATTTATACATGAAATGTACATGAAAGGTACAGATGACACGTGTGTACAATCGAGCCCCTGTCGCGGGGCCGCCCAGCAGCGGCTCCGCCAGCAGCGCATTCATGATGGCGGCAAACGGCCGCACCGCGGAGTTATGCAGAGCCATATGACGGTGGACTGCCTGACAAACCCATTGTGCATGCACGGTGCGGCAGTTGCAGCCGCGCTGACGGTCCGGGTGTCAGCGCAGCAGTGGGTCTGACGCTGCACAGACAGCCTGCAAGTAGCAGACGGCCGCGGCTTGGGGCACGGAAATGTTTCTGCGCAAGGACAGGCAGGGCACTGCTATGCCACCTGAAGCCGGTGGGTGATGTGCAGCATCAGTGACATCCCGGGATGTGCTACCTGTGCGCAGCCGAGCCCCGAGCAGCTTCCAGCTTCCTGCGCCGCGCCGCCCTGCTGTAGCGCGGCAGCGCTGGCATCGCCGGCATCGCCGGCGGCTGCGCTGAGCTGCGGCAGCGCATCTGACGCGTCTGCCAGTGCTGCCCACCGAGGGAAAGCGGCGGCTGCCGCTACCTGTCGCCTGCTGCGGCTGGCTGGCAGGCATGGCCACGCATGCTGGAAAGGCGCAGCCGCAACCCTGCACGTAAACGGCACATGACCGTCGCATACGATGTGCTGGCGCAAGCGTGCACTCACCCGCGGTGCTGGCAGAAGCTCCAGGCGACAGCCTCCAACTCGAGCTGCAGCCGCCAGATCGGCTCCACATAGCTTCATCGTCACAAGAGCAGGCCACTGTGGGGAATGGCGCACCGGTTGTGGCTCAGCGTGCGCGCTGCCGTGCAGTGCGACGCAAGCGGTGTTGCTAGAGCATCCGTGAGAGACCCAGCATGATATGAGATCGTCTGAAGCAAAGACGCTAGCGCACACTTCGTGTGCAAGCTGGCCGAGAGGTGATGCTATTTGGATTGATCAGCAGAGCTGGCGGCAGGCTTGCCTCAGCCGAGATGCTCAGAGCACTGAATCATAATCACTGCAGGGTGCGCAAGTGCAGAATGGGCCGATACGAGCTGCGCAGTGACTCGTGATCTGCTGACGGATGAGATCTTTCGATAGCACGTGCTCTCCCGCGACGGTTCCGTCATTGCCACCATCATCTACGGTTGTGACGGGCCACACGCTGCATTTCGCATGTCACATCTGGCAGTATCGTATGTAGCGCATGCATACGGACTCGCCTTGTCCTGTCGCATAGACCGCGCTGGCCTGAGGCGGTCATCTGTCCAGACGTTGCAGGTCGATGTCACTGCCAGGTCGGACAGTGGGGGCGCTCAAGCGTTGCCTTTCGAATGATTTTCAGCCACATGACACACCCAAACCGCCATTGCGCCAGCCCGCTCTCAGTGGAAATCCGCTCGGGCGACACAACGGACATCCAGGTGCGACCCCTCTGGATGGCTGCCGAGTAAGCAGGTGCATCGGAACCCACTCGTGCGTGTCATGCTGTAGGTCGCATTTTTCGATCGTTGCGCTGTCGGCAAGGTCTAAAAACACAATCTGTGTGTGTTGCATGCGCAGGCATCTAGCAGGGGCGCTACATTGTAACCAGCACCCCGACTGGGCTGCAGCAGACAGGCCTGACCCGCAGCTACACCGAGAGGTCGAGGGACCGTTGTGAGACCGGTCCTGGGCCATCTGGCCCTGACGCAGCGGCCAGCGGCAGTAGCTGTAGGCCGCCGCCAGCGCCCTCGCAACAACCTTAGGGACCCCCACCTCGTCAGGGCGCGCGGCCGCTATCGCACCGTAACCGCCGCGCAGCAGCCTCCGCACAGCGCCTGACACGCTTGCGGCATCCGCGGCGCTGCGCTGAGCCGGGGAGCCTCCAGCCCGGGGGCCATGGTGGCGGCATCGGGCGGCGGCGGCGGCGGCGCATCCTTCAAGGAGCGTACCTTTGCCGATTTCGACATCGACCCGCTGTCGCTGGACGCGGAGGGCAACGACAAGGTGTTGGACCTCATTGAGGAGAACAACACGCTGTCGCATGAGGTGAGTTTCTGCTGCCCTTGTGCAGCCAGACTGGGTGCAGGAAACAAAGTTTATGCCGAGGGAGTCGCCAAGGTGTTGTCCTCATCGAGGCGAACGACACGCTGTTGCAGCAGCAGAAGCTGCCGCCGCATTGTCATATGGCACAACCAGCCGCATGATGAGTTGGGCAGCATGCTGCATGGCATCGGAAAGGCAGGCGAGCCGCCACGTCAAACACCAGTCGTGAAAACGAATCAGTGCTGCTGCTCCGCAGGTGCGGGAGCTGCGATCGCGGCTGGCGCAGTCGGCAGCGGACGCCCGCGCCGGCGCCAACGCGCCGTCGCCCGCCGACATCGCCGCGATGCAGGCGAGCTTTTGTCCTCACAAATCCCGGCAGCCAATGAACCCTAACAGAATTTTAACAGCTGTGCAGCCGGCTATGAGGCAAGGGCTGAGACGCCTTCGAAGTCGGCTTTACCATGCCCCCACCAGCTTGGCTTGCTGTCAAGATCCGGAACGTCTCACCAAATCTGCATTTTGATTGCCTGTTCCAGACGGAGCTGGAGCGGCTGATGACGGAGAACGCGGACCTGAAGACAGGCGTGAAGACGCCATTCGGGCCCGGCAGCCGCCCTGGCACGCCGCCGCTGCCGCGTGTTGGCTCTGGAGGTGGGTGCAGAACGCAGCTATTTAGGGTATTACTTTAGGGTACCCTAAACCCTAAATAGTGTGACCTGCATTCTGTGGCGACGGAGGGCGCCAGGGATCTGTTGCGAGACCGGCAATCAAGCTGCGAGAGATATGCCGCGCTTCTTTGCGCGCGTCGCTGCCGCATGCTACCAGCGGTGTCGCAGCAGTGGAACAGCACCAGGCACCCTGCATGGCTTCAAGCTATGCAATGGCTTGGATGCTATGCAATGGCTTGGAAGCTGTGCAAACGGGTGGCCATCTTTTATCAGACGCCCACCTGTTGGCTTAGCCTGCAGGCCGGGCACGGCGCAGCAGCAGCGGTGGCGCCGCCAACCCGTCTGGTCGCTGCTTTGTGGAACATGTTGTCTCGCGCCATCTGAAGCCTTTTCTTTGCTCTGCAAAACAGGCCTGGTGCAGCGCAACAACAGCGGGGCGCTGTCGCCAAAGGCACTGGCGCGGCAGGCGAGCGATGCGTCGGGCGCCGACTACGCCGCCAAGCTGGAGGACCAGGTGGACCTGCTCATGGAGGAGGTCTCCAGCCTGCTGGACAAGGTAGGGTACGAAGACTTGGTGGAGACTTATACTCAATTCCGATCCGGTGATCTGCTGCGCATGTTGCAGTACCAGGTCAACCTGCGCCTGGAGCAGGTCTCCAGCCTGCTGCACAAGGTGGGAAAGTACCTCTGAAACTTCGGTAGCATGTGGGGACGTCCGTCGTTTTCTGTGCGGCTTGTGGCCCATCAGATCACCAGGTGGACCTGCCTCATGGAGGGGGTCGCCAGCCTGTCAGACAGCGTGCACTGCGCGGCGACTGGACGAAAGATGGTTGGATGCTGGCAAGGGGCAGCCGGTTTGATACTCCCCCAGCTCGAGTACAGACGGGCCAAGTGGTGTCTGCACACTCCACCTGACCTGAATGACCGATTCCCGTCTCGCCTGCTTGTGCTCAGGTCAACGGGCTGGAGGATGAGCTGGAGGAGGCCAGACGGCAGCCGGCTGGCGCGGCGCCGACGGCAAACAGCGGCGGCGCAGCCGGTGAGCGCGCCGCGGAGCTGGAGGCGCAGAATGCGGCGCTCCAGCGGCAGGTGGCGACGCTGCGGGCGCAGGTATGTTGCAGAGAAGCAGACGGGAAAGTTTACGAGCCTACACAAGGTGTCAGGCAAAAGGTGCAGGTGCTGCTGACGCCGCCACAGCGCTGGAGGAACATGCGGCCTCCAACAGTAATTGCTGCGGAAACCTATCTTTGCCGATGCAATGGCGAGGGATGGCTCCGCATTCTTCTGGCGTGGTCTCAGCTTTACCCGTAAATGCACGCATTGCACTGCACCAGGCCAGTTCCCTCCCGGGGCGACAGGCGAGCGCCTAGCTCGCAGACTGGCTCCTGCTGCACACTGCAATGCTCGAGTCGGCTGACGTCACAACATAGATGCAGATATTCGCGCAGGGTCCGGCGGTGCAGGTCAGCACGGGGCGGCCGCTGGGGAGAGGACGCCCGCAACAAGGAGGTGGCGGAGTCTTGAGGCGGTCCATCACATTGTGAAGTATATGTCCTTTAGCTTCTTTTCTTCTGGCGCATCTGCAGGTGAGCACGGGGCGGGTGCTGGGGCAGAAGCCCAGCGACAAGGAGGTGGCGGAGTCTTGAGACGGCTGTTGACGCTCCTTTCAAAACCCAATCTCTTCTTCTGGCGCATTTCCAGGTGAGCACGGGGCGGGTGTTGGGGCGGGCGCCCAGCGACAAGGAGGTGGCGGAGTCTGAGGCGCTCGTTGCCGAGATCATGGGCCTGCAGGCACGTTTCTTTTAGGTTTTAGGGTTTCAGGGTTTAGGGTAAGCCCTCTTTGCTCCCATCTCGAAGCTGCCAAAAGCTGTCTCCAGCTGCTCGTGCCTGGGCATGCTGCCGATCTCTGGGCCTGCAGCTGCTGCTGCTGCTGCTGCCGACATCCACTGGAGACGCAAACCTCCATGATGTGCTGCTGCCGGCAACACCCGCGCTGCCGCAGTCCACCCCCCGAACTCGCCTGCTGCATCACCTCTTGACACATTGGACGAAATGGCAACGAATTCGCTTCGGAGCCCACGCAGTCGTGCTGAACCCTGCCGTGCTTGCGATGCAGGCACAGGTGGCGGGACCGCCGCCCGAGGATGCACGCAATGCGGCGGAGCGCACGCTCACCGCGCTGACGGAGCAGAACCAACGGCTCGCGGAGGAGAAGGACGCCGCAGAGGCCGCTGCGCGGGATGCAAAGGTGGGGCGCTGTGCTAGTTGTTCTAGCTCTGAACGATGGTTCCGTGTACGACATCAAGTTCACGGAGCAGAACCGCGCCTTGCCGAGGAGGAGGACGCCGCCAAGGCCGGCGATGCCAGGGTGGCTGCTGCATCACACCAAAGGGTGAACGTGTCAAGGTGAGTACATGAATGGAGCAAAAGCGGTGTTTGATGGAGGAGAAGGACGCCGACGAGGCCGCTGTGCGGGACGCCAGGGTAGGGCATACCATTCAGGATCGTAAGAGAAGCCGTCACCTGCAAAAACTGTCCTGCAGTGTTGAGATATGCACGGCCCTCCACATACACAAACAACATGAAACAGGTGGTCGCCTCGTCGGCAGCAGGCGACCATCTCTCCGTAACACTTGCGAGGTGTTTGTTCTTGAAACCTGCATTCCTGATGCAATTGCCTCGTTCGCCGCAGGCGGAGCGGGAAGCAGCGCAGGAGGCGCTGAACGCGCTGACGGAGCGGCATACCTCGCTCGCCGACGAGGTCACCGAGCTGCGGGCGGTCGCCGCGCAGGTAGGGCTTTGCTGCAGCTTATGTGTGCATCAGAGCCGCTTGTGTCTTTTGAATTGTCCAGCTGCCGCCGGTCTGCCAGGGGGTGCATTTCAGGGACAGTCGAATGCACAGCCATGTCTTCGGTGAATGATACACCCGCCGCCCATGTAGCAGGTCACAACCCATCTCGTGTGCAGATTTGTAGCGTTACAGGCGCCCAAGACGCCAAGCAAGGTCAAGCGGGACAATGATCTGCTGCATGCGGCAGAGAAGTACGACAATACACGTTATGTGCAAGCTAACATGCGCGTGCTTGACAGTTGGGCGCCCAAGGTGCATAGCAAGTCGGAGCCAAACGTGAGCCTGCTTGAGGCATTGAAACAGACGACCCGCGATAATCCTCACCCGGCATTTCATGTTTCCTGCGCAGCGGCCATCCACAGCAGATCCAAGCTGGACATGAAGTTGATGGAGGCGGTGGAGCGGCACGAAATGGAGATCTTGCCGTCACATTGATCTGTCAACTGTCCTCAGGCGCCCAGGACGCCCAGCAAGTCCAAGCTGGACATGAAGCTGCTGGAGGCGGTGGAGAAGTACAAGCAGGAAAACGGGGAGCTGGCGGGTCGGAACGCCGCGCTGTCGGGCTCTGTCCGCGCGCTGCAGGCGCAGCTGGCGCGCTCCGAGTGAGTTTTCTGCCTGTATGTTTTAGGGTTTAGGGCGCAGCGGGCGCGCTCCGAGTGAGTTCCGGTCTTGAAACCATGTTTGTGTAGAGCTTGTCTCGCTCTCTCGATTTTCTCGAAGCCGCGCCGTCGGGCTCTGTGTAGGCGCAGCTGTCGCGCTCCGAGCGAGTTCCGGTCTTGGTGTCAAGGTTTTTTGTGTAGAGCTTGTCCCGCTCTTTCGATTTTCTCGAAGCCGCGCCGTCGGGCTCTGTGGGCGCAGCTGCCGCGTTCCGAATGAGATTTCTGCTCTCTTGAAACCATGTTTGTGTGGAGCTTGTCCCGCTCTCTCGATTTTCTCGAAGCCGCGCCGTTGGGCTCTGTGCGCGCACTGCAGGCGCAGCTGGCGCGCTCGAGTGAGTTTTCTGGTCTGTATGTTCTTCTGATCTGCTTGTGTGTCCTTCGTTTCGTGCCGTCCGGGCTCCCCATGCGCGCGGTGCAGGCGCGGCTGGCGCGTCCGGCTGCGCTTCGAAGTTGAAAAGCTAATCATCTGTAGCTTTCCTCGAACTGCCAGTCTTGCCACTTGTGTTTCTCCGCCATGCTGCAGAGCGTTCGAAACCGCCAACACGGAGCTGACGACGCAGCTGGACCTTGCTCGCGCGGAACTGAAGGAGATCCGCGACACAAAGGGCACCCGCGTCGACGCAGAAGCCCTGAGGTCCGCCACACTCTTTCCCCCTGCTCGGCTCCTCACTCACAAAGGCGAAAACCCTAAAAGGACTGGACGAGAAGGCAGCGCTTGCACGCAGTGTTTACGGGGATTTGCAGCTTCCGGCGTCGCCCGCGGACGCCGGCGCTTTCAGACGTGTACAGCATGCAATGTCAACCGGAAGGCTCGCACGATGCTGAAGCAGGCAGAGGTGCAGGCAGGCATGTGCAAATCTGACGCGCTCTCGGGCATGGATTCTGTTTCTAAACCCTGCGGCTGAACCGCGTGCTCGTGTACATCCCAGATTTAAAATTAGAATTTAAAATTAAAAATTCAAAATGACGAATCACAGGGAGGCGCGGACGGCGCTGAAGCAGGCAGAGGTGGAAGCGGGCGACGCGAAGCGGCGGGCCGCGGTCGCGCTCGCCGGCCGCGCCGACGCGCAGCGCGCCCTCGACAACGTGGCCAAGTAAGCACCCTCAGTTGTGTTATATGTCCACTTTCTTCCATTCACTTTCTGTGCTGCGAATGCACTGGCAGGCCGCGGCAATGCACAACGCGCCCTCGACGACGTCAGTCGCGAAGCTGGAGGCGCACGTCAGTTCGAACACGACTCCGGTTCCTCATCCTGGATTGTCCTCCTCGCTGCAGGCGCATCCTGGAGCTGGAGGCGGAGAAGGAGGCGCAGGTGGCAGCCATCGCGAAGCTGGAGGCGGAGGTCGCAGATCTGACGCGGTCCTCGGCGACGGGCGCCGCCACGCTGGGTGACCAGCTGACGGAACAGCAGGGCCGCTGGGCGGCGGAGCGGCGGCAGGTGAAGCAGTTGACCTCAACACATTCTTTCGAGGTTCATTGGCTGACAGAAGCGCTGACGATGGGCGCCGCCGTGCTGCGCGATCAGCTGACGAAACAGCTCGCAGAGCGTTTTGCTGGAAAGCTGCTGCGCCAAGCGTCTTGCAAGGACTCGGCGCCGCCGCGCTGGGCGACCAGCTGACGGAGCAGAGGGGCGCTGGGCGGTAGGGTTTAGGGTTTAGGGCGGCGGCGGCGGCGCCAAGTGAGAACACGCCTTTGGTGCCAGTCCGCGCAGGCAACGAGACAGCACAGCAAGCACACGAGGTGCAACAGCTGGCCTAGGAAAGCACCGGTGAGTAGAATGCGATGCCAAAAGTAGGGTGCGATGCCAAAGGTACCAAAAGTGGTGCCGCTGTGCTGGGTGGCCAGCTCACAGAAAAGCAGGGACGCTTGGCGGCTGAGCGTCGGCAGGTGTGCAAACCGGGTTCCAAAAGCACAGGAATGGTCCCCAGGTGCATTGCAAAGCCGATGTGTGGTGATTGCTCCAGCAGCCAGAGCGGGAGATGAGAGGGCAGCTGAAAGGGGTGATGCAGCAATGGCGGGTTTTGATCCGGCCCCCGAACGTAATTCAGGGACCAGGTTTGAGTTGCTGCCGCCGCATTTCGTCTCGCAGCTCAAGCGGGGGGCGGCGGAGGCGGCGGACCGGGCGTCGCGCCTGGCAGAAGAAAACGAGGCGCTGGTGGCCAGGGTGGCGCGGCTGGTACCGCCGTCGGAAGGCGTCTCCCGCTCCAGCAGCGCCACCGAGTCGCCCACCAAGGTGCGCATAAACCCTGACATATAATGAGGCATCAATGGCACGAATCCCACTCCGCGCGTTGGCGCAGCTGGTGCCGCCGTTGGAGGGCGGTTTCCGCTCCATCTGCGCCGCCGAGTCGCCCACCAAGGTGCACATGAACAGCAGAAACCTCCCGGGCCATCCTTTTCCAGTCGGAAGTTCTCCGCGGCAGACGTCAATGCCGTTCCCGACTCAGGAGACTCTCAGTGCCTTCATCGTCTCAGCAGCGAATCCCAGCAGCTGGCGGGGGTTTAGGGTTTAACGGCAACACCGGCCTGAAGGCTCACGATGCTGTCCCTGAGGCCAGGACTGAATGTGTGATGCAAAGCAGGTGAAGGGCCGCAGCCAGGGCCACGCGGTGCGCACGCGCGAACTAGCAAAGGAGCAGTTTATACACAGTATAACTAAATTCACTGCTAAAGTGTCAACAAAGGTTTTCTGGTAAGTTTTCATAAATGGAGGATTTTTCAATACCAAGCGGGCTGACGCCATGCAGTGAAGAACTTGTGTCGTGAAATACAGTCACACATTCGATGCATCATTGTGGCGCAGGTGCTGGGCGGCGGCGAGGGCAACATCGCGCTCATGCGTGACCTGGCAGAGGAAAACGACAAACTCGCAGCCGAGAACATGCGCCTCACCAGCAAGTGCGTTGTCATGCCACGTGCAGCTGTCCACTCGCTGCCGCGGCGCTGATCAGTCGACCCTGCTGCTTGCTGTCGACATCCACATCTTTGCCCTACACGAGTGCTTCTGCTGCACTTCTTCTGCACTTCTGCTGCTTCTGCTGCTTCTGCTGCTTCTGCTGTCAGTGTACAAATGTCGAGGCGACGGCACTTTGCCGACTGTTCGTGTTTGCGTTGACGCAGCGCCAAGGCGCTGCTGGAACAGAACAGCGAGCTCATGAACCAGCTCATCGATGTGTCGCTGGGCGGCGGCGGCGAGGAGGAGGACGCGGCAGCCGGGCAGCTGCGGGACAGCTTCATCTCGCCCTCGCGGCTGCAGGACCGGCGGCCGCCCCGCACGCCCGCGTCCGCGCCGGCGGCGCCTGCAGGTGAGCCCCCGGATGTCGGTTTCCAAACGTAAAGAAAGCTGCGCGACGCTCCAACGCGCCCGCGGTGCTGCAAGACCGGCGGCCGCTGCGCACGCCCGCGTCCGCGCCGGCGGTGCCTCCAGGTGAGATGACACGAGGGTGTCATGCCACAGGAGTCTGAGGGCATGTGCCGCTGCCCATTCGGACGGCAGCGTTGGCAGTGGCTTTGTGTGCGCTTCTGACGCACGAATGGTTGAGGCTTCCTGGATTCTCATGGTCTCGTTGGTGTGTCATGCGCACACAGTTCATCCCATGCTAGACCTGGCCATGCCATTGAGTGCTCACGACCCGGTCCCCTTGCAGCAGCGGGCCGGCTGGTGAGCGCGGACAGCGATGCAGCCTCCGCCATGTCGCTGCCGGCATCGCCGGCGGCGACGTCCCCTGTGGAGGACCCAGCCCCAGCAGGCGGTCGCCTGCAGCGCCAGCAGCAGCGGCAGGCGGAAGCAGCGCAGGAAGCAGCGCTGCCGCAGCCGGAGGAGCAGCCGCCGCAGGAAGGCGGAAGCGGGAAGGAGGGGGTGTCGGCCATGGCGGCCCTCGCGGCGCTGTATGCCGCAGAGGAGGCGGCGGCTGCAGCAGAGTCCCCGAAACCGGCGGCGGCGGCGCAATGGCAGCGGCAGCAGCCGAGCGGCAGGCGGCTGGACGTGGGGCAGAGCAGCTTCAGGCTGCCGGACGACGGCGGGGAGGAGATTGTATCGCCGCGATCGCCGGGGCCCCGCTGCGACGTTGACACGGCGGCGCTGCGGCAGCGGCATGCGGAGATGGCCGAACAGGTGCCACATCTGTGCTGCTCCAACACAAGCGAGGCGCCGACAGCAATGTGCCATGCCTGTTGATGAGCATGGCATTCAGTGACTCCTGGCAGGCCGGTGTTCGCTGTAGCGGCAGCTGCACATGCCTCTGCCTGTCTCCATTGCCTGTCTCCACTGCCTGTCTCCATTGCGGCAGCTCAGTGGACTCTGCCGCTGGCTGCCCATCTCATCAATCGAATAGAGCGGCGCCACCTTGGTGTTCGTCACTCACACCCAGGTGGAGCTCAGCCAGCAGGCAGCGGAGGAGGACGCCGGGCGCCGCGCCACCCTGCAGTCGCGCACTCGCCAGCATGTGCGTCCTCTGTCTCATGCATCCTCTGTCCCGCAAGTCCTGGAACGATGGCCGCTGCATCCGCAACATCCGCGTGTGGCCTTAGGGTTTAGGGTTTTTTGCGTCGCCTGAAGCTGTCACGTGTTGAGTGTCCGCATCTGAACTGGGCATGGCAGCTTCTGCTGTCCCACAGCGTGAGCGGCTCCCCTGCATCTGTGCAGCTGCACGCTGACGAAATGGCCAAAGCAAAGTCGCTGGCGCGGCGGCAGGACGCACGCAGCTCTGGTCATTACTTGAACCGCTATCGTCTTGTTCATTTTTTTTGCAGCTGCACGCTCATGGGAAGGTCCAGGCGGAGGCAATGGTGCGGCTGCAGAACGGTGCGAGCATCTTCAATTGTATCCTGTAATCAAGTCACCGGCACTCGAAGTGTCTCCCTTTTGCCCCTGCAGCTGCATGCGTACGAGAAGGTGAAGGCGGAGGCGCTCGCGCGACTGCAGAACTATGCAACCAGCTTTGGCACTCCACCGGCGACAGCGGCGGCGCCGTCGGCTCGGCCACCCCGCGGCGACGGCGGCGAATCCGCGCCCCGCACCGCCTCATTCACCCGCATGACCTCCGTCCGTCGCGCCTCCAACGCATCCCCGGGCGACAGCCCGCGGCAACCGCCGCCAATTTCAGCCATTGGCGGCAGCGGCGGCGGCGACGGGTACGAGACCCCAGGCGGCGGTGGCGGGAACGCAGACGTAGAGTCCCCCGCGCTGCGGCGCGGCAGTTTTGGCGGTGGCAGCGCCGCCGGCAGCGTCTACGGAGACGACGAAACCTCCTCGCTCCAGGGCTTCCCGCGCATCGGCAGCTTCCGCAGCGACGGCGGCGGCAGCGCAGCCAGCGGCAGCACGGCGGCTGCGGCGGCGGAGCGGCGGTCCCCGCGCTCTCCGGCCAGCTCGGTTGCGGGCTTGGAGGTTGGTGTCAGACGCACCGTCAGCGAGACGTCGGGTGCGCTCAGCTGTGTGCCACCTCTTCCTGATACAAACCCGCAAAGTGATGAGCGGTCCAGCACTGCTGCTCTGTAGGCATCAGCTGCAACCCAGAGGCGCAGCCAAAGCAAGGGGAGGCAAAGTGCAGGGCGCTCATTGGGCAAGTAATGGGGCAGGAGCACCGGCGTTTTTGGAACCGGGATGTGCACAAGTTAGCAACTCCACAACATTTGCAACAATCATTCCAGAAATCGACCCAATATGATCTGTTGCGTGACTGCGGCAGGCGACTCGATGGCGACGCCTTCGCGGCCGCGGCGCGGCAGCTACGTCGAAGCTGCAAGGGACCGCGCCGAGGCCACACGTCGGCTGCAGGAGGTTGTATTTAACATCAGCTGGATTTCACAGCTCAGCGCTGTTGTTTCACTGATGTTCACCCATGTACGGCTTTTCCTCCCCCTTGTCGAGAGGGGCGCTCCTGCCGTCAATGCAAGTCTGCATAGCCGCCGGATCACGACCACCGGAAACGAATCTGCAGGAGGTCAAAAGCAGAAGCCCGTCACTGTTGCCTGTCGTTGCAGGAGGCGGCGGCGCAGCGGCCGGAAGGCATGGAGGGTGTAGTCACAGCCGACCGCCGCGCGCGGCAGGTGCGGCTTCTCGTAGGGGCAAATCCGGATTCCTCATGGTAGGTTGCCCACATTCATGTTTTTCGCACATGCTCAACGCCGGTTAAAAACAGCTCCCGACTTCGCATCTGCAAGGCGTGAGGGAGAAAGCCCTGGCTCAATGTAGAGGGCAGACCCCAATCAGCAGGTGCTATATATTCATCTGCTGCCAGGAAATGCTGGATCCGCAATTCGCAGGAGGCGAAGGAGGCAGCCCGGCTCAAGCAGAGGTCGGGAACCTTTGGCTAGTAGCTCGTTCAGTCTGCAAACAAAATTTTTTTTTTTACATTTAGGGTTTTACATTTGGATATGGTTTGCATTCTGCAGGAGGTGGAGGAGGCGGGCCGACTCAGGCAGAAGGCGGAGAACCTGGTCCGATCCGCCTACTTCCGCTTCTCCGGTACGCCGCTGCCCCGCCATACTGCTTCCCGTTGACATCCTCCTTCCGGATGAAGATCGGCGTGCACTCCCTAAACCCTAAACCCTAAACCCCGCGAGGCCTGGCCACAAGCTTGCCTGACCTTATGTCGCTGTCCTGAGGATCCTCTGCGCCTGACTCTGCACCTCAAGGAGGCCGCATCCAGCCGCTCATGCCAACAGAGCAGGCTGGACAACGGGATGAAACCCCGCGCGCAGCAGCAAGCAAAGTTATCGTTTTTAATATGAATATACATATATATATATATGTGAATATTTAAAAGAAATAAGCGAGGCGCCTTCATGTGCACACGCTGGGCTGTAGCCAATTCCAGCACGACAGCATTCCGGTATGCCGCATCGCTACCGCCTCCTGCTACAGAACGCCCTAAACCCTAGAACGCAGCCAAGGCAGTCAAGGACGTGTCGCCTCCACGCGCGCCGGGGTACGACTCCCGCTGCAACACCGGCAGTGCCGCCGAAACCTATATGTAAAATCATCAAGCGCCACGTCATGTCTGCCCCATGGCGCAGGCAACGAGGACGTGGGCGCCTTCATGCGCGCGCTGGGCTACGACTTCAGAAGCGAGTCCCACGCGGACGTGCATGGGGACGGGCTGCTGTTCAAGCGCGCGCTGCGCGAGACGCACCCGGACAAAAACCTGTCGGCGGACGCGTGGGGGCGCGCCGTCGCCGCCGCGGCCTTCCCCAAGCTCCAGGAGTGGCAGACGGAGGCGGAGCTGTTGTGAGGCGCGTGCCGCCAGCCAGCGTTCTGATGCCGTTCTGACGCCGTCAGGCATCGCTGCTGCGGCGATGTCCTCAGGTGGAGGAGCGGCAGGTGACGGCGAAGCGTTCCGAGGCGGCAAGTGTCGCCCTGAGGTGGAGGATGGAAACCAGACACAAGATGGGACGTCCGCCAGCGGTTTGCAAGAAGGTGGCGGCGTCTGCAATGGCAACGTATCAGGCAGTTTTTGGGGCCATAGGTGTGTGTTGAGCGCGGCTGTTGGCAGAGGAGGATGCAGTGGGAGTGTGGAGAAGTCTGCTGGAATGGGGTCGATGAGTTGCGTTGTTTAGCTCAGATATGCGATGGCATTGCTTCGCTTGCTACGGCAGGCGTAACAAAAATTCTTGCCGTGCAAGGACAGCTTGTTCACACAAGGTGCAAGGGCCGGCAATCGTGACAAGACAGTGCTCCCTGCTTGCTGGCGGCTGCCTTACGGCCAAGAGCACACACACAAACGATTGTTGGCTAGCAATTGAAGTTTGACCATCCTTCCCGTCTCGTTTATTACACTGGCAGGCAAAATCAAGGAAATCTCGACATGCTGACGATCACATCAAGCTGCATACGCACTAGTCCAGTGCAAGCACTTTCCAGCGGTTCACCACACATCGATGACTAGAAACCAGCTATCGTGTCTCATGGTTGCCGCCGCACATGCTACTAGCTGCCAAGACCGAATATCATTGGGCGAGTGTGTTTCACGTATGCAATACTCTGCCGACCCCCGCCGGCGTGTCATTCACAGTGCTGCTATACTGCTGCTGCTGCGCCCTTTGTTGCGGCTCCGTCACGGCTGCAATCTTGTGATGTGGCAGCAGCTGAAAGCACTGCTATTGATACCATCCGGCTGAGTGGGATCCTCAATCACTCGTGGGAGCGGGGCGCAGCCGCGTCCAGCAGGCTGCGGTGCTGCAGCTCGCGGACTCCGCCTCCGCCTCTGCTGCTGCCGCTGCGCTCGGCGGGCGCGAAAAGGCGCCATGCGAGGCGGTCGTCACCAGAGGATACACCAGCGCTAACGCGGCGCCGTCAAAGCCCAGGTGCGTGCACGTGCTTTTGGGATTGATGGAGGCGCAGGTGCCGCCGGCGAGCCCCAGCCCCAGCGCCACCGTCGACGCGCCGGCGAGCTTCCTGTCAAAAGTGCAGCACAGCAGATGGTCAGTCTTGAGACTCTGGTGCATGACGAATGAACCACTATGAGCCACTAGCTACCATCCTACATAAGCTAAACTGTGCCTCGGCAGCCGGTTGATCAGTTCTGCATTGCAAACGTCTGCTTTGGCAAAGCACTCCGAGTACCAGTCGGCTCGAGAATTCTTTCGAAAGAGCAATGCGCGATCACAGAGATGCACGGCGGCGACATGTCCACTGGTCAATTAAAGAGTTTGGGAAGTCGTACCGCCAGGTACGCTGATCGTACACATCATCGTGGCTCCCGTTCCAGATGATGCGCTTGAACTCTGCTCCGCCGGAGACGAAAATGACCCTGCCAACGAGCGCGCACTTCGCCAAGGCTTCCATACCAGCCGCCCGTGGCGTGTTGTGACCTCCTTTGCCTGCCAATAGGATTTCAAATGTTCAGAGCACCGTTCGGATTATCTGTCATGCAGTAGTTCACGTCAGCGTGCTGCTCTGTGGTGTTGTGCTGCGCTGAGTGGTTGCCATCAGCCAGCAAAACACCTACCAGCGAAAGCGGTGTCAGCGGGTACCGCGTCCTGTGGCAGCATCTTAGATCGTGATCACAGATCACTCAGAGGAGCTTTAACGAAAGCCCAGCGGCTGCACGCAGCAGCTATTGCGCTGTGTGGCTGCTGTCTGCTTCACTGCGTTTTAAAGCACATTGGCTATTGAGTGCAATGTGCCAGCTGGTGCTATAACACTTTTAACTACTTGAAAAGGTTGCACATGCTATTCTGAGCCGAGGATGTGAAAATCGAGTTTGATGTTCGAGTGCAGCATGCACAGCAGCATTCGGAGGTTGACCACCAACTTCGATGACCCTTGCATAGCAGTCTGTTTTTCCATGCGGCCCACCACGAGTTCACATTTATCAAGTTTGCATGAAGAGCAGAAGCGCAGTACCACAAAGGCGCTGCTGAGCCACTGTCACACTGATCGTGTATTTTTATCGCCAGGCACGACGCGTGGCACGGTAGGGTCCGCACCCCGTACTCCTGTGCGTCTGCACTGTATGACCGAGACGTTGAAGACTGCGCTCAAATGTGCATGCAGTCAGCAGAGCTCTGTAACAGGAGTGATGGCAGCATGCCCATGCCCGTCATACGGCGGCGGCTTTCACGGCACTGCCTGGTGGCTTATCACGTTCGGTGATCATTGACTGTCTCATGACCTCCGGGGGGTTTGTTAAGTACTGTTTCAATTCTGGCTCCAGCAGGCCGCTTGTGACGCGCGCCTGCTGCCCTGCGCAGAAAGGCGGCGCAGGCAAGCTTCCGGCCCAAGCAAGCCGAGCTAGTTGACTTGGCTCGTCTCGGCGGCAGAGTACGTCGCTGACGAGTGACGTCCGGTTTCATGAGTAGTAGTCCACCCTTCAAGTACCGCTGTTCAAAGCCGGCTCGATTGCACATGTTGCTGACGACACGCTGAAGGCGTGTGTCACGCTGCGGCTAGCCTCACATGGACAACACCGACAATCTGCTCCCGCAGGCTGCTCAGGACGAGACACCTGGCCTCAGAAGAGCGAGCAGAGTCGCTGTCTCCCAGCAGGCTGAGGCAGCACCTTTGGCAAAGGCGATGCCTCCCGACTGCTATGCGCATGCGTCCCTCACCCACAGTGTTCCCGCCACACCGGTACTGCTTTTCATGTTTCATTCCGAGAATCACGTTGCCACGTGGCATTTGCAGGGCACTGATTAATTTGTGTCGTAGGAGGACGCCGTCAGCCCTTCGGCACCTGCGGCGCCAGCTGCTGCTCTGGCCGTGCAGAACCCTGTCCTTCCAGAGGCGAACAAGCGCCGGGTGTGCACAATGCAAACATTGGCTGCTGAATGCAGTGCGGACATCAGCTTTGAAGATGCTGCGCACAAGTTGTTCACGTGCGTCATGGCTCCGGCTGCCGAGCAAGACCGATGCATCTGCGCGTGCCAAGAAGGTGCCGTCGACCTCCAGACACTCATGCATGCATGCGACGAGCTGTTGCATGCATGCAACAGCTCGAGAGACGACGTTGCCATATGGCAACGCCGTCTCTCGAGCCCCAAGCTGCAGATTTTCTTCCAGCCATGTTATTTTCAGTTTTGGCAATAGCAGTGCACGGTAGGAAATAGTGGCACAGCATATGTGCACACTGTCGACACTCTGGCCCAACCCAGCAGCAACCCACCCTGCCTACGGCTGCTGAGCTCAATCAGATATGACCTGTAGTGACGACCCAGTGTATCTGCAGGTAACATCAAGGACCTGCTTCTGGCAAGCTCCACACGGAGAAAGAAATGGTGAGTGACGAGGACAATGCGCCTGTTCGAGGTGCAACATTTCCGCTTCACACCTGCACCTGCACGTGCGCACAGGTGCATGTATGGCACTTTGCATGCCGCACCAAGACCTGGCAGCTTGCCCGCTCGATAGCATCTACAAGGCGTGACGCTGCAGGGTTGGCAAGGTGTACCTAATGCGGCCGCGGGCCTGCAAAAACTGCAATTCCTAAGCCCTTTTGCGTCAATTCAACACAACTTGTTGAGGATTGGGGGCTCAAGTAATCGAATTGCGCTTGCATGCAGGTCCAGGCGTAGGAGACCATGAATATTACTGACTGGCATTTTTGGGGTGTGTGGACACTCCCGCCAACTGCAGCCGCCCACAAGGCAAAGGGCGCCGCCGATGCGGGCGCCGCACAGAAGTGGAAGAAGACCTTCATCGGGTCTGCGCGATCCGACCTGCTTTTTTGCAGGCGCGAAAGCGGTGCTGGCGGTCGACCCACCCGGCGAGGTGGAGGAGGAGGCTGGGGATGCTGCCTGTGTTATTGATGGCGGGGACCTGGATGCGGCGCTGACCGATGCAGGCATCATTCCGTCGCCCCGCAGCGGTGAGAACACCAAGGGTAGCTTTGAGGCCGCGGCTGCCAGCCGTGATCTTTGCCGTCACTCAGCTGCTTCTCCTGGCGAGTAAAGGTACAAGCCGCCGCCACGTCCGCATCCGCAACGATGGCGGATGCAGCGCCCTTGCCGGCTGAGACTTATAATATGTCCCCCGCTCAGACAAACAAGCGCCGTAGGGATGCCACATCCGTGGCTGGGCCTTCCAAGAGACTGCACTTTGTCGTCAGCAGGACCTCCGTCACTATAGTGCGCACGCACGCGGACGGCACCGAAAGTACAGCAAGGTTAAATGGCCTTCCGGCATCTGCAAGACGGACTAGGGAGGATGAGGATGGGCGAATTGAGATGCACGGCCTGAAACGCGCCAAATGTGCCATGCCACCACAAGCTTGGCCGATAGTACATCGAATGCTTCCGGGCTCCTGGTGGATCCTGGTTAGGCCTAACTTTTCCTAGTAGGGCTAGCGGAAGCGATGTCCTCTAACACCGCCCACCGCGGCCCTCTTCTTCTTCTTCATCTTCCTCAAACGTGTCGCTGGCAGGCAACACTCATGACGGAGACTGCTTTCGCCACAGAAGCCTGGAGGCTGGTCCGACAGTCCCAGAAGCTAACATTGCAAGATTTGCTGGCAGTGAAGCCGAGGCCAAGGCCCGACAGTACAATGGACGCTCTAGCGACGACAGCTGTGGTGTTCAGCATCATATTCACGACGAAGACGGGCAGTGAGGAGGATGATGTTCTCCGCAAATGGCTTGGACGAGGCGGCATGTGAGGAGCACTTTTTGCCTTGCCTTGTCAACGGGGATCCAGCGTGGAAACACTGATGACCTTGTTCCTTCACGCAGGAAGAGCTACATCCTCAGGCAGAAGACTGCGAAGGAGGATTGAGGCTACCCATAGTCAAGGTACCGAGCAACCAGTGCCAAACCGCAAGTGACACCATCGACGGCGTGCATGCTTCCTGTGGTGTGCTTCGACGTACAGCAAGGCCCTGAACTGCATGCATTCAGCGCAGGAACTGTATAACTATCAGAAGATCACGCAACCGAACTTGAGTCGGTGCGTTGACCCTGGATAGCGATGCCGCGGCGCCTAAGGCATGATGAACTGAGGAACCCAGCTCGGATCTTTTCGGGAAAGCAGCGGTGGGCACGATGGGTGTGTCGGCCCTGTAGCGGAGGACTCGGATCGTGGCAGCAGGTCGCAACGGACGGCCGGACCTGCAGTGGTAATGCTGGTTTCACGGCACGCACTTGTGAGATGATGCGGTGCAATCTTGCATGCATTGTACATTATGTACCTATGGCGAATTGCAGTACTGAGTGGTGGTGGCTGAGGTCGTCGACAACGGCTGGCTCGCTGGCCGGGCGCATCCACCGATTTTGGCAGCCTCCTGCCTGCATGCTAGTACTAAGAGTCATATCCAAGGTCAAAATTGCATACCTACTTCTGTTAGGGCCAGTCTTTGAGCGAGGTGAAATCAGTTGAGCTCTCGTTGGACGCATCTCGATATGGGTGACTGCTCGAGTTTGTTGATCGTAAATCGACGCTCCAGCTCGACGAGGCCTTCACAGCCATTTTCAAAGTTTCGGTCCACACCAGTGTTCAGCGCCAATCACTGCTGTTACGCATCACTGCATAAACGACGTATCCCTTTGAAGTCAACCGATTCACGGAGTGGCTGCGGCGATGAACAGATGTGATGCGGTGCATCTTGCCGCTAGACGGGCGGCGCACAGCCTCAGATGCCCATCAGCCACCCCGCTATAGTGACGGGCACCCGCCATGTCGCGAGGCGCTGCTTGCGTTGGCCTCGGTACCACCCCGAGGGCTCACGAAGCCTCTCATTTCTAGCTGTCTGTCATTTGTCGTCGTCAGTCGTGATCTGTGAAAAAGACACACACACACACATTCAGCGATCACCAGATTCAGCTGCTCATAGCCATGCTGTAGCAAGGTGCTTTTCAAGGAGGCTCAGGGTTCACTTCTTCTGAAACGGCCAGCTGTAAGTATTGTGCCAATACTTTGCCAAAAGCATGGGCGCGGCAGGTTGCAGAGGCAAGTCATTGCGCATAGGCCGAACGGTGGCCCCGCAGTGATGCAACACAGACGCGCACCTGATTTGCCGATGAGGCTGCTTGGTACGTCAAGTCGCCACATCATTTCTTCAGCTCCCCGCGCAGCTGGTTGCTGAAATCGTCAGACACCTGAGCACGGTACACGCAAGTCACATCGGGGGCTTGCGGGCAGCCGGGAACGTGCCCGCGAAAGTCTGTTGCACATTTTCTCACAGCGGTGCTTAACTCCGAGTCCAGCGTGCGCCGCAGTGCTGGATGGGCTGGTGCTGTCGTCGAAATGATACACACGTGCTTCTGAGGAGGTGCAGCCTTGGCAAGCAGAAACAGCGATGCACCCGCTGCAGGCAGGGTTGCTGCAACGCACATGGCCCACCTGGTCGTCGTCCCAGTCGTCCTCCCAGAGCTTCTGGAGGTTCGGGTCCTCCTGCTGCTCCGTCCACTCTGCAGCTTGAAGAGACCTTGTTGGCGCAGGATTGGGCGGTTTATTGGTGGCACGTGCCCCGTAAGTTGCATTTCAGCGCACAGCCATGCAGAGCTACACATTCTGAACCCGCATTCCCTGAGAGGCGTGGCAGTGGTGACGCAACCGTGCTCGAAGCGCTGCTTTGCTGGCATGCTGCGTGCGCTGAGCAACCGTTGACGCCACGGGAGCTGCCGCCAGTCAGGAGCGGGAAGGGCGAGCCTCGCCTTCGGTGTCAAACTCCTCAAATTCGTCGTCGTCCTCCAGCTGCGGCTCCACCTTCTGCTCCACCTTTTGCTCGGTGGGCTTGGTCGCCTGGTCAGCCATGCTGCCTCCCAAGCTCTGCTGCGGCAGAGCGCAGGTGCCGGAGTCAGCACAAGGTCCTTCTGCGCTACGCTGCTGGAAATGTGTGTGTCTTGTTGCAAGCCGCTACAACAAAGCTGGCACCGATCGAAGTCTTCGAGAGAGTGTGTCAATTCGGCAAGCAGTCGTGGTGGCAGGCCAGATGCTGCAACAGTAAGATCGACAGATGTATTGTGATACACAGTGCTGCTTCTGGCTGTTTGCAATGCGCTGTGAGGTCTGCAGGAACTGAGCAGCTCACCGCCCCCGCCTTTCTTTTGCGTTATTTTTGTGCAACTTGCGCATCAGTCAGAGGCCGCAGAAGCGTTGTGTAAGCCTGCCTCGCATCAATTCGGCATCCTGCAGGTGCCAGGCCAGCCAGCGGCGGCGGTGAGCTGCCTCGAGACGTAGCATATGCGAAAAAACTGGCCCGTCAGCGAAACATCCGGTGATCACGGTGGTCGGCCAGCGTGTCTTGGCGCGGCCCGGCGCAGCGCGCGGGCGGGCGGCAGCCTGATCTGCATGCGCAGCCGGCGGCTGGGCCCGTCTTCCCAAGGATGAACAGGCTCAAGGAGAGTTTGAGTCGAAAAAGCACAGACGGAGATAAGGTCCGTCCCACGAGCAGCCCGCCCCAGCACGTCTCTGAAGTGCTCGCGAGACTTGATCTGGGGATGCCTGGGTTGGTTTGAGTCTCGATGGCCACGTGTGACAGTTGACTGTTAGGACGTCCGATAGAGCGTTTGGGCGCTCGCAGCCTGTGCTGGCCGTGTGACAGTCCGCAAGCGGCCCTGAGCGATCCGCTGCTGCTCAATCTCGAGCCTGCCTGTACGAAAGACGCTGCCGGGCACAGCAATGTGCTGGCAGCAGAAGTCAAACGTGGCAAGCGCAGCCTCTGCGCACTTCTCTGCCCAGGCATACTTGCACCTGCATGGTGCTTGTGCGCTGGAGAGTCGAGGATCATCGCGCGGAAAAGGCTACAGCAACGCACACTTCGTGCCGCAAGCCTATGCAGCGCCGTCCTTGAAATCGCTGTGCCTGCTTATGCAGGGCGACAGCAGTAAGCGGTACAAATTGAACCTGCTGGGTGGCAGCGGTAACGGCGCCGCACAGACCAGCAGCGCAGCAGGCCCGACGGTGCGCGCCGCGCGTGACTGCGATGCGGAATGACGCATCGCGTGCACATGCCCATTGTGTGCTAACATGGCAGCAATAATGGTAAAAAAAGTTTCCAATAGGTGCATGTGCCTGCGTGCATGGAGGTCTCAGCCGGGCAGCATGGTACATGCACGCACCGCCATGGCAGTGGTCGCATTGATGGAAACGTGAAGCTGGCCCGTACGCCTGTTGCGCGCCGTCACAAAAGCACTCGGTTTCTGCACCGCTCGCAGGGGGCGTCAGCCAGCAGCAGCGGCCCGGGGCCGGCCGCGGGACCGCTGCCGCACGCGCCGGGCGGCCTCGAGTCGCTGCCGCAGCACCTGCGTGACCTGAAGCTCACGGGGGGAGACCGCCGCGACGCGAAGGAGCCGGTGCGCCGCTCTTTCAACACCCGCTTGCAGCAGCAGCGGCCGGCAAGGGAGAACCGAACCACCTGGCCAGTGGCAACGGAATGGCTTGGCCCAAGCAGACGCAGCGGATAGACGGGCGGCCGGCAGGGCGGGGCGTCATAGCAGCACAGCACAGAAACTCCTGCCTGGAGGACGCTCGTTTGCGGGCAGAGGCACAGCGAACCGCAAGCACTCGGATTCCCCCGCTGCTCAGCTCTCCGCCCAGTTGGAAAAACGCAGTGCAGCCAGCACTACGTGGATCGCTGGCCTGTCAGGCAGCCGACTGCGCCATCAGCGATCAGCGGTTCGCACATGGTCGAGGGCGTGGGGCCCCCGCCAACATCTGCTTGCATGCAGCGCGGCACTCAGCCCGCTGCTTGGCCTGGACGAGGGATGAGCGATGAGACGTTGACAGACTCATGGCGCACAACGCCGATGCAGGTGTGGGAGGGGTGATGGATTCGCGGCCGACCCCGCCACGCATCGCGCAGGCCACAGCTGGAATGAAACACTCTCGCGACATTGGGTGACCAGCATTTGACCGCCGTACCATGCCGAATTGGCCGCAGGTGTGGGAGGGGCGGGTGATTCTCGGCGACCCCTCGCCAGCGTGGGGCACATCCCCGGGCGGCCGAAGCTTGTCTGCCACAACAACAGTGCCCGAAGCCTGTGACCCCCGTGAACTCCGCAGGTGTGGGAGGGGCGGGTGATCCGCGGCGACCCTTCCAGCGTGGGGCACATCATACAGGCCTCGGGCGGCACCGGCGCCGCGCGGCAGACCATCAGCTACAGCACCGAGCGCGTAGTCGGCAATGGCTCCTTCGGCGTTGTGTTCCAGGCCACCTGCCTGGAGACCGGGGAGACGGTGAGCTTGTTTCGCTTCTTATGTGGTGTGCAGCGTGAATGCTCTGAAAGGCGGCGGCGGCAGCGGCGGCGGCGCAGCGGAGGCGGCGGCGGCGAGAGCAGCCAGCGCTGTGCATCTGTGAAAGTTCTGGACAGCCACATACATGTTTGACGCTCTGCAGCAGGCATGGTGATGCATTGTGCCTTCACGGGTCACTTCTCTGCTGCGCAGGTGGCCATCAAAAAGGTGCTGCAGGACAAGCGCTTCAAGAACCGGGAGCTGCAGATCATGAAGATGATGGGCCACCCCAACGTGGTCGACCTGCAGCACTGCTTCTTTACGCAGGAGAAGAACGAGGTGCGGGCTCCTGTGACACGACGCCTCTTTCTGGCGCTGCCATGTCTGCGGTCTCGAATTCTGGCGACACCCGCAGCATGCTGCTTCACTGATGCAGCAGCAAGCCAGCTGGCCCCTGCAGCCATGCAGCTGTGCAGCAGAGAAGTGAACCGTAAAGCATGTAGCTGTCATAAAACTCTTTATTATAAAAAAATTTTAATCGTAGATTTTTACTATTTGACCGAATTTTTAAGATTTGGTCAAATAGTAAACAAATACTCTTATTTTGTTTACGCTTATTTATGACAGCTGGATGCACTGGCGGTCGGCACAGGACCCGAGAGCCCCGCCCTGCAAGCTGCGCTGGCGTGTTTTCGAATCCTATGCTGCAATTCCTGCAGACATGCCTGATCAGCGGCACACACGCTCCACCGCATCAGCCAGCCTGCGCCAACTTCACAGCTTCAAAACCGAGAAACCCCTTCTGGGAGCTGACAGATCTGCTGGGTTTCCGCGCGTGTACCTGAACCTGGTGCTGGAATTTGTGCCGGACACGGTGTACCGACACAGAGGATGTGTTCTCCAGCTGGAGAACACAACACCATCTGCACTGCCTCCTGACTTCCTGCTGGCTTCCTGCAGGTGTACCTGAACCTGGTGCTGGAGTTTGTGCCGGACACAGTGTACCGCATCAGCAAGCACTACGCCAAGGCGGGGCAGCGCATGCCGGGCCTGTACGTCAAACTGTACACCTATCAGATGTGCCGCGCGCTGGCCTACATCCACACCCTCGGCGTCTGCCACCGCGACATCAAGCCGCAGGCGAGGAGTTTTGACGTCTCGCAAGTCCGCCTCGTGTTTGCCAGCACAGGGTGGTGAAACCGGCGCGCCAAGGACTCGTCTGCAATACAGCCATGAATCTGCAGTCGCATGCATCCCTGCCTCGACGGCCTGCTGCTGTGAAGTGCGTTTGTCGCCTCGGCAAGCATTGCATTGCAGCCGCTGACCCCCTCGTTTCCTCTTCTCCCCGCGCAGAACCTGCTGGTCGACACAGCGAGCCACGTGCTCAAGCTGTGCGACTTTGGCAGCGCCAAGGTGCTGGCGCCCGGCGAGCCCAACATCAGCTACATCTGCTCGCGGTGCGAAACTGGACCCCAACCATCCGACTCCGCGAGCAGCTCAGTCGTTGCCAAGAGAGAACCCAAGGCGCCGGCTGTTCCAGATGCGGCAGCCTCCTGCTGAGGCCGCTGAGGCGGCGCGTCGATGCGGCGATGGACGCAGAAGGACGCTTCGAACCTTGTCCCCGCGCCTGGACAGCTCCTGCACCAGCCGTGCGCGCCACTCGTGACGCCCTAAACCCTAAACCGTAAATAGCATGCACACCAGGGTGCCGCCCTGCCCGTGCAGGTACTACCGGGCGCCGGAGCTGATTTTCGGCGCGGTGGACTACACCCCCGCGATCGACGTCTGGTCAGTCGGCTGCGTCATGGCGGAGCTGCTGCTGGGGCAGCCGCTGTTCCCGGGCGACTCCGGCGTCGACCAGCTGGTGGAGATCATCAAGGTGGGGCAGGCTGCTCATCAGAATCTCAAGGGCACTTGCGAGTTTCAGGGTTTTGGCATCAGAGTTGCGTGTCTAGGGCAGCCTGGGGCAGGTCCGGCGTCAACCAGCTGGTGGAGATCGTCAAGTTGCGGATAAGGTTTGCAATCCCTTGCTGCCAGTCCAATTCCTGGAACATTGGAGCAGCCGCCGTTCCCGGGCGACTCCGGCGCTGACCAGCTGGTGGGGTTCATCAAGGTGAGCAGAAGCTTGCTTTTGTCGTCGAAGCTCCCTTCGCGTTGGTGCAGCAACTGGAATGTGTCTAATGTTTCGCAACATCAGAGTTGACCAGCTGGTGGGCATCGTGACGGCGGACGCGCGGAACTGTGGACACGCACCTCCTTTCGCGGGTCGCACAGGAGCGGGTTTAGGGTTTAGGGCAGCAGCAGTCCAGATGTGGGGCACACGTAGCACGCATTCTTTGCGCCCGCGGGTAGCAGACGCAAAATCCGTCCCTGTTGTTGCAGGGACGGATTTTCGGCTTTTTTCGGGCTTTTTTTCGGGCTTTTTCAGCCTTAAAAGGCATTTCAGCGCCCACAAGCGCCAAGACCCGCCAGACAGCAGAAACTGCACTGGCTGAACCTGCGTGACCCAGACTGTGCTCGGATGTTCACCAGCTGTGACGCAGCAGTGACTGCCGCAACGGTCCACTCGGGACTCGCCAAAACCCGGCCAGCAGGTGCAGGGCACGCCAAGCCGAGAGGAGTCACACGCAATGTGAAGCCCAAGCACGCGGAGGTTGCAGTCACATTCTCACAAACCCTAAACCCTGACGAAACCACTTAACGATGCCCCGCAGGTGCTGGGCACGCCGAGCCGGGAGGAGATCCACGCGATGAACCCCAACTACACGGAGTTCAAGTTCCCCGCTATCCGCCCGCACCCCTGGACTAAGGTCTTCAGCAAGCGCCTCCCCCCCGACGCCGTGGACCTGGTGCGCCCGTCAGGCTCCCGAACTCTCTGACGACAACAACGGCGTCGGCATCGGAGGGAGTCGCTGCAGCTGTGCGCCGCTCTTGTTGCGCATGCATGGCCTAAAACCCTAAACCCTAACCCTGTCAGGTCGCCAGGTCCCAGTGTGTGCTGATGGTGCTGTGCCGGAGGCCCGGGCCGGAGGCTAGGGTTTAGGGTTTAAGCCGGCCATGCCGCCTGGAGCCGGGGATGCCCTCGGCTGGCCCTCACGGCTGATGCAAGCCTGTTTTGCCGCTGCAGGTGTCGAAGCTGCTGCAGTACGCGCCGACGGCGCGGCTCGGCGCGCTGGAGGCGCTGGAGCACCCCTTCTTTGACGAGCTGCGGGACCCCGCCGCGCGCATGCCCAACGGTGAGACCCCCTAATACATAAGGATTATCTAATATCTAAAGATTCCCTAATACCTAAAGATTCCCTAATACCTAGTATCCCTGCCTGCTGCCTGTGCACGTCTGTCACGCCCTTCAATGAAGAGCTGCGGGATCCCGTCACATGCGTGCTCGACTGCGAGTTTTTTGTTGATCAGGACGCGTCAACTTGCTGTCCCTGCTGTGGAGGTGGCTCACGCTGTTGCTCCTGGCCTGCCTGTCAATAACCCAGAGGCTCATCCAAAGTTGCGCATGGCACAATCCCAGCACGCCTCCCGATGCGTACTTTCTGCGCTCGTGCAGGCAAGCCGCTGCCGCCGCTGTTCAACTGGGCGCCTGGGGAGCTGGACAGCCTGCCGCCCGACGTGCAGGCGGCGCTGCAGCCGCAGCCGCCGCCAGCGAGGAGTAGCGCCTCTGGCGGCGGCTCCGCCTCCACCATCGCCTGATGGAGTCGACACCCTGCAAGTGCTGGAGCCCGCAGCCGCGCGGCAGCGGCGGCGGCAGCGGCGGCTCTGCCCTTCCTGCTCCGCCGCTGCCTGAGGGCGTCAAAACCCTGCATCCCAAGCCCAGCGCTAGGAGGCGGCGTGGGCCGGCGGCCCGCGCCGAAGCGGCGGGTGCCACAGCAGCGAGCGCCGAGACAGCGAGCGGCGCGCGCAGTCGCAGAACGGGCTGCATACGCGCCGGCAGGAGCGGGGGAGCGGCAGCGCGCGGCTGCCGCACGGCAGCCGCCGGCCGCCTGAGCGGTGGCGAGACCCTCCGAAGGCCGCGCCGGCGGCCGCCGTGGGATGGCGCTGCGACACTGCCGGGCTGGTGGCGACCGTATCCCGGCGGCCGCGTGGATGCAGCCGGCAAAGCAAAATCGCCTGGCAGAGGCTTGTTTGTTGCAGCCTGGCTGCAACAAAGCCGCGCGAGCCCTTGCGCCTTGTGCGCCGGCCGGCAAGAAGCGGCCGGCTGGAACTGAGGCCGCTGAAGCGCATGTGTGCAGCTTGTGGAATGCCAGCGCAAAGCAGCAAGCGATCGTCTGGCGCATCTGCGGGCTGCAGCGGAAGGACCGCGCAGGCGGAAGGACCGACCGACAGCGGCCCGCTTTGGACTGCGATGCTGACCGAAACTATAAGCATGAGAACGAGCACGCGTCAGCAGCTGTACCCAGAGCCACGCACCAACCTGCTGACGAAGTTTACGCAATGTGTCTTCTTTTCTAGTGCTGAACTCTCTGAGGCCCACACTGGCGAGCACGTGCCGTGGCGCCAGGGCGAGCCGTTGTTGACCTTGCACACCGTTTCATGAACTTGAAAATAATGCGAGCTCTGACCTGGCGGCTGCAGTGCCCAAGAGTGCTGCAGGTTTACAGCACAAACTCCCTTGCGGCGCTCCACAATCTGTCGGTCTGCAATCTTTGCACAGTTGAACTGGTGAGTACCCCACTCCTTGTATTCCTGTGCAGTTTCGACACCAGCCGCAGGCCGCAAAGCATTCTTGCAATTGCGCATGAGACGTTGTGATTGAAGCCAGGCTCTGAGGATACCTACTTCACACTCACAGTCGTGTCATCCATCCAATATGCCAACCGCAATAGAACAGACAAATCCTGCAGCCAACACCACGAAGTACCCATCGTCCGCAACAGATATTTGCTACCGAATCGAAACGGTCAAGAGCCTGCTCTCCCAGCTTCACAGCCGCTCTCGCGCCACCTCAGCGGCCGCCATGTCGCCGGCAGCGAGTGCCCCCACGCAACTGCGCCGCCGCCGGCAGGCCGCCGCCTGGATCCCTGACGCACGGCTCCATCTGCTTCACGGACCCCCACTCTGGCCCTTCCGCCATCATGGCATAGTCCAACGCCATGGCGCCCCATGCGGCGGCTGCGGCGTGCCCGGCGTCAGAATGGACGATGTACACCTTGAAGGTGTCCCTGCAGGACTTGCGCGGTCGCGGTGTGCTGAAATGCCCTCAGCGTCCAGCAGCGCCAGCCGCTCCTCGATGCCTGCAGGACAGCGGGCCGACTCAAGTCAAAGTCAAGCGCTGAAGCGGCATGACGGCAGCTGGCTGGGTGTCATCATCTGAAGTCCATCAAGTCTGCCGCCGCGCAACTGCCGCGCAGCCGAGCAGATGCAAGAAGCACGCAAGCGGCGGGTGGCACGGCAATACCGACTGCAAGGCAATGGCGTCCGCACCGTATAGTGTGCCGGGTTCCTGCCAGTCGCATGAATTGGAGGCGTCCCACCCGGCAGCAGCTCGCTTCGTTTGTGCTGCCTACAGTGGGTCAACTTGACCGCTTGGCAAGCGGTCAGCGCAGGCTGCCTGTCAGAGTCCGTTGCCGCCTCGCCGTCCGACATTGCAGCTGATGAGCCGTGTGTGCCGTCCACCAGCCGGCCAGGCTGGCGGATGGTGCAGAAGTCCCGTCCGATGATGAAGTGGATTGTCCCGATGCCTGCAGGGGCGGCGGCTGCAGAACCTGGTTTGGCAACCGGCGCCAAAACGCATGAAGCTGCAAGATGAAACATGTGCGCCATCAGGTGCAGGAAACGCTGAGGCGGTGCCGTCCGGAGAGCCGGCAGCAGAGTGCCAACATGCTGTAGGGGAGCCAACACGGCGCAATGACTGCGCGGACATGACCAGCTGGCGGACAGCTGCCGCGCGCCAGCGACGACGGAGAGAAGAAGAGCAAGACTCGTAAAACACATCAGATCCTGCCCACCCTTCAGGGCGTCATTCACACAGTATGCCCCCCCATGTCTAGAACCTGCTGGGGGCCTCGACCCCCAACTGCGAACCACCCTGCATGGCAAAACACCGCGCATTGTTCCAGTCCCTGCCCAGGTAGATGGCCTGCCTTTTGACCGTGGGCGAACTTCCACTTTGAGGGGACAGAGGGGCAGAGCCACGCAGTAGTGTGGCCTGCACCTCTGTTCTCGAATATGGGGGCTGCTTTGTGTGTGGCCTCTCGCGAGGGATGGGAGAGAGAGATAGATAGATGTTACACCATGTCGCAAGCCCTGAAGGGCTAAAAGGGTGCCAGCGACGGGGTCGGAACCCCTCACTGCTAAGCTAATCAGTCTGAATGAAATTGTCGAAACAGGCAACGATAAAATCCATCACAGCAGCCTGATCTGTCTGGTTGGCGAACTCGCGCATGGACTGGCCGTCCCAGAACAAATCCGAATGATAGTCGCGAATGTGCTGCACTGCTGGGCACTTGAAAACCAGATGCCTTTCGTCCCCCACCGCCGCGGTGCCGCACTGCTGGCAATGCCGCAGGTGCCTAGGTGTACTGTCACGCCTGCCCATCACCACCGGCATAGTGCTGCACCCAAGCCGAAATCGTAGATAGTTGCCAATCCGCCGCGGCGAGTGGCGGACGCGAGTGGCGCACCTGGCGACGTGTCGGACTTGTCTGTTAGCAATTATCATTAAGATTGGGAATCCTGTCGCTGTGCCCTCAGACCTGACCTGCTGCACAGACGCAGACGGCATCAACCCTTTACTTTCACTTGCTTCCCGACAGATGTACTTTGCTTCCTGCTATAGTACATGGGAACCGTTGGAAACACAGGTCAACAGCGGTAATGAGCACACCGTCTCTGCCTGAAGGTTATGCAGGAGGACAGCACTTTCACGGACCGTGTCTGGGAGCTGCTGAAGCGGCCTGAAAGACCCACACTTCCAGCGCTGCTTGCTCTGGAACCCAATTTCGACTGTTGGCGCGACCGCTGGATGATGCGGCTGGCAATGGTGAAGGTCGCGGCCCGTGTGCCGTTGAACACCAAGGAGGAAGCAGAGATAGATGAATGGCTGTTCCGCGGAAAGCTTCCATCCGGGTATGGCAACATTTTGAGACTCACTGCTTTCCTGGAACTAACAGTTGTGAAAATGGAAAGGAGTGATGGCAGATTTTCATGTCACGCAGAGTCACCACCCGCAAGGCTGAGAAGGAAGACTGAACGCCTATCGCTAACGGGTGCGACAACGTGCGGAGGAATTGCTTTGGTGGCATGTGGCATCATGAGTATGCACCTTGCGTCTGGTGGATGACACCTGGTCGATTCTTGGATTCATGCAGGAAGGCACCATCATGATCAAGAGCAACTTGATCAAGCTGTGGAGATGGGCTGAGCGCATACAGTGGCCAGCCCAGTGGGCAACAAATCGCATCCTCGCAAGCAGTAAAGAGATGTTTTGGGCCTCTGTGACGCGACGGCAAACTCTTGTGTCGCCACGGCCACAGCCATCGTTGCAAGCGTCCAGCAACGCTTCCGAAGCTCCTCGATGCCTGGAGGGCAGCGGACCAAACCGAGTCGAAGTCAAGCGCTGAAGCGGCATGGCGGCAGCTGGCTGGGTAGGTTGTCCCGTTTTTCAAACTTTGCGAAACGCGTGGATGAAATTTGAAATTCGTGATCGAACGTGTTCAATATATATCATCAGCATTCAGCAATGCCCGGCGCTCCTCTGTGCCTGCAGGCGGAGCCTGGCACATCGAGAAGATAAGCCCTAGAAGTGGAATCAGGTTTCAGGATCCACGAAACTCTGGAGCACATCGTCTTCTTCATGTGCCAACACGGCTCACCTTGCAGCGCAAGGCGAAAGTTGTCGGCGGCCATGGCGGCAGCTACCTCCAAGTCCAGCTCGGCCAGCTGCGCCCTCCACGCATCGCTGGTTGCGATTGTCTCAGGCGCCGCGCCACACGCTTCGCAGCCGCACTCGAACCTCAAGGCGCAGACATAAATTGTTTCGCAATGCCTGTTCTGACAGCAAGAGTGCGTGGATGCTATTCAAAAATTCTCCCACAGGTGTGGACAGGACAGAACCACACACTGACTGTTGGCAGGTGTTCCACATCGTGCTCGCGTGGATTATGCCGTCTGGAACGTAAAGGCAGGCGGACGGTCGCTGCTCCTGACACACGAAGCACTCTGTCTTCAAGGACATGCCGCATGCGCAGGTCAAGGTGCCGCTGGGCTGCCTGGCTGGAGGAGCCCAGACTATATTTGCACTGTGTCAGTGGGGGTATGTCATACCGCATGCTGCGACCTCTCCTGCCCTGTTGACTCTGCTGGCTCGTCTATTGTTATTTGTATCATGCATTGCGCTCATGTGCAAGCGCACCTGCACAGTGGTGGGCCTGACACACAGGGGGGGTGTCGTTCAGGGGGTAGCTCTCAACGGCGACGACCCAGTCGTCAAACCTGGTGTCGTTGTAGTCATGCACCTCTCAGGAAGCATGGCTCCTTGTCACTGACCTACTGACCTGATTGCCACAGAATTGACACAAGCTGACACACCACGTGGGACCTGATAGGACTATAGTAGCATGCCTTAGAAACCAGGGGAAACAAGCTGATATTCGGCTCAAAAGTGGTGCGATCGACAGCTCTGCTCCTGGCGAGCACGACCGTGCTCTTGTCTGCTAAAAGATTACATTCTTCAATTATTTACACTGAGCTGCCACTAACCCTAAACCCGCGGCCTCCGGCTAACTCCGGCTAACTGACAGCGCTGACAGAGAGGCTGTGTCGGTGTGTCAACTAACTCAGTCTATATTCCTTAAATCAGAGGCTGGCGCTGCGCTTAATCGCAGCTGCATGCTGGTCGCCATACTACTGGGCGTTCTGGCCATGAGGTACCCGGACAGCATGACTTTGCTCATGGGCTTCGCCATCCCGTGCATCATCGGCGCCACCCTTCACCAGCCGCGACCTTGGCAGCCAGTGCGCATTTGCTTGCTGCTCTGTGTTCCTTGGGGTGGGATGCCCTGCAGACGACTATCTGTGAGTTTCAGTCACACTCGAGGCCTGAACGGTCGCCATGGCAGCGGTTCTGGACTACCTGCGAATTTGCCTGTGCCAAGTCTTCTTGACGCCAACTTGCTTCGCTCGCAGCTGGGCATCGCGGATTTTGCCACCTGGGACGAATTCTTTAGATCAGGCGCCAGGCGTCGGTGCGGTGGGCGGCGGTGCGGTGGGCGGCGGCGCGGGTGGTGCGGCGGGCGTCGGTGCCGGCATCGACGGCAACGCTGTCAGTGGATCGTAGTTCAAAACTGAAAGGTCAAGCAGCAGGCACGACTTAAGGACAGTCTAGCGTCACATCGATTGTTGTTGGATCGCCTTGGTCTTGTGATTGCACGTAATCACGTGATCACAAACAAGGCGATCTAACAGCAATCGATGTGAAGCTAGACTATCCATAAGTCATGCCTGTCGCTTGACCTTTCAGTGTTGCACTACGATCCACCGACAGCGTTGCCGCCGATGCCGGCTCCGACGCCCGCCGCACCACCCGCACCGACGCCTGGCGCCTGATCTAAAGTATTCGTCCCAGGTGGCAAAATCCGCGATGCCCAGCTGCGAGCGAAGCAAGTTGGCGTCAAGCAAGACTTGGCACAGGCAAATTCGGAGGTAGTGCAGAGCCGCTGCCATGGCGACCGTTCAGGCCTCGAATGTGACTGCAACTCACAGATAGCCGTCTGCAGGGCATCCCACCCCAAGGAACACAGAGCAGCAAGCAAATGCGCACTGGCTGCCAAGGTTGCGGCTGGTGAAGGGCGGCACCGATGATGCACGGGATGGCGAAGCCCATGAGCAGAGCCATGCTGTCCGGGTGCACCGTGGCCAGAACTCTCAGGAGTATGGCGACCAGCATGCAGCTGCGATGGAGCGCAGTGCAAGCCTCTATTGTGAAGGAATGCCGAACTTGTGGCATCTCGTCGGATTGAGCTGACGCATGCACAGGCATGCAGATGCAGGTGCGTTTGCGCATCAGTGCAATGCCTGATACACATTGCAATAGACGAGCCAGCAGGGTCAACAGGGCAGAGGAGGTCGCATACCCCCATTGGAACAGTGCAAACATAGTCTGGGCTCCTCTAGCCAGGCAGCCCAGCGGCACCTTGACCTGCGCATGCGGAGGACCGTGTATGGGAGGCCTGAAAGACCCACACTTCCAGCGCTGCTTGCTCTGGAACCCAATGTTGGCTGTTGGCGCGACCGCTGGATGATGCGGCTGGCAATGGTGAAGGTCGCGGCCCGTGTGCCGTTGAACACCAAGGAGGAAGCAGATATAGATGACTGGCTGTTCCGCGGAAAGCTTCCATCCGGGTATGGCAACATTTTGAGACTCACTGCTCTCCTGGAACTAACAGTTGTGAAAATGGAAAGGAGTGATGGCAGATTTTCATGTCACGCAGAGTCACCACCCGCAAGGCTGAGATGGAAGACTGAACGCCTATCGCTAACGGGTGCGACAACATGCGGAAAAATTGCTTTGGTGGCAAGTGGAATCATGAGTATGCACCTTGTGTCTGGTGATGACACCTGGTCGATTCTTGGATTCATGCAGGAAGGCACCATCAAGTCATGATGATGGGCTGAGCGCATACAGCGGCCAGCCCAATGGGCAACAAATCGCCTCCTCGCAAGCAGTAAAGAGATGTTTTGGGCCTCTGTGACGCGACGGCAAACTCTTGTGTCGCCACGGCCATCGTTGCAAGCGTTGAATCTATTCGGTCATTATTGGCAATGCACTTTGCCTGCACTCTAGTTGGTGTCGAGATCATAGCTGAAAATGTAAGCTTCCGCATGGCGCCTTGTATGCATCGCAACAAGGCCAGCAGGCCATGCAACCCAGCGGCAGATCAGGCGCCAGACCAATCACTATCATGTGGCCGAAACCGTTGCCTGCTCCTCGCCGGGCTGCATTTCGCCTTCGACGCCGTCGACGCTGCTCTCCAGCAGCAGCTCCAGCCGCCTGCGCTTCGAGCGCAGGTCCATAGACTTCTCGGGCGCAGCCGCTGCCTCGGCGCTGTTGGCGGGGGCGCCGTTGGCGTCGGCGCCATCACCGTCTGCGCAGAGCAGCAAGATGCAGCGTCGAAACCCGTCTGCAACCTGTCACAAACAGCGCCATGCTGTGCACTGGTCCAGGCTGCTGCATTGCGCATGTTTTGCGTTGCCACAACTGCGGCGCACAGTGCGTTTCGGACGGATCCCCGATTTGGACCGTTCTGCAGTCCCTGAGGCATCTTGCCCTGGCAGGAAACATGTCGCACCTGAAGGCGGCGCAACAGACGCTGCGCCATTTTCGGGCGCGGAGTCGCCTGCTCCGGCTGCCATGCCGGCCGGCGGCGCCTCGAAGTTCACCTGCAGCCGGCATGGACGTCATCAGCTGTTCCTGGGAATCGCACGAAGTCGCACCCACGAAGCAGGAGGTGACAGTGATCCATCGACCCTAAAGTGAACCGCAATATCGCGCAAGCGGAGTTCGGCTGCCTGGGCTGCATGCGGCAACCGCTCAGTATCCCTGAGCGGCAGCCCAGGCGGTGCAGGCTGCAGCGGCGCGGGTGCAGCTCATGTTCTCAAGAGACTGTTCGCAGACGGTCGCGTCGCGACTTGTGTGACACCTTGAAGGGCTGGACGGGCTCGGCGATGACGCCAGTGTGGCGCGCCTGCCCCACATTGATGGGACCCAGATCGAACTGCTTGTTTGCCGCGCCTGCGCAGTCCGGCAGCGGCGAATCATAAGGTGGTATGTAAAACGCCATAGGGTCGACGATGCAGCGCGACAATGTAAAGTGTTGCTGCGGCGGCATGAGCGCATGGCGGTCTCTGCAGGTTGATTTGGAGACAACGCCGAGTACAGCCCGACCAGCCTGACCGGACATCCAGACCGGACAGCCTGATTGGACAGCCTGGCCAGCGGCAGCTGCGGGTTGGCCAAAAGATGAACGCAAACTTGTGACACAAAAATGAATTTCAACATGAGATTGGAATTTTCAACACGAGTCTAGAATACCTACACGCCGGTCAGAGAGCCGCACCGCTGAACTTGCGCAGGAAGACCTGCTGTCCGGTGGTGAGCAGCGTGTTGGACAGGTAATACAGGCCCAGCCCCGACGGCACATTCAAGCTGAACCAGCCGATCATCAGCGGCAGCGCCTTTATCAGCACCTGCGGCAGCAGCAGCAGGAATGTCAACTTGAAGATGGGACATGCTTCAAACTTTTCGTGTGGCACATTCAAGCTGAACCAGCCGATCATCAGCGGCAGCGCCTTTACCAGCACCTGGAGCGGCAACGAGGCAAACGCTTTTCAATAGGAGACACCCCTTCTCCTAAGTGGGAGTTTCGGATGTCGCATTAAAAGTGCAGCCTGGCGCACGGCCGTTGCAGCCATGCAGCCGTGTGTGGGAGGTTTCCGCCTGCAGCACGACCCTTGCGTTCATGGTCGGCAAGCCCTGCATCAGTGAGTTCGATTGGCGTCCCGTCGCACGGCCTGCAGCTGATGGCGCAGCGCCATTGCAAAGCGCATTCGAGAATCCTCGAAAAACCCCCAGAATCGCACCTGCGCCGTCGCGTTCTCTTCCTCCTTCTCCTTGGGGTCCTTTTTCGGCGTGATGATGGCGGTGCTCACATACTGACACGCCACCAGCAGCACCGGTAGCACCAGGTACCTGCACGCGAAAGTCGGCATGGATTCTGCACGATGACGCAGCAGGACTCACTGTGCGATGAACAACCCGCTGGACCATGACGGGGAACCAGAAGAGGGAGTGGTGATGTCTCGATTTTTCGGCGGCGCCCATGGACCGTGGGCACAATTAGCGCACCTGGAGGCCTCGTCCCAGCCGATGGGTGGCGTGCCGTCGACCAGCGGGTACAGCCACGTGATGCCGCCGCCTGCGGAGCAGGATCTTGTGTCCACATCCACGCTGGCGGCAGGGTATCGTGGGGCGATGGTCACGGGGTGGGAAGGTCCAGCATTGGCAGCAGGCACTGCAGCGGCGCTTTCCAACGACAAGGTGCTTCTCCAAGGTGAGTCTTGAATGTCCGGTGTTTCACCTCGCTGGGTGGGGCCCGCCAGGGAGGGGATGAAATAAAAGCCCTCAGTCAGGGATCCGGATGCCGCGACATTAGTAAGCGTGCGGAACAGTCCCCAGAACACCGGGATGGTAGCCAGCGTCGGCAGGCAGCCTGCGGCAGCAGGGAGACGCAGGCTCAATGTCGAGCACTGAAGAAGGGAAGGGGGTCGCGGCTGCTGCAGGACAGAACATACAAGGAGCTTGAGATATCGGGGGTATGGCTCCTGATAGGAAGGCGCAGTATTTTGCTGTACTGCACCACGCCTGCTCATGCCACAGCACCAGTCCCGCCGAAGGTCTTTACCTCACTGCCTGACCTAGGCCTGCTCACCAGCCGGGGGCGGACGCCCTAAACCCTAAACCCTTTCATACAGCGCAGCCGTCTCGCCTCGAGTCTTCGACTTCATTCAACTGGGTCCGTTGCATGATGTTTTTTCACGGCTCGTTTTGCTTGGGTCACAACCGCAACTCACCCGCCAAGGGGTTCACGCCGGCTTTCTCGTACAGCGCGGACGTCTCCCGCTGGATGCGCTCCTTGTTGGAGCCGTAGCGCCGCTTTATGAGGTCCGTCTGCGGCTTGAGCGTCTGCACATTCAGGCTGGACTCCACCTGCATTTGAAAGAGCAAAACTGAAAACGGTAATAGAAGAAGCAACATGTCGGGCTTGAACAGGATATGTGGCGTTCTCTGCGGCTTGAGCGTCTGCACGTTCAGGCTGGGCTCCACCTGCATTCGGAAATAAATCGCTGATGCCCTGAAACGAAGCTTTTGAGGCCGTCAACAGCCGCATTCGCAGAGGCTGAACGGCGGACATGTCTGGCCGGATTGTGACCAGCCGGGAATTCCCTGCTGCGCCATTGGTCTCCCCTTGTTTGAATTAAAATTATATTGTTCTAAGTATATTTTAGATTTACTTTATTTTATGTAAATATGTGCCAGCTGTGTGCACACACAGCTGCATGTTCCGCCAGCCAGCCATCCGCACCTGGATCTTGGTGAAGGGGAACGTCGCCAGCTTGACCAACGCAGTGAGCGCGATGATGGACCAGCCGAAGCTGTACGGAACGTGCACCGACTCCAGGCCGCCTGCACCACGAGACACAGTGATCAACGCCAGCTGTGGCAGCACCCAATTCGGTCCATTGAAAGCTGCACACTACACATGGGACTGTATTGGGTTTAGGGTTTAGGGTTTTTTACCTTGCAGCGTCCGCAGCACCGTCTCCAGCCCGTCCGCCACCGGCGTCAGCCAGTCCTGCTTGGCGGCGGCGTCCGCGGCGGCGGCGGTCGCGTCGCCCGCGGCGGCGGCCGCGTCTGCCAGGTCCCACAGCGCCCGGGGGGCAGCAGCATGGGAATGCTGCAGGGGGAGCGGGTGCCAGCCGCCGGCTGAGTCTGCGAGCTGCGCCGCCGCCGCGCCGGCGGCGTCGGGGGCTGCGGCTGCGGAGAGGTGCGCCGCCGCTGCGTCGTGCGCTGTAGATGCGAGGTCGATGGCTGCCGCGGCGGCTGCCTGCGGCGGCAGCGCGGCAGTCGCCAGCACTGCTGCGCCGCGCGCGCATCGCCGCGCAAATGGCCTGTCGTCAGCGTATGGGCGTCGGAGATGTAGCCTGCCTATTGTTGCGTCAGCAGGCCTGTATCGATCAACAGCACAAAACAGCCTTTGCAAGCGGCATGGCGGCCCTGCGCAGCTCGCAGCGCACCTGTGGCTTACGCCAGCTGATCTATGAGGGGCTGACCTGGCAACATGACCAGGAGCACCAGTGGCGCTGCAGGCGGCCAGCCGCTGGGCGCTGGCCGGCTGCCGGGCTAACATTGTCGCCACAGCCGCTGAGACTCAAAGGCAGCACTGAGTAGCCGACGATAATAGTCACGGTGTGGCCTCTCGTGGGGTGTTTGGTGCACTTACGTGCGGCTTGTTTGCTCTTCACAGTCTTTCCATGGCGGATCAGCTGTTCACGAGCGGTTCACGTGCGAATGAGTTACACAAATCCCTCAAGCCAAGCACAGTCCGAACCTCTGCAGGACTTGCGGGCTGTACCAGACTGTGTCGTCAGCTTGTCGATTTCACAAACGATCTGTTGAAGCTGCACACAGCACGAAGTTTGCCTGCGCCATTTTCTGCTGTCCTGATCTTATCTGGCAGCAGGATGCACTGCCAGCTTGGCAAGTGCTTCCTGGATGAGTCCAAGAAGAGGAAACGCCCAACCTGCTTGACGTCTGACACACGCGCTGGAGATACTGTTCCGACGTTTGAACATCAACATGTCATCTCGACTGATTGCAGTGTCCGCCTAGAGCTCATCTGCGGAGCCGACGTTTCAGTTGCACCCTGCTCTTCGAAGCAGCAGGCGACGAAGAGCACTGCAGCTGCGACAGGACAGCGCGGTCACGATGGCAGACAACGGACCGTACGCTCTGAACGAGAACGGCAGCGCCAAGGATCCCGCCGCGTTCAAGGAGGCTCTGCGGGCGGACCCGCACAGGATGGCAGCCCTGCAGGGCGAGCCGGAGGTGGCTGCGATCGTGCTGGGCGACGACACCACCGCATTCCAAGAACTCCTCAAGGAGGTATACCAGGTACTGTGAATCGTTATGCATCCTCCCCGTATGATTGTCCCCGCCACCCGCAGCCCTCTGATTCCCGCCGCCGCAGCAGCGGGACAGCAACTGCCCTGCTAGCTGTTGTGTGTCACTTGACAGCCAGAGACGCATTCCAAATGATCTTATGTGTGTGCAGGAGGAGAAGAAGCGCGCTGAGCGCGCCAACAAGCGCCTATCGGAGCGCACCATTGACGCGCAGCGCGCCTCCGCTCCGGTGCCCAGGTGTGACGTGCAAGGAAATTGCATTCCGTCATCTTGAGCATGTGTGTGCCGCAGCCTTAGTAATTGCAGGGCTTGGTGCGCGATTCAAGCTGCGGCATGGCAGTGTCTATGCGTGCCGCTTGCGCTAGCGACCACAGCGGCGACGACGATGTTGTGAATGCGGTAGCCGCACCGGGATCTGATCGAATGTCTCTCCTCCGCGCAGAGACACGGTGCAGGTGTACCAGCAGCTCTACGACTCGGGGCTGCAGTATGGCCCCGCCTTCCGGCTGCTGCGTAACATCCATGTGCCAGATGTGACCGCCTCGGCATGATGCTGCATCACGGTGTGGCAGCGCCCACCAACAGCTGGCCATGGCAACAGTCTACACTCAGCTGTTGATGTGAATTGCGGTGGAGTGTCGAGCCTCAGGGGCAGCGACCGCACAGCATGAGACCGTTGTTGCGTACGTGGTCCAACTTTGCACACGCTGAAGCGTGATAGCACTTTTGGAGTCCCTTTGTTACAGTTCATGCTTGCAGCATGGCTCTGCGAAAGGCACAGCGGGAACACACCGAAAGATATCACGATTCAACGCGTCGTCTCACAAAGCCAATTGTTTGCTGAGGTAGCGCCACCTGCCAGCAGTGCCATGCATTGTCAAGATGGTACAGAATGCGCCCCGCCCACAAAACAACCCAGGCTGCAGCTTGTTCGGGGGCAGGCGCAGCAGCAGCAGCCGAGCGGCTGCACACCGCGTGCACAGCCATGACGGTGATAATGCGGCCGTTCGTCATGCGGGAGGCGGCGCGTAAAACAACGCAAGAACGGAAACCAAAACAGCCCGCTGTGTCTTCGTGTCGGCGGCGGCCGCTGCTTAGCGCTGCGGACGCATGTCAAGAGCAGTTCTGCAGTCGCAGAGGGGTTCAGGGACGAATGCGTCAGGCTGCTGCGCGGCCGCCAATGATGCTAGCTTCGCAAGTCTGCTGGGCACCTCTGGCCAGGTGGTTGAGACAGATGCACCCGGTCCCTGCACCAGGTGGGTTTTAGGGATTTTTGGCCAATGCATGGCTCATGGATTGCCCGTGTCAGTCCCGGGGGATGACGAACTTTAGCGGCAGCACCGACCGGCGCGGTGAGTCCGGCTGCCCGAGGCCGCTGTGCCGGTTCCCATGGTCCGAGCCGCTGCCGCTATGCCCAAAGGCGCCACCGCCGCCGCCGCCTTCCCCTGGGGGCCGCGGCTGTTGTTGCTGCCGCTGATAATGCTGCTGGTTGCTGCCGCCGGGAAAGCCGGGCAGCCCGCTGCGCAGCCGCTTGCTGCTGCGGGGAGACTGCGCCAGGCCTTCTGCCACGTCCAGCGGCATTGGTCCCCGCTTTGAGCCTGCTTTGAGCCAACTTTTTCCAATTAGATTTGTATCAAAATGTAAAGCACGTAGGGACGCGGAACAGAGGTGAAGCTGCAATCGCAGAGAAGCTACAATCGCAGAAAGTCGTCGTTCAGCAGCATGGGAAGCAAGGGTATGGACCGAACGATGTGCGGCAGGACGCCTTGCTGAGAAACTGCACATGTGGTGTTCAGTCGTCTCGACAGGTTCAAGTGGGGCGTGCGTAGCCAGGAACACGATGCAAATGCCAGGCAGCACAGCAGCAAGCGGGCCAGCGCACTGCCAGAGGAGACGGAGCCGGCATCTGAGGACGGGGTGTCCGGCCGCGGCGGGGATTCATGCGCATCCTCGTCGTCCTCGTAGTCCACCAGCGGCCCAAACAGCCCGCCGCCCAGGCCGCCGCCGCCTGCGGCATGATGCCAAAACAGGTGTCAGACCCACGCGTCAGACCCAGGCGTTTTTTCTGTTGATTCTGTGCGGTATCAATGTTGATGCAGCAGAAGCCAGCTCAGCGGGCCGGCGGAGTTTGATACACCTGACACTGCATCAGGCGGCAGCACCTCCAGATTGGGCAGATTGGGAGGATTGGGAAAATTGGGAGGATTGGAAGGCTTGGGAGGCCCCCCAAAATCGGCCCCTCCCGCAAAACCCCAGGCGCTGCATGCTGGAGACAGGTGCAAGGCGCCCAAGCCGCAGCGCAGGAGCACAGAGCACGCACAGCTGTGCTCACAGGGGGTTGGTGCCTGATGTAGATCTGGGAACTCGGGCTCACCCTGGGCTTTGAGGAACAGCTCCCTGCCGTCGATGCCGGGCAACAAGGCAAAGGGCGGCCCGCGCGGCGACCCAAGCGGGCCGCTGCCGCTGTCTGCGGGCGACGGCGCCGGCGCCGCGGGCCCCTCGTCCTCGTCATCGTCCTGCAGCAGCGGCTTCCTTCCATGACCTTGTCTTCGACTCCGAGGATCGTGCTGCTGGAGCCACTATCGCGAGCATGCGATGTTCACATGGTCATGAGCAGCCGCCTTTCCCCTATCCCTTCTGGACCGGGCAGGTGCTGGGCAGTGTGCCTGGCGCGGCGGAGGCAATGGAGGCAACAGCTCGGCTGCGGGATTTGCGCAGAGAGCGGGACGGATTCTGAGCCGAAAACCCTACACCCTAAACTGCCGCCCACCTCGGCAAAGTAGTCCTCCTCGTCGCGGGAGGGGGCGCGCACGTCGGGCCGCCGACGCTGCTGCGCCAGCGCCTCGCGCGCCGCCGCCGTGCTGGTCACGTCGCCGCCGCCAGCGTTGCCGCGCTGCGCCTGCAGCCGCCGGGACCAGAACGGCGTCAGCATTGCAGATGCACAAGGGCTACGACGCTCCACACTTGCAGGGTCGGCGAGCCTGCCAGTTGGGCCGTTGGGTTAAACCCTAAACCCTACGGGCGCTGGGACTGCCCAGCCCAGCAAGTGACGAAGGCCCGCCTGGTCACACTTGGCAAAATGCGCAAAAAGCGTCCACATGGCCCAGCACCTCCGTCTTGCACCGTTGTTAACTGCTAGTGAGCTAACAGCAGTGGGAAGAGGCGACCGGACCCCCAACGGCTGCAGTCCATGGCGCACCTGGTCGCATCTGAGGCGCAGCGCACTGAAGGCGTCCAGCCACGTCATACACCTCCCGAAACCCTAAACCCTAAAGCCCTAAACTTGCAACACCAATGTCTGCTACAGACGGGCGCAGCAGCACAGCGCCAGAGGAGTAAAGGTAAACCCTCAACCCAAGCCCTTTACTCCCCTTGAGCACAGCGCCAGAGGACCAGGGCGAAGAAGAAAGGCTGAGCAGGTTCGTTCGCACCCGGTCGCGTTTTGAGGCGCAGTGCGCAGAAGGTGTCCACGCCCAACTGGCACACCCTCGCACAGCTGTGG
>JAABUM010000908.1_pt1 | contig 47641 bp, 45 predicted proteins | sample 5559161 | NCBI WGS metagenome assembly JAABUM01 (sample SAMN10711868, study PRJNA513369) | rock metagenome | isolation source: Antarctica rocks | place: Antarctica: Victoria Land, Siegfried Peak nord
CCTCACCCCGGCCCTCTCCCGGAGGGAGAGGGAGCAGGAAGCTCCGTGCCGAACGTTTGGTTCCGGCACGCCACCGGGTTAGACCACACATGCAACAACGCCGGAAAACCCCCATGCAGATACACGGCAAGACCCTGATCGTGACCGGCGGCGGCTCTGGCCTCGGCGCCGCCGCCGCGCGCCTGCTGGCTGGCGCCGGGGCGAGAGTGGTGCTGGCCGACGTGGCGGACGCCGCGGTCTTGGCGGCGGAGCTGGGCGGCGCCTACCTCCGCACGGATGTCACCGGCGAGGCGGACGGCCAGGCCGCCGTGGACCTCGCCGTGTCCCGCTTCGGGGCGCTGCACGGCCTGGTGAACTGCGCCGGAGTGGTGATCGGCGAGCGCGTGCTGGGCCGCGACGGGCCGCACCGGCTGGACAGCTTCGCCCGAGTGATCGCCGTCAACCTGACCGGCACCTTCAACATGACACGCCTGGCCGCCGCCGCCATGCGCCGCAACGAGCCGGACCCGGACGGGGAGCGCGGGGTGATCGTCAACACCGCCTCCATCGCCGCCTATGACGGCCAGGTCGGCCAGGCCGCCTATGCCGCCAGCAAAGGGGGGATCGTCGGCATGACGCTGCCCCTGGCGCGCGACCTGGCGCGGGACGGCATCCGGGTGATGACGGTGGCGCCGGGGCTGTTTGGCACGCCGATGATGCTGGGATTGCCGGCGGACGTGCAGGACGGCCTGGGCCGCTCCGTGCCGTTCCCGCCGCGGCTGGGCCGTCCGGAGGAGTTCGCGGCGCTCGTGCGGCACATTCTGGAGAACGCGATGCTGAACGGGGAGGTGATCCGCCTGGACGGCGCCGTGCGCATGGCGCCGCGGTGACGGCGCGGACGCTCCTCGAAACCCCTGACCTGCTGGTGCGCCATGTCCCTGCCGCCGACGCGGCCCGGCACGTCGTCACCTTCGATTGCTACCATGACGACCGCACGCTGGACCGGCCCGGCTTCGGCGAGGACTACTTCGCCCGGCACGGCATCGCCGCGACGCACCTGCTGAGCCGGGACAACGACTGGTTCCAGTATCCGGGCTTGCCGGACGCCCTGGCCGCGATGCGCGCGGCGGCGGCCGGCGCCGGGTTGGTGCTGGCCTATGGGTCCAGCATGGGCGCCTATGCCGCCGTGCGCTTCGCCGACGCCGTAGGCGCGACGGCGGCGCTGGCGCTGTCGCCGCAATACTCGATTGATCCGGCCAAGGTGCCGTTCGAGCGCCGCTGGGGCCAGGACCAGCGGCGCGTGCGCGCCCTGCCGGAGCTGGACGGCGCGATCCGGTGCGGCATCCGGCCGATCGTGGCCTACGACCCCTGCGGCATGGACCGGCCCCACGCCGACCTGATCGCCCGGGACACGCCCATCCAGCGGCTGCGCCTGCCGTTCGCCGGGCACCCCGTCGGCGGCTACTTGCAGGAGGCCGGGCTGCTGCACGGGCTGGTGATGGCGGCGCTGGACGGCACCCTGGACGTTGCGGCGGTCGAGCGCGCCGCCCGCGCCGCCCGCCGGGGCCTGGCCACCTACTACGGCACCCTGGCAGGGCGGCAGCCGTCCTCGCGCCCTAACTTGGCCGTGGCGCTGGCGCAGCGGGCGGTGCTGCTGGACCCGGCCCGGCCCGAGGGCCACCATGCGCTGGCCCTGCGCCTGTCCGCCGCAGGCCGCCATGCCGAGGCCCTGGCGGCGCATGGGCAGGTGGCCGCGCTGGAGCGGCACCCCGGCTATCTCGTGGATTACAGCATCGCGCTCAGGCGTGCGGGCGACACCGCCGGGGCGCTGGCGATGGCACATGAAATCCGGGCGGCCTGGCCGCATCATGCCGGCATCCACAACTCGATTGCGGAGCTGCTGCGGGCGCGGCGCGACCTGCCGGGCGCACTGCGCCATGCCGAGCAGGCCCTGGCGCTGGACCCGGCCAGCGAGCATTACCAGCGCACCGTTGCTGTGCTGCGGGCGAAGCTCCGCCCGCTGGCGCCGCATCTGGCCGCCCGTGCGCTGCTGCTGAAGACGCGGCAAGCGCTGCGGCGGCGCTGATCGGGCTGCGTTCTGCCATTCGTCGCGAGCCGCCCTTGTGGCGCGGCGATCCAGGAGCGGCCAGGATCGTGCTGCGGACCCCTGGATTGCCGCACCGCAAGGGCGGCTCGCGATGACGGGCGGCAAAACGGCCGGCGCAAACAGCCGCTGCGCCAACAGTGGGACGGCCGACGTCAGACCTGGTCGTAGTCCACCAGCACGCGCCCGGTCGTCGGGTGCGCCTGGCAGGTCAGGACGTAGCCGGCCTCGGTCTCCCACGGCTCCAGCCCGTAGTTTACGTCCATCCGCACCGCCCCCTCCGACACGCGGGCGCGGCAGGTGCTGCACATGCCGCCACGGCAGGAATACGGCAGGTCCAGCCCGGCGCGCAGGGCAGCGTCCAGCACGGTCTCCCCGTCCTCCATCGGCACCTCCGTGCGAAGGCCGTCCGATACGATGGTCGCCACGGCGAACGGCGCCGCGCCAGGCTGGACGGCAGCACGCGGACGGGTTGGGGCAGGGGCGCCGGTGGTGAAGCGCTCGCTATGGATGCGCCCCGGCGCCAGCCCGGCGGCGGCCAGCGTGTCCGAGACCTCGACGATCATCGCCTCCGGCCCGCACAGGAAGGCGTGGTCAATGCGCGCCACATCCAGCAGCCCGCCCAGCAGCGTCCGCACGCGGGGGCCGTCCAGCCGGCTGGACAGCACCGGCACGTCCTGCTGCTCCCGCGACAGGACGTGCACGACCGTCAGGCGGCCCATGAAGCGGTCCTTCAGCTCCTCCAGCGCCTCGCGGAAGATGATGCCCGCGGTGGCGCGGCTGCCATACAGCAGCACGAAGCGGCTGCCCGGCTCCCGCGACAGCACCGACCGCAGGATGGACAGCACCGGCGTGATGCCGGACCCGGCGGCGACGCCCAGGTAGGTCCGCGCCTGCGCCGGGTCGAGCGCCACGGTGAAACGGCCCTGCGGCGGCATGGCCTCGATGAGGTGGCCCGGCTGCAGCGCCCCGTGCGCCCAGGCGGAGAAGCGCCCGTCTGGCGCCAGCTTGATCGCGACGCGCATCTCACCGTCGTCCAGGCCGGAGCAGATGGAGTAGGACCGCCGCAGCTCCTCCCCGTCCAGCGTGGCGCGGAGCGTCAAATATTGGCCGGGCTGGTAAGCGAAGCCGGGCCGCAGCGCCTCGGGCACGTCGAGGGCGACGCTGACGGTGTCCGCAGTTTCCCGGCGTACGTCGGCGACGCGGAGAGAATGAAAACGGCTCATGCTTGTTTCTGCTCCCTCTCCCTCCGGGAGAGGGTCGGGGTGAGGGGGTCTTGAGGCGCCGTCCCCGCCCGTGGAAGGGCCGTGTTCGTGCGGCACCAGCGTGCCCCGCGCCGCAAGCAAGACCCCCTTACCCCGGCCCTCTCCCGGAGGGAGAGGGAGCAGGAAGCCGTCTGCCTTGCGGCGACCTGATTTGGCGGCCTGGCGAGAGCCACGCCAAAGGCGGCCTGCAACAGCGGGACCATGCCGGCTGGCCCCATACTAATGGCACTTGAAGTAGTCGAACGGCTCCCGGCACGCGAGGCAGCGCCACAGCGCCTTGCAGGAGGTGGAGCCGAACTCCGCCATCACCTCCGTGCGGTCCGATCCGCAGCGCGGGCAGGCGACCACCTCCACCCCGAACAGCGCCCGGCGCCCGCTGCCGGGAACCGGCGGCGCAATGCCGTAGTCCAGCAGCTTGCGCCGGCCGTCCTCCGTCATCCAGTCCGTGGTCCAGGCCGGGGACAGCACGGTGCGGACCCGGCCGGGGATGCCGGCGCGGGACAGCGCAAGCTCCACCTCCATCGCGATCACGCCCATCGCGGCGCAGCCGGAGTAGGTCGGGGTTATCAGCACCTCGACGCCATCCCCGGTTTCGGCCACGTCGCGTAGCACGCCCAGGTCGGCGATGGTCAGCACGGGAACCTCAGGGTCCGTGACCTCGGCGGCGGCGGCCCAGGCGCGGTCGCGCAGGCTCACCACGACGCGCCGGGGTAGGTGCGCTGCAGGTGCTGCATCTCGGCCAGCAGCAGGCCCAGGTGCTCGGTGTGGCGGCCCTGGCGCCCGCCCTTGTGCATCCAGGTGCCGGCGGGGCGCACCAGCAGCGCCTGGTCCAGCACGGCGGCAACGGTCGTGTCCCAGGCTGGGCGCAGCGCCTCTGGGTCTATAGCGACGCCGGATACGGTCAGCGCCGGGTCGGGGGCTGCGAACATCTCGCCGGTGTAGGGCCACAGCCGGTCCACGGCGGCCTGGGCGCGGCGGGCGCTCTCGGCGGTGCCATCGCCCAGGCGGATCATCCATTCCGAGGAGTGGCGCAGGTGGTAGGCCGTTTCCTTCTCCGCCTTGGCGGCGATAGAGGCGAGCGCCGGGTCCGTGCTGGCGCACATCGCACGCCACCAGGGGTCAACGAACGCGGCGTAGAGAAACTGCCGGGCGATGGTCTGCGCGAAGTCGCCGTTCGGCTGCTCCAGCAGCAGCAGGTTGCGGTATTGCGGGGCATCGCGCAGGTAGGCCAGGTGGTCCTCGCCGTGCCCGGCACCCTCCGCCTTGCCGGCATGGGCGTACAGGCTGCGCGCCTGGCCCAGCATGTCCAGGCCCATATTGGCCAGCGCCATGTCCTCCTCCGGCGACGGCGCGTGGCCGCACCACTCGGACAGCCGGTGGCCCAGCACCAGCGCGTCGTCGGCCCGCTGCAAGGTGAACAGGACGAGCGGGGTCTCCAAGACCTGGATGCTGGTGGTCACTGCTCCCTTTCCCTCCGGGAGAGGGCCGGGGTGAGGGAGGCGGCAAGCGCGGACGCGGTGATGCCGGACGGAGCGGCGCAGGCGATGGCTGAGCGGCGGTCCTTGCGGCTTCCCTCACCCCGGTCCTCTCCCGGAGGGAGAGGGAGCAGCAAGCGCGCTTGTCCCATCACGGCGCGGAACCGGCCCGCCCCGTCACATGTGCCCGACTTCATCCGGCACGTCGTAGAACGTCGGGTGGCGGTAGATTTTGCTCGCCGTCGGCTCGAACATCATGCCCTTGTCGGCAGGGTCGCTGGCGGTAATGGCGTTGCTGGGCACCACCCACAGGGACAGGCCCTCGCCGCGGCGGGTATAAACGTCGCGGGCGGCTTGCAGCGCCATCGTGGCGTCGGCGGCATGGACGCTGCCGGCGTGCTTGTGCGCCAGGCCGTTGCGGCTGCGTATGAACACCTCCCAAAGGGGAGTCATCGCCGGTTTTTGATCGCTCATGCCGCCACCTGCTGCGCCCGCGCCCGGCGCTTCTCCGCATGGGCCAGTGCGGCCTCCCGTACCCAGGCGCCGTCCGCGTGGGCCTTGTTACGGTCCTCCAGCCGTTCACGGTTGCACGGGCCGTTGCCGGCCAGCACCTGGCGGAACTCCTCCCAGTTAATCGCGCCGAAGCTGTGACGCCCGGTCGCCTCGTCCAGCTTCAGGTCGGGGTCGGGCACCACCAGTCCCAGGAAACGCGCCTGCGGCGCCATTGCGTCCACAAAGCGCTGGCGCAGCTCGTCGTTGGTGAAACGCTTGATCCTCCAGGCCATGCTGCTGTCGCTGTGCTGGCTCTGCCCGTCGGGCGGGCCGAACATCATCATCGCCGGCCACCACCAGCGGTCCAGCGCGTCCTGCGCCATCGCACGCTGCTCCGGCGTGCCGCGCGCCAGGGTCAACATGATCTCGTAGCCCTGGCGCTGGTGGAAGCTTTCCTCCTTGCACACCCGCACCATCGCGCGGGCATAGGGGCCGTAGCTGCATCGGCACAGCGGTATCTGGTTCATGATCGCCGCGCCATCCACCAGCCAGCCGATGGCGCCGATGTCGGCCCAGGTCAGCGCCGGATAGTTAAAGATGCTGCTGTATTTGGCCCGGCCTGACAGCAACTGGTCCGTCAGCTCCTCCCGCGACACGCCCAGCGTCTCGGCGGCGGCATACAGGTAAAGCCCGTGGCCGCACTCGTCCTGCACCTTGGCCAGCAGCGCGGCCTTGCGGCGCAGGCTTGGCGCGCGAGTCAGCCAGCGGCCCTCGGGCAACTGGCCGACGATCTCGCTGTGGGCGTGCTGGCTGATCTGGCGAATTAGGGTGCGGCGGTAGGCGTCCGGCATCCAGTCGTTGGCCTCGATCCGGTCCTCCGCGTCAACGCGCGCCTGGAACCGGGCCATGCGGTCCGTATCCTCCACAGGGCGGACAGCGGGGGCGTCTGCGGTGTTCAGGGCCTGGGTGTACATGCCTGATGCTCCGAAGGGACATCCCCAATGTATCACAGAAATCGGCAGGTGCAAGATTTTCTGTAACATACGCCGCCGTGGAACCGTCCGGCCCCGGCGGTGTTCAGGCCGCATCTGCAATACTAAGGAGATGCATACCATGGACGAGAACCGCTTCGAGGGTGCGGCCCGCAAGGTCGGCGGCAAGGTAGAGGGCGTGATGGGCGACCTGACCGGCGACAGCAAGATGCAGGCCGAAGGCGCGATGGACAAGCTGGGCGGCAGCGCGCAGTCGGCTTACGGCCAGGCGGCCGACACGGTCCGCAACGTCGCGGACAAGGTTGGCGCGGGCGAGTTCGGCTCGCAGGTGCTGGACCAGATTGAGGAGGCCGGCGACATGCTGGCCGATCAAGTGGACGCCCGCCCGATCACCGCGATCCTGGTCGCGGCCGGCGTCGGCTTCCTGATTGCGCTGGCGACCAAGCCGGCGCCGCAGGTCATCTATCGCCGCCGCTAAATCGGCTTAGCGGGTCCGGTCCCTGGGGAAGGGGGCCGGACTCGTTCTCCGCCGTGTTTAGCCAATGCTCGGACGCGGGCGCCAAGGCACCGTATATGCGGGCACACAGGACGCGGGCCGCAGCACCGGGCCAGTCCGCTGGAAGCAGCCTGGCCGGAAGCCGTGGGTCGCGCAACGCCACCCGCCGATATTCGTGGATCAGCAGCACACGCGCCGCCAGTGCATCCAGCGGCGGCAAGGCATCCGCTATTTCCGGCAGGCCAGCGAACAACTCCACGAAGCGCTGGTATCCCGCCCCGACCTGCGCCACCGGCCAGGCGCGTGCGGCAATGGCCTGCATGGCCTGCTGCGTTCCCGCTCCAAGCAGGGCCGACATGCCCGGCGGTGGCGTCAACGCTGTGTCGGGCGCAACCAGCACGCCAGGCGCTAGCAGGGCGTAACCTGCCCGCTCCAGTATGGTCCGTTCCACGCCGGCTTCCGCGAACACCAGGCGGAGCTGCCCGTTCCAAATGCTGCCCAGCGGGCCGTAGATGCGTGGCACGGCATCCGCGAACTCCTGCATGCCGCGGCTGGACAAGCGGTAGAAGCTGCGCCGTCCCGTCCGTTGGCGGTCCAGCCACCCATCGCGGGCCAGGCGGGACACCGCCGTCCGCACCACGCCGTCCCCGGCGCCCAGCGCCGCCATCACCTCCAGCAGCGACGCCAGCGCAACCTCTCCGCCGCGTGGAGCGATGGCGTCGCCATAGACAGTGATGATGACCGACCCCGTGCGCGACGGCGCCGCGCGAAGCGCCGCCAAGAGGCCAGCTAGCGGCATCGGCTAGACGCGCCTGCTTCCCCCTCTCCTTCCGGGAGAGGGCCGGGGTGAGGGAAAGGCCGCGCGGGCTGGCCTTGGGTATGCGGGATGCGGCAGTGTCCAAGCCGGCCAGGTCGGGTGCATGCCGCCTTCCTCACCCCGGCCCTCTCCCGGAGGGAGAGGGGGAAGCGGCAACATCGCCCTACGCCCGCAGGAACCCGACCAGCCGCTCGGCCTCCGCCACGATGGGGTCGGCGATAGCCGCCGCGCGCCCGGCGCCGTCCCGCAGCACCGCGTCCATCGCGCTGGGGTCGGCCAGCAGGCGGCGCGTTTCAGCCGCGATAGGCGCCAGATGGCCCACCACCACCTCCGCCAGGCTGTCCTTGAACACGCCGAAGCCCTTGCCGCCATGCTCCCGCAGCACCTCGGCGGCGTCGGTGTCCAGCAGCGCGGCCATGATGCCGACCAGGTTGCGCGCCTCCGCCCGGCCCTCCAGCCCCTCGGCCTCGGACGGCAGCGGCTCGGCGTCGGTGCGGGCGCGGCGTATCTTGAGGGCTATGGTGTCGGCGTCGTCGGTCAGGTTGATGCGGCTCTGGTCCGACGGGTCGGACTTCGACATCTTCCTGGTGCCGTCCCGCAGGCTCATCACCCGCGCGGCCGGGCCGAGGATCAGCGCCTCGACCGCCGGGAAGAAATCCACGCCGTAGTCGTGGTTGAACTTCGTGGCAATGTCGTTCGCCAGCTCCAGATGCTGCCGCTGGTCGTCGCCGACCGGCACGCGGGTCGCGTGGTAGGCGTGTATGTCGGCGGCCATCAGGTTCGGATACACGAACAGCCCGGTCGAGACCTGCTCGCGGTCCTTGCCCGCCTTGTCCTTGAACTGCGTCATCCGGTTCAGCCAGCCCATGCGGGCGACGCATGTGAAGATCCAGCCCAGCCGCACATGGGCGTGGACGGCGGACTGGTTGAACAGGATGTGCGCGCGCGGGTCTATGCCGCAGGCGATCACCGCCGCCGCCATCTCCCGCGTGGCCGACGCCAGGGTGCGCGGGTCCTGCCAGGAGGTGATGGCGTGCAGGTCCACCACGCAATACAAGCATTCGTGGTCCCGCTGCAGCGCCACCCAGTTGCGTATGGCGCCGAGATAGTTGCCGAGTGTGGGGACGCCGGACGGCTGGATGCCGGAGAGGATGCGCTGCATGGCCGGGTTCTGTGCGCCCCTTCCCGGTTGGTCAAGGGCGCAGCTGCGGCCACGCAGGGGGTCGCGGCTGCGCCTGCCGCCGGGTTACTCCGTGACGGCGCGGGTGGCGCCGTTGCGCCAGTACAGGCTGACGCGCGCGACCTTGCACAGGTTCACGCTGTCCCAGGTCGCCTCGTCCTTGTCCTGGTAGATGACCTTGATGTCGAAGCTGCACGCGCTGGTGCGGTTCGGGAAGGTGATGTTCACCCGCTCCCCATCGGCCAGGGCGTCGGTGCCCATTACATCCTTGCCCCAACTGCGGCTGCTGTGCGGCCCGACGTACACCTCGTCAATCTGGTAGCCGGTGCGGTTCACCAACTGGAAATCCTGGTCGGCCGCGTAGGCCGGCAGGGCGACGGCGAGCAGCAGGGGAACAAGGGCGGCACGGACCATGTCAGGATTCCAATTTCAATTGCAGGCCCGGAACCATTACCATGGCTGGGCTGAACGAATGGTTATGAAATGGTGGTCTGCCCTAACCCTTGCGGCATCGTATCGTCATCGCGAGCCGCCGCTGCGGCGCGACGACCCAGGAAACGATGTCACGGGTCCTGCCGCTCCTGGACCGCCACACTATAAGCGCGGCCCGCGACATGGTGCGGCCGCAGAAGAGTCCAGAGCGGAAGGCGGCTGGTGCCGCATCAGCCGCCGGAGGCTCCAACCGGTCGGAACGCGGCAGCCCGCAGGATGCGGGCAGCCGGGCACAGGTCAAAACCCTTGGCGGCCTGCATCGCTCACCTGGACCTGCGCCCCCGGCGCACCATGCCCAGGAGTTCCCGTCCGTCGAACGCGCCCAGCAATTGGCCCGCGACGCCATAGGCCGCCATGCCGCCCGCCACCACTACGGCCAGCGCGCCCCAGCGCAGCCCGGCCACGCTGCCCGCGGCGGCGAACACCGTGTCCTCTCCGAACCATAGCGCCGCCGCCATCGCCGCCGCCGCCAGCGCCATCCGCGGCAGGCGCTGCCGCACCCTGGTGTCCGGCGCCAACTGCCCGCGCCGCCACAGGACGAACGCCAGCGCCACTGCGTTGGCCACCGCCGATAAGCTGGTCGCCAGCGCCGGGCCGACATGCTGCAACGGCACCATGAACAGCAGGTTCAGCACCAGGTTGAGCGCGATGGCCGCCATGCCGACCCGCACCGGCGTCCCGGTGTCGCCATGGGCGAAGAACGCGGGGACCAGCACCTTCAGCAGCACGATGGCCGGCAGCCCGAAGGCGTAGGCCGCCAGCGCCTGCGCGCTGAGTGCCGCGCTGCCGGCGTCGAAGGCGCCGCGGCCGAACAGCACCAGCATGATCGGCCCGCCCGCCACCGCCAGCGCCAGCGCCGCCGGCAGCGTCAGCACCAGCGTCACCTCCAGCGCCCGGTTCATCGAGGCGACGGCGCCCGCCGTGTCCCCGGATCGCGCCTGGCGCGACAGCAGCGGCAGCAGCGCCGTGCCGACCGCCGTGCCGATCACGCCGAGCGGAAGCTGATAGACGCGCTCGGCATAGTATAGCAGCGACGCCGTGCCGGCCGGCAGCAGGCTGACGATGATAAGGTCCACGGACTGGTTGAGCTGCGTGACGCCAGCGCCCACCAGGCCCGGCAACATGCGCCGCAGCAGCAACCGCATCCGCGGCGTCATGCGCGGCACCGGCACCCGCAGCCGCATTCCGGCCCGGCGCACCGCCACCGCCAGCAGCGCCAGTTGCAGCACTCCCGCCACCGTGACGCCCCAGGCCAGCGCGTGGCCTACCGTCGGCACCAGCGGGGACAGCACCGACATGGACGCGATGGAAACGCCGTTCAGCACCAGCGGCGCGGCGGCTGCGGCGGCGAAGCGGTCGAGGCCGTTCAGCACGCCGGACAGCAGCGCCGCCAAGCAGATCAGGAACAGGTAGGGGAACATGATCCGCGCCAGCTCGACCGTCAGCGCCGCCTTGCCCGGCACCTCGCCGAAGCCCGGCGCCAGCAGCGCCATCAGCCAGGGCATGAACACCATGCCCAGCAGAGTCAGCACCGCGAGCCAGAAGGCCAGCACGGCAATGGCCTCCTGGGCGAAGCGCCGGGCCTCGTCGGCGCCGTCCGCCGCCAGGATGCCGGAGAACTCGGGCACGAAGGCGGCATTGAACGCGCCCTCCCCGAATAGGCGGCGGAACAGGTTGGGCACCTTGAAGGCGATAAAGAACGCATCCGCTACCGGGCCGGTGCCGAGCAGCGACGCAATCTGCACGTCCCGCAGGAAGCCCAGCACGCGGCTGCCCATGGTCCAGCCGCCGACGGTGAGAATGCCGCGGAGCATCAGAGGGGCCGAACGGTGGAGGGGTAGGCTGCCTGCTCCCTCTCCCTCCGGGAGAGGGCCGGGGTGAGGGAAGCGGCGAGAACGAACCCTGGCCCTGTGCGGGACCGGCCCTGACGCGGGGCAGGCCAGCGCTTGCGGCTTCCCTCACCCCGACCCTCTCCCGGAAGGAGAGGGGGAAGGCAGCACTTCGTCATTCGTCCCGCCTTGGCCGGGCCAGCAGGGCCGCGATGGCGTCGTTCAGCCGTATCCGCCCCGTCAGCAGCACGGCAACGGCGGCGCAGACCGGCAGGTCCACCCCGGCGGCGCGGGCCAGCAGCGCCGGGGCAGTCGCCACCCCCTCCGTCACGCCGCTGCGCCCCGCCAGCACGTCCGCCAGCGCCTCCCCGCGGCCCAGCGCCAGGCCCAGCGTGTAGTTGCGGCTGGCCCCGCCGGTGCAGGTCAGCAGCAGGTCGCCCAGGCCGGACAGCCCGGCGACCGTCTTCGTCCGGCCGCCGCCGGCCACGACCAGGCGGGACAGCTCCGCCAGGCCGCGGGTGATGAGCGCGGCGCGGGCGTTCTCCCCCAGGCCCGCGCCCATCACGGCGCCGGCTGCGATGGCGACGACGTTCTTGGCCGCCCCGCCCAGCCCGGCGCCCAGCGGGTCGTCGTTGCCGTAGATGCGGAACCCAGGGCTTGCGACCATCGCCGCCAGCCTCCCCCGCAGGGCCGGATCGGCGCAGGCCAGCACGGCGGCGGCGGGCAGCCCGGCCGCGACCTCGTGCGCGAAGTTGGGGCCGGTCAGCACGGCGCCGGGGCAGGCCGGGTGCAGGTCGGCCAGGATTTCCAGCGGCAGGCACCCGGTCCCAGCCTCGACGCCCTTGCAGCACGCGACCAGCGGCGCCGCCGTCCGCAGCCCGGCCGCCACGCCCCGCAAGTGCTGCACCGGCACGGCCATCAGTACCGCATCCAGGCCGTGGCCGGGCAGGGTATCCAGCAGTGCGACCGCGTTCGGCAGCGTGTGGCCGGGCAGATGCGGGCTGCACCGGCTGGCGCGTAGCGGCGCCGGGTCGCGCGCCCACAACGACACCTCGCACCCTGCGCGCAGGGCCTGCAACGCCAGCGCCGTGCCCCAGGCCCCGGCGCCGACCACCGCAACCCTACTCATCCGTCACCCTGATGACGGCCGACCCGGCACCGGCGCCGGTATCCAACCGGCCCAGCAGCGCCGCCAGCATATCCGCCGCCGCGGCCTCGAACCCCCAGGGCGGGTTGCGGACCAGCAGGCCGCAGCCGTTCAGGCGCGTGGGGTCGGTCGGCGCGCGCAGCCACAGCTCGGCCGCCACGCAGTCGCGCAGGCCGGACAGGCGGATGCCCTCGTGGAACGTGGTGACGGGGCTGCGGTGCTTGATCGGATACCAGGCGGCATGGACGGCGCCGCCGAACCGCGCCGCGCCGGTCCGCAGCCCGGCCAGCACGCGGTCCAGCTCGCCCGGCGCCTCATAGGGTGGGTCCAGCAGCACCAGGCCGCGCTTCTGGGCCGGCGGCAGCAGCGCGCCCAGGGCCTCCCAGCCGTCGCGCAGGTGGATCGACACCTGCCGGTCCCGGCCGAACAGGCGGGCCAGGGCGTGATGGTCCTCCGGGTGCAGCTCGCAGCAGGCCAGGCGGTCATCGGGGCGCAGCAGGGCGCGGATGACGCGCGGCGAGCCGGGATACAGGCCCAGCCGCTCCACCAGCGCGGCGTATCCGGCCAGCGGCGGCGGCGGGTCGCCCAGCAGCCGGGCGATGCCGTCCCGCCACTCGCCGGTGCGCCTCGCCGGGTCGGCCAGCAGGTCGTACTGGCCGCGGCCGGCATGGGTGTCCAGCACGAAGAACGGCGCGGGCTTGTGGGCCAGCGCCTCCAGCATCCAGGCGAGCAGCGCGTGCTTCATGCAGTCGGCGAAGTTGCCGGCGTGGTAGGCGTGCCGGTAGTTCATGCCGGCATGAGGTTCGCCAGGGGCCAGCGCGGACGCGGCGCAACGTCCAGGGCATCGGCCAGGCCCAGCCGCAGCCGCTCGATCCCGGCCCAGGCGACCATCACGGCGTTGTCGGTGCAGAGCCGTACGGGAGGCGCCACCATCGGCACCCCGGCCCGTGCCGCGGCCCCGGCCAGCGCCGCCCGCACCGCCGCGTTGGCCGCGACCCCGCCGGCCACCACCAGCAGCCCGGCGTCCGGCATCATCGCCAGCGCATGTGCCGCCCGGTCCGCCAGCACGTCCGCCACGGCACGCTGGAACCCTGCTGCCACGTCCGCCGCGTCCCGGTCCGGCAGCGCGCCGCCACCAGCGGGCCGCAGCTTGCCGATCCGCTGCGCCACCGCGGTCTTGAGGCCGGAGAAGCTGAAGTCGCATCCCGCCCGGCCCAGCAACGGCCGCGGGAAGGGCTGCCGCGCCGGGTCGCCGCCAGCCGCCAGCCGCTCCAGCGCCGGGCCGCCGGGCCAGGGCAGGCCGAGCAGCTTTCCCACCTTGTCGAACGCCTCTCCCACGGCGTCGTCAATGGTGCCGCCCAGCTTGCGGTAGCGCCCGACGCCCTCCACCGCGACGCATTGGCAGTGCCCGCCGGACAGCAGAAGCAGCAAGTAGGGGAACGGGGCGCCGCCGGGCACCAGGCCGGGCAGGCGGGCGGTCAGGGCGTGGGCCTCCAGGTGGTTCACCGCCACGAACGGCAGGCCGTGCGCCAGGGCGACGCCCTTGCCGAATCCGGCGCCGACGATCAGCCCGCCGATCAGCCCCGGCCCGCACGTCGCCGCGACGCCGGCCAGATCGGCGAACCCTACCCCGGCCTCGGCCATCACCTGCTGCGCCAGCGCCGGCAGGTGCTGCAAGTGGGCGCGGGCGGCGATCTCCGGCACGACGCCGCCGAACGGGGCGTGGTCCGCCTGCTGGCTCAGCACCGCTTCTGCCAGGATGGAGCCATGCGGGTCCAGCACGGCGCACGCAGTCTCGTCACACGACGATTCGATACCAATTACAGGTCCGAGACGGTGGTGCAGCCCGGAATGGCCGGTCTGCTGGTCAACAGCAAGCATGGGTCAGGCTTTCCTTCGCAGGCCCGATCTCATAGGACACCTGGATGCCCGACGCACACCCCGAGCGCGACCTGCCGGCGCACCTGCTGGCTGCCCCGCCCCTCGCAACGCGGATCGCCCATCACGGGCGCCTGCTGCCGCTGCGCGTCGGCACGCGCGGGTCGCCCTTGGCGCTGACGCAGACGCGGATGTTCCTGGCGCTGCTGGCGCGGTTCTGCCCGGTGCTGGCGCCGGGCTTCCAGAGCGAGCAGGTGTTCCAGCAGCACGTCATACGCACCACCGGGGACAAGGTGCAGGACCGCCCGCTGGCCGACATCGGTGGCAAGGGGCTGTTCAGCAAGGAAATCCACGAGGCGCTGCTGGACGGGCGGATAGACTTTGCCGTCCACAGCCTGAAGGACCTGGAAACCGAGCTGCCGCCCGGCATCGTGCTGGCCTGCACCCTGCGGCGGGAGGATGCGCGGGACGCGCTGATCCTCGGCCCGCACTGCCTGCCGGCCAAGCCCGGCGACCCGCTGGCGGTGCTGCCGGCCGGCGCGGTGATCGGCACCAACTCGCTGCGGCGCCAGGCGCAGTTGCTGCACGCCAGGCCGGACCTGCGCATGGCGCTGATGCGCGGCAACGTGCAGCCGCGCATCGCCAAGGTGATGCGCGGGGACTGCGCCGCATCCCTGCTGGCGCTGGCCGGGCTGCGCCGGCTGGGACTGGAGGATGCGACGATGGTGGCGCTGGACCCTGATGCCATGGTGCCGTCCGCTGGTCAGGGCATCGTGGGCATCACCACCCGCGCCGACGACCGGCAGTTGCGTGACCTGCTGGCGGGGATCGAGGACCCGGAGGCGCGGGCGGTCTCCACGGCGGAGCGGTCGTTGCTGGCCCTGCTGGACGGGTCGTGCCGCACGCCCATCGGCGGCCATGCCCGGCTGCTGCCGGCCGCCGAGGGCCAAGTGCCGGCGCTGCACCTGACGGGCCTGGTCGCCCGCGCCGACGGGTCGTTCCTGCTCAAGCGCAGCCTGCACGGCGCTGCTGCCGACGCCGCCCGGCTGGGGGCGGAGCTGGGCGCCAGCTTGCGCGCCGACAGCCCGCGGGACATCTTCGGCTGACGCTCCCGGCCATCGCTGACGAACCTGCGCCTTAACAGCCGTGAGCCGTTATTGTGAGTCTCTGGGCGAGCCTCTGGCGGCGTAGCGGTCCAGCGGCTGTCGGACCAGGCTGCCAGACCCGTGGCTTGCCGCGCCGCTTAGCCTCTTGCGATGATGCCAATCTTCTGCCTCGACCGTTCCTGCCGCCGCGAGGAGCGCCGCAACACGACGGCCCGGGAGCGGCAAGGGTTGCGCTGGGCGCCCGGGATCGCCGCGCTGCAATCGCGGCCCGCAATGGCGGAAGAGGTCGAAGCGGATGGCGGTTGGCATGACAGGCTTGGCAAAGCTGCGACCTGACCAGCATCAGCGCCCGATGGTGCTGATAACCCGGCCTGAACCCGGCGCGTCCGACACGGCCCGTCGCATCGAGGCGCTTGGCCTGGTCCCGCTCCTTGCCCCGATGCTGCGCGTCCGCCCGTTGGCGCTGCGCCCGGCGCCGGGCGCGCAGGCCGTGCTCGTCACCAGCGGCAACGCCCTGCCGCCGCTGCCGGCAGCGCTGCACGGGTTGCCCTTGCTGGCCGTGGGCGACGCGACGGCGGCTCGGGCGCGGGCGGCAGGCTTCACGAATGTGTGCAGCGCGGACGGGGACGCCGCGGCGCTGGCGGCGCTGGCGGCGCGCACGCTGCCGCCCCGGGCGCCGCTGCTGCTGGCGACCGGGGCGGGTCAGGGCGCGTCGCTTGCCGCGGACCTGCGCGGGCGCGGCTTCGCGGTGCATCGCCGGGCCGTATATGCCGCGCGTCCGGTGCATCGCCTGCCGGCAGCGGCCCTGGACGCCTTGGCCGGGCAGGGCCTGCGGGCCGCGCTGTTCCTCTCTGCCGACACGGCGCGCGCCTTCGTGCGGGCGTTGCCGGCGGCACTGCATCGGGACCTCGCCGGAGTGGACGCGCTGGCCATCGGGCAGCCCGCGGCCGACGTGCTGATGCACTTGCCCTGGCGTCGCGTGCGCGTGTCGGCTAATCCGACGCTGGTATCTGTGATGGCGCTCCTATGACCCCTCCCAAGAAGCCCACCCCTCCCTCCCAATCGTCCACCTCGTCCGGTCCGCCGCCTGGCCCGGCCCCGTCCGGCGGTCCGCCAGACCGGGTGCGGGTGGAGGACATAAAGCAGCGGCTCCGGCGCGATCCGCTGCCGCTGCTCTACCTGCTGGGCTTCGTGATCCTGGGCGGCACCCTGGCCTATCTCTACACCCACCCGGCCACCCCGCCCGACGTGCAGCAGGCGGCTGTCCGGGTTGATAGCCTGCAAGGCCAGGTGCAGACGCTCACGGACCGCCTGGCGAAGCTGGAAGCCAGGCCGGCCGGCGCTGCCGCAGACCTCGCGCCGCTGGACCGCCGCATCGCCGCAATCGAGAACCGCCCGGCCCCTGCCGCCTCGCCGGCCGTCAACCTGACACCGTTGGAGGGTCGCATCGCCGCCGTCGAGGGCCGTCCCGCCCCGCCGCCGGTCAGCCTCGCGCCGCTGGAGGGCCGTCTGGCCGCGCTGGAGGCCAAGCCGCCCTTCGACCCGGCGCCGCTGTCCGGCGCCCTGGCTGCCTTGGCTGCCAAGCAGGCCGCGGACGGCACCGCGCTGACCGGCCGTCTGGACGCCCTCGCCGCCAAGCAGGCCGCGGATGCCGCCGCGCTCGGCGGACGGCTGGACGCGCTGGACGGCCGCATCGCCGCCGTGGACGGACAGGCCAAGCAGACCGCCGGCCAGATCGGCGCCGTTGCCGAGCGGTCCGGTCGCATCACTCGCCTGCAAGCCGCAATGTCAGCATTGGAAACCGGGCAGCGCCTGGGCGACATCCCCGGCGCTCCCCCGGCCGTTGCCCGCTTCGCCACCGAGGCCCCGCCGACCGAGCAGGCGTTGCGCCGCTCCTTCGACGCCGCGGCGGACGCGGCGCAGCAGGCGGGCCAGCCCGCGCTGATGGAGCGCAGGTCGTTCGGCGACCGCCTCTGGGCGCGGGCGCAGCAGTCCGTGACCGTGCGCCAGAGCGACCGCGTCCTGCTCGGCGACCCCTTGGCGGGACGCCTGATCCTGGCCCGCACGGCGCTGGACGCCGGGGACCTGGCCGGCGCCGTGAAGGCGCTGGACGGGCTGGCCGGGCCGGCGCAGGCCGCGATGGCGGAATGGACCGGACAGGCCCGCGCGCTGCTTGAAGCCCGTGCGGCGCTGGCCAGCATGGCGGCGCGAAGCTGATGCGCGGCGTCATCAAGTTCCTGATCGCCGCGGCGGTCGTCATCGCCCTGGCCTGGGGCGTCTCGATCCTGCCGGGCACCTGGTCCGCCACCATCAACGAGACGCAGTTCAAGACCACCACGCCCATCGCCCTGGCGCTGTTCGCCGCGGCGTTCCTGGTGCTCTATCTCGTGATCCGGCTGCTGGCCAGGCTGCTGTCCCTGCCGCGGGTGCTGCGGCGGGGCCGGTCGGGCAGCGCCCGCGCCCGCGGCGACCGCGCCGTGACGCGCACGCTGGTGGCGCTGGCCGCCAACGACGGCGACGCCGCCCGGCGCGAGGCCGACCGCACCCGCCGCCTGCTGGGCGACACGCCGCTGACCCTGCTGCTCGCCGCCCAGGCCGGGCGCCAGGCCGGCCAGGAGGAGGAGGCCGCCGACGCCTTCCGCCTGCTGGCCGAGCGCGGCGACGCGCCGTTCCTGGGCCTGCGCGGATTGCTGCGCCAGGCCGTCGCGCGGGAGGACTGGGCGGAGGCCGACAGCCTGGCCCGCCGGGCGGACGCCGCCTACCCCGGCGCGCAGTGGCTGCGCGACGAGCGCCGCACGCTGGCGCTCCGCACGAGCCAGTGGGAGGAGGCGCTGAAGCTGTCCGGCCCGAACGACCGCGCCGCCCTGTCGCTGGCCGCGGCCGGCGCCGCGCCGAATGCGGAGGCCGGGCTGCGCCTGGCCAAGCAAGCCTACCAGGCCGACCCGTCCCTGGCGCCCGCCGTCGTGGCCTACGCCGCCCGGCTGCGCGAGATGGGCAAGTCCCGCAAGGCGGACGACCTGATGAGCCGCGCCTGGGCCGCGCAGCCGCATCCGTCCATCGCCGCCGAGTACCTGCGCCATCGCACCGGCGCGCGGGACCGCGTTCAGGCCGCCGCCCGCCTGGCGAACGCCAACCCGCCCCATCCCGAGAGCCGCCTGATGCAGGCCCAGGCGGCGCTGGACGCCGGGCTGACGGCGGACGCGCGCAAGCAAATCGAGGCCGCGCGCGCCTCCGGCTTCAACCAGCGGCGCCTGTGGATGCTGGCCGCTGATGTGGCGGAGCACGAGAACGACGTGGCCGCCGGCCAGGACGCGCTGCGCCATGCGGCGTCCGCCAACCCTGACCCGGTCTGGCGCTGCGGCGCGTGCGGCACGGTGCATGGCGACTGGCGCCCGGTGTGCGACGCCTGCGGCACCCCGGGCAAGGTCGCCTGGGTGGAGCCGGACGAGCACGGCACGCTGCTACCGCCCAGCGGCCAGCGGCAGTTCCCGCGTCTCGCCGCAACCCAGGACATCGAAGGCATCGCGTAGCAGCCCGGCGGCGTCCCGGGCGGCGGCGAGGTCCCGCACCGGGGCGTCAATGCCCTCGTCCGTAAGCTGGAAGGTGCCGAAGTGCATCCCGGCCGCCACGGGTGCGCCGAGGTCCGCGCGGGCCTGCACCGCCTCGGCCGGGTTCATATGGACGGCCCGCATGATCTCGCGCGGGGCGTAGGCACCTATGGGCAGCAGCGCGACGCCAGGCGGGCCGAGGCGTGCGCGTATGTCCCGCCAGTGCGGCCCCGTGCCGCTGTCCCCGGCAAACAGCACCTGCGCGTCCCCGACCCGGACCATGAAGCCCGCCCACAAGGTCCGGTTGCGGTCCAGCACGCCACGGGCGGAGAAGTGGCGGGCCGGCGTGGCGGTGACGATGGCCGGGCCAAGCTGCACCGATTGCCACCAGTCCAGCTCCCGCGCGCCTGGCACCCCGGCGCGGGCCAGGGGCGCGGCGTTGCCCAGGGTAGTGACGACCGGCGCCCCGAAGCGGCGGTGCAGGGCGCGCAGGCTGGCGAGGTCCATGTGGTCGTAGTGGTTGTGCGACACCAGCACGGCGTCCACCTGCGGCAGCGCGTCCAGCGCCAGCCCCGGCGCCCGCGCCCGGCGCGGCCCGGCGCTCTGCAGCGGCGAGCAGCGGTCGCTGAACACCGGGTCGGTCAGCAGGCTGAACACCCCGCCGCCCGGCAGCGGCAGGCGGACCAGGAAGGTGCTGTGGCCGATGAAGGTCAGCGCGGCGTGGCCGGGCGTGACGGCCGGTGCGGGCGGCGGCCAGGCCGGGTCCTGCACCCAGCGCGGCCAGCGCGTCCGCTGCCGGGTCAGGGACCAGCGCAGCACTGCGCCCAGCCCGGCGGTCTGCGCGGCGCCGGGGTTGCGGAAGTGCGTGCCGTCGAAGTGGTCGCTACGCCGCGTCATCGGCTGCACCGCGGCACGCCCAGCAGGGGTTCCGGGTCCACGGCCTCCGTGCCCCGCAGCACGGCGAAGAAGAGGTGGGTGCCGTATGTCACGCCGGTCCGTGCGACATGGCCCAATGGCTCCCCGGCGCGGACGCTGCGGCGGCCCTCCGCGATGGCGGGAACCAGGTTGCCGAGATGGGCGTACAGCGTGGTCGTGCCGCCGGGATGGCCGAGATGCACGGTGACGCCGCCGAGTCCCTGCCGCTTGATGCGCAGCACCGTGCCGTCCGCCGCCGCATGGACCAGCGCCCCGGCCGGCGCCGGCAGGTCCACGCCGTTGTGGAGCGCCGCCGGGGCGTGCGGGCCGATGGCGCGGCGCATCCCGAACGGGGAGGAGATGCAGGCCGGGATGACCGGAGGCTGCAAGGCTTGGGCCTGGGACGCAGGGGCGAGCAGCAGCAGAATGGGCAAGGGCAAGATGGGCAGAGGCAAGATGGGCAGGACGCGCATCGCCGCATCCTGGCGGCTTGCGCGGTCGCGGGCAACGCGTTGCGTCCATCCCTGACCGGCCAAGCCCGCTCTGTCCGCAAACTCCGGCCAACTGCCGGCAAGGTGGACTTTTGCTTGCCGGATGGAAAAGCCGGCAAGCTGCCCAGGCTTCTTGCGTGCCGACATCCCAGCCAGGTCGCGGACGGCTGCAGAAGTCCGTGCCGGGCCGGCAACCGGCCATCAACCCCGGCATCCCCATCCTTCCGGTTGACGCCTCCCCCCGGCAGTGTTGGATGGCGCCGAGGGAGGGCCGCACCTATGGACCAGGTTGAATGCGTCGTCATCGGTGCCGGGGTGGTCGGCCTGGCCGCCGCCCGCGCCTTGGCGCAGTCCGGGCGCGAGGTCCTGGTGCTGGAGGGCGCCGGCGGCATCGGCACCGGCACGTCCTCCCGCAACTCCGAGGTCGTACACGCCGGCATCTACTACCCCGCCGGCAGCCTCAAGGCGAGGTTCTGCGTCCAGGGCAAGCACATGCTGTATGCCTATTGCGCCGAGCGCGGCATCCCGCACAGCCGCCTGGGCAAGCTGATCGTCGCCGCCGAGCCGGCGGAGGTCCCGGTGCTGGAGGCCATACGCCAGAAGGCCGCCGTCAACGGCGTGGACGACCTGGAGCACCTGTCCGGGGACGACGCCCAACGGTTGGAACCCGCCCTGCACGCCGCCGCCGCCCTGCTGTCCCCCAGCACCGGCATCGTGGACAGCCACGCCTTGATGCTGGCGTTCCAGGGCGACCTGGAACACGCCGGGGGCGGCGCCGCCTTCCACGCCCCCGTGCTGTCCGGCACGGTCCGGCCCGGCGGCTTCGTCTTGCAGGTCGGCGGCGGCGAGCCGATGGAGCTGGCCTGCGAGGTCCTGGTCAACGCCGTCGGACTGCACGCCCCGGACGTGGCCCGGCGCATCGGGGGCGTGCCCCCGGACACCATCCCCCAGGCGCACCTGTGCAAGGGCAGCTACTACAGCCTGCAAGGCCGCGCCCCGTTCCGCCGCCTGATCTACCCGGTGCCGGAGGCCGCCGGGCTGGGCGTCCACTTGACGCTGGACCTGGGCGGCCAGGCCCGCTTCGGCCCGGACGTGCAGTGGGTGGAACAGGAGGAGTACGACGTGGACATCGGCCGCGCCGACGGCTTCTACGCCGCCATACGCCGTTACTGGCCGGCGCTGCCGGACGGGGCGCTGGCACCGGGCTATGCCGGCATCCGGCCGAAGATCAGCGGCCCCGGGGAGCCTGCGGCGGACTTCCTGGTGTCCGGCCCGGCGCAGCACGGCGTTGGCGGGCTGGTCCACCTGTATGGCATCGAAAGCCCCGGCCTCACCGCGTCCCTGGCGCTGGCGGAGCACGTCGAGGGCCTGGTGAACCGGCGCAACGCGGGGTAGCGTGCGCCACCTTCAAGGAGTCGGCATGTTCAGGGAATCGGCCATGCGGGCCTGGCTCGCGGCGCTCCTGGCGGCGGCCGCGCTGTGCGCCCCCGCGCGCGCCGAGATCGCCCTGTCGTCCAACGATGCCCACACCGTCCTCGTCAACGGCGCCCAGGTCGCCCCGGAGGAGGCGGCGCCCGACACCCTATCGGTAATAGACCTGTCGCAGTCACCACCCAAGATCGTGGACACCATCGAGGTGCCCGGCAGCGTCGTCGGCCCGCCGACCGCGGTGGCCGTCAGCAAGGACGAGACCTTCGCCGTCATCACCTCGGCCACCCGTGCCGACCCTGCGGGGCCTGCCGGCATCAGCCCGGACGACCGGCTGACGGTGGTGGACCTGACGGCCCGTCCGCCCGCCATCGTGCAGCGCCTGCGGGCCGGCGCCGGGGCGGCCGGGGTGCGCATCTCGCCTGATGGCACCATGGCGCTGGTGGCCAACCGCTTTGCCGGCACGGTATCGGTGTTCACCATCGCCGACCGGCGGCTGACGCCGGCCGGCACAGTCCAGGTCGGCGCCGGGTCCATGCCCAGCGGCATCGCCTTCACCGGCGACGGCAAGTCCGCGCTGGTGACGCGCTACGGCGACCATCAGGTGATGGTGCTGAACATCGAAGGCCGTGCCGTGACGGCCGAACCGCGGCCGATCACGACGGGGATCGCGCCCTACACCGTGGACACCTCGCCGGACGGCACCCTGGCCGCCGTCAGCAACATGGGTCGCGGCGACGGCGACGCCGACACCGTCAGCCTGATAGACCTGTCCGCCCGGCCGTTCCGCACCGTGCAGACCATGACGGTCGGACGCTCGCCGGAGGGGCTGCGCTGGTCGCCCGACGGGCGTTACCTGGCCGTTGCCACGCAGGACGGCACGACGAAGCCGGCCGGCAACCCGTTCCTGGGGGAGCGCGGCCGGCTTGCGATATACGAGCTGGCCGACCGGCGCCTGCGCCCGCTTGCGGAGGCGCCGGTCGGCCGCTGGTCGCAGGGCGTCGCCTTTGCCCGGGACGGACGGACCGTGCTGGTGCAGAACATGGTCGAGCGCAGCATCCAGGTGTTCCGCTGGGACGGCGCCAGGCTGTGGCCCGGCGTGGCGCTGGACATGGGCGCTGGCCCCGCCGCCATCGGCACCAGCGTGCCGTGATGCCCTTGAAGCAGCAAAGCCTGCGGGCCACGTCCTAGGCATGAACCGCATGGCCCCCCGCACGCCGCCCGTGATTGATATGACCCCTGATGGCCGGTTCCGCGAGCCGTCGCGGCAGGCTGGGCTGGGTGCCAGTGGGCGCGTGCCGGTGTCGGTCAAGCTGCTGCTGGGCGCCGTTGCGGTTGCGGTGCTGGCCGGCACGGCGGCGGTTGCGGCGCTGGCGCTCTGGTTCGTGTCCATGCTGCTGCCGCTCATGGTGATTGCCGGCGGGGTCGCCTACGCGACGTTCAAGTATCGCCAGTGGCGCGGCGGCGGCACGGCCTCGCGCTACTCCCCGCGCCGGCGTTAGCCTGGCCGCACGGCTTGGGGGCCGTTGGCGTCAGCGTCTGTGAGGCATAGCGCGCGGCAGGACGCCCAAGGCTTCGGGCGCGACATCGTCCATCGGGCTGCACCCCTGAGTTCGTCCTGTTGTTCCGTGGGAACCGCAACGGCCCATTCACCTTATGTCCGCTCGACAACCAGGCGGGCCGAACTGGCCCGCCGCAGGCAGCAGGGGTTCAGAGCGCCATGATCTCACCAGAACGCCGCGCCACCCCGCTCCGCCTGTCCACCGGCGTCTCCGGCCTGGACGATGTGGTGACGGGCGGGCTGGAGCCGGGCCGCGTCTATCTGGTCGAGGGAACGCCCGGCACCGGCAAGACAACGCTGTCCCTGCAGTTTCTGATGGCCGGGCGCGACGCCGGGGAGACCGTGCTGTACGTGACCCTGTCGGAGTCCGAGCCGGAGTTGCGGGCCGTCGCCAGGAGCCACGGCTGGAACCTGGACGGCGTTGAAATCTTCGAGCTGGTCAGCGAGGTCGGCCTCAATCCGGACTTGGAGCAGACCGTCCTGCACCCGTCCGAGCTGGAGCTGGGGGAAACTATCCGCGGCGTGATGGCCCGCGTGCAGGAGCTGCAGCCCGCTCGCGTCGTGTTCGACAGCCTGAGCGAGATGCGGCTGCTGGCGCAAAGTCCGCTCCGCTACCGCAGGCAGGTCCTGGCGCTCAAGCAGTTCTTCACCCAGCTTGGCTGCACCGTGTTCCTGCTGGACGACCGCACGGGATCGGACACCGACCTGCAACTACACAGCATCGCCCACGGCGTCATAACGCTGGAGCAGTTGGCGCTGGAATACGGCGCGGAACGGCGGCGCCTGCGCGTCGTGAAGTTGCGCGGCAGCCGGTTCCGCGGCGGTTTCCATGACTTCAGCATCGAGCCGGGCGGGCTGGAGGTGCATCCGCGCCTGGTCGCCAGCGAGCACCATGCCGAGTTCACCGACGAGCCGGCCAGCACCGGCAGCCCCGGGCTGGACCGGCTGATGGGCGGCGGCCTGGTCCCCGGCACCAACACGCTGCTGATCGGCCCGTCCGGCGCCGGCAAGACCACGACCGCCACCCGCGCCGTGCTGGCGGCGCTGCAACGCGGCGAGCGCGCCGCCTACTTCCTGTTCGACGAGGGGATGCGGACGCTGCTGACCCGCACCGCGAACCTGGGCATGGACCTGGCGCCGCACCTGGCGAGCGGCGCCTTGACGGTTCGCCCGATTGACCCGGCAGAGCTGTCGCCGGGCGAGTTCGCCGGGCTGATCCGCACCGCGGTCGAGCGGGACGGCGTTCATATCGTCGTCATAGACAGCCTGAACGCCTACCTGCAATCCATGCCCGGCGAGCGCCACCTGCTGCTGCAGATGCACGAGCTGCTGAGCTACCTGAACCAGCGCGGCGTCATCACCCTGATGGTGCTGGGCCAGCACGGCCTTATGGGCAACGTGCGCACCGACCTCGACCTCAGCTACCTCGCCGACGCCATCCTGCTGCTGCGCTACTTCGAGGCCGATGGCGAGGTGCGCAAGGCGGTCTCGGTCGTGAAGACCCGCACCGCGGCACATGAGCGCACCATACGCGAGTTCTGGCTCGACCGGGATGGCGTGCAGGTCGGGGAGCCGTTGCAGGGTTTCCGCGGCGTGCTGGGGGGATCGCCGACCTGGACCGACGAGGCGGCGGACCTGCTCCGCACGACTGGCTCAACCAGCAAGGCTTAGGGCATGTCAGGGGCGAACGGCTTCGCTTGGGCCGGTCGGGCGCCCGTGGACACGAACGCTGAGGGCTGCCTGGCGCGTCCATCCGCGCCTGACGGCCTCTAGGGATGCAGCCTGCGCTCATACTGGCGCCCCGCGGCCGGGACGCGGCGGTGATCGAGCGGCTGCTGCACGCCGCCGGCATCGCCGGCGAGGTGTGCGCCGACCTGGTTGCGGCCGTGCGCGGCCTGGCCGCGTGCAGCGCCGTGGTAGTGACTGAGGAGGCGCTGGCCGGGCCGGACCTGCCGGCGCTGCTGGACGCCGTGGCCGCGCAGCCCGCATGGTCCGACTTGGCCTTCCTCGTGCTGGCCACCAAGCAGTCCGGCCCGCGCGCCGCCGCCCGCGCCGCCATCCTGGAACGCCTGGGCAACCCCATGCTGCTGGAACGGCCGCTGAATGCCGAGAGCCTGGTGAGCGCCGCGCGCTCCGCCCTGCGTGCACGCGGACGGCAACTGGCGGTGCGCGACCTGACGGCCGGACTGGAGGACCGCATGCGGGAGCGCACTGCGGCCCTCACCGAGAGCGAGGCGCGGTCCCGCGCCATCTTCGAGGGCCTTCCCGAGCCGCTGTTCATCATCTCTGCCGGATACGACCCTGCCGGGCACGACTCCGTTGGGCAAGACTTTGTCGGGCACGAAGGGGCCGCCGGGCGCGACGGGCGGTTTGCGTTCGAGGAGCTGAACCCTGCCGCTGCGCGCGCCGCCGGCCTGGCATTCGGCGAGGTAGCTGGGCAGGGGCTGGACGCCCTGATGGACCCTGCCGCCGCTGCCGGCCTGCTGGCGCACCTGCGGCAGTGCGTTGCCGAGGGGGCCGGGCATGGCTTCACCGGCCCGCTGCCGTTCCTGTCGCCCTCGGCGACGTTCGAGACGACGCTGACCCCGTTGCGCGATGCCGGGGGGCGTGTCGCCCGCCTGCTGGCCGTGGCGCGCGACGTGACCGAGCGCAACTTGCTGGAAGGGCGGCTGCGCCAGGCGCAGAAGCTGGAGGCGGTGGGCCAACTGACCGGCGGCGTCGCGCACGACTTCAACAACTTGCTGCAAGTGGTGCTGAGCGGCCTTACGCTGATGGAGCGCGCCCAGGACCCGGCCCGCCGCGCGCAGCTTGCCGACAGCGTGCGCCGGGCGGCGCAGCGCGGCGGCGAGCTGACCAAGCGGCTGCTGACGGTCGCCCGCCGCCAGTCGCTGCGGCCGGAGCGGATTGACCTGGACGCCTGGCTGCAGGATGGCGCCGGAGCGCTGCTGCGCCAGGCGCTGCGCGGCGACATCCGGGCGGAGCTGCGATTGCAAGCCGGGCTGCCCGCCGTGGAGGCCGACCCGGCGGAACTGGAGCTGGCGCTGCTCAACCTGGCCGTGAACGCCCGCGACGCCATGCCGGACGGCGGCACCCTGGCGTTCACGGCGGAGCCGGTCTGCTGCTGGGCCATCACCGATCCCGACGGGCTGGACGGCGATTTCGTCCGCCTGTCCGCGACCGACACCGGCGGCGGCATGAGCGAGGAGACGCAAGCCCGGGTGTTCGAGCCGTTCTTCACGACGAAGGGCGTCGGCCAGGGCACCGGGCTGGGCCTGGCGCAGGTGTACGGCTTCGCCCGGCAGAGCGGCGGCGGCGTGCGGCTGCGGAGCGCACCGGGGCAGGGGACGACGGTGTCCTTGCTGCTGCCGGTGTCGGGCCGCGCCGCACCGGAGAAGCCGGCGGAGGCGCCGGACCTCGGCAGCCCGCCCATGCGCGGAGCGGCGGTGCTGGTATGCGAGGACGATGACGACGTGGCGGCGCTGGTGGTGGACATGCTGGCGCAACTGGGCCACGCGCCGACCCGTGTGACGACGGCCGGCGCCGCCCTGGGCGCCCTGGCGGATGGGCGGGCGGTGGACCTGCTGTTCACCGACATCCTGATGCCCGGCGGCATGGACGGCCTGGCCCTGGCGCGCGAGGCGGCACGGCGGCGTCCGGGCCTGCCGGTGCTGCTGACGACGGGCTACACCGGCGGCGGTGCCGCGGCGGTGCCGCTGGGGCTGCCGCTGCTGCGGAAGCCCTACCGGATTGACGACCTGGCGCAGGCGCTGCAACGGGCGCTGGCGTAGCCTCTGCTCCCACTCCCTCTCCCTTCGGGAGAGGGTCGGGGTGAGGGAAGCGGCACGCGCAGTCCTGTCCCATACGGGGTCCGACGACGACGACGGACCGTCCCTGCGGCCTCCCTCACCCCGGCCCTCTCCCGGAGGGAGAGGGAGAAGGAAACCTTGATCTGCAAGCAGCCCACTTCCGCCTCACAAGCAATCCCGGCCCTGCCTACTCCCCCGACAGCTCCCGCCGCCGCTTCTCCAGTTCCTCGCTGTAGCGCCGCAGCGCATACTGCTCCGTCAGCACCCCGATCACCCGCATCCCCTCGGCGCTGTCCACCACCGCTAGTTCGTCGCTCTCGGCCGTTTCGAACATGCTGACCGCCTCCTTGATCGTCATCTGCGGCAGCAGCACCGTCTTGCGATGGTGCATGATCTCCGCCAGCCGGGTTGCCTCCTCCGGCGCCGCATGGGCCTCGGACGCCGCCAGTATCCCCGCGTAACGGTCCGCGTCGTCCACCGCCACGACCCGCCCGACGCTGCCCAGCGGGAAGTCGCGGCGGAACGAGGTCAGCATCATCCCCTCTGGCACCCGGCGGTATTCCCGCCGCATCATCTTCCCCACCGTCAGGTTCCGCATCCAGCCGATGTCAACAGCACTCCGTATGCCCTCCCCGCGCAGGTGGAAGCGCCACGTCGCGAAGCTGTAGCCGAAGGTGCGCCGCACCGTGATCGCGCTGACGACGCTCGCCGCCAGCACCGCCACCGTCATCGGCAGCGACCCCGTGCTCTCCAGCGCCAGGAACGCCATCGTCAGCGGCCCGCCGACCACCGCGACCGCCAGCGCGCTCATGCCCACCAGCGCGCAGATCACCGCCGGCAGCGCCTGCACTACCGTCACCAGCGCCAGCAACCCCGCGAACAGCTTGCCCAGCAGCGCGCCCAGGAACAGCGAAGCGAAGAACAGCCCGCCGCGGAACCCGGAGCCGATGCTGATCGCCGACGCCACCGCTTTCAGCACGATCAGCAATCCGATGTGCTGCAACCCATACGGCGCATCCAGCGCGACCCGCAGCGCCGAGTGCCCGGACGACAGCACCGAGGGCGACAGCAGCGCCAGCGCCCCGACCGCCAGCCCGCCGGCCGCCGGGCGCAGCCAGCCCGGCATCCGGCTGCGCCGGAACAGCTCCTCCACCAGCGTCACGCCGCGCATCAGCGCGATGCCGCCCAGCGCGCACAGCATCCCCAGCGCCAGGATCGGCACGTAGTCCACGGTCTCGATGGCCGTGGGCACCCGTATGTCAAACCCGGCGTCCCCACCCGTCAGAATGCGCATGACCGACACCGCGCAGATCGCCGCCATCACCACCGGCGCTAGCGTCGCCAGCGAGTAGGTGCCGATCACCAGCTCGAACGCATAGAAGGCGCCGGTCAGCGGCGCGTTGAACGCCGCCGCTATGGCCGCAGCCGCGCCGCATCCCACCAGCAGCCGCAGGTCGCTCCGCCGCACCCGGAACGCCCGGCCCAGCCGCGACGCCATCGCCGAGCCGATCTGGGCGTAACCGGCCTCCAGCCCCACCGAGGCGCCGACGCCGTTGGACCACACGGTCTGCGCGACCACCACCAGGCTATCCAGCAGCGACATGCGCCCGCCGTACAGGGCGTTGGCCTCGATGGGGTCCACGGTGCGCCGCGGCCACCACCGGGCCAGCGCCCAGCCGGAGGCGCCCAGCACCAGTCCGCCCAGGGTCAGCACCAGCAGCGCCCGCATCGGTTCCACCCGCACCTGCGCCGACAGGAACTCGCCGCTGCCCAACCCATACAGGATGCGGTGCATGACCTGCGCCGTCTCGGACATGACAACCACCACCAGCCCGGCGCCGATCCCGACCGCCGCGGCCAGGATGACCAGCCAGATCTCGTCCGCGCGCACCATGGCGCGCAGGGCCTGCGGCGCGTGCGTCACCGCGTCGAACACGGCCCGCCGCTCGCGCCGGACGCGCGCCGACCCCGCGGTCCCGGCTGGGGAGGCAGGGCCTGTGTGGAACAAGGACATCGAGCAGGGGAACCAGACGGGTCAGAACGCGCCGCGCGGCCCACCGCCGCCGGATGACGCTTAGTGTGCTTGGAACGCGCGGCGTTCAACCACGGATGCGGCGCGTTTCAAGAAAAACCTGAAATGTCCCTCAACGGCCACCAACCCGGCCTGCCGCGAGGCGTCAGGGCAACGCCGCACGGTCCTGCCGCGTGGCGTCCAGGTCGTCCTCGATGAACGCCTGGATCAGTTCCGCCAACCCCTCGTGCCGCGTGAAGCCCAGCGCCGGGCTGCGCGTGGCGGCGAAGGCGGCGGGCCAGGTGCCGACGATGGCGGCGACGGCCGGGTCCGGGCGGCGGTCCACGAGCGCCGAGGCGCCGGGGCGCACCCTGTCCAGCGCCGCCAGCATCGCACCGGCCGTCACGCTCAGGCCCGGCGGGTTGATGCCGCGGTCCGCTTCCCGCGGCCTCACGTCCAGCAACGCCGTGTCCATCGTCGCGGCGTGAAGCAGCCAGTCCACCGCCCGGCGCGGGCTGCATACCCACACCGCGAACTCGTCCGGCACCGGCAGCGTGGCGCGCAGGCCCAGCAGCGGCTCCCGCAGGATGGCGCTGACGAAGCTGCTGGCCGCGGCGTTCGGGCGCCCCGGGCGTATGACGACGGTGGGCAGCCGCAGGCTGACGGCGTCCAGGAACCCGCGGCGGCTGGCGTCGGCCAGGACCAGTTCCGCCGCCGCCTTCTGCGCGCCGTAGGAGTTGCCGGGCATCTGCCGCGCGTCGTCCGCCACCACGGCGCTCTGGCCGCCGCTGAAGCTGGCGACGGAACTGGTGAACACCATGCGCGGCGGCCCGGCGTCGGAGGGCGGCAACCGGCGGCAGGCGTCCACCACGGCATCGGTGCCGCGCAGGTTCACCCGGCGGCCCAAGTCGTAATCGGCCTCTGCCGCGCTGCTGACCACCGCGGCCAGGTGGAACACGACGGACGTGCCCGGCGGGATGGCGCCCGCGGGCAGTTCGGCCAGGTCCCCGGCCATGCTGCGGATGGGAAAACCGGCCGGGGGCGCGGGAGCGGCGGCAAGGTCGAACAGCGTCAGGCTGCTGACCGGCGTGCCGCCCAGGGCGCCGTCCGCGGCCAGGCGCGCGGCGATCTTGCGCCCCAGGAACCCGTTGCCGCCCAGTATGGTGATGTGCATGGCCGTCCCCCGACGGCCAGCACTAGCCGCAGGGCGCACGCCGCGCAATCTTGCGCCATGACCATGACGGCTGCATTCCCCTCCCATCCCGGCCAGCGCCGGCCAACGCAGCCGTGAGCCTGCGCTGCCTGCCTAATCCGCGGCGCGGCCTGCCCGGCCTGACCGTGCTGCCCGCCGGCGGCTTCCGCCGGGCACGGGCCGAGATCACCGCCTGGCCCGGCTACGCCCCGACCCCGCTGCACGACCTGCCGGCCCTGGCCGCGCAGGCCGGCGTCGCATCCGTGCAGGTGAAGGACGAGGCCGGGCGCTTCGGCCTCGGCAGCTTCAAGGCGCTGGGCGGCGCCTATGCCGTGCTGGGCGTGCTGCAGGCGGAACTGGCACGCCGCGGCGTCGCCCGTGCGGCCACGGCAGCGGAACTGGCGGCGGGAGCCTATGCGGACGCCGCCGCCATCACCGTCACCTGCGCCACCGACGGCAACCACGGGCGCAGCGTCGCCTGGGGCGCGCAGCGGTTCGGCGCGGCCTGCGTCATCTTCGTCCATCCCGGCGTCAGCCAGGGCCGCCGCGACGCCATCGCGGCCTATGACGCGGAGGTCAGGGAGGTGCCCGGCACCTATGACGACAGCGTGCGCGCCGCCTCCGCCGCGGCAGGGGCGCACGGCTGGCACGTCGTGTCCGACACCTCCTGGCCCGGCTACACCGAAATCCCGCGCGAGGTCATGCAGGGCTACCGCCTGATGGCGGAGGAGGCGCTGGCGCAGTGGCACGGCCCGCCGCCCACCCACGCCTTCGTGCAGGGCGGCGTCGGCGGCATGGCGGGGGCGGTGTCGGTGCAGCTCCGCTCCGTGCAGCCCGCCCCGGCGCTGATCGTGGTGGAGCCGGACCGCGCCGCCTGCCTGATGGCCAGCGCGGCGGCCGGGGCGATCACCGCGGCGGGCGACCTGGACACCATCATGGCCGGGCTGGCCTGCGGCGAACCCAGCCTGATCGCCTGGCAGGAGCTGGAACGCGCCGCCGCCGCGTTCCTGGCCATCCCGGACAGCGCCGCCGTCGCTGCCATGCGCGCCCTGGCCGCCTGCGGCGTGGTGTCCGGGGAGAGCGGCGCCGCCGGGCTGGCCGGGCTGCTGCTGGCCGCCGCCGATCCGGATGCCCGGGCGGCGCTGGCGCTGGACCGCAACAGCCGCGTCCTGCTGTTCAGCACCGAGGGCGCGACCGACCCGGCGCTTTACGCGCGCCTGGTGCCCGGCGTGCCGGCGTGACCGCATCGCAGCGCATCCAGCCGGCGGCGCTCCTGCAACTGGCCGGAGCGGTCGTCATGCCGGGCGGCACCTGGCCCGTCACGCGCCATGCCCCGCTGCTGTCCGCGGCGTGGCTGGACGAGGCAATGGCGCCGGGCTGGTGCTGGGCGGGGTGGCGGTGGCAGCGCTGCCGGGCCGAAGTATGAGGCACGCATGATTCTGCATCACGCAGAGGCCGGGTCCGGCCCGCCGGTCGTGCTGCTGCACGGGCTGTTCGGCGCGTCCGGCAACTTCGCCGCGGTGCAGCGCGCCCTGGCCGCGACGCACCGGGTCGTGGCGTTCGACCTACGCAACCACGGCGCCAGCCCGCACGACGCGGCCATGTCCTATGGTGACATGGCCGTGGACGTGCTGGACAGCATGGCAGCCTTGGGCCTGCCGGCTGCGGCGGTGCTGGGGCACTCGATGGGTGGCAAGACGGCGATGCGGATGGCGCTGCTGGCGCCGGAGCGGGTCAGCCGGCTGGTGGTCGCCGACATCGCGCCGGTGGCCTACCGGCATGACAACCGCGCCGTGGCCAACGCGCTGCTGGCCCTGCCGCTGCGGCCCGGCCTGACGCGCGGGCAGGCCGATGCATTACTAGCGCCCGCCGTGCCGGACTCCGGCGTGCGCGGCTTCCTGCTGCAGAATCTGCGGCCCGGCCCCGGGCCGTCGGGCGAGCCGTCCTGGCGAATCGGCCTGGCCGAGATCGCGGCGGCGCTGCCGGCCATCGAGGGCTGGGACGCGCCCGATGCGTCCTACTCCGGCCCGGTGCTAGTCGTGCGTGGCGAGCAGTCGGACTTCGTGCTGCCCGAGCATCGCCCGGCGTTCCGTGCGCTGTTCCCGAACGCCCGCTTCATTACCCTACGCAACGCCGGGCACTGGCTGCACGCCGAGGCGCCGGCGGCCTTTATCCAGACGGTGTCGGGGTTCCTGGGTGCTTGACCTTTTTGCCCTCGTCCGCCGCGCGCCAGAGATACCATGCGGCGGTCGAGCGCCACGGCGCCCAGGCCAGGCCCGCCTGCGCCAGCTCCCGTGGGCGCGGCTGCGCGTCCAGGCCCTTGATGATGCGCCAGCCCTCTCGCACGCCGAAGTCGTCCACCGGCAGTACGTCCGGGCGGCCGAGCGTCGAGATCAGCAGCATCTCCACCGTCCAGCGCCCGACGCCGCGTATCGTCACCAGCCCGGCGATCAGCTCGTCGTCGGTCATCTCCGCCGCCCGTGCCGAGTCCGGCACGGTCCCGTCCAGGGTGCGGGCGCAGATGTCGCGCAGGGCGGCGACCTTGCCGCCGGAGAAGCCGCAGGCGCGCAGCGCCCCGTCCGGAGTCGCCTGCAACTGGTGCGGCAGCGGGAAGGGGTCCGGATGCAGCGCGACCAGGCGGCCCAGGATCGCCTCCGCCGCGCGCCCGTGCAGTTGCTGGTGGGCGATGGCGCGCACCAGCGCCTCATACGGCTCGCGCGGCCTGGGCGCGGCGGTGCAGGGGCCGATGCGCGCAATCAGCGCGGCAAAGGCCGGGTCGGCGGCAGCGAGGTGCGCGGTGGCTGGCATCCTGCCCTGATACGCTCCTGCGATGCGGCTTGCCATCTCTGGTTGGCCGGGCGTTAACTCGTCTGCGCGGGCACGGCCCGCAAAGGGGGCATCATGCACGGAGCGCGTGCAAGGCTGGACGACGAGGCCCGTCGCGGCGAGGACGACCAGGCGGAGCAGAATCGGCTAACCTCCAGCCTGGCCGGGCTGGCGATGGCGATTGCGCTGGTGATCGCCGGGCTGTTCCTGCTCGCCCACCTGCGCGACAAGGCGCGGGTGGAGGACTGCCTGCTGGCCGGTCGCCTGAATTGCGACGCGGTGCTGTCCGGCCACTGAACGTCGTCCCATCCAACGCCACCCGCTGAACGGCCACCGTCGCCGCAGGGCCGCTACAGCAAGCTCGCGGCGATGTTGACCGTCAGCGCCACGATGATGGTGTTGAACAGGAAGCCGATCAGCCCGTGCGCCAGCGCCAGCCGCCGCAGCTTGCGCGAGGTGATCTGCACGTCCGACACCTGGAACGTCATGCCGAGCACGATGGCGAAGTAGCAGAAGTCCCAATAGTCCGGCGGCTCCTGCCCAGGGAACTCCAGCCCGCCGTCAATTCCCAGCCCAGGGGCGCCGTCCGTGGCGTAGTACTCATGGGCGTAGCGCAGGGCGAACACGACATGCGTCATCAGCCAGGACAGCAGCAGCGTCGCCGCGACCAGTGCGACGTGCAGGCGCCTGGCCTGCGGCGCCAGGTCCTTGATCCCGGCGAACACCGTCGTCAGTGCGACGAAGCTGAACACGACGCCGGCCAGGGTGACGAAGAAGATCACCCACTCCCCCTCCGCCTGCGCGGCGGCGTTGCGGACCATGCGGGCGTGGTCCCCATCGGCGAACAGGTGCGTGGCCGCTGCCAGCAGGGCAACCGCGCCGATGTCCCAGGCCAGCACCGCGTGCGCGGCCGGCAGCAGCGTGCCAGGCAGCAGCAGGTAGGCCAGCAGGCCTAGCAGGACGGCTGCGCCGGTGCGGACGTGGCCCTGCGCCACGCGCACAGGCCAGGGCGCAACCATCCCGGTGGTCAGCGCCATAGCGGCGCTCCATCTATCAGGCAGCAGCGTTGCGATAGGGCTGAGGACGCGGGCGCCGGCAGGTTCACTCCGGCTGTTCGGCCGGCTGCCCGGATTGGACGAACAGGCCGCCGCTGGGCGGGTTCATCGTGCCATCCACCAGGTCGCGCACATGCTGGCGGACGAAGCCGCAGTTCTCGCAGATCATGACGTAAACTTGTAGGTTGCTAAGTACGTAGTCCACCTGGCGCGGCACCCGGAACACGTCCACGCCACGGTCCACGCCGCTGTGCAGCAGCCACTTGGCGCTGCGGCAGATCGGGCAGGGGCCGTCGGCGCCCTTGAGGCGGAAGAACTCGACCGCCTGGGCAGCGGTGGCGGGCGGTTGGTCGGACATCGCGGCGCTATCTCCTACGGACGGTGTGACGGACACGGCGGCTGGCGGTCGGCATCGTCAGGGTCCTTCCAGGAGGTGCGTCACCTTAACGGACGCGGGTGGAGGCGCCAGCCACCCTACCGCGCCGGTACGGCCCCGGCGAGGCTCGGCCCGCCGGATAAACAGGGGCGGACGCCGGCTAGGCCCCAGGACCCGGCGCCATGCCGTCCACCAGCGCGACGTGATCCTGGGCCAGCCGCAGCAGCGGCCCGGCCTGCGCCGTCCATTGCGGCACGGAGTTCCAGCCCGCCGCCTGCTCCGCCAGCCGCACGAAGGCGGCACGCGCCCCGGCCCGGTCCCGCAGGTGCAGCAGGCGCAGCACCCCCAGGCGGAACAGCAGCATCATGTTGTCGGCGGGGTTGCCGAGCGGCGCGGCCACGATGGTGTCCAGGTCTGCCAGGAATGGCGCCAGCCGCGCCGCCTCCTGCAGCTGCCCGTCCTCGACGGCGCGCATGAACGGCCCGGCGATCCGCGCCACCATGCGCCCGGCCGGCACGTCAATGCGCCCGGCCAGGTCGCCGCCGGACGGGACGGCCAGGGCGGCGAGCAGCTCCAGTTCCAGTTCCGGCGCTAATTCCACCAGGGCGTCCAGCATCATCAGCCGCGCCCCGACCGCGCTTTCCCGCAAGGCGAGGTCTATCAGGCCGCACCGCTCCAGCACGCGGCGGGTCTGCACGCAGACGGTGAACGCCGGGCGGGCGAACAGCAGCACGGATTCCGGCGTGTGCCCCGGCACGCGCCGTTCCAGCACGGCGCGGGCGGCCAGGACGGCGCCCAGGTTCACCGGCTGCGCCGCCGCATGATCGGCAAGCCGGGCCATCGCATCGGTGTCGAACGCGCTCTCCGCCAGCGGCGCGGGCGGGCGGTGGCGGGCCAGGTCGAAGCCGAAGCGGTCCCGCCACGCCCTGGCGATGCACGCCCAAAGCCTTAGCGCCTCCTCCAACGGCGCGGCGTGAACGTCCAGCTCGAACAATCGGCCGGCGGCGCCGTTCCACAGCGGCAGGCCCGGCTCGGCCGTCCCCACCAGATGCTGCAAGTAGGCGCGGTAGCCCGCGAAGTGCCGGGCCGGCGCGTCGGCGCGGAAGCGCAGCGGCCGGTCGGAGGCGTAGGCGATCAGGTTGTTGCCCGCGCACTCCGCATGGACGTGGGCGAAGCCGGCCCGGCGCAGCATGACCTCCATCGCCTGCGCCGAATACAGGATCAGGTGGCCGCCGGCCGAAAGCATGCAGAACAGCGTGGCCGGGTCCTGCCCCGGATGGATCATGCCGGCGTCCGGCGTCGTGAGGACCAAGGTGCCGCCCGGCTTCATCCAGCGCCGCAGCAGGGCGGTGAAGGCGTAGGGATCGGGGATGTGCTCGATCACCTCCGACCCCATCACCAGGCTGAACGGCTCGCCCAGGTCGGATGCCGCCGTCAGGTATTCGTGGCGCAGGTCCGCGCGTAGCAGCCGCGCTCCGGCGGCGGCGTAGTCGGCCGGGTCCACTCCCACGGCACGCCAGCCCAGCACCTTGGCCGCGAGGTCCACCGGGTAGCCGAAGCCGCACCCGACATCGAGCACGCTGTCCATGCCGAGGTCCAGGCCAGGACCGTCACGGGTGTCATCGAGCCGGAACAGCACGCCTGTCATGTGGTGGATGCCGGCGTTCTGCTCCAGATAGACCTGCCGGAACAGCTCCGACCCGGTCTGGGTGCCGTAGTCCGGGATGACGCGGTCCCGGTAGAAGCAGGCGGTGCAGCCGGCGCAGCGGAGCAGCGTGTGGATGCGCCCGCCGGCCGGGGCGCGCAGCAGCACGGGATGCGGGCCGCCCGCCTCGCACACGGGGCAGGTCAGGGCGGCCCGCTCGCCGGTGGGCCAGGTCGGGGTCATGGCAACGTCCTTGCGGGGGCACGCCGGGGCAGCGCTTCCTCATGCTGCGTCCAGCGGCGGCACGGTGCAACCCGGGCGTGCATCGGGCGCACCCCGTGTCAGATATTCTTACGCTTTGTTCACGAGCGCAGAAGAAGTGGATCGTTCTCCGACGGTTACGGCGTGGCACGCGCTTTGCACTGGATGCGTTAAGCATTTGTTAACCAATGAGGTCGTCTATGCCGTTTCGTAACATTTTCCTTGCCGCTGCGGCGCTCATGCTGGTTTCCGGCACCGCCATCGCGGCGCCGATCGTCAACGACGCGAACTTCAACCAGACCGTGACGGCCGGCCCGTCCTTCTATGGCATGGCTGCCTGGGTGGTCCCCGGCAACAACTCGTTCGTCGGCAACGTAGGGTTCGATGTGAACAACCAGTGGAACAACGGCACACCGGGCAACGGCCAGGCGAAAGTCGGCTTCATCGCCAACAACGGCTTCATCTCGCAGGCGATCAGCGGCTTCACGGTTGGCGGCAGCTACGTGATCACCGTGCTTGCCAACGGCCGCACGGGCGTTGGCACCGCCCAGTTGCAAATCAGCACAGGGAACGCCGGGACGGTGCTGTTTACCGGCAACGAAGCGCCGGTTGCTGCCGTGAACAGCCAGGCCGCAGCGTTCCGCACCGTCACCACCTCCGCCTTCGTCGCCACCGCGGGTACGGTGAACATCGTGCTGACGAACCTGGGCGCCTCGGACTCCTCGGTGTTGCTGAGCGGCTTCGCGATCCGGGACGTGACGGCCGTTCCGGAGCCGGTGAGCATGGTGCTGGTGGGCGCCGGCCTGCTTGGCCTGGCCGTGGTGCGCCGCCGAGGCTAGCCTCCGGCTGCCTGTCGGCGTTCTTTACAGGGCGGCGCCATCTGGCGCCGCCCTTCGCACGTCCGGCGTGCGGGCGATGGCCGGCACCACGGCGATAATCCGGTGCAGCGCGGCACGGCGTCCCGCTTGCCGGCAGGGCGATGCCGTGCCTCGCAGGCCATCCCCATCCCATTTCCGAGTGCTTCATCCCAAGCGCGGCAGGAAACCTTGCGCTCCGGAAACCGTCGCAGGCCGTGCGACACGGCACTCATGGTGCTGCGCCAAAGGCGCGACCAAGCGCTGCTTGGCAGGGGTCGGCGGGTTCGACCTTGGCAAATCCGCACACTGAAAACTTTACAGATTCTAAACGGACCTGGAACATTGTTCTTAAATTAGAGAGTGTTGGCGACTGGCACGTTACTTGCAAATATACTTTGGCTGGTTTTTGACGCTTTTGAGGTTGAATGATGCTTTTTCGCACGACGTTCCTGGCTGCGGCGTCTTACGCGCTGCTCGCCGGTGCAGCCGCGGCCACCCCAGTCGTCGTTGATCCGAACTTCAACCAAACAGCTACGGCCACACCCTACTACTATGGGATAGCAGGCTGGGGCGCCGCCGTCCTTGCGCCAAGCAGCCCGGCTTACAACCCTTCATTCGCCGGGAACGTCGGGTTCGATCCGAACAACCAGTGGAACAACGGCACGCCCGGCAATGGCCAGACGAAGGTCGGGTTCCTGTCCAACAGCGGAAGCTACATCTTCCAGGAGATCAGCGGCTTCACGGTCGGAGACAGCTACAGCATCAGCGTGCTGGCAAACGGGCGCATGGCAAGTCCGGACTACCCGCAGAGCGCCCCTGCGGCGCTGACGATCACGGCCGGCACGGTGAGCTACGCGCTCTATTCAGGTGATATCACCGCCGTGGACCTTCCCTCCGTGCAGGACACCTCGTTCCATCTGCTGACCGGGCTGGCGTTCACGGCCAATGCGGCGACGATCATGGTCCGGCTGACCAACACCGGTACCCAGGACTCCACCGTCCTGCTCAGCGGCTTTGCGATCACCGACCTGGGCGTTGCCGTGCCGGAGCCGGTCAGCCTGGCGCTGTTCGGCACCGGGATGCTCGGCCTAGCCCTGGTGCGCCGCCGCAGTTGACCGGCCGGGACCAGGGGTCTGAGGCCATGCGCCGGGCGCCGCCGCCCTACTTTGCGACGCCATCCCGCGGCACCTTTCGCATGTCCTGCATCCGGAAGCGGTCAGTTTCGCCGCGACAAGCCGGGTGCAGCGCAGCATAGTCGTCCCGCCTGCCCGGGAGCCATGCCGCATGTCGAAGATCATCCCCGTTCCGCTGTTCGACTTCATAATCTTCGGCGCGACCGGGGACCTGACGCTCCGCAAGCTGCTGCCGGCGCTGTTCCACCGCTTCCGTGACGGCCAGATACCGCGCGACAGCCGCATCGTCGGCGTTGCCCGCTCCCGCCTCGACACCGCCGGCTACCGTGCACGCGCCGCCGAGGCGCTGCGCCACCACGTCCAGGCCGCCGCGCTGGACGGCCCGGCCGAGGCGGAGTTCCTGCAGACCGTCCACTACGTCAGCCTGGACGCCGCCGCGCCGGACGGCGACTGGTCCGCGCTGCAAGAGCTGCTGCTGCCGGACCGGGTGCGCGTGTTCTACCTGGCGACCTCGCCGGAGCTGTTCGGCGGCGTGTGCCAGGCGCTGTCCCGCGCCGGGCTGGCGACCGGGGAATCCCGGGTGGTGCTGGAGAAGCCCATCGGCCGCGACCTCGACTCCGCGCGCTCGATCAACGACGAGGTCGGGCGGCACTTCCCGGAGGCGCGCACCTTCCGCATAGACCACTTCCTCGGCAAGGAGACCGTGCAGAACCTGCTGGCCCTGCGCTTCGCCAACACGATCTTCGAGCGGCTGTGGAACGCGGACGTGATTGACCACGTGCAGGTCACGGTGTCCGAGACGGTGGGGGTGGAGGGCCGCGGCGGCTACTACGACCACTCCGGGGCGCTGCGCGACATGCTGCAGAACCACATGCTGCAACTGGTCTGCCTGCTGGCGATGGAGCCGCCGGTGTCGCTGGCCGCCGACGCCGTGCGGGACGAGAAGCTGAAGGTGCTGCGGACGCTGCGCCCGATGGCGCCGCATGAGGTGGCGGCGCTGACGGTGCGCGGCCAGTACGGGCCGGGCGCGGTGGACGGCAAGCCCGTCGCGGGCTACCTCACCGACCTCAACGGCAGCGGCGGCGCCAACGATCCCAGCACGACCGAGACCTTCGTCGCGATGAAGGCGGAGCTGAACAGCCGGCGCTGGGCCGGGGTGCCGTTCTATCTCCGCACCGGCAAACGGCTGCCGCAGAAGCTGAGCGAGATCGTCGTGCAGTTCCGCAGCCTGCCGTTCTCGATCTTCCCCAACGACCAGGCGGCGCTGTCGCCCAACAAGCTCATCATACGCCTGCAGCCGGAGGAGGGGATGCGGCTGGAAGTGATGACCAAGGAACCCGGCCCCGGCGGCTTGATCCTGCGTCCCACCGGCCTCGACATCAGCTTCGAGAAGACTTTCGGCGCCCGCTACCCCGACGCCTACGAGCGCCTGTTGATGGACACCGTGCGCGGCAACAGCACCCTGTTCATGCGGCGCGACGAGGTGGAGGCGGCCTGGCGCTGGGTGGAGCCGGTGATGGACGCCTGGGCCGCCCGGCCGGAGCGTCCCCGCCCCTACAGCGCGGGAAGCTGGGGGCCGAGCGCCGCCATCGCGCTGATCGAGCGCGACGGCCGGACCTGGCACGAGGACCAGGCGTAGGAACGGGCGCTTGCTGCGCTTCCCCCTCTCCCTCCGGGAGAGAACCGGGGTGAGGAGGTCTTGCTGCGGCGCGGCGGATCGAGGGCGCCGCAAGGACACAGCCCTTCATGGGCGAGGACCGCGCCTCAAAACCCCCTCACCCCAGCCCTCTCCCGGAGGGAGAAGGAGCAGGAAGCAAGCGGCCCCATGACCATCTTCGACACCGCCGAGGGCCGGCGGCTGCGTGCCATCGGCCCCGGCGCCCGCTGGCGGCGCTGGGGTCCCTACCTCAGCGAGCGCCAATGGGCCACCGTGCGCGAGGATTACACCCCCGGCGGCGACGCCTGGGAGGGCTTCCCGCACGACCACGCCCGCAGCCGGGCCTACCGCTGGGGCGAGGACGGGCTGGCCGGGTTCAGCGACGACCAGCAGCACTGGTGCATGGCCCTGGCACTGTGGAACGGCCGCGACCCCATCCTGAAGGAGCGCCTGTTCGGCCTGGACAACGCCGAGGGCAACCACGGCGAGGACGTGAAGGAGCAGTACTTCTTCACCGACGGTACCCCGACCCACTCCTACATGCGAATGCTCTACCGCTACCCGCAGGCGGCGTTCCCCTATGCCCGGCTGATCGAGGAGAACCGCCGCCGCGGGCTGGGCAGCACGGAATGGGAGCTGGAGGACTCGGGCGTGATGGACGCCGGGCACTTCGACGTGACGGTGGAGTGGGCGAAGGCCGGGCCGGAGGACATCCTGTGGCAGGTCACCGCCCGCAACCACGGCCTGGTCCCGGCGCCGCTGCACGTCCTGCCGCACCTCTGGGCGCGCAACGGCTGGTCGTGGGACAGCAGCCGGCCCCGGCCGCTGCTGCGCGCCATGCCGGACGGCTCGGTCCTGGCGGAGCGCAAGGGCTGGCGCAGCCGGCGCTTTACAATTGAGGGCGGGCACCCCTGGCTGTTCTGCGAGAACGAGACCAACGCCAACCGGCTGTATGGCGCCGATGATCCCGGGCCGTTCAAGGACGGGATCAACGACTGCGTGGTGGACGGCCGCGCCGGAGCCGTGGCGGCGGACGGCCGCGGCACCAAGGTGGCGGCCCATGCCGCCTTCACCGTCCCGCCCGGCGGCTCCGTCCAGCTTCGCGCCCGGCTGCACCCCGACGAGGAGGCCGAGACCCCCGGCGGCTTCGACGCCATCCTGCGGGCCAGGCGGGACGAGGCGGACGAGTATCACGCCGCCCTGTCCGCCCACGTCGCCGATCCGGACGCGCGCCGGGTGCATCGCCAGGCCGTCGCGGGGCTGCTGTGGACCAAGCAGTTCTACCACATGGACGTGCCGCTCTGGCTGGACGGCGACCCGACGCCGCCGCCGCCAGCGCCGGAGCGCCGGGCCGGGCGCAACCGGGACTGGCGCCACCTGAACACCGCCGACGTGGTGTCCATGCCCGACACCTGGGAGTATCCCTGGTTCGCCGCCTGGGACCTGGCGTTCCATGCCGTCGCCCTTGCCCCGGCGGACCCGCAGTTCGCCAAGGACCAGCTCCTATTGCTGACGCGCGAGTGGTACATGCACCCGAACGGCCAGTTGCCGGCCTATGAATGGGAGTTCGGCGACGTGAACCCGCCGGTCCACGCCTGGGCGGCGCTGCGGGTCTATCAGATGGACGCCGCGCTGACCGGCACGCCCGACCGCGGCTTCCTGGTGCGCGTCTTCCACAAGCTGATGCTGAACTTCGCCTGGTGGGTGAACCGCAAGGACCCCGACGGGCGCAACGTGTTCCAGGGCGGCTTCCTAGGGCTGGACAACATCGGGCTGTTCGACCGCTCGAAGCCGCTGCCGACCGGCGGCACGCTGGACCAGGCGGACGGGACCGCATGGATGGCGATGTACGCCCTCAACATGCTGCGGATCGCGCTGATCCTGGCGCGGGACAACCCGGCCTATGAGGACATCGCCACCAAGTTCTTCGAGCATTTCCTGCTGATCGCCGAGGCGATGACGAAGCTGGGGACGAAGCCGGGGACCAAGCCGGGCGGCACCGAGGGCGACGGGCTGTGGAACGAGGCGGAGGGCTTCTACTACGACGTGTTGCGCCTGCCGGACGGGCGGCGGCGTATGCTGCGGATACGCTCGATGGTCGGGCTGATCCCGCTGTTCGCCGTCGAGGTACTGCAGCCGGACTTGGTGGCGGCGTTGCCGGACTTCGCCCTGCGGCTGCGCTGGGTGCTGGAGCACCGGCCGCAGCTTGCGGCGCTGGTGTCGCGCTGGCAGGTGCCCGGCGCGGGCGACACCATGCTGCTGTCGCTGCTGCGCGGCCACCGGATCAAGGCGCTGCTGCGCCACATGCTGGACGAGACCGAGTTCCTGTCGGACTTCGGCATCCGGTCGCTGTCCAAGGCCCACTTGGCGCAGCCGTACGAGCTGCGGGAAGGCGGCCAGAGCTTCCGCATCGGCTACGACCCTGGGGAGGGCAGCACGCGGGCGTTCGGCGGCAACAGCAACTGGCGCGGGCCGGTGTGGATGCCGGTCAACTACCTGCTGCTGGACAGCCTGCGCGAGTTCCACCAGTACTACGGCCCCGAGTTCCAGGTGGAGTGCCCGGTCGGGTCCGGCCGCATGATGGACCTGCAAGGCGTGGCGGACGAGCTGGCCCGGCGGCTGACCCGGCTGTTCCTGCGCGGCCCGGACGGGCGGCGCCCGGCGATGGGCGGGGCGCAGGAGGAGGGGGACGCCGTGCTGTTCCACGAGTACTTCCACGGCGACACCGGGCGCGGCCTGGGCGCGTCGCACCAGACCGGCTGGACGGCGCTGGTGGCGCTGCTGCTTTAGGCTGCTGTCTCAGGCGGGGCGCCGGGCCATGAGCGCCGGGCTATGAGCGACTGGGGCTTGCAGGCGCCTATGGCCTCGTTGCGCCGGTTGGGCGCGGTGCGCCCGGACCCGGCCCGGGCCGATGGTGAACGTTCTGACGCGCAAACGGGGCATCGGGGTTCCCGGGTTAAGTGCCGGGCCGGGCAGGGCGGGCGCCGCCCAGGACGGCGCGCAGGCCCTCCCTGTCGAGCATCCGGTCAATCGAGGCGTTCAGCAGGGCCTGGACCAGCTTGCTCAGGTCGTTGATCCCCGCGAACACCCCGTTGTCGAAGAACGTCATCTCCCGCCGTTCGTCGCTTACCGTGTCGGTGTAGATGATCGCGCCCGAGCGGTCGGCGACGCGCAGGTCCATGTCAATGACGGCCTTGCGCCCGATATACTGGTCCCCGTACAGGGTCCGCAGCACAATCTGGACGCGGTAGGGCGACGTGCCGGGGCTGCCCATCATGCCCCGGGCCTGCAAGGCGGCGGTGACGGCGGCTGCCACCTCCTCCCCCACGGGCCGGGCCGTGTCCAGCACCTTCAGCGGGTTGCCGTAGCCGCCGCGTATGGTGGCGACGCGGTTCGGCTTCTCGTCGCGCTGGTCCAGGGTGGACACGGCCGACACCGCGGCCGCCGGCCCCGGCTGGACGGCGGCAGCGGGCGGCGCATATTGGAGGGAGCTGGTCGTGGAGCACGCGGCGAGGCCGAGCGTCGCCATGGCAAGCACGGCTGCGGTCAGGCGCATGGGGCGGCTCCTCCAGGTTGGCGCCATGATGCTGCGCCCGGGCGCCGCTTTGAAGCGCGCCGGTTCTGCCGTCCCCGTGCAAGATGTCGGGGACACCCCAACTGCACGCATGAACCCAGTCGAGGAGGCCGGCCCTGCATCCTGAACCCGACTTGCGGCCCGGCGCGGAGCGTCCCTTGCAGCCCGGCGCGAGGCGCCCGGCATGACCGCGCTCGCCCTGTCCGCGCTGTCCTTCATCGGCATCCACATCGGCGTGTCCGGCACCACTGCGCGGGACCGCATCGTCGGCGCCATCGGGCTGCGCTTCTACATGGTCGCGTTCTCCGTCGCGTCGGTGGCGGCGCTGGCGTGGCTGATCGGGTCCTACAAGGATGCGCCCTACACCGAGACCTGGGGCATGTTGCAGGTCTGGAAGCCGGCCATGCTGATCCTGATGCTGCCGGCGTTCCTGCTGGTCGTGGTCGGGCTGACGACGCCTAACCCGACCGCGGTCGCGCAGGAGGCCCTGGTGGCGCAGGCGCCGCGCGGCATCGTGCAGGTGACGCGGCACCCGTTCCTGATGGGGGTGGCGCTGTGGTCCGCGCTGCACCTGGTCGGCAACGGCGACGCCGCATCGCTGCTGTTCTTCGGCGCCATGCTGGTGGTGTCGGTCGCAGGCGCGTGGTCCATAGACGCAAAGCGCCGGCGCGTGCTGGGCGCGGCGGCGTGGGACGTGTTCGCGCGCCGCACCTCCGTGCTGCCGTTCGCGGCCATCCTGCAGGGAAGGGCGCGTCTGGATCTGCCGGGCATCGGCCTGTGGCGGCTGGGGGCGGGAACGGCGGCCTATGCGCTGATGCTGGGCGGGCACCTGCACCTGGTCGGGGTCAACCCGTTTCCTTGGTAGAGCTGGCGGTCGTCGTCGGCGCAGGCGGCGGCATCGGCGCGGCGCTGCTGACGGGGCTGGCATCGGACGGTGCCTATGGCAGGGTGATCGGCCTGGGCCGCAGCACCGCGCCGCCGCTGGACCTATTGTCCGAGCCGAGCATCGCGGACGCCGCCTCCAGCGTCGCAGCGGCTGGCGAGTTGCGGCTACTGGTTGACGCGACAGGCTTCCTGCACGGCGCCGGCTTCACGCCCGAGCGCAGCCTGCGCTCCCTTGACCCTGCACACATGGCCCATGCCTACGCCATCAACGCCATCGGCCCGGCGCTGCTGATGAAGCACTTTTGCCCGTTGCTGCCGCGTCAGGGCCGCGCGGTGTTCGCCACCCTGTCCGCCCGGGTGGGCAGCATCGGCGATAACCGGCTGGGCGGCTGGCACAGTTATCGCGCGGCGAAGGCGGCTCTGAATCAACTGGTGCATACGGCAGCGGTGGAAATGCGCCGGGCCAACCCGGACAGCATACTGGTGTCGCTGCATCCAGGCACCGTGGCGTCTGCTCTGTCCGCGCCGTTCTCGAAATCCGGCCTGGAGGTGCGCCCGCCGGAGGAGGCGGCGCGAGACCTGCTCGCCGTAATCGCTGGGCTAGGACCTGCGAGCAGCGGCGGATTCTTCGACCAGACTGGGGCGGCTATTCCCTGGTAGGACTGGGGAAGGGGTTTGACGCGCAAGCCCCTTCCCCGCAACTACGCCGGAAGAGGTGCTACTTGTCCTCTTCCATCGTAACGGCCACGTCCGCGTTGGCGGACAGGCGCACCGTGCCGTCCTCGACCTCAGCCACCAGGCCCATCGAGATGAAGTGGTGCGCGCCGTCGCCGGAGTCTTTCTTGGTCAGCTTGATGCGGTTGCCGTCCACTTTGTCCACCGTGCCGACATGCACGCCGTCGGCGCCGATGACGTCGGCGTGCTCGTGGATCTGGCTGGAATCTACCATAATGCGCTTCTCCGGTTTCGGTGGAGACTGAACGCCGCATAGGGCGCCCGGTCGCATGACAGTTGGAAAATTGGCTGGGGGACCTGGATTCGAACCAAGGCTTTCCGAGTCAGAGTCGGAAGTTCTACCGCTAAACTATCCCCCACCGGCGCCAGGCCATCGGCACCGGCCCGATACCACGCAGCCCCGCCCGGGGCAACCATCCCGTCACGCAATATGACGGTTCCATGCAGCAGGACTCTCGCATGATCGGCGTTCCCGTCCCATGTTAACTGCTGAAAGGCGCACTCATGGCCAACGCCGCCGCAGCCCAGCCCGAGCGTGCCCACCGCGGCAGCGGCCCCGCCTTCGCCGCGCTCGACCTCGGCACCAACAACTGCCGCCTCCTGGTCGGCGCCCCCACCCATGAGGGCTTCCGCGTCCTGGACAGCTTCAGCCGCATCGTCCGGCTGGGGGAGGGGCTGCAAGGCTCCGGCCAGCTCAGCCCCGCTGCCATGGACCGCGCGATGCAGGCGCTGCACGGCTGCGCCGCGCGCCTGGCCCGGCGCCCGGTCCGCGCCGTCCGCGCCATCGCCACCGAGGCGTGCCGACGCGCCGGCAACGGCCCGCAGTTCCTCGCCCGCGTCCAGGCCGAGACAGGATTGCGCTTCGACGTGATCTCGACGCGGGAGGAAGCGGAGCTGGCGCTGGAAAGCTGCGGCCCGCTGTTGCGCGGCGCCGGGCGGCGGGCGCTGCTGTTCGACATCGGCGGCGGCTCGACCGAGCTGGCCTGGGTCCGCCTGCCCGGCCCGGCGGACGCAAGGAGCGACGTGCCGGAGCTGATCGGCTACGCCTCCTTGCCGGTCGGCGTCGTCACCCTGTCCGAGCAGTTCGGCGCCGACGCCTTCAACCCTGCAGGCTTCGCGGCGATGGTGGACGCCGTTGCCGCGCGGCTGCTGCCGTTCGAGCGCACCCACTGCATCGGGCACGAGGCCCGCGGCGGCGGCGTGCGTATGCTCGGCACCAGCGGCACGGTGACCACCCTGGCCGGAGTCGCCTTGGGATTGGACCGCTACCGCCGGCCGCTGATTGACGGCACTACCCTGTCCCCGGCCGACGCCGACCGGTCGCTGGCCACGGTGCGGGGCCTGGGGCGGGCCGGGCTGGCGCTGCATCCGTGCGTGGGCGCGGACCGGGTGGACTTCGTGCTGCCGGGCTGCGCCATCTTCGAGGCGATACGCCGGCTATGGCCGCTCGGCCCGGTCATCGTGGCCGACCGCGGGCTGCGGGAGGGAATGTTGCTGCGCCTGATGCGGCGCCAGGCCGGGCGGCAGCCGCACCGGCGAGAGTCGCCTTTCCGCCCCGATGCGCCTACCTGCCTGCCAGCATGACAGACGATCCCGCCGCCAGGCACACCAAGAAGTTCAAGGCCGCCATCCCGTCCCGCGGGCTGTCGGTGTCGCTCAAGACCGCGACCGGCCGCACCACCGCATCCCAGAAATGGCTGGCCCGGCAACTGAACGACCCCTACGTGCGCGCCGCCAAGGAGCAGGGCTGGCGGTCCCGCGCCGCCTTCAAGTTGCTGGAGCTGGACGACCGCTACCACCTGATCGGCAAGGGCTGCCGCGTGGTGGACCTGGGCGCGGCACCGGGAGGCTGGGCGCAGGTGGCCGTGAAACGCGGGGCGGCGCGCGTGGTCGGCGTGGACCTGCTGCCGATGGACCCGGTGTCGGGCGCCACCATCCTGGTCGGCGACTTCATGGACGACACCATGCCGGACCAGCTCTCGGCGCTGCTGGGCGGCCCGGCGGACCTGGTGCTGTCCGACATGGCGCCCAACACCACCGGGCACAACGCGACGGACCACCTGCGCATCATGGGCCTGGCGGACCTCGCGCTGCACTTCGCGGTGCAGGTGCTGACGCCCGGCGGCGCCTTCGTCGCCAAGGTGTTCCAGGGCGGGTCGGAGAAGACCATGCTGGCGCAGATGAAGCGCCACTTCGCCGTCGTCCGCCACGCCAAGCCGCCGGCCAGCCGCAAGGGATCGAGCGAGCTTTACGTCGTCGCCACGGGCTTCAAGGGTGCATCGCCCGCGGCTTAGGCACGCCCTGCTTGCAGCGATTCTAAGTGGCTGCTGACGGTTGTGGGTTTCGTTGTCTCTGGCAGTGTGGTCCACGTCCTGGATGGAGCTTCTGGACACCCTTGTGGCTGGCGTGCGCTCGGCGTGCGCGGCCTTCCCT